>Ga0210398_10002871_pt1 | contig 16628 bp, 20 predicted proteins | sample IncBWC4OmetaG_FD_161047 | JGI IMG/M metagenome (GOLD analysis project Ga0210398, IMG submission 161047) | Forest soil microbial communities from Barre Woods Harvard Forest LTER site, Petersham, Massachusetts, United States - Inc-BW-C-4-O | ecosystem: Environmental > Terrestrial > Soil >... | reverse complement strand
GCCGAACAGAACCGAATGCGGTTGACCCAGACCAGAATCCGCGATGTGCTGCGCGACGCCGCCATCATCCGCCGGTTCATCTATCTGGTGCTGCTGATGGCCGCCTTCAACTGGATGAGCCACGGCACCCAGGATGTGTACCCGACCTTTCTGTCGGCCACGCACAACGGCGGCGCTGCGCTGTCGAGCACCACCGCCAAGTGGATCGTGGTGACCTACAACATCGGTGCCATTGTCGGCGGGCTGACCTTCGGCACCCTCTCCCAGAGATTCGGCCGCAGGTACACCGTGGTGTTCTGTGCGGTGTTGGGGCTACCGATCGTGCCGCTCTTCGCTTACTCGCACTCCGCGGCGATGCTGTGCCTCGGTTCCTTTCTGATGCAACTCGTCGTGCAGGGCGCGTGGGGTGTCATCCCCGCGCACCTGACCGAGATGTCGCCGGATGCCATCCGCGGTTTCTACCCGGGAGTCACCTATCAGCTCGGTAATCTGCTGGCGGCGTTCAACCTGCCGATTCAAGAACGGCTGGCCGCCGCCCACGGCTATCCCTTCGCATTAGCGGCGACGATTGTGCCGGTGCTGATCGTCGTCGCCCTGCTGACGGCGGTCGGCAAGGACGCCACTGGAATCCGTTTCGGCACAACGCAAAACAGCGTCGTCGCGTCCACCGACGAGGACCCGGCGGCTAGGCTCGGCCGATCACGCTGAAGGCGTGCCGAGCAGCGCCCGGTGCAGCAGGTGCATCGCCACGGCTGTCGAGCGCTCTCGGATATCGGCGCGGTTGCCGGGCAGTCGGAGCGTTCGGGTGGACGACTCGGCGTCGGCGAGCGCCACGGTGAAGCAGACTGTGCCGACCGGCTTGTCTTCTGTTCCCCCGTCCGGTCCGGCGATCCCGGTGATCGCCACCGCGGTATCGGCGTCGAAGCGGCGCAGCGCACCCGCGGCCATCGCCTCGGCGACCGGCTCGGACACCGCGCCGTGGACTTGGATCAGCGTCGAATCCACGTCGAGCAACCCGGTTTTCGCCTCGTTGGCGTACGCCACCAGCCCGCCCGCGACATAGGCCGACGACCCTGGCCGATCGGTGAGCCGTGCCGCCAGCAGCCCGCCGGTGCAGGACTCCGCCGTCGCGATCCGGCGACCCGCAAGCAGCCGTGCCACCAGATCGTCGATCTGCGAGCCGTCTTCGGAAAAGATGTGCTGCCCGTGCCGATCGCGCAGCAATTCGACCAGTTGGCTGTATACGCCCGCGGCATCGGGTTCGTAGCGGGTGACAATCTCCAGCTCCCCGCGCCGCAGGCAGGTGGTGATCTCCAGGTCGCTGAAACCGGCGAGGCGCTGCTCGGCGTCGCGCAGCGTCTCGGCCAGGCCGGACTCCGGCAACCCGAACATCCGCACGGTGTCCTGGCGGTAGACCGTGCGGGCGGCGATGGCTTCCTGGACGGCGGGTGTCTGCACGGCGGTCGGCCACATCGGCTGCAATTCGCGGGGCGGACCCGGCAGCACGATGACGGTCGGGGTACCGGGCACGACGACACCCGGCGCGGTCCCTACCGGGTCGATCACCAGCGCCCCGGCCGGAACCATGGCCTGCTTGCGGTTGGCCGCCCGCACCGCCTCGAAATCATCGCCCCCGATACGGGCCATCAACTTCTTCAAGATCGCCGCTATCTTGTTCTCCAACTCGGCGTCCAGCACCAGCTCACGTCGGCAAAACCGCGCCACGGTCGCCACGGTCATGTCGTCGGCGGTCGGCCCCAGGCCGCCGCTGGTCACGATCAGGTCCACGCCCTCGCCGGCCAGGAAGCGCAGCTGCGCCTCGATGTCGGATGCGCGGTCGCCGCAGATGGTGATGTGGGCGAGTTCGACTCCCAACTCGAGTAGCCGGTCCGCGATCCATGGACCATTGCGGTCGGCGACCCGACCGGTCAACACCTCGGTTCCGGTAACGACAATGCCCGCGCGTGCGCTCACCGCTATGACACTAGGCGTGCAGGACGGTGTGTTTTCACACAGCGGCCGGGCCATGAGCCGCGGGGCGACTCAGGGACCGCTGCGCCGCCCGGAAAGATGACGCTCCACCGACGCGGTTTTGCCGGCCATCGCGTCGGTGACACCCGATCGCCAGTCGGCCTTGATCACCACGCTGACCCGCGATGCCCGGGCGGTTACGACCTCGACGGCGCGCTGTACGACTGCCATCACTTCGCCCCAGTCGTCGCCTTCGATCACCGTGAACATCGCATCGGTCTTGTTCGGTAACCCGGAATCCCGGACCACACGGACGGCTTCGGCAACGATCTCACCGACACTTTCGCCGACGCCTAGCGGTGTGACGGAGAACGCGACCAGCACGGACACACCACGACCCTACTCGCGGCGCATGGCAGCATCGGGCGCATGCGGGTTCTGGTGCAACGGGTCTCGTCGGCGACGGTGTCAGTCGATCGACACGTCGTCGGATCGATTCGGCCGGACCGCCAGGGGCTACTGGCATTCGTCGGGGTCACCCATGACGACGAGATCGAAAAAACCCAGCGGCTCGCCGAAAAGCTCTGGCAGCTAAGAATTCTGGACGACGATCAGTCCGCAGCCGACGTCAACGCGCCGATCATGGTGGTCAGCCAGTTCACCCTGTACGCCGACACCGCCAAGGGGCGACGACCGTCATGGAATGCCGCCGCGCCGGGGGCCGTCGCCGAGCCTCTGATAGCGGCGTTCGTACAAGCGTTGCGGCAATTGGGCGCCGACGTGCAGACCGGCACATTCGGCGCCCACATGCAGGTCGAACTGGTCAATGACGGTCCGGTGACCGTACTGCTGGAGCTGTGATTGGCGAGTTCTCGCGGCCGACGGCGGGCATTCGGTGGCCGGCGAGGACACCACGTCATCAAACTCGGCATGTTGCATCTGTGGCGCCTGGGCGTAGCGTGATTCGAAGGCGGCCGGTGGGAGCCGCCCCGGTGTTCGTGGAGCTGGTGCCGTGACGTACGCGCAGGGTGGTCACGAAACCTCTCATGGATCCTTTGTGCACCCCGCGCTTCTCTACCGCACGCAGCAGGAGTACCTCGATTGCCTGTTGCCGTTTGTCTCCGACGCCCTCGAGGCGGACCAATCAGTACTGGTCGCCGCACCGGGACCCAATCTGGCGGTGCTGGCCGACGGGTTAGGCCCACTGACCGCCCACGTGGTGATGACCGACATGACCGAGGTGGGTCGCAACCCCGGTCGCATCCTGGGCGAGGTGCTGAGCAGGTTTGTCGAGCGGCATCCAGGTGAACCGGTGCGGATGATCGGCGAACCGATCTGGCCGAGTCGATCTGAAGTCGAATACCCGGCCTGCGTGCAACACGAGGTGCTGCTCAACTGGGCATTCACCGGCCGGGACGTGACGGTGGTTTGCCCGTATCACGTCTCGCAGCTCGATCCCGAGGTCATCGCCGATGCCCGTCGCACCCATCCGGTGCTGTGGCAGAACGGGGTGCTCGAACACGACAACGCCGCATACGCCCCGGAAGCGATGCTGGCTCGCTACAACCAACCGCTGTCGAGCGACTCCTCCGCAGTCAGGTACACGGCGCGGAAGCTCGCCGATCTTGTCGGCGCGCGAGCTTTCGCCGGCGCCTACGCGGAGTGGTTCGGCTTGTCCGCGGACCAAACCGCGGATCTGCAATTGATCGCCAGTGAGCTGGCAACCGCAAGCCTGACACACGTGGGCGGGACGTGTCGGCTCGCGCTGTGGCGACACGATGGCCATGTGGTCTGCGAAGCGCGCGACGACGGCTATCTCGACGATCCGCTCGCCGGGCGTCGAACGTATGGCAACGACAGCGATCGGGGGCGCGGGCTATACGTGGTCAACGCCGTGGCAGACCTGGTGCTCACCCATACCACTGCTGAGGAGACGACGATCCACGCCTACCTTCGCTTGTGAGAGGGACTGGATGACAATTCGCTCCGACGACGACGAATGGGACATCGTCAGCGGCGTGGGCTATACCGCGCTGCTGGTAGCCGGATGGCGTGCGCTCCACGCCGCGAGCGCGCAGCCGCTGGTGCGAGACGACTACGCGAAGGATTTCATCACCGCTTCGGCCGACCCGTATCTGACCGGTCTGCTCGCCGATCCGGGAACCTCTGAGGGGGCGACGGCCTTCCCGCGGCTTTACGGGGTGCAGACGAGGTTCTTCGACGAATTTTTCTCCTCCGCCTGCGACCGCGGTATCCGCCAAGCAGTCATCGTCGCAGCCGGTCTGGATTCCCGAGCCTATCGGCTGAACTGGCCAAGTGACACAACGGTATACGAGGTAGATCAGCCAAAAGTCCTTGAGTTCAAACGCCGCGTGCTCGCCGAGCGGGCAGCCGAACCTGCCGCCCATCGTGAAGAGGTCCCGGCCGATCTCCGCGACGACTGGTCAATACCGTTGCGGGCCGCGGGGTTCGACCCGCAACGGCCCACCGCCTGGTCGGTGGAGGGGATACTGCCCTACTTGACCGGCGACGCGCAGGACACCTTGTTCACCCGCATCGGTGAGCTGTCCGCGCCGGGCAGCCGGCTTGCCATCGGTGCCCTGGGCTCATGCCTCGACCAAGACCGCCTCGCCGCTCTGGAAAAGAGCTATCCCGGTGTCAGCCTGTCCGGGGAGGTGAATTTCTCCACCCTGACCTATCGCGATGCGGAGAAAACCAAACCCGCCGAATGGCTGGCCGAACACGATTGGGCGGTCGACCCTGTCCGTACCAACCCCGAATTGCAGGCCGACTATGGCCGAACCCCGCCCGAAGTCGACCGGCAAGTCGACCAGATCATGCACTCCGAATACATCACTGCGACGCGCTGAGCCTCGCGCGCTACTCGGCCGCGACGTAGGTTGTGCCGCGGCCCACCCGCTCCCACAAGACGCCGCCGGCTGCGGTCACACCCGCGTGAATCAGTTCGCGTTTCAGGATTTTGTTGGTTGCTGTTTTCGGCAACTCCTCGTTGATCCGCACGAAGCGGGGCCATGCCTTGGCCGACAGGTCGGGTTGCGCGGCGAGGAACTTCTCGAATTCTTCTGGGGTCAAGGACTGACCCTGATCCAAAACGACGGCGGCCATCACCTGGTCGCCGACCTGTTCGTCCGGCACCCCATAAACGGCCACCTGGTTGATCGGGGCCAGCCGCTGCAGGATTCGCTCGATGGCTACCGCTGCCAGGTTCTCGCCGTCCACCCGCAGCCAATCCGCCGTTCGACCGGCCAGGTAGATCCAGCCGTCCGCGTCCCGGTACGCCAGATCGCCGGACCAGTACATGCCGTGGCGCATCCGCTCGTTGGTGGCCGTCGGATCGTTGTAATACCCCGAGAACGGGCCGCCACCTTGGGTATTCACCAGTTCCCCGACCGCCTCGTCGAAGTTGGCCAGGGCACCGTTCTCGTCGAAAACCGCTGGCGCGCATTCCGTAACGGCTTCCGGGTTGTACACCGCAACGCCCGGATATCCCTTGCCAATGGACCCGGCCGGGGTGCCGTCTTCGCGAGTGACGATGACCGCAAACTCACTCGATCCGAAGCTGTCGACGACCCGACAGCCGAATCGTCGGGTGAATTCTGCGATGTCGCGATCGGTCGCCTCGTTGCCGAACGCTACCCGCAGCGTGTTGTCGGCATCGTCGGGCTTCTCCGGCGTAGACAGCACCAAGGCCAGCGGCTTGCCGACGTAGTTCATATAGGTGATGTTGTGGCGGCGGATGTCGGCCAGAAATCGCGAGGGCGAGAACCGCGCCGGAACCATCGCCGCGCCACTTCCGATCGCGACCGCCCAGCCGGCGGCCACGCCGTTGGAATGAAACAACGGCATGGCCAAGTAGCACACGTCGCGCTCGGTGATTTCGAATTGCGCGATCAGGCTTGCGCCGCAAAGGATTGCCGCCACGTGGGCGAACCGGACCGCCTTCGGGTCGCCGGAGGTTCCCGACGTGAAGATCATCATCAAGGTATCGCTCGGCCCGACCTCGCGGTGCGGTACCAGTGGCGGTGCGGCAGCGACCGCGTCGAGGTAACGGCGCGACGACACGTCGAGCACGGTGACGTCGGCCAGATCCAGGCGAGAGAGCAGCGGCACGTGGTCGGGATCAACAAGCAGCAGTTGGCAGTCTGCGCGACGGATGTCGGCCAGCAGCCCGGCACCGCGCCTGATGGTGTTGATGCCGCACAACACGTAACCGCCCAAGGCGGCGGCGGCCATCGACCGCAGCATGGCCGCGGAATTGCCGAGCAAGGCGCCGACGTGCAGCGGACGAGTGGTGTCGGCCAACCCAATCAGCGTCGATGCCTCCGCTGCAGCCTCGGTGAGGTGCTCGCGCCAGGTCCAGGTCCGGTCGTCGTGAATGACGGCGGGGGTGTCCTCATGCATGCGGGCCCGCAGCAACTGCTGGACGGTCTCAAACATCGGTTGGCTCCGGTCGATACCGCAACAGGGTGACCCCGGTATCGGGAATGTCGCAGAACACCGGGCTCACCCGCATGCCGATCCGGACGTCGGCGGGATTGACGCCCACCAGCTCGGTGCTGAACCGGGGCCCGGCGTCCCACTGGACCACCGCGAGGATCTGCGGCACCGCATCCGCCCACGGCGGGCCGGTCGGTCGCTGCGCCACCGTGAAGGTGTACACCGCGCCGGCACCGTCGATTTCACGCCATTCGAGGTCGTCGGCCAGCGTGCCCGGAGCCAGCGTGCGCGGATAGAACACATACCGTCCCAACGACGGCGAATACTGCACGAAAATCCGGTGTTCGGTGAGCGCCTGCCAGAACGGCTCCGACACCGGCGTGGCTTCGGGAAGTGGTCGCGGCTCGGTCACGGTCAGTCGCCCCCCAGGACCAGCGCGACCTGCTCACTCATGATGCCGCCCGTGCCGCTGACGAACGCGCGGTGACAGTCGGCCACCTGCGCCTGGCCGGCCCGTCCCATCACTTGCCGCGCGGCGTCGACAACGTGATGCATGCCGCCGGCCATGCCGGCCTGCCCGAACGAAAGCTGCCCGCCCGCGGTGTTGAGTGGGAAGTCGCCGGCGAAGGTGAGGTCATGCTGGTTGACCCAGGCCATGCCTTCGCCTTTGCCGCAGAACCCCGCATTCTCGAGCGTCATCAGCACGGTGATCGTGTAACAGTCATAGAGCGATGCGACATCGACGGCGTCCGGGGTGAGCCCCGCCATCGCGAAGGCCTTCTCGGCGGCACGCGATATCGGCGTCGTCATCAGGTCTTGGGCGTATGTCGCCGTCTTGAAAGCGATGTGCTCGCCGAATCCGTTGACCCACACCGGCCGATGCCGGGCGCGCCGCGCCACGTCCGCGTTGGCAACGAGAACACCCGCACCGCCTTGGACCCGCATCACCGTCTCGAGCATGTGGATCGGATCGGCGATCATCGGGCTGGTCAGCACGTCGTCGACGGTGATCGGCTTGCCGTGAAACACTGCGCCGGGATGCGCACACGCATTCGTGCGCTGGTCCACCGCGATCTTCGCCAGAGCCGCTGCGTCGTAACCGAAAACGGCCGCGTACCGCTGCGCGATTTGCGCATACGGCGCGTTCTGGCCGACGTTGCCGTACGGGATCTCGAACTCGGCCTGCGGTGACCCGTACTTGTTACTCGACGCACCATGCCAGCCCGGCGGTGACGACGGCCGGCGTGCGGACGTCGGCAACACCGAGGACCCGGGCACGACCGCGAGCACCGCGTCGCAAAGCCCGAGTTCGACAGCGACGGCGGCCCGCCACACCATCCCGGCTGCCGTGGCGCCGCCCAGGTCTACCCGTTCCCCGAAATCGACGGGCAGGCCGAGGTATTCCGACAAGGTGGCCGGGGCGAACATGTCGGATTCCGCCAAGCCGTGGCACAGCAGGCCGTTGACCACCGTGGCATCGACGCCGGCATCATCGACAACCATCTTGGCCAGCAGTGCGTACTGGTCCAGGGTGAACGAGGGCGGGCGGGTCTGCTTGCGCTCGGCAGGCAGCTCGGCGATACCGATGATGGCCGCCTCACCCCGCAGGCCCGTCACAATTGCTCTTCTTGGGGTTCTGCGCTGGGTTCTCCGCGCAATGGCAGTGCGACCGTGGCCGTCCCCGGCATCAGCACCGTGTCACCTCGTCGCCCGGCAATCTCCAGATCGACCAGCCCGGTGCTGTCAGCCAACCGCTTTCCGGTCACCACCCCGCCGAAACTCAGTTCTTCGCCGGCAAATGCGATCGCCCGGTTCTGCACGGCGTACTCAACCAACCGGCCGCGGCCGCCGATCCAGTCGGTGATCGCGCGGGCCAGCAACGCGGCCTGCAGCGGGCCCTGCACAATGACGTCTTCATAATCCTCGACCGTTCGTGCCCAGTCTTTGTCGTAGTGGATGCGGTGGCCGTTGTACGTTGCGGCGCTGAAGAAGAACAGCTGTCTCTCGTCGACCGTCACCGTCAGCGTCGGCAACGGGTCGCCGGTCTGAACGTCTTCGTAGAAAACCTGCTCGCTAACCATGGCGCTCCTCACGGCCGGGCGATCATCGATGTTGTTGCCTCGGCAAGCAATTCACCGCGTTGATTGCGGTATACCGTTCGCCAGGTCACCAGCACGAACCGGCCGGAGCGACCTTGTTTCTCCACGATCGACTCGATCGTGCGCACCATCTCGATTTCGTCGCGGTGATAAGCCGGCCCGAAGAACGTCGTGCTGTCCCCGCCCGCCATGCGCCGAGGCGCACGGGGAAACGCGAGGCTGCCCGATGCCGCTCCGGAAGAACCATCCGGCCGCAGACCGTCCAGTGCGGTGACACCCAGCACCGCGTACTGCAGGAAGAGCGGCGGACAGATGATGTCGCGGTAGCCCTGCGCGCGAGCGTATTCGGGCTCGAACCACAATGGATTGTGATCATCGACCGCCGCGGCCCAGCGTTGCCAGTCGCGGCGGTTGGCCTCGCCCGTTGCTGTTGCGGCGACGGTGCCCACTCGCGACGCCGACTTGGCGTCGATCAAACCGTCCTCGGTCATAAGACTTCCTCCTCCAGCCACGCCGCGGCCACATCCGCTCCGCCGCCCAGCGTGGACAGCACCCGGGCCCGCTCGGAGAACAAATGCAGATCGGTCTCGACCACATAGCCCATCCCGCCGTGCAACTGGTGTGCATCGAGCGTGATCAGTTTCGCCGCGGTCGCCGCATGCATCCGGGCAATCGCGGTCTGACGGGTGGCGGTGTGGCCCTTCCCGATCCAGAACACCGCCGAATGGGCGGCGAGCCGCGCCGCGGCCAGCGCGATATGCATATTCGCCACCAGATGCTGTGCGGCCTGAAAGGACGCGATCGGGCGGCCGAACTGCTCGCGCGCCATCGTGTAATCGACCGTGCGCTGCAGCACAGCCTCGCCGACACCGACGAGGTCCAGCGACAGCAACGCCACTGCGGCGTTCGCCAACCGGCGCAGGTCCTGTTCGGCTAGGCCCGCACTGTCGGCCCCGTCCAGCACCGCCGCCGGATCAATCACCTCCACATCGTCGAATCCGATCCGGAATGTGCGGTGCCCGCCCATTAGCCGCAGCGGTTCGATCCACAGGCCCGCTGCGGCCAACGGCACGACGAACGCCATGACCCGCTCCCCCGACGCGGTTGCCGACACGACGAGGTGATCGGCCAGGTCGGCGTCCGCGACGAAATCGACCGCGCCGCTGAGTCGCCAGCCGCCCCAATCCTCCGAACGCACTCGCAGCGTCGGTGTGGTCACCGCGGCGTTACGTGGACTCCACAAACATGTTGTGGCACTATATTTCCGTCGGCCAGCGCGGGCAGCCACGCCGCATGCTGGTCGGGTCCGCCGAGCAGCTGGATGGCCAGAGCGGCCTGCACCGTGCCGTGCACGATCGTCGGGCACAGGCCGCGGCCCGCCTCGAGGCAGAAGATGCCGAGGTCGGATAGCGCGCCACCGGCGCCGCCGTATTCCTGCGGAAGCAACAGGCCGAATACGCCGGCGTCCGCCAACGATTTCCACAGCCGGGTGGGCATCGACCGTGGGTCCGCGTCGCGAAGTTCGCGGACCAGGCTTATCGGGCACTCGGCGGCGAACAGCGCGGCGAGCATCGAGGCCAGATCTCGCTCGTCCTGATCGGCTAGCAGTTTCACGATGTCGTCGCCATCAGCGTCCGTAGGACGGCATGCCGTGGCCACGCTGCGCGATCACGTCGCGAAGGACTTCGTTGGTGCCGCCACCGAAGCGCATCAGCGGCGATACCCGGTAGAGCCGCTCGAATTTCCCGTCCTCGGGCGCGCCCGGACTGCGGTACGCCAACAGGCCGTCGGGGCCGAGCAGGTCGATGGCCAAATCGGCGATCCGCTGGCGTAATTCGCTGCTGAACACTTTCTCGACGCTGACCTCCACGGTAGGGATCACTCCGCTGTCCAGCAGCGAGGCCGCCTGATACCCCATCAGCATGGCTGCCTCGACATCAGCTTCCGCTTGGGCGAGACGGCGGCGGAAGCCGCCGATCTGCACCGAACCGTCGCGTCGCGGCCGGCCAGCCAGCTCGGTTAGTTCGTCGAGTGCGCGGCGCAGATCTCCCGCATTGGTCAGCGCGCCTCGCTCGAGATCCAGCGCGCCGGTGATGTAGGTCCAGCCTCGATTGAGTTCCCCGATCAAGTTGCCGACGGGCACGCGTACCGCGTCGAAGAACACTTCGTTGGTGCGATACCCCGACCATGCGTAGAGCGGACGAATTTCTATGCCGGGCAGATTGGTCGGAACCATGATCACCGAGATGCCGCGGTGGCGGGCCGCGCTGGGATCGGTCCGCACACAGAGCCATTCATGCGTGGCACGGTTTGCGACGCTGTTCCAGATCTTGGATCCGGTGATGACCCACTCGTCGCCGTCCTGCACCGCCCGGGTGCGCAGACTGGCCAGATCGGTGCCCGCTTCGGGTTCGGAGTAGCCGACCGCGCAGATCAGCTCGCCGCGAGCGATCGGCGGAAGGAACTCGAGCTTGTTCTGTTCGGTGCCGTGCCGCATGATCATCGGCGCGACCGATGTCACCGTGAGGTCCGGGCCCGGGACGCCCCAATACTCGAACTCACGCATCAGCAGGTGCTGATAGATGGCGCCAAGTCCCAGACCGCCGTACTCCGACGGCCAGTTCAGCCCGAACCAGCCCCGCTCGCCGATCCTGCGCCGGAATGCCGCGACTTCCCGGTCGGGCAATTCCTGGCCGTGCTCGGCCAGTTCGGATCGCAGCGCCGGAGTGACGGTCTCAGTGAGGAACGCGCGCACCTCGGCCAGCCAGGCCTCCTGCGCTGCGTCCAGTTCGAAATCCACCATCCTTTTCCTAGCGGGTTCTTGATGCTTGCGCCCGCAATTGCGAAAACGAACCTAAAGTCTTACGACGTGCCCCTCGACGATCTGCAGTCGGTGTCGGCCGCCCTCGCGGAGATTGCCGCCAGCCCGGCGGGACCCGAAATGGGCGCGTTCTTCGACCTAGACGGCACCCTGGTCGCCGGGTTTACCGCCACCGCTCATGCCGGTGATCGGATCCGTCGCCGACAGGCCGGATTCGGGGAGGTTCTGGGTGTTGCCGAGGCGATGATGCGATACCGGTTCGGCCGCATGGAGTTCGGCCGCCTGGTCGTGCGAGGCGCCGGTTACCTGCGCGGCGAATCGCTCGCGGAGTTGGAGGCCATTGGTGAACGGCTATTCGTCGACCGGATCGCCGCGCGCGTCTTTCCGGGGATGCGATCGATCGTGCATGCGCACCAGGCCCGCGGCCACACTGTTGCACTGTGCTCCTCGGCGCTGACCATCCATGCCCGGCCCGTCGCCCGATTCCTCGGCATCGCCTACGTCTTGTGCAACCACTTCACGGTCGACGACGCCGGCCTACTGACCGGGAACATCGTCCGGCCCATCGTGTGGGGACCGACGAAAGCGGCTGCGGTGCAGAATTTTTGCATTGACAACGCGGTGCTGCTGGAGGATAGCTACTTCTACGCCGACGGCGACGAGGACGCGGCTTTGATGGCGCTGGTCGGCCACCCCCGCCCGGTCAACCCACGACCGCGCCTTGCGGCGGTGGCCGGCCAGCGCGGTTGGCCGGTGCTACGTCTCACCGGCTCGCGCGGCCGCCCACGGGTCAGGTCAATGCTCCGAAAAGGCGCCTGATGCAGTTCTGGTCTGGCACACCGTTTATGGAGACGACCGACGCGCTGGCGATCGCGCGAATGCTGGATGAGTGTGGCTACCACGGGGTGATCTGTGCCGACCACTTGATCTATCCACGCAATCTGACGTCGCCGTACCCGTCACCGGCCGGACGTCCGCCATGGCCGCCTGAGACGGCGTGGCCGGATTCGTGGATCATGATCGGTGCGATGTCGTCGGTTACCCGACAGTTGCGGTTCTCCAACGCCATCTACGTCGCCCCGTCCCGCCCGCTGGTGGAGGTTGCCAAACAGGTGGCAACCGCGTCGGTCATTTCCGGCGGTCGGGTGTCGCTGGCTGTCGGCGCCGGCTGGATGCGCGAGGAATTCGACCTGCTGGGGCAGGACTTCAGCACCCGCGGAAAGCGGCTCGACGAAATGATCCCGGCGTTGCGTGCGCTGTGGCAGGGCGGCTGGGTGTCCTGGAGTGGTCAGCATTACCAGGTACCCGAGTTGATGCTCGAGCCGCACCCAGCGACGCCGGTGCCGATCTTGTGCGGCGGCGAATCGGAGGTGGCGTTGCGCCGCGCCGCCCGGCTGTGCGACGGGTGGGTCGGCACGGCGTACGTCTGGGACGACGCGGTCCGTTACGTGCAGAAGTTGACGGCGTTGCGGCGCGAGTACGGCCGGGACGGCGAGCCGTTCGAGATCATGCTGGCGCTACTCGAGCTGCCGTCGGCCGATCTCTACCGACGGGCCGAAGACCTCGGCATCACTGCGGTGATGTGCGCCCCGTGGATGGGCGAAGACGTCGGGCCGGACGACCGCGAGGGCTGCCGCGCCGCTATCGAGCGATTCGCGCAGACCGTCATCGAGAAGTGCCGCTAGCGGCTAGAGCCGGTGGGGAACGTCGTTGATCAGGCCGCCGTCCATCACGAATTCGGCGCCGGTGGCATAAGAGGATTCGTCGCTGGCCAAGAACACCACGAAGGTGGCGACCTCGTCGGAGACGCCGGGGCGGCCGAGCGGGACGGTGACCATGTTGTCCGGGAAATGCTTGGTCATCGGGGTGCGGATGAAGCCGGGATGAATCGAGTTGACCCGGATGTTGTGCGGGGCCAGCTCCAGGGCGGCCGACTTCGACAGGCCGCGCACCGCCCACTTGGAGGCGACGTAAGGATGCACCATCACGGCCCCGCGCAGGCCCTCGATGGACGAGACGTTGATGATCGAGCCGCCGCCCGCGGCCTTCATCGGCTCGACCGCGGCCTGGATGCCGTGGAATGTGCCGTTCAGGTTGACGTCGATGACCTTGTGCCACTTGTCCAAGTTGAACTGTCCCAATTGGCCCAGCGCCACGATGCCGGCGTTGTTGACCAACACGTTCAGCGTGCCGAAGTCGTCGACCGCGGTGGACACCGCGGCGTCCCATTCGGCGGGCTGAGTGACGTCGAGGTGGACGTAGCGCGCGGCGTCACCGATCTGGTCGGCGAGTGCCTTGCCCTCGTCGTCGAGGATGTCGCCGATCACCACCTTGGCGCCCTCGCCGACCAGCGCCCGGGCGTGAGCGGCCCCCATCCCCCGAGCGCCGCCGCTGATCACTGCAACTTTTCCGTCCACGCGTCCCATGAGGCGTCAGGCTACCGCAGCCAGACACGAAATTAGAACTTGTTCCACCGCAGGGCCGGCGACCGCGCACTGCGAAACAATGCAACGATGAGCGTCGCGACCTCGTTACTCACCGCCTGCAGCGGTTTTCTATTCGCCGTGTTGTGGATGGACCTGATGTTCGATGCGCAGGTCTTGGCCGACCGCCGTTCCCGCGGCGACCTGCCCGAATCCGTGCTGGCCTCCATCGCGGGTTACTACCGGCGCGCGGTCACCGGAGCGCGGCCGATGAGCCGGCTGATCGCCGTCGTCATGGTGGTGTTACTGGGAGCGTTGGGGTTCCGAGCGGTCCGAGGTCACGACCCCGGCTGGTTGATGGCGGTATCGGCTGTGCTCGCGGGCGCCCCGGTGCTGCTGGCGCTGACGCACACGGTTCCCAACGCGGTCCGGCTCGGCAACCGTTCGGGTAGCCCGACCGACCAAAGCGCTCTGGCGCGGTCCGTCTGGCGTGATCACCTGGTGTGCGCGGGTGCCATGCTGGCTTTCCTGGCGCTCTGGGTGGCCCACGCCGAGGTGGTCTAAACAGGGCCGGGGGTCACAGCGGGAGAAATCCGTACTAAACTAGAACACGTTCCAGTTACGTCGCCCGCAAGCAGACCAGTAAGGAATCAGGCATGCACACTCCCATCTGTGACGAACTCGGCATCGAGTTCCCGATCTTCGCGTTCACGCACTGCCGCGATGTCGTCGTCGCGGTGAGCAAGGCCGGTGGTTTCGGCGTGCTGGGGGCTGTCGGCTTCACGCCCGAGCAGCTGGAGATCGAGCTCAAGTGGATCGATGACAACATCGGCGACCACCCGTACGGCGTGGACATCGTGATCCCGAACAAGTACGAGGGCATGGACTCGCATCTGTCGGCCGAAGAACTGGCCGAGACGCTGCGCAAGATGGTGCCGCAGGAGCATCTGGATTTCGGAAAGAAGATCCTCGCCGATCACGGTGTCCCGATCGAGGACAGCGACGGCGACAGCCTGCAGCTGCTGGGGTGGACCGAGGCGACCGCCACGCCCCAGGTCGAGGTGGCGCTCAAACACCCGAAGGTGAAGATGATCGCCAATGCGCTCGGTACCCCGCCGGCCGACATGATCAAGCACATCCATGAAGCCGGACTGAAGGTGGCCGCGCTGTGCGGCTCCCCGTCGCAGGCTCGCAAGCACGCCGACGCGGGTGTCGACATCATCATCGCGCAGGGCGGCGAGGCCGGCGGGCACTGCGGCGAGGTGGGCTCGATTGTGTTGTGGCCACAAGTCGTCAAGGAGGTCGCCCCGGTGCCGGTGCTGGCCGCGGGCGGTATCGGCAGCGGCGAACAGATCGCAGCGGCACTGGCTTTGGGCGCCCAGGGGGCGTGGACCGGTTCGCAATGGTTGATGGTCGAGGAATCCTCGAACACCCCGGTGCAGCAGGCGGCCTACGTTAAGGCCGGCAGCCGCGACACCGTCCGCAGCCGCTCGTTCACCGGCAAGCCGGCCCGGATGCTGCGCAACGACTGGACCGAAGCCTGGGAGCAGCCGGACAACCCGAAGCCGCTCGGTATGCCGTTGCAATACATGGTGTCCGGCATGGCGGTGCGCGCCACGAACAGGTACCCCAACGAGTCTGTCGACGTGGCGTTCAACCCGGTCGGTCAGGTCGTCGGGCAGTTCAGCAAGGTGGAAAAGACGTCGACGGTCATCGAGCGCTGGGTACAGGAGTACCTGGAGGCCACCAACAGACTGGACGAGCTAAACGAGGCCGCCACCGTCTGACGAACGGCCCTGGACGCCAGGACTATTCGTCGCCGTCGTCGTCGGCGTAGTTGCCAGTGAAGACCTCTTTGGCCCTCTGAACGGCGTACGTGGCGATGTCCAGTGAGTTGTGGACGATATCACCGGTTCCGCCGGCGATGTCCCCCTTGATGATGTGGCCGGCGTCTTCGACGATGTCCGACGACCGCTCGACGGCGTTGGTCACGATGTCTTTGGCGGCGTCGAGCGCATCCCTGGGATTGAAGCCCATTCGCGGTCTCCCTCTGTATCCGTTAGGCCGTCAGCCGCCAACACCGGTGTCCGATGGGAAGCCCGGGCCCATACCGTTCGGGAACCCGCCTCCGGTCAGCTGTCCGACCTGCCAGCCGTGTTCGGTGCAGAGCATCGGCAGCCCGTCGGGCGTCTGAGCTGCCGACCCGCGCGGGTTCGGGCACGGCGCACCGACCTGCTGAACTCCGTTGAGCGGGTAGGAGATCACCCAGAACCCCGATTGGGCGGCCGGGAACTGGTTGATGATGAAGTGACACGCCTCGGCCTGACCGCCCGGGCCGCGCCCGAAGATGAACCGCTCGTAGTTGTCGCACGGCGCACCCGCCGTCGCGTCGTAGTTCATCCCCGGCACGTCGCCGTCGTAGTGGCCATTGTCGGCGGCGGCGGCTGGCGCCAGGCCGACAGCGGAACCCGTGATCGCAGCGGCGATGAACACTTGGCGAATCATGTCCCACCTTCGGTGTCGCGGTGCGGGGACCATTCGTCGCCCCCGGCGGCCTGGGGCAAGCATAGCCAGTGCCGCCTCGACCACAAGGGCGTTTTGCCCGGCCACACGGCGAGATCGGCCGGTGATCAACTGCGCACACAGCGATGCACTACCCGGCACCTGCGGTGCCGACCGTGCCGCCCGCGCGGGTCATGAGAACACGTTTCAATCCGTCGCCCGGCAATCCAGTGAGAACACGTTCCATCTCGGCGGTCGCGATGCTTTACTGGGCCAGAACGCTTCACATTTAGAGGTCTTCAGGTCGTATTCATATCCATAGGAGTGCCCCCGATGCCGACTCCAAATCTCCCG
>Ga0210398_10002869_pt1 | contig 16640 bp, 13 predicted proteins | sample IncBWC4OmetaG_FD_161047 | JGI IMG/M metagenome (GOLD analysis project Ga0210398, IMG submission 161047) | Forest soil microbial communities from Barre Woods Harvard Forest LTER site, Petersham, Massachusetts, United States - Inc-BW-C-4-O | ecosystem: Environmental > Terrestrial > Soil >... | reverse complement strand
GGTGAGAAAATTGCGCAGCGTGTAGGCCTCGTCGCGCGAGCGCGTCGTATCGCGCGGATCGCTGACGATGCGCAGGCCCGCCAGCGTGCCGCCGTCGTCGAACAGTGCCGACAGCACCACCGGAAAATCATAGACCTTGGTGCCGGAATAGCGCTCGATCTCGGTCGGCAGGTCGTTCGCCTTGGCCCAGTATTCAAGCTCGTCGTCGTAGCGGAAATAGACTTCGCGCAGGCCGCTCGGCTCCGGACGGCAGCGGCGGAAATCGCCCCAGCCGGACAGCGGCTGCGATGGCGGCCCGCCATTGGTGCCGCAAGCGTATTCGCCGAAACCGCTCGGCAGCGCCGTGGCCGGCGTTCCAAGCTTGAGGTCCCACACCTCACCGCGCTTGGGAAGCGGTGGAGCGGCCGTTTGCGCGTTCGCCGCGGCGACGAGGGCGATGCCGGCCATGCTGGTCAGAAACAACCGCATCACATTGCCTGTCCGCGTCACGGCTGCTCCCGTCCTCCGATGATCTCGGCTGCAATGATATAGGGTGTTCGCCGTTGGCTAAACCGGGGTCGGCAGAAAGCGATACGCATCCGATGCGCGACGAACCGATCGATGCTGCGCACCGCCGCCGCACGCTGCGGCGCAATCGCCTATACCTCGCCGCAGCGCTTTTGACGACGCTATGCGTGGGCTTGGCGAGCGCCGACGATTTCGCCTTCGGCCGCCGCATCTTTCAGGACAAGGCGCAATGCGTGTTCTGCCACGGCTGGGCCGGCGACGGCGCCGGTGCGCCGCAATCAAGCGGCGGCGCCGCCAATCTGCGCGAGACCAAGCTCACCCGCGAGCAACTGATCGAGGTGATCAGCTGCGGCAGGCCCGGCGCAGCGATGCCGCGTTTCGACGATCAGGCCTATGCCGAAAAGCGCTGCTATGGCGGCATCAGCGAGGCGGCGTTGGGCCAGGACCTGCCGCCCTTGCCGCCCGGGTCGCTGTTGCAAAACCGGGAAATCGAGGCGCTGGTCGATTTCCTGCAAGCTAAGATCATCAATCGCGGCTCGATCACGCGCGACGAATGTCTCGAAGCGTTCGGCGAGCGCGCCGCACACAGTTGCGCGCAATATCCCGATCACCCCTGACACTCGCGGATTTGGTCAGGGCTTGCGATAGTTTGGATCGAACAGCTCGAACCGCGCCCAGCTTTCGTATGCGCCCTGGGTATATTCGTGCGTATCCGGATCGACGTCATGTTGGCCGGGTTTACGCAAAAAATGCGTCTCCACGGTCAAAACCCGCTCCGGCATCGTCTTGTCGCAGCGCTGCTTGACAAACACGCCGCCGACCGCGGTCTCGCCCTCGGCCGGGGGGAAATCCGTGCAATGCCATCCATCGGTGCCATAGCGGTTGATCACGGCCAAGCCGAGCAGGTGCGCCATGCGGCGCTCGGCAGGCGCGGCCCGCGGATCGCTCACCATGCGAATGCCGCGCAATATCCCGTCGTCGTCAAACAGAGCCGAGAGAACGACGGGATGACCGGCAACCCGCGTGCCGGTCCGCTGTGCCGCGTAAGCCGGCTCGCCGAGGGCCTTGGCGACGTATTCGTCCTCGTCGTCGAAGCGGGCGGCGACTTCGTGCAAGCCGCTCGCTTCCGGCCGGCATTTCTTGAAGTCCGACCAGGCGTCGAGCTCCTGGCGCGGCGGCCCGCCGTCACTGCCGCAGGCGAGCTGGCCCCAGCCGTCCAATGTCATCGCCTCGGCATGAAGCCCAAGTTTTAGGCCGTGGATTTCGCCTGGGTCGGACTGCGCTTGCGCGCCGGCTCCGCTTGCGATGGCGAGCGCTGCAACCACAAAGGCGATCGCCGCCCTGCCCGCCAGGCACATGAGGCTCACGGCTTCATCGGCTCGCATTGGCGCGTCTCGGTTCCCCAAAATTCGACGCAGTCCTCGTAGGTCGATGGCCCGCGCCCGACAACCTTGGCGAACAGATATTTCACCACTGCGTCGATCTCATCGGAATTGAGAAATGCATTTGGCTCCGGCGGCACATCGTTGCCGAGCTCGGCGCGCGTGACGCCATAGCAACGCTTGTCGGTATAGGCAAACTGGTCGTGGAACGGCATGCCGGTGCCGGGTCGGCCGCATTTGACGGTCTCGGCGAACTGCGCGGGGGTCAGCTTTGTGTTGCGCAGCGACAAGGCGTTGCCGCCGTAGCCCTGGTCGCCGGATGCGTCCCACTTGTGGCAGAACTGGCAGGTCGCCTTGGTCTTGAAGATGTCCTTGCCGTGCTCGATCGTCCGCGCCTCTTCGGCGCTTTGCGCCTGGACCGGGCCGATCGTGATGGCGCAAAGCGCCGCGATCAGCGCCAATGCGGCCGGATATTTGTGCGCGTACCGAACGTGCATACGATGAAGCGGCTGGACTGTCGTGCCGGGCAACGGGTGCCGGCACGACAGCGAGTCGCGCCGGCAGAGGTCGTTGTTGCGTTCGCTCAGAGGCCGAACACGAACAGCATGGACGTCGTCGAGGAGTATTTCAGCGCCGGATCGCCTTGCATGACGAACGGCGACTGCCGCGAACCGGCCAGAACGGCGATATACTGCTTGCCGTTCACCGAGTAGCTGACGGCCGGCGCATTGATGCCGGTGCCGACGCTGAAACTCCAAGCCTGTTGCAGGGTTTTGGCGTCATAGGCGGTGAAGGTTCCGTCCGGCTGACCGAGGAAGACGAGATTGCCCGCGGTGGCGAGCGCCCCAGCATAGTTCGGGAAGTCGAGCCGCACGGCGGCCTTGATATCTCCGGTGGTCGGATCGATGGCCTTGAGGCTGCCATAGAGGCGGCCGGTCAGCTTGAACGCGCCACCGCTGAAGCGCTCACGCGGCTTCACCGTTCCGCCTTGATCGGCAAAATCCTTTTGCGCGACCGTCTCGAGGCCATCGCAGCCCTCGACCGACGGGATGTAGAGCGTGTTGAGCGTCGGATTGTAGGCCGTCGGCTCCCAGTTCTTGGCGCCGAAATGGGACGGGCAGATGTTGGCCAGCGGCTCGCCGCGCATGCCGTGGGTACCGGGCGTATAGACCTGAACCTCTGCCTTGGGATCGTAATTGGCCGGCAAGCCGGTTTCCGGATCGAGTCCCGTCGTCCAGTTGAGCTTGTCGACGTATTGCTTGCCGCCCACGAACGCCCCGTTGGTGCGGTCCAGCGCATAGAAAAATCCGTTGCGCGCGGCATGGACCACGAGCTTGCGGTCCTTGCCATTGACCTTGGCGTCGATGACCGGGTGCTCGGAAATCTCGTCGAAATCGAACGGGTCGTTCGGGGTGTACTGGAATCCCCACTTGATCGCGCCGTTGGCCGGGTTGAGCGCGAGCACGCTCGCCGCCCACTTGTTGTCGCCCGGCCGATACTGCGGATCCCAATCGGCGCCGGCATTGCCGATGCCCTGATAGATGGTGTCGGTCTCCGGATCGTAGGTGGCGGTTTCCCAGACCGGCGCGCCGCCGTGTTTCCAATGGTCCGCCCCGTCCTTCCAGGTGTCGTTGCCGGGCTCGCCCGCGCCCGGGATGGTGTAGGTCCGCCACGCCTGCTGGCCGGTATTGAGATCGGTGGCATCGATGAAACCGCGGATGCCGAACTCGCCGCCGGCGGGACCGACGATCGCCAGGTCACGCACCACCAGCGGCGCCATGGTGATGGTCTCGCCGAGCGCCGGATCGGCGATCTTGCGCTCCCAAACCTTCTCGCCGGTCGCCTTGTTGATGGCGAACATCCGGCCGTCCAGCGCGATCGATATCACCTTGTCCTGCCACAACGCGACACCGCGATTGTTGACGCCGCAGCAGGCGACGTCGCCGGCCCAGGCGCGGTCGATGCCCGGGTCGAACTTCCATTTGATCGCGCCCTTGGTGCCGCCCGAAACGTCGATGGCGTAGACGCTGCCCCAGCCGTCGGTGACGTACATCATGCCGTCTTCCACGATCGGCGTGCCTTCGAGGTTACCGAAGGCGTAGCGCCCGCCGCTCTGCAAGCCGCCGAGCGCGACGGCGAAGACGAGCTTCAGGTTCTTGACCGTATCGGTATTGATCTCGCTGAGCGGTGAAAATCGATAGCCCTGGTAATTGCCGTAATACAAAAGCCAGTTCTGCGGCTCCTTGTTGGCATTGAGCGCACGCTCGAACGTCATGTCGGCGGCGTGGACCGGCGTGAACGCGCTGGCCATGAGCAGCGGGGTCATCAACGCAACTACCGGCGAGAGTTTCCTCATCGCACTTCCTCCCTGTTTTGATTTTTAAGTGACGTCAGCTGGGGAGGATAATGCGCCCGGTCGCGGACCGCGACAAGCGATGCCCACGCAGACCACCACTGCCATTCGGCGGGGCCGTCATCTTGGGCCCCGGCCCAATGCGCCTTCGCCGAAGTGGCACAACCGGGCGTCAAATCGGGCTAAAAAGCAAATCTATAATTGACGCCTCCGCGCACCACGCTCTCCTGGAATTTTACGGCAACGTCCGGAATTAATGGCGGTCCGTTGGCGTTTGCGATGGCGCAATCTGCGGTGCATGAGCCGTTGCCGAGGTCGACGAAGAGATATTCGGCCTTGGCGCTCCAATGACGATCTAAAGCGACTTCGACGCCGCCACCGGCGGTCCAGCCCGCCTTGGTCGCACTGCTCACCGCGCCGTTGGAGAAGTTCGCTCGGACGTCAGCAAAGGCGGCGCCTGCCGTGCCGTAAGCAAAGAACCGATCAAACGCATATCCGGCGCGCCCGCGCACGGTGCCGAGCCAAGTGTTGTTTGTCAGACAACCGCCGGCACAGAAATTGGCGGCAGTGAAGGTACCGAAGCCGCTGGCGTCGGCCCCATCGCCGTCGCCCTCGACGCCGAACACGAGTGACCCGACCTGATAATTGGCACCTAGCGTTCCGCCGAAGACAAAACCGGACGTGCCGAAGTTGCCTGTCGAGCTGCCAGTGACGCTGTCAGTCCAATCGCTACCCCCAAAACTATAGCCGGCGTTGAGGCCAAGATAGATACCGGACCAATCGATGGCCGGTGACGGAGTGCCGGCCCAATCCACCGGCGCTGCCTTCGTGACTACTGACGGTGAGGCATTGGCAATTGCCGGCGCCGCAGACGGCAGAGTGCCCTGCACGCCCAGATAGGCGGCGAAAGGCATGCCGGGAAGGAAGGTGCGGGGATCGGTGAGGTTTAGATAGGGTGCCGTCGTGACGTCGAAGAAGGTTCCGTAAGTATAGTAGTGTTGATCGAACAAATTGCGCACCAGTCCGAACACCTCGACGTTCTCTGAGACTTTGTACGACGAATGCAGGTTCACCACCCAATAGGCGGGGATTTTGGGGTTCTGGTTCGCTTCATCGCCGACGATCCACTGGCTGCCGACAACATTGAGATCGGCGCCGAATTTCCATGGATCGGTGATCTGGTACTCAGCGCCGAGCTTAAAGCGGAAGTCGGGGATCCCGGTGAGATGATCGCCGGGAACCACAAAAATATTGCCGTTAGGGTCGGCAAAAGGATTAAAGGGCGACTGCAGCGTCAACGCATTTTGGAACGTTGCATCGACATAGGTGTAGTTTGCATAAATGTTCCAACGATCCTGTTTGTAGGTTGCGCTGGCCTCAATGCCTTCGCGCAGCGTGTTGCCGGCGTTCTGAAAGAACTCATGTCCGGGGATCGGGCTCGACACGTTGATGATGTCATTGGTATTGAGCGCGCGAAATCCGCCTACGGTCCAGTTCAACAGTCCCTTGGCGATATCGAAGTGACCGCGCAATCCGGCCTCGCCCGTATAGGTGACGACCTGCTGCAGAGGGGGATCGCCGACCAGCGCGTTGTCGATCAGGCAGGGCTGGACGGGATCAGAGCAGCCGAGCTCAAGCGGCGTCGGCGCCCGATTTGCGACGGCGAAGTCGCCGTAGACCGTAAGGTTGGGCGTGAGCTTGTAGGTCGCACCGGCCATCGGGTTGAAGTGGCTGTAATCGTGACTGCCGTTCAGCAGAGGATCGTTGCCCAGCTCGTCCGTCAACGTGATCTGGGCGTCGTTGAAGCGGGCGCCGGCGGTCAGGGTAAGCCTGTTCGTCACGTCGAAGGTGTCGGTCGCGTAAAGGCCGGTGTACAGCGTTGTAGCGCCTAAGCCGACCGGCGCCACGTCCCCCGAGGGCTGATCGATGAAAAGCCCCACGCCTTGCACAAACGGAAACTGATTGGCGTTGACGGTACCCAATTCGCTCGTGGTCGAGAACTGCACCAGGCCGCGGTCGACACTCAACCCTATCGTGAAGTTGTTTTCGTGACCGAACAACTTTTCCGACGACGACGTCTGGAGCGAGCCGCCGAAGCTGTTGGTGGTGGTCCAGGTCCGATCGATTTCGCCCAGGGTGTTCGCGCCAAGAGTCGCCGGCACCGTTTGTCCGTTGGTCGTGATCAGCGGCGACAGGCTGCCGTCGAGATTGGGGAAGCACAGCTCATTCACCGGCTGCGGCGGCGTACACACCGTGGCATCGGTGCCGTTGCCGTCGACGTGGGCTTGCTGGAAATGGCGATAATAGCCGACAGCCTGATAGGTCCAGGTGTCGGTCGGCTTCCAGCTTGCGCTCGCCGTCAGAAACGCAAGTTGATTCTGTGTCGTCTGTGGAATGGTATAGACGCTCGACCAGTCCTGGCTCAGCATCTGCACCGGCGTCGCCGCTGCGGCACCGAAATTGTTGTTGGCGCCCGTGAAGGTGACGTGGAATTCGGTGTTGTTGTCGCCGCGCGCGCCGAAATCGGCGTAAACACGGCGCAATGAGGATGCAGAGTCATTACGCCAGCCGGCATCGTCGATGGCATCGGCCGTGATGTAGCCGGACAAGTTCCCGACTTGGCCGCCGGCTTGTACAGACGAGCTAACCCGCCCATACGATCCGCCGCTGACTTCGCCTTCGACACCATGATAGGTGAAGCCGTTTTTCATATCGAACGACAGCGCGCCGCCGGTCGCGTTCAGCCCGAAGACCGGATTGCTTGGGACGAGGGTGAGGTTGTTGACGGCGTTCTGCGGGATGAAGTCCCAATTGACGATGTCGCCGAAAACCTCATTGATGCGCACCCCGTTCTGATAAACAGCCAGTCCCTGCGGCGTGCCAATGACCGGCGAAGCGACAAAGCCGCGGTAATTGAGATCAAGCTGGAATTGATTGCCGGTCTCGTCGCTCAACGCCACGCCGGGCAGCGCCTGGAACATTGACTGCAAAAGGTCGGGCGACCTTGTGGACTCGAAAGCAGAAGCTCCAACCGACTGAACATTGGATGGGATTTTGTCCTGGTCGACCACGCCGGGCTGAGAGGCTGCTGCCTGCGAGGTTGCTGCCGCGTTTTCGGCTGGAGCAGCAGCTGACGGATTTGTAGCGCCGGCAGCTGCCCGTCGCGGTGGCGGCGCCACCGGCGTGGTGGCGATGACACGGATTTCGGGAAGGGGCGTTGTGTTCGAAGCGCCGCTCGCGCTTGAAGTCGGGCTTTGCTGCGCAAATGCCGACTGCGAGCCCAGCAGCGTGACGACGGCAGTTCCCGGCAAAAGGAGACACCGCAGCGCCCGGCGAAATACCGGCGCCCTTACACCGCGATCGAGAGCTACAACGCCACGCATCCCCAAGTCGCCCGACTACCCGGACGAATGCTGCCATTATTCTGCGGAACATGTCAGGGAAGGTTTTGCCAAACATCCGGGAAGATTTGGCAATGTGGTGGCGGACGCAGTCTATGTCGAACGCGTCTCAGCAACAGAATTCCCTGCTAACAGGGAAATAAACAGGGAAAATCGCAAAAATGGGCCTTGGGCGACGACAAAATCCTCGCTTAATGCAGTATCCATGCGGGGTTTTATCGATACTCCCTGTGAAAACTAACAGGGAATAATTTCGGCAAAACAGGGAAACCACGACCTGATAACAGGGAAATTAGACGCGCAGCTATTGTCCGCTCTTGAGGTGATAGTGTTGCAAAAGTCGAAAGTTGCAGGGCCACGAATTTTCGCGAAAATCAGAAACGGGAAGAAATCGCCGATTCGTATTACCTCAATCGCGCTACCGAAGTCGCCTATGAGTTTAACGGGGCCATCCCATTAGCATATTCTCCATGCTGTGAATGGACGCGGTCGTATTTCATGTATCGGGAGGCCGTACGAAACACAGAATGATTTTGGTTCGTGGCGCGCGGCAGACGACGGCCTGACCGGTGGGGTTGTCAGTTCCCCTCAGCACGCGGTCCCATGGCACGGCGACCCACGAACCGTCGATTATTACCTCGTAGCCATCGGCGGTGAGGCGAGACAGTGTCCGCCGACAATCTGCCATTGAGCAACAAGGCGTCCCATCGGAAGCCGAAAGGCCTTTAAACCACGGTGCGACTGATGGATCGCCATCCTCGGGCGGCGCAGCGATTGCACCAGTTTGGGAAACTACGTACGTAATCGCCACAAAGAAAATGTTTCGCAATAAATGTTTTGGAAGAACGGCGCTGGTACTCATTGCTCACCGCGAAAGCGCTCTGTCGCGGCGCCTGCTGCACTCACAGAAACTGAACCTCAAGGCGGATCGCGTTACGAGGAAAATGAAGTTGCGGTTGTCCTCAGCATCCAAGTTCGACGCAGCGGCTTAAGAACGAACAATGCCAAGAGCCCGGTCAGGATATCCATGCCGATCACCAACCCGAAAACCGGCATCCAGCTACCCGTCGCCTCATAGATCATCGCGGCGATAGGTGCACCGAGTATCGAGCCGACGCCTTGCGCCATGTAAAGAAAGCCGTAATTGGTGGTGGCGTGCTCGGTCCCAAAGGTATCGGTCAAAGTTGAGGGGAACAGCGAGAAAATTTCACCCCAACCGAAGAACACGAGTCCGGACAGCACAACAAGCAAAAAGGGATCGCTCCGGTATTGGAGCATGAGAAAGATTGCAATGCCTTCAAGGATGAAGGCGATCGCCATCGTATTCTCGCGGCCGATATGATCGGACACCCAACCGAAGACTGGGCGCGTCAGCCCATTGGTGATACGATCGAAAGTGAGAGCGGTTGGAATTGCCGCGAGCGTCACGCCGAGAATCACGACTGTGGTCTTGCTGTCGATACCGAACGACTTGGCGAAGCTCGTGAATTGCGTAATCACCATCAGCCCGCCGGTCGACATCATCGACATCATGACGAACATCAGCCAGAACACCGGCGTTCGTAACATCGTCATCGGCGCGTAGCCTGTCGGCTTCGCCACGGCCCCTTGCGTGACCAGCCCGGAAATTTGTCCTTTGGGCGGGGGCCTCAACATCAGCGCACCAATCAATCCGATCGCCGCGAAGATCGTTCCGAACACCACCAGCGTGTGCTGATAACCGGACGCTTTGAGCATGGAGTCGATTGGAAAGGTCGTGAGAATTGCGCCGAAGCCGTAGCCGGCCGCGACGACACCGGTTGCGAGACCTCTGCGATCCGGAAACCATTTCACCATCAAACCGATGATGCCAATGTAGACGACGCCGGTACCGACACCGCACAGCAGGCCGTAGGTGGCATAGACGCCCCAAATTGTCGTGACGTAGGAGGATGCAATCCAACCGGCCCCGCTCATCACCGCACCAAGCCCAATCAACACCTTCGGTCCGAGTCGCTCGACGAGGAACCCCTGCAGTGGCGAAAGCCAAGTCTGCAGGACGATCAAAAAGGTGATTGTCCACTGAACTTCAGAGAGAATCGAACCTGTTGTCTTCTGGAATGACGGAACGAATAGAGTCCAGACGTACTGTGGACTTGAGATCGTCATCATCACGATGAAGCCCAACAAAAGCTGGATCCAGCGCGCACTAGCCGTCTCCGCTTCAATCCCTGGCGCCGCTGCCTCGAATGTCTGACTTTGTGCCATGTTTTGCACGTCCTACAGATGCCTATCCGAACAGTTAGCAAAATTTGTGCCGCCAATTGGTCACCAGGATACACAGTCCAGCGCGTTTCTGGCTTCTACGATTTCAAGGCTGCGCAAATAAATTGCAAGTTGGCGAGATTTTACGCCCGAGTTGCTCCTGGCGATGTCCCAGGTGGGCTACTTTCCGCGGACTACTTCACCTGACCACTAGGCCCAGCCCAGCTGACAGCCCCTCTCCTCTGAGATAGACTTGCCCGGTGCTCAGGCAACCCAAAGGGGGCTTCCATGACGCGCATTGCCATCAAATTGTGTTGGTGAATTCTCTCCCGTTTGGGTCCACACTTAGTTCCACACTTGTGCCCATGGCTGTGTGGAGGAGACAATGCCCGAACCGTCAGCCAAACCGCTCCCACTCGAACTGATCAAGGCGTTTTCCAAAGCGGTATTGTCGTACAATGATTGGAATCCCGGGAAAGCAGAGCGTGAGATCAAAATGAGGGCAGGGAAATCCTATTCGATAAGTTCGATATGCGGGCTTGTAGAACGATACACTGATCTCCTGCCTGACCGCGATTTCGATCAACTATACTCGTACATGCACGACGATATGCACATCGACTTGAAAGCTGTGCTGATTGCGAGTCCTTCATATGCTACCGGCGCCCTTTGTCTCCGCACAATGATAGAACGTGCCAACGAAAAACAGTGCCGTATACAGTAGCTATATCCTGCCTGGCCCCACAGCTCCCGCCGGGCCCCAGCAATTGTGCGATTCCACTGGTTGAGTTGCGGAACGCTTTCACGCCAGTGAATACGCCGTCGTATCTGGATGTCCCGCTAGGACGCATGACGATGCCGTGGTCGGCGTTGTCGGAGATGACCGTATTCGACACGGAGAGAGCAGCCGTCACGGACGGCATGAAGTTGATTCCGTTGCCGCGAAATTGCGAACGACTGAATCGAGTAGCCTTACCGATGCGCCGCAGAGCACCGACACCGCGCAGAGCACAACGACCGAATTCATCAAAAACGTAAAGGTCTTTATCTAGGCTGGTGTCGTCAATGACCCGAAGAGTCACTTGGTGCGGAAACGCGAAATGTCCGCTGCTGGGTGAAAGGAGGCGACTGGTGAAGAATCCGGTTTGCCAGCAGACGCTTTTTCTATAACTAAGAAACCATACTCCCTTAATCTTTTATTCGTGTGCTCACCGCCGCTGAATATGGGGCGGCGTCGATCATCGCTGGCCATTTCAGCGGCAGTGACCAAGACAAGCTTCGGCGGAAGGGAAGCGCCGCTTCTGGGATCGATCACGACGTAAAGCTTTGGGCGCGAGCGGAGTGGCCACTGCGATGGATCGGCTCCCACGTAAGTCATGGCGTCGAGGATATGATCTCTTGTGATCGGACTTGTCTTCGGCATTTCCTTCCACCTCGAAAAACGATCGATCCCAAAGGACACACGCAGGCTCATGGAGCGCGGGCTTCGAAACATCCGGTCTTGGCATTGAAGCGCGTGATCCGCATGATCAACGTATCGTCCGGATAGCACGAACTGACGACTCTAGGATTTGTCTGCGTATCTTCTGCCGTCAGGATGACCACGCGCACACGGCTGCCGCAACGAGCAATCGCCCACTTGAGGTTAGTTATCCATTGCATGCTTACTTTTTGCGACTTCCCTTTCAGCGGCGGTCCAAATCGAGATTGATACGTGACGCTACCATCTTGGCGAATAATCTCGTCGTCCCACATCGCCACAACAACAATTCCTCCGTCATCGCTGATCGCCGATCCACCAAAGTGCCGACGCGAGCGAGCTGCACCGAAATGCTCGAAAGAAGTCGAGAGTGTCCAACCTGTTTTCATTATCGCTGCTACGCGAACGATGTTTCAGCGCCCGAAGATTCCGTTGCGACTAACCCACCCGGCGCTTGAAACCCGGAAGTCCTTTCATTTGTCCGCGGAAACCGCCGCCTCAAGTCGCAAAACCGCGTTTCGCGCCCCAAATCCGGTACCCGCAGGCACTCCATCTTGCATGCAATCTTTAGAAAATGCATGCTTAAAATCATTTTTGTATGCACAAAAACTGTGCAGGAACGCGTTTGGCCGTGTTATCGGTTCGATATGAAAATCAGCGCGCTTGAGGGTGCTACCCGCGCAGAGCGTCTCGCCGACGAGATCGCTGCTTCGATCTTGTCCGGTGAATTTCGGCCGGGGTTTCGACTTGACGAAAAGACGCTGGCGAAGCGCTACGCAGTTTCTCGAACCCCTGTCCGCGAAGCTCTCCGCCAGCTCGCTTCCACCGGATTGATCGACGTCAAGCCCCGCCGCGGCGCAACCGTGGTCCGGGCAACGTCAGCGCAAGTAGAAACGCTTTTTGGCGCCATGGCGGAGATCGAGGCGACCTGCGCGCGTTTGTCAGCGATGAGTATGACGCCTCTGGAGCGACGCCGCCTGGCAAGTTTTCACGAGTCCATGGCCAAGTTCGTTATGCAAAATGACGGGGAAGGATTCGCCGACGCCAACCTCACGCTGCATACGCAGATCTATCTGGGTACTCACAACGCCATCATTGCCGATTTTGCGACCGGACTGCGACGGCGAGTTGCACCCTTTCGCCGAGCGCAATTTCGAACTCAAGGACGCATTCCCCGCTCGCACGAGGAACACAAAAAGGTCGTCGACGCAATTCTAGCGGGCGATGCTGCGACCGCCCACACCGCCATGTTCCATCATATGAGTTTGGTGGAGGAATCTTTTGAACGCTTGGCGGAGACGATCTGATCGGGACGCAATGTAGCCTCTTGGATGTCTCATTTTACAGAGACTCCAACGGATAATTTCTGTATCCTTCACCACATGGCGCTCATGAGATGGCGCAGTCGCGCGGAACGCTGCGGCCCCAAGTGCCATTTTCAGGCAGATCGAACTTCAAGGTTGGCGCGCCAACTGGATGTTCCTGCCGATGCACTGTTTCGCTCATCGCAGATGGCCGCGCCCGATTCGAAGGATACAAGCCATGACGTTCTCAAAACTATCGCTTGGTGTCTCCCTCGCCGCGTTTGTTTTTTGTGTATTTGCCGTCTTGGGTCCAAGTACTGGACCGCTGTTGGCTGACGGCGCGGTCGCGCCACGTTCGTTTCAGTCTGGTGGTGTTTCGGCGTTGGAAGTTACAGCCTTATCTGCGCTCCCAGCCCCTGATAGAACTTTAAACTCGCAAGCAACTAATAAATTTTCAAACAATATGAGCGCCCGACACGCGCATGTGGTGGTTCAGGCGTGTAAACCTTCGGGGACCGCCTGTTCGTTGCCTGGTGAATGTTGTTCTAATTCTTGTGTCCCCCCTGGCTTTGGCGGAGAACCGACGTGTCGGTAGGCGAGATCGGTTTTGTAAACAATTTTGGCATTAATGCTTTTGGATACAGGTCCGCCAGAGACGACAGTCACGTATAATTCTTGCGGCGGCATTCGCCGCTTATCTCCAATACTGCTCAGGCAAGCACGTACGCCTAAAATGCCGCTCCCATGGCTTCCCTTCGCGAAACCAGTCCTGCGTCGATTTAGCGTAGCAGCCCCGCGCTTGTGCCGTTGCCTGCGCCTTTTCCGAGTCGCCGATGTGCACCCGCCGTTTCGCGGTCGTAGCCGGGCGCGGAGAGGTAGTAGTTACAGGCAAGTGGGGAAAAGCCAAAGCCAGGTCCGCAGCCATAAGCAGCAAGGGTTTCGTACACGTTGCTCACGACCGTTCCCGGGTTGAAGCCAGCTTGGGCCACAGCAGCGGACGTTGCAGCCAAAACAAATGCCGCTGCGAGAATGAGCTTCCTCATGGGTCCGTTCTCCATCGTCGTTGTTTTGCGAAGGTACTCTGTAGCGCATACGTATATTTCACAAGTGCCACGCCCAACTATTTCATTTCGTCAACATCGGCGGCGGCGGGAGGCGGCACGCGCGATGACGCCCTCCGCCGGACAAGAGTCAATCCGCGCCGATCGCAGCGTATAGGATCAGCGCCGCCGAGACAGCGGTCACCAGAACCGTTAGGCCGGCCCCGGCCTGTCGCCCGAATGTTTGTCCGAGCGACGAATTAAGGCCCCAGGCGCTCAGCAGACGCGCCACCAACAGGACCCCACCTAGTCCTTGGATCACCGGCGAGCGATAGCCGAACGCCTCCACGAGCCCAATGAGCACGAGGGCGAGCGGCGCCTGCTCGGCGAAATTGCCGTGAGCCCGGATTGCTTGCGCAAGTCCGGCAATGCCGCCGTCACCGATTTCAACCTTGGAGCGCACCCGATTGACGATGACGTTGACCGTGAGAAGCGCAGCGAGAAGGCCCAAGAGCGCTGCATAGATCGCGGTATAAAATGGGAAGACCGGTGTCATGGGGAACCTCACAATTTGGCACGCAGGATTGCCAGCACGCGGAGCAGCGCACCCTGCGCGATTGCGCCACCGCTTCCAGTCGAGTGGCGCGCGGCGTTTTCGACATCGATGCCGTTTTTTTGTGGTTAGCCCAGTTCGGCTAGCCGTGCCGTGAGGAAGCGCCGCTCGGGTTCGAGGTCGGTGCTGGTCAAGGCCTGCCTATAGGCCACGATGGCCTCGTCCCGCCGGCCCATGCGGCGCAGAAGATCGCCTCGCACAGCCGGGAGCATATGGTAGCTGGTCAGTTCGCCGCGTTTGCTGATTGAATCGACCAGCCGGAGGGCCCGTTCGGGTCCGTCCACCATCGACACCGCAACCGCATGATTGAGTTCGATCACGGGGGAAGGGTGGATGCGCACCAGCACCTCGTACAGTGCTGCAATTTGCGGCCAGTCGGTGTCCTCGTAGCGTTTCGCCTGCATATGCAGCGCCGCGATCGCCGCTTGCACCGCGTAGGTGCTCGGCCGCGTCAGGCTGCGTAACCCAGCGTCGACCCTGCTCAAGCCTTCCGCGATCTGCGCCTTGTCCCAGAGCAAACGATCCTGTGACTCAAGCAGGATGGCGCCACCGTCCGGCGTGGTACGCGCATCGCGCCGCGCATCATGCAGGAGCATCAGCGCCAACAGGGCATTGGGCTCCGCGCGATCGGGCATGAGCTCAACAAGCAGGCGGCCAAGGCGGATCGCCTCCCGGCAAAGTTCGCCGCGGATGAGGTTCGGACCCGACGTTGCGGCATAGCCCTCGGTGAATATCAGGTAGATGACAGCGAGAACGCCATCGACACGGTCCGCCATGACGTCCCGCGACGGCACATGATACGGAATCCCGGCATCGCTAATCTTGGCCTTGGCGCGCACCAGACGCTGCGCCATGGTTTTTTCCGATACAAGAAACGCTTTGGCGATTTCCGTGGTCGTCAGCCCGCAGATTGTCCGCAGCGTCAGCGCAATCCGAGCCTCGCCCGGCAGGGCCGGATGGCAGCACGTGAAGATCAGGCGCAGCACATCGTCCGCCAACCCGTCGTCTCCAGTTGCGTCTTCAGGAAACCATCGTCCGATCCGCTGATCCGACGTGAGGTCGGTTTCGATTTGTTGGCGCTTGGCCAGGAAGCGCATGTGGCGCCGCAGTCGATCAATCGCTTTATGGCGCCCGACATTGACCAGCCAAGCGCGCGGATTTGCGGGAGTGCCTTCGCTCGGCCACTGGGCGAGCGCCGCCGCGAAGGCATCCTGCATGGCATCTTCGGCGAGTTCGAAATCGCCGACGAGCCGGATCAGGGTGGCCAGCACGCGGCCACTCTCGTTTCGGAACAGCAGCTCAAATTGATCCGCCATGGGACTGCGCTCACGGCCTCGATCGCATCGATCCGGCCGTGAATGCACGACGAGGTCGGCGCCAACGGCCTACGCTAATTGTATACCATCACCGGGCGCACCTCGATGGAGCCTATGCGCGCCGAGGGAACACGAGCCGCAATCGCCAGGGCTTCGTCGAGGTCCTTGGCGTCGATCATGTAATAGCCGAGCAGGGCCTCACGCGTCTCCGCGAACGGACCATGCGTGACGACCGGCTTGTCGTCCTTGACCCGCACGGTCGTCGCGGATGAGGTCGGCTGCAGGGCGTCGCCTGCCTTGAAATTACCGCTCTGGATGATCGACTGGGTGAACTTGCCGTATTCTTCCATCATCTTGGAGCGATCGGCGTCGCTAGGACGGTTGGCTTCACTTTGGTAGATGAGGAGCAGGTACTGCATAACGTTTCCTTTCGCGGCGTGATGTTGCTATCGCTATTCAGTCGTTCGGGCGACCGGAAAATCGACCGCGATAAATTTAATATATTAGCGCACCTCCCCGCCGGAAGCGCTTGCGGCCCGGCACCGCTTTGGCGTCTTGCTAATGCTCAGAAAGCAGGCGTTGGGCGGCTAAAGATTTGGCCTACGTCGCAATCGCTCGCGGTTACCGGCACAATTTCAATAGCTTAACCCGTCGCAAATCTGGCACATGCTTTGCGACGCTTTACCAGGCGCCATCCGCGCCTCATCCGATAACGCGAGGCTCATCCATGTTCACAATACAGCCGAAGGCTCGCCGCCTCATCGCATCCGCGGCCGGTCTCGCACTCACTCTGATGGCCACGGTAGCGGCCAAGGCCGAGGATACGATCAAAGTCGGCATTCTCCATTCGCTTTCCGGCACCATGGCCATCAGCGAGACGACGCTGAAGGACGTGGTGCTGATGCTCATCGACGAGCAGAACAAGAAGGGCGGCCTGCTCGGCAAGAAGCTCGAAGCCGTCGTGGTCGATCCGGCCTCGAACTGGCCGTTGTTCGCGGAG
>Ga0210398_10002868_pt1 | contig 16648 bp, 17 predicted proteins | sample IncBWC4OmetaG_FD_161047 | JGI IMG/M metagenome (GOLD analysis project Ga0210398, IMG submission 161047) | Forest soil microbial communities from Barre Woods Harvard Forest LTER site, Petersham, Massachusetts, United States - Inc-BW-C-4-O | ecosystem: Environmental > Terrestrial > Soil >... | reverse complement strand
GAAACCATCCGCCGCCAGCCGCCGGCGGGACTTATCTGCATCGGCGACGGCAAAGGCTGCCAGATGCACCCCGGCGTGACGGCTCAGTGCGGCTTCGAACTCGCGACTAAGCGGGGTATCCGAGGTCTTGAACAGGATTTCGAGATAGCCGCGCTCAAGCATCGCGGTGACGTTGCCCGTACCGGTCGGGCGTGGCCCGCCCGCTGCATCGGGATTGACTTGGATCGAAATCGGCGTCGGCGCAAATCCGCAGCGCGCCAGCGCGCGGCTGGCGGCTTGGCCATCGCGAACGAAATGAGCGACGTGATCGAGAAAAATTTCGTCGCCTGCGGGAAGGCGGCGGGCAATGTTCTCAGGCGCGGCTTGGGCTGACACGTCGATCACTCGGAGTGGGCGATGCCGGCTTCCTCGACCACTTTGGCCCAGCGCCCGATCTCGGATTTGAGAAATTGATGGAGATCGTCGAGCGAGCCGGTGCCGACCGGGATCATGCCGAAATCGGCCATGCGCGTGCGTACATCGCGCATGGCCATGATGGCGTTAAGCGTCGCATTGAGCTTGGTCAGGATCGGCTCGGGAGTCTCGCCCGGAGCGACAACGCCTTGCCATGCAGCGGCGTCGAAGCCGGGTACGCCGACATCGGCGAGCGGCGGAACGTCCGGCAGGGCGGCAAACCGCTCTTTGGTCGTCACCGCCAGCGGACGTATTTTGCCTGCATTGATCAGCGGCAGCGCCGGTCCGAGATCGCTGAACATCAGTTGGATATAGCCGCCCATCAGATCGTTGAGGGCCGGGGCCGTCCCGCGGTACGGCACGTGGGTCATCTTGATGCCGGTCATGCTGCAGAACAACGCGGCGGCCAAATGATGAAACGCGCCGATGCCGCCGGAGCCGTAGCTGAGTGGCCGTTCTTTGGCGAGCTTGATGAGGTCCTCGACGCTGTTGACCGGGAGCGACGGGCTGACGACGAGTACGAACGGCACCCGGGCGATGAGTGCAACCAGCGCCAAGTCTTTGGCCGGATCGTATGGCAGCGATTTGTAGAGCGTGACGTCGATCGCTAGCGACGAAACGTCCATCATGATCGTGTAGCCGTCAGGTAGCGACTTGGCGACGAAGTTGGTGGCAATCACCGTTCCGGCACCCGGCCGATTTTCGACGACAAATGGCTGCCCGAGCTCTTGCTCAAGCTTCTCGGCAAGCAGCCGTGCCAGGACGTCGGTCCCCCCGGCCGGGGTGAAGGGCACGATGAATGTGACCTGATGGTTCGGATAGTCGGCCGCGGCCGGAGCGCCGCTTTGCGCGCGAGCGACCGCGACCGCCATCGCGGAAAGGGTGGCCGCGAGCAAGGCGCGGCGGGAGACTATGGCCGTCTTTGTGCTCATCGGCCGCTTCCTTCCGGTTGGTTCCTTTATCGCTTTTGTCTAGCTTGGCGCTGTAACACGCCCGCAGCGCCAGCGTCACCAATTCGACGCTAATGCCGGGAGGGCTCCGGACCGGCTCATGCGAGGGCGCTTTGCATTTCTTGACAGGCACTTATCGTACCGTCATAAGGACGCCGGTCGGCGCGGGTCCGATGCGGCATTAAGCCCATTGTCCGCTAACCATCAGCAGAATCGACTGAAAGAGCCGGTCCGGACGTGAATCCGAGCAACGGCATTACGAGGAAGTGACATGTTCGCGGTCTTCAAAACGGGCGGCAAGCAATACCGGGTGGCCGCCGAGGACATGCTCAAGGTCGACAAGGTCAAGGGCGAGCCGGGCGAGATTGTCGAGTTCGGCGAGGTTCTGGTCGTGGGCGGCGACAGCGTAACCCTGGGCGCCCCAACCATTGCCGGCGCCACGGTCGCGGCCGAGGTGATCGAGCAGGGCCGCGGCGCGAAAATCATCGCCTTCAAGAAGCGCCGACGGAAGAATTCGCGGCGCAAGATCGGCCATCGTCAGGAATTCACGCTGCTTCGCATCACCGAAATCCTGACGGACGGCAAAAAGCCGAGCAAGGAAGTCCAGCCGAGAAAGAAATCGGCTCCGAAGCCTGCGGCGGCGCCGGACGCCGATACCGCGGGGACGGCCTCTGAAGGCGAGCCGCAAGCCGCCAAACGGAAGGCCGCAAAATCGGGCAAGGCTGCGGCCGAGAAGCCCAGTAAGCCGAAAGCCAAGGCGCCGGCCCGAGCAAAAAAGCCCGCAACGAAGGGCAAAAAGAAGTGATGCCGGGAAGTGATGTTTTTGTCACGATTTCGGTATAGTCGTTTTTAACTAGCAGGTTCGGAGGCCACTCGTGGCGCACAAGAAAGCAGGCGGATCCTCACGCAACGGCCGCGATTCGGCGGGTCAGCGGCTGGGGCTGAAGATTTTCGGCGGTGCTGACGTGCTCGCCGGCAACATCATCGCGCGTCAGCGCGGCACCAAATGGCACCCGGGCCGCAACGTCGGCATCGGCAAGGACCATACGCTGTTTGCGTTGACCAACGGCAAAGTCGAGTTCCGCACCAAAACCAAAGGCCGCGTGTTCGTCTCGGTACGTCCGTCGGAGGCAGCGGCGCAGTAATACGGTGGATCATATGAGGTCCGCCGGCATCCAGTCGAACCGGCGAGCCTCAATGGGCTTCGAAAAAGGGGAGACCGGGATGCCGGCTCCTCTTTCGGTTTTTCGGCAGGAGCCCAGGCGATGACTCTAATAAGCCAATCGACAACGCCCGCCCTCGCGCAGCAGCCAGGACAGCGCAGCGTCCCCGTGCTCGAAACCGAGCGGCTCGTCTTGCGCGCGCCGCACCGCGGCGACGTCAAAGCCATCGTGCGTCTCGTCAACGACCGCCGCGTCGCGGAGAATACCGCGCGCATTCCGCATCCCTATGGCGTCGACGACGCCGAGGGATTTCTTGCGGGAATCAACCGCCAGGACGGCGAGGCGACCTTCGCTATCACCCGTGGCGGTGACGTGATCGGTATCTGCGGCGTCGAACCGCGCGAGAACTCCCGTGAGATCGGCTATTGGCTCGGCGCGCTTTATTGGGGCCGCGGTTACGCTACCGAGGCCGTCCGTGCCGTCATCGATCACGCCTTCGGGGCGCTCGGCCATGACGTGCTGCAAGCCGGTGCGCGGGTCAGCAACGCGGCGTCGCGGCGGGTGCTTGAGAAATGCGGCTTCCAGTGGACCGCCGTCGGTCTCTACCGCATCCGCGCCATCAACTCGTCCGCGCCGCTCGACCGCTTCCGTCTCGATCGCGGCTTATGGGCGTCGCTCAAGGCTTGGGGTCGGGCCCGAGAAGTGGCGTGATCGGCGCGCCGTGCGCAAAATCTACTGCGCGGCGCTTTGAGCGGCGGCGAAAAGCGGCGCGAGCTTGTCGACCAATGCCCGCCCGAACGCGCCTTGGGGATTCGATGGCGTCCCATGGTCCATCAGCTCCCAGCCTTGGATCAGGATCCGGGCATGATCGAACGCGTTTTCGAAGTCCGTACCGGCATGCAGGCTTTGGCGAAAAAAGGCATCGCCGAAATAGGTCCAATCGCGTTCGGGGGCGCAGCCGAATGACGTGTTCTGCGCGTCGGAGGCCGTCAGCACGATGGTGTTGTCGTTCTTGAGCGGCGGCACGAAAATTCCCGAATAGCAGGCCGAAACAATCACGATCCGATTTTTGATGCCGGCGCCGTCAAGCGTCGAAGCGACCTGTTGCGGCGTCAGCTCGGCGACCGCGCCGGGCAATTCCAGCGCAAAGCCGGTTTTTTCGCCGTGCGAGGTCATGAACAAGACGAGGACGTCATTGTCCTTGTCCATGACGTCACCGATAGCGTGCACGGCGGCTTGAAAGTTCTGCAAATCAGCAAGCGGAAAGGTTTCGAGCGTATCGCGTCGATTGATAAGGCGGACCGTGCGAGCCTGGATTGGCAGCACGCTGGCGATCGCCTGCAATCCGCCGTCGAGCTCCTTGACGAAAACATCCTGTTCGCCCCAACCGGCAATGCCGAGCGCATAGACGTCGGTGGCGCCCTTCCGCGGCGGCGCAAGGCGCGCGACTTCCGCCTGAAGCAGCGCGGGCTGCGCTTTTTCGAGCCGCGCAATTTCCGCTGGCGCGCCCCGCGCCTTGCCGGCCTTGTCTTCTCCGAGCGCGTAGAGGAATTCCCACCAATTGGCGTTGCGGGCATCGAAGTCGTGCGGCAGGAATACCGGCGCCTGGGGCACCAGTGCATTGGCGACGAACAGTGCCGCCCATAAGGCCACCGTTCGCCCAACCAGCCGCAGCCGGGACTGCGGCTCGACGCTGCCGACAACGGTCGCCATGGCGCCAACCCACCAGGCGACGGCGGCAGCATAGATCGCGTAGCTTGCCGCCGGACCGATCCATGGCGTGCCTTGCGCGGCGGCAGGCGCCAAAAGCGGCACGGAAAGCGTAAGGCCCGTAGTGACGACTTCAGCCACGATCGAGAGCAAGAGCATGGCCGAAAGCGCAGTCGCGCGACCGGCTGGGCGTACGAACAGCCCGGCGACAGCAAGCTCAAGCGCGAGCCAGGCGACGATCGCATTGAGGCCGTAAGGATTGAAAGCGTGCCAGGAGCCGGCCGCGAGCAGTTGCAAGGCGGTCCGCACGAGCGCCGTTACGACCGCGAAACCAAGGAGGATTGGTAGCCCAACGAGCGGTGGTTCGGGCGTGGTCCGCCACACTGCCGCCCGCGCCGCGAAGTTCAGGACACGCCACACGCTTAACGCTCTCCGAAAAATAACGGCAAATCGAGTGCCCTCTGCCGCGTTCCACCCTATATCAGGTCCACGGTACCGGCCAACGGGCAGCCGCGCATTGTCCATCACCCCGTTGGCCCTTTACGAAGTAGAACGATGAAATTTCTCGACGAAGCCAAGGTCTATGTTCGCTCCGGCGACGGCGGCAACGGTTGCGTGTCGTTTCGCCGCGAAAAGTTCATCGAATTCGGCGGACCGAACGGCGGCGACGGCGGCAAAGGCGGCGATGTCGTCGCGGAGGCCGTGGAAGGTCTCAACACTCTGATCGACTACCGTTATCAGCAGCATTTCATGGCCAAGAACGGCAGGGCCGGCATGGGCAAGGACCGCCATGGCGCCAATGGTCCCGACGCCATCCTCAAAGTGCCGGTCGGCACGCAAATATACGACGAGGACGGCGAGACGTTGCTCGCCGATCTCACGACGGCCGGTGAGCGCACAGTGCTGCTGCGCGGCGGCAATGGCGGCTTCGGCAATGCGCATTTCAAGTCGTCGACCAACCGGGCGCCGCGCCACGCCAATCCCGGCCAGTTGGGCAGCGAACTCACGATCCGGCTGCGCCTCAAGCTGATCGCCGATGCCGGCATCGTCGGGTTGCCTAACGCCGGCAAGTCGACGCTGCTTGCGGCGGTGAGCGCCGCCAAACCGAAGATCGCCGATTATCCCTTCACTACGCTGCATCCCCAGCTTGGCGTGGTGAATGTCGACGGCCGGGAATTTGTGCTGGCCGATATCCCCGGCCTGATCGAAGGGGCTCACGAAGGCGTCGGCCTCGGCGACCGGTTCCTCGGCCACGTCGAACGTTGCCGCGTGCTGTTGCATCTGGTCGACGGAACGGCCGAGGATGCCGGCGCGGCTTACAGCACGGTGCGCGCGGAACTTTTGGCCTACGCCCACGGCCTTGCCGACAAGCCTGAGATCGTCGCCCTCAACAAGGCCGACGCGCTCACTCCGGGCGAGATCAAGCGGCAAGTGGCGGCCCTGCGGCGTGTGATCAAAAAAAATCCGCTGGTGATGTCCGCCGTCAGCGGCGACGGCGTAGCAGAGGTCTTGCGAGCGCTGCTCAAGGTGATCGACGAGGCGCGGCAGGAGGCGCCCGCGCCGAGTGCCCAGGATCTTGCCTGGCATCCTGGATAGACCGGCCCTTACACGCCGACGCAGAAAAACTTCAACGAACCGTCGCGCTCGATGCGCGGCAGCAAATCCGTCTCCCACGCAAGATACTCAGCCATTGCCGCCCTAGTGTCGCCGCCGCGTTCATAGGGCTTGCGCCATTGATCGATAATATCGTCGGCCATTTGAGCTTCCGCAGAGAACGCATTGCCGGCCGACTGCCAGGCCGCGTTGCCGCCTTCGAGGAAGCGCACGGGGCGATCGATCAATCCCGCCGCTTCCACGACCGCCAGCTTCGCCAGCGCGCCATCTTCCGAGGTGAGCACCAGTGTGCCGTGCAGCGGTATCTTTTCGAGCGCATTGGCAAGCCGGGTCCTGATCGCGAACCAGGCGCCAGGGATGTGCCGCGTCAGATAATTCCGGCTCAGCGAAAGGTCGATGAGGGTCGCCGCGTTCCGGGATAGAAGCTCACTGAGCTCCTTGCAATTAACGGCGTCGCCGGACGGCGTGTCGACGTCGAGAGCAGGCGTTGCGGGCCAGCCGGTCTCGGTCCCTTTTTCCGTCAGGATGAAAACGTCCCGCCATCCCATTTGCCGCAGCCATGATGCCGTCATCGCGGCACGCACTTCCGCGTCGTCGACCAGCACGATCCGCGCGCCCAACGTGCCGACATATTGGTCGGTCGCCTGCACCAGCTGACCGCCGGGCGCCGAGATCGCGCCGGATAAATGGCCCGCCTCGTATTCAGCGGGGTCGCGCACGTCGAACACGTAAAGCGTGCGTCCGGCGTCGGCGTGCCAGGCATCCAGCGTCTTACGATCGATGCGCTCGACGCCGCAACTTTGCGCGACGCGCTGTGCCGCGCTTCGCGCCCACTCCAACGTCGTCGGCGACGCGGGCGGCGCGCGCCGGTCTTTGCCCTTGTCGCAGGGGAAGCCCGCCAGGCTCCAGCCCATCGTGCCGTTGCGCAGCGCCACGACCTTGTTCGGCAGTCCAGCATTGATCAGCGACTGCGCGCCGATGATGCTCCGGGTGCGGCCGGCGCAATTGACCACCACCGTCGTCCGCGGCGACGGCGCGATTTCGCGCGCGCGCAGCACCAGCTCCGCACCGGGCACATTCGTTGCGGTCGGGATCGAGACGCGTACATATTCGTCAAACGGCCGGCTATCGAGCACGACCAAGTCGGCGCCGTCGCGCAAGAGTCTCTCGAGCTCGTCGGCGGCGATACTCGGCGTGCCGTTGGCGTGCTCGACATATTCGCCGAACGCCTTGCTGGGGACATTGACGCCGGAGAACAGCTCAAAGCCCGCCACCGCCCAGGCGTCGATGCCGCCGGCGAGAATGCTCACATCGGTGTAGCCGTTACGCGACAGGATCGCTGCGGCGCGTTCGGCGCGGCCATCGCTGTCGTCGCACAACACGATGGGAGTGGTGCGGCGCGGCACCAATTGCGCGAACTTCAGCTCGAAGCGGCTCAATGGCACCGAACGCGCCAGCAGCAGATGGCGTTGCGAAAAGATCAGCTCCTCGCGCACGTCGACGAGCGCGAGTTCGCCGCCGTCGCCGAGCATTCCCCGCAGAGCGGCCGGACCGACGCGCGCGGTCACGTCGCCTGCTGCGGCGACATGCGTTTGACTTCGCCGGTTTTCAAATCGAAACGCACGCGATGAATCTGATCGAGATTGGTTCCGGTGACGCGCACAAAGCGGGAATTGTCCGGATAATCGATCGAATGGATTTTGCCGTCCTGATAGATGCCGGCGTGGCCCGGCGTCAGGCGATATTTCTTCGCCGGCTTGAGCTTGGCCTGGTCCGGATCGCCGCCGTCGTCTTCGCGCTCCCATTCGGTCATGTCGGTGTAATGTGTCGCCTGGCCGTAGATTGCCCATGACTCGCCGTGATCGTGTGGCGGCGACACGCGCGCCTTGTCGTTGATATGGGCGAGAACCTGAAAGCCAAGCTCGGGGTCTTCGTACAGCACATGCAAGCCCTGTGGCGCTTCCTCGCAATGCTCGCGGACAAAGGCGGGATTTTGCAGGAGCTGCTCAAGGCGGGTGCGCACCTCCTCGCGGCCTTTCGGGCCAGGGTCGCGCGACAAGATGGTGCGACAATCCGTTATGAATTGATCGAGCTGATAAGCCATCGGTTTCACTCCCAAAAGCAGGATCGATTGCGCCTAATTTCGCTCATCCGCGCCGCCGGCGCCAGCAGCTTGTGGCCTGGGTTTGGATATGTCTTTCCCAGCCGTTACATTAGTCGGCATGTTTGGTCTGCCACGAACTTACGAGCGTCCGCGCAACGTGCGGCTCGATACCCTGATCCGTCTGCGATGGCTTGCGGTTTTCGGCCAGCTCGCGGCGGTCCTGGCCGTTCATTTTGGCCTCGAATTCGAAGTTCCTATCTGGCCCTGCCTCGCCGTCATTGCGCTTGCGGTGTTGCTCAATGTGGCGCTGCGCGTCAGCTTTCACCAGACGCAGTGGCTCGAGCCCGACCGGGCGGCATGGCTCTTGACCTTCGACATCGCCGAACTCGCGGCATTGCTTTATCTCACCGGCGGCCTGGAAAATCCGTTCGCATTCCTGCTTCTGGGGCCGGTGTTGATATCGGCAACGGCGCTGCCGCCGCGAATGACTTTGCTGATCGGCACGTTCGCCATGTTCTGTGCCACCGTGCTGGTGTTCCTGCATTACGATTTGCCATGGGACGCGGAGAACCCGCTGGAGCTGCCGGAAATCTATATGGTCGGCGTGTGGCTCTCGATCCTGCTCGCGATCGGCTATATCGGCGTTTATACGTGGCAGGTCGCGGAAGAGGCTCGCCAGCTTTCCGATGCGCTGGCGGCCACGGAACTCGTCCTCGCGCGTGAGCAGCATCTGTCGCAGCTCGACGGCCTCGCCGCCGCTGCGGCGCACGAACTCGGCACGCCGCTCTCCACCATCACCGTGGTGGTGCGCGAAATCGAGCGGGCCCTCGAAGCCAACTCTCCCCACGCCGACGACGTAAAGCTGTTGCGCGAGCAGGCGCAGCGTTGCCGCGAGATTTTGGCGAAGATCACCGAACTTCCCACTGGCGAACCGTTCGACCGCATTCCGCTGTCCGCGCTCATCGAAGAGGCAGTGGCGCCGCACCGCAATTTCGGCATCTCGATCGGCGTGACCTATCCTGCCAATCGCGCCACTGAGCCCGCCGGCGCGCGCAATCCGGCGATCCGTTACGGCCTCGGCAATTTGATCGAGAACGCCGTCGATTTCGCCCACAGCCGGGTCGAGATGTTTGCAAAATGGACAGGTGACGAGGTCAGCATTTCCATCAGTGACGATGGGCCCGGTTTCGCTCCCGAGGTCGTCGACCGCATCGGCGCGCCCTACGTGACGCATCGGCGGCCGGGCGGCCGCGGCCCGGATGGCGAAGAGGACGTCATGTTCGGTCTGGGCTTGGGCTTTTTCATCGCCAAGACGTTGTTGGAGCGCTCCGGCGCCAGGCTCGCGTTGATTAACCAGGCGCCGCCGCTGCACGGCGCCACAGTGACGGTGACCTGGAGCCGTGCCGATTTTGAGCGGCCGCTTGTGACGCCTCCCCTTGAGGCTGCGGCCCGGACCTCTTAGCTTTTAGGGACAATTCGCCCAATTGACGGTGCTTGTTGATTTGGCGTGACTTACGGGAATAGGGCTTCCAGATTGCAGCGGTCGGCGGTTATAGCGATGCCGTGGAGAAGCGGTTCGAGCGATTGATGGAGTGAATTGCGATGATTAACGCCGCGGCCAGCCCGGTTTCGACAGAGCGCACGCTTTTGATCGTCGAGGACGACAAGTCCTTCCTGCAACGCCTCGCCCGCGCCATGGAAGGGCGGGGCTTTGCGGTGACGACCGCCGAATCTGTCGCCGACGGCCTGTTGCAGGTTGAGAAGGCGGCTCCTGCGTTCGCCGTCGTCGATATGCGGCTCGGCGACGGCAACGGGCTCGATGTCATTTCAGCGATGAAGAAACGCCGGCCCGAGGCGCGCGCCATCATTCTGACCGGCTATGGCAACATCGCCACCGCGGTCAACGCGGTTAAACTCGGCGCCGTCGATTATCTTGCCAAGCCGGTCGATGCCGACGATGTCGCCGCCGCGCTGCTTGCGCTCGACAACAAGAAAATCGACCCGCCTGAAAACCCGATGTCGGCCGATCGCGTTCGTTGGGAGCATATTCAGCGCATTTACGAATTGTGCGGCCGTAACGTCTCGGAAACCGCGCGCCGCCTCAACATGCATCGCCGTACCCTGCAGCGAATCCTTGCCAAGCGCGCGCCCAAGTAAAAGGCGCTCTTACTTATTCAATTCCGTTTACTTGCGGATAACCGCATTGGCTGGCTTGCGTTGCCGCAACCGGTTCACAGACAATTTTACGCAATTTATTAGGTCAAATTTCGTGCCGCCGAACTACCACTCGGAAGTATCCTAAACCATGAAAGCCGCGGGGCTTGGATGCTTGCAGAGTCGAATAATCCGTTCGATTTGGTCCGGGACGGATCGTCGGCCGCGGATACCGGCAAGACCGCGCTGCGGCTTTTGGTCATTGATGACGACAGCCTCCATCGCATGGTCATCTGCCGCGCCGCGGCGAAAGCCGGGTATCTGCCGGCCGGCGCGGCAACCTGCGATGAAGCCGCAAAGATGATCCGCGAGACCGCATTTGACTGCATCACGTTGGATCTGGGGCTTGGCGATCGCGCCGGCAGCGAAATATTGCATCATCTGTCGAGTCTCGGCTGCGCAGCGCCGATCATCGTCATCAGCGGATGCGACGCTGCGACGTGCAAGGAAGCCGTGAGAATCGCCGGTCTGCTCAAGCTGAATCTCTGGGAATGCATCCCAAAACCCGTCGATCTGGCGATGCTGCGTAGCTTTCTCGAGCGCCTCAGAGGCACACGGCTCGCGGCCTAACGCGTTTAGGCCTCAAGTCTCTCGAACAAACAGACCCTGCGGATCGGCCAGCATTTGCAGGCGATGCGCCGCGGCATGGGCAAAGCGCAGCATTACCGCCTTGCGGGTCGCTGCAGGTAGCCGGTGCTCGGGGGCCTCGCACAGGATCGCCGCGCCGAAGGCATCCGCCACGATCAGCCCGGCATCCGGTGGAAAAATCTCGCCGGGCACGCCCGCGATCGTGGCGAAGAACAGCCGGTCACAATGCAACCGATACTCCATCCACTTCTGGTCGGCACGAAAATCGGCGACCGAGGATTTGATTTCGACGATGATGATTTCACCGTCGCCGCCGAGCGCAACCAGATCGGCGCGCCGGCCTGACGGCAGCGGCAACTCCGAAACGACGCAATAGCCGAGCGCGCGCAGATAGCGCGCCGTGCCGCGGGCGACGGCCAGCGCGGTCTGCGATTGCCGGCCGTCGGTCGGCGGCGAGGACGCGAGCGAGGCAAGGCTCATGGCCAGGATTCCAGGCAGCGGCAAGTTCGATAGCGGACGGCACGCAAGCTTACGCACGCCATGCACTCCGGCTGAGGCACCCTCATTTTGCCGCGCCGGCGCGATCCGGGAAAGCCCCCGCCAGGCCAGCGCGCGACGCCGCGATGACCCCGCGCTCGGTGATCAGACCCGTCACCAATCGGGCCGGCGTCACGTCGAAGGCGTAATTCGCCACCGGCGAGTGCTCGGGAACGACGCGCACGGTTTCGATGCGCCCATCGCCGGTCCGGCCCGTCATGGTGGCAAGCTCATCGGCATCGCGTTGCTCGATCGGAATATCCGCGACGCCGTCGGCGACGGTGAAGTCGATCGTCGGTGACGGCAGCGCCACATAGAAGGGAACATTGTTGTCGCGCGCGGCGAGCGCCTTCAGATAGGTTCCGATCTTGTTGCAGACGTCGCCGTTGGCGGCGACGCGGTCGGTGCCGACGATCACGAGGTCTACGAGTCCGTGCTGCATCAGGTGACCGCCGGTATTATCGGCGATGACCGTGTGCGGCACGCCGTGCTGGCCGAGCTCCCATGCCGTCAGCGAGGCGCCTTGATTGCGTGGTCGCGTTTCGTCGGCGAAGACGTGCACGGCAATGCCGCTGTCGTGGGCCAAATAGATCGGCGCCGTCGCAGTGCCGACGTCCACCGCCGCGAGCCAGCCGGCATTGCAATGGGTGAGGACATTCACCCGATCGCCCGGTTTCTTGCGCTGCGCGATGGCCGCGATCAGCGGCAATCCGTTGCGGCCGATCGCGCTATTGATGGCAATGTCTTCCTCGCAAATTTCGCCGGCGCGGCGATAGGCGGCGGCGACTCGTTCGCCGCGCGGGCGATTGCGCACCGCCGCCACCATCTCGTCGAGCGCCCACCGTAGATTGATTGCGGTCGGGCGCGTCGCGATCAGCGTTGCATAAGCGCGCTCGATCGCCTCGTCGGAAGCATCGGCGCGCAGCGCCAGGCACATTCCGTAGGCTGCCGTTGCGCCGATCAGGGGCGCGCCGCGGATCAGCATGGCGCGGATGGCATGCGCCGCCTCGTCGAGCGTGGTGAGACGGGCGGTAGCGAGCCGGTGCGGCAGCGCCGTCTGATCGATCGCGCCGACCGACCAGCCATCCGGCTCGAGCCAGATGCTGCGCATTGCCTTGCCGTCGACTTTCATGCGGTTCAACTAGCAGATTTCGGCGGGCTGTCGATGCCGTAATACCGCGGCAACTTGCCAGCCCGCGCGGCATACAGCAAATTCGCTTTATCGCTCAGGAGACGCCGGTGGCTGACATCGACTACGAAACCGAATACGACAACCGCGCCCGCGTGCCGGAGCATCCGGAGATCTTTGCCCGCTGGACACGCGATGCCGAACTGTTTCGCGCCGAAGCGCTCAAGAGCGGGCGCGCCGAGCTTGGCATGTCCTACGGCGACACGCCTCGCCAATACCTCGATCTGTTTCTGCCGGCGGCCGGCGAGTCGGCGCCGCTGGCGATGTTCATCCATGGCGGCTGGTGGCGGTCGCTCGATCCTTCATTTTACAGCCATGTGGCGCGCGGCCCGAATGCGCGTGGGGTAGGTGTCGCGGTCGTGGGCTACGATCTTTGCCCGACAGTTTCGATCGCGGATATCACCGAGCAAATGCGGCGCGCCTGCGCGTTTTTGTGGCAGCGATTCGGCCGGCGCATGCTGGTCTACGGTCATTCCGCCGGCGGCCATCTCTCGGCGGCGATGGTCGGAACCGACTGGGTTTCGCTCTATCCCAAGGCGCCGGCCGATCTTATCCCGGCGGGCTATTCGATTTCCGGCGTGTTCGATCTGGCGCCGCTCGTCGGTATCAGCGTGAACGAGGACTTGCGGCTCGATGCCGCCAAGGCGCGCGCTCTCTCACCCGTGTTCTGGCCGGTTCAGTCCGGCCGGATCTTCGATGCCGTTGTCGGCGACCTCGAATCGAGCGAGTTCAAGCGCCAGAGCCGGCTTATCGCACAGACCTGGCAGCAAGCCGGCGTGCAGACCCGCTACGAGGAAATCGCCGGAACCAATCACTTCACGGTCATTGAATTGCTGGCCGATCCGCAAAGCGCGATGACCGCGCGCGTCGCAGCATTGGCGCAGCAAATCAAGGCTTAGCGATCGCCGGCCGCGCCAGCAGGACGCAGGTGGATGCGGCGAAGATCAAGGCGAACCCGACAAGATCGGCGGCGGTGGGACGCTCGCCCAGAATCAGGATGGATGCGATAACGCCGATCACTGGGCTGCCAAGGACACCGAGCGAGGCCGTCGCCGCTGGCAGGCGTCGAATGATTGCGAACCACAATCCATAGGCGACGCCGTTGGCCAAGAAGCCCGTCGAAGCGGTGCAAAGCAGTGCGACCGTGCTGGCGCCGGCGACGTGCAATCGTCCCTCGAATATCAGCATGAACGCCGCAGTGACGACGAATGCGATCGTTACTTGCCAGCTGGCAACGCCCATCGGGTCGGCTTTGATCTGCGCCCATTTCAGATAAACCGTGCCGCCCGCCCAGCACACGCCGGTGAGGAGCGCCAGCCAAATGCCCGGCGCAATTTTCGTTGCGGCCAACGGGTAGACAAGGATGGCAAGACCGGCGGCGCACAACGCAAGCGCAAACGCCTGCGTACGATTTGGACGGTCGCCGAGAAGCAGCCACGCCAGCAAAACGGCCCAGATCGGCATCGTGTAGGCGAGGATCGTGACCCGCGACGTTGCCGCAGTGAGCTGAGCGAACGAGCCGAACACGGTGAAGGCAACGATGTTGAGCAGCGACGCGATCGTCACATGCGCCCACGACTTCGCGTCGGGCAGCCGCAAGCTGCGGCCTTGAAAGCGGCACGCCAAATACAGAGTAAGCGCGCCGAGCGCCGCCGTCATTGTCCGCATGCTCAGCGGCGGAATCTCGTAGAGCGCGATCCGCATGATCGGCCAGGTGATCCCCCAAATGAAGCACAACAGGAGGAGCATCAGGCGCGCGCCGACATCGGCGCGATCCGAAGCATCGTCGGCGACCCCGGGATATCTCACTGACGGTTCATCACGGCGTCATCGCGGCGCGTTTGGTCCGGCACCGAGATACCAGTCGGCGATTTGCGCCCCGGTCCAGAACAGCACGTCGGACTTCTTGCGAATGACCTCGAAGACGCGGCGCAGATATTTCACGCGATGCGGTGCACCCATGATGTACGGATGCATCGACAGCGCCATGATGCGCGCCGAATTCTCCGCATCCGCGTAGATCTGCTCGAACTGGTCGATCGCGCGATCGTAATATTCCGAAGCCTTGTGATGTTGAATCAGCATCATGGCGACGTCATTGCATTCTTGCGTGTAAGGCAGATTGAGAAGCGGCTTGTCGCGGGTTTTCAGCCACACCGGCTGGTCATCGAGCACCCAATCGGCGACGTAGTCGTAGCCTTCCTCGACGAGGACGTCGGGCGTTTGCCAGGTTTCGGTGAGGCCGGGGCCAAGCCAGCCGCGCGGCGGTTTGCCGGTGGCCTTGGCGATGGCGTCGCGCACTTTTCGAATATCGGCGCGCTCGTTCTCGACCTTCTGCAAATTGCGCTGCGTATAGCCGTGGCCGATGAACTCCCATTTGCGCTCGACCGCGGCCTGCACGATGGCCGGATAGGCGGCGAGCGCCGAGCCGTTGATGGCGATCACGCCCGGTATGGCGAACTCATCGAATATTTTTAGGAACCGCCAAAAGCCGACTCGGTTGCCGTATTCATGCCAAGCCCAATTCGGCACGTCCGGCATCGGCGAGCCTCCAGCCGGCGGCGTCAGCACGGTGCGCGGCATCGGCTGCGTCGGGTCCCACTCTTCGACGTTAATGACGGCCCACACCGCCATGCGGGCGCCGTTGGGCAATTTAAGCGGCGCGCGCTCCGTGATGGCTGAATACGGAATGCGATCTGACGGCAGCATCGGCCGCTTCGCGTCGGTCTTCTTTCGTGAAGATTTTTTTGGTCGTGTGGTCATTTGCGGAATCATACCTTTCCGCGGCAGCGATAGCATGCTGCGATCGTCCGTCCACTCAACCGGAGGTGGCCGGCGGATAACGCGTTGCTACCGTGCCAAGTATCGTCAGCGTGACCGCACAAACGCACAGCGGCACGAACACTGTCCAGGGCCTTCCTGTTGCATCCCACAGCGCGCCGCTGATGGTCGGAATGATTATTGCCGTCGTGTAGCTGACAGTAAGCATGCCGGCTGACGTGCGAGCCAGGTCGGCGGGCGAACTGAGAAGCGGCGGCAAAGCCAGCGTTGCCGTCAGCGTAATGGCCGTGGTGAAGCCCACCAACGCGGCGCAGAAAAGAATCACAGCAGCGGAATGTCCGAAGATCAGGCCGAGGAACGCCACCAAGAGAGCCGGACCGAACAGCAAAAACGGCCAGGAGCGGCCCTGCAGGCGATTGGCCAGCAAAAGCAGAATGATTGGCGCAACGAGTTGCGCGCCGTTCAGCCATCCGAGCGCGGCGCCAAGAAGGCTCGCTTTGCCCTGGCTGGCAAGGTAGTCGCCGAGAAACGCGTTGGTGCCGAAGAACGGGCTGTTGTTGCTGCCGAAGGTGAGGCCCAGGATCCAGACCAGCGGATCCTTGAAATTCGGCCACCACAATGCGCCGATCTTGCTGCCGATCGTTGCGTGATCGTGCTCTTTCGGGCTGAAGATGAAAAATACCGGCGCGATCAGGAGCGCAGGCACCGCCCACACCAGGAGATCGAGCCGCCAGGAGCCGCCGACCAGCGGCAAGACGACGGGAATGGTCAGGCCGGTCGCCAACAGCGCGCCCGTCAGCATGCCGCTGGTATAGGCGATGGTGCCGAGCGCAATGCGGTCCGGCAGCCATTCGCCGACCAGCGTCGGCATTCCCGGCTGCATGATGGCAACGCCGAAGCCGGTCGCGATGGCGGCGGCGTAAAGCGTCGGCACGTCGATGGCGGCGCTGCGTGAGGCGCCGGCAAGCGCCGCGATAATCATGCCCAGCACAGCGGCGGTACGCGCGCCGAGCCGCGCGATGAGCAGTGATCCCGGAACGGCCGCGACGGCGAAGAGCGCCAGCGGCAATCCGATCAGGAGCCCGACTTGCGTCTCCGACATGCGCAGTTCGCTATGCACCAGCGGGATCACCGGCGGCATGGCGAGAATCGTCATGCGCATCGCCACTCCGGCAAGCCAGAGGAGCGACATGAGCTCGATCAGACGGCCGGTGGAGCGGCCGTTCCGGCTTGCGGGGGACGTCATGAAAGGAGTACCCGGCGTGTCCTGCTACCGTGCATGACCGGCCGCCGTGGCGCAAGAAAAGCCATTCCCGTCGAAGGAGTAGCTTGCGGCGCCTCTGGA
>Ga0210398_10002867_pt1 | contig 16649 bp, 12 predicted proteins | sample IncBWC4OmetaG_FD_161047 | JGI IMG/M metagenome (GOLD analysis project Ga0210398, IMG submission 161047) | Forest soil microbial communities from Barre Woods Harvard Forest LTER site, Petersham, Massachusetts, United States - Inc-BW-C-4-O | ecosystem: Environmental > Terrestrial > Soil >... | reverse complement strand
GCGCTGTCTCGCCGACGCGCCGCTAACCCTGGGTCATCTTTATCCGGCGCACCTGTTCAAGGACATGCTTGCGAGCGATGTATGGGAATTTGGCGGAATGGTGATCGACACCACCTACCAGGGCAAGGGCCTAGTCAAGCTGCTCTCCGACACCGCGCGGATTTTTCTCTTCTCGCGCCGCCCCAAACTCCTCATCACCAATCCCATCGAGCCGCTCTACGAAATGTACAAACAGCTCGGGCTCAAGACCGTGGGCGACAAGCCGGTGGAGCATCCGCACGCTTATAATGTGAAGGTCTGGCTCATGTATGGGCGCTTCGACGAGATGTCAAAGCCGTTCTACATGTAGGAACGCCGCAGCGCAGACTGCCCGAGGCGGAGCGCGGAGGAAAGACTTAAGGAGTCCTACCTGCAGTAGGGAATAGTGCACATCCGGATGCAGCGCGCTTGCAAACTTCCGGCAGTCTTGATTGAAAAGTAAACTCGATCCTAGCGAGGAGATACGCCGACCCCAGGGCGGCGATAGTTCCTGAATGACATCACTTACAGTGTGCCGAGAACTTGCCACCGCGGGACTTTTGTTGGCCTCTTACCCGGTCGATTTGGTTGCCCGCCGCAGCGAACGCTTTCTGCCCCGTTTCGGCTCGGTCCGCGATCCGGTAATTCTCGCGCACGGGCTGGGCGGCAACCGCGCAAACTTCTTCGCCTTCGCGGCCTATCTCCGCTTGACCGGATTTTCCAACATCATGTTCTTCGAATATTCGCGGCTACAATCGCAATCGGTGGCGGAATCGGCGAAGCGGCTCGGGATGCTGGTGGAAGAAGTCGCGCCCGCCGGCGGGGTTCATCTGATCGGGCATAGCTATGGCGGAACCATCTCGCGCGCATTCACCGCGATGGCTCCCCGAGGGACCGTGCGCTCGCTCGTCACGATCGGCTCGCCATATTCGTTCGCCCAGGCCAGTCCGCAGGAGATTGCGATCTTCGGTGACGAGGACCCGATCGTCCCGCCGCCGCCGACCGAGATGATGCCGGAACAGATGTTCAAGCAGATGATGGTGCTGGAAGACGCCGGCCATCTCGCGATTCTCTATCATCCCGAAACACTGCGCGTGGTGGCCTCGGAGTTGCGGGCTAATCGCGGCTGACCGCCTCACTCGACGGCCCGGCCGCTGGTGCTATGGCCGATGATCTTCAAATCAGCTTCCGGCCGCTGGCGCTGGACGATCTCGAGCTGCTGCAGCGATGGCTCAACAACGATTTCGTCGCCCGATGGTGGCCGGGATGGCCGAGCCTCGAACAGGTGCGTGCGAAGTATGCTCCGCGCATCGAGGGAACCGACCCTACAAAGTGTTTCATCATTGAACTTGATGGCCTGCCGATCGGGTTCGTCCAGTGCTATCGCGCGGTGGCGGATTCGCCGCATCTGCGCGCGCTGTTCGATGAACCTGAAGAGACGGCCGGAATAGATCTTTTCCTCGGCGATCGCGCTCACGCCTACCATGGTTTAGGACCCCGGGTCATTCGCGATTTTCTCCGTCGGGTGGTGTTCGCGGGTCCGCCAACGAGGCGCTGTATAATCGATCCCGCCCACAACAACTTTGCCGCTATCCGTGCCTACAAAAAGGTGGGATTTTCTCATATTCGTACGATCGCGATTCCGGGCGAGTTGCAGCCATCTTACATAATGGCGATCAGACCCGAGGAATTGCCCGGTGACTGACCGAACAGAATACTCAGCCATCATTCTCGCGGGCGGGCGGAGCTCGCGAATGGGGCGGCCCAAAGCAGACCTGCCCTTCGATGGCGGCACGATGCTGGATTACATCGTTGCCGGGATGATGCGGGTCTTTGAGGACCTCGTAGTCGCGGTCGCCGAAGCCAAACTATTTGCCTGGGAAGGATATCCCGCGAGGTCGATCGAAGATCGGGTCTCGTATCGCGGGCCGGTGGCGGCGCTGGAGCAGGCGTTGCGCGCTATCCGGTTCGATCGCGCGTTCGTCTGTTCATGCGACGTGCCCTTCGTCAACGGCGACCTCGCGCGCAAGCTTTGTGAGATGCTCGGCGATGATGACGTGCTGATCCCCCGCGTCGATGGAAAGTTGCAGATGCTGCACGCGGTCTATCGCAAGAAGTGCGTGGAGGCGCTCGCGACGATGCGCACCGGGGGGGAACATCGGCTTCACCAAATCGTCAACATCGCGCAGGCGCGCATTCTGCACGAGGATGAAATCCGCGCGCTCGATCCCGAGTTGCTGAGCTTCTTCAACGTCAACACGCCCGGCGACTACCAGCGCGCGCTGAAGCTGATGGACGAAAGAAACAAAATGTAGGATGCGCGATCTTTGCTCTGGCAGGGGGCCTCGAGGAGCGACCCTACCGGACAGATGCCTTGTTCAGCGTCCAGCGCAGGATGGGATGGCGCGCCGCCTCGGCCTCGTCGACGCGTCTCAGCGGCAGCGTATGCGGTGCGTGTTTCACCAGGTCGGGAGCATTTATCGCCTCGTGGTAGATCGCCTCCATCGCGGCGATGAAGTCGTCGAGCGTCTCCTTGCCTTCGGTCTCGGTTGGTTCGATCATCAGCGCGCCCGGGACTACCAGCGGAAAATAAATCGTCGGCGGATGCATCCCGTAGTCAAGCAGCCGCTTCGCGATTTCGAGGGTGCTCACGTGCGCGCTTTTTTCGAGGTCGTGGGTCAGCACGCATTCGTGCATCGAAGGCTCGGTCGACGCGCAGGGGTACTTGTCCTCCAGACGCTTGCGCACATAGTTAGCATTGAGGATCGCCAGCTTGCTCGCCTGCGCCAGGCCGTCGCCACCGAGTGCGAGGATGTAGGTATAGGCGCGCACCAGCATCCCGAAATTTCCCTGAAACGATCGCAGCCGCCCGATCGAGGCGGGACGATTGCTTTCGAGCTCCCATCCACCGGCGGTGTTCTTCAGGCGCGGAATCGGCAGGAACGGCTCCAGATGCTTTTTCACCGCGACCGGGCCTGCGCCGGGTCCGCCGCCGCCATGCGGAGTCGAGAAAGTTTTATGCAGGTTGAGCTGCACGATGTCCGCGCCCATGTGGCCCGGTTTCGCCACGCCCATCAGCGCGTTCATGTTTGCGCCGTCGAGATAGAGCAGGGCGCCGCGCGCGTGCAGCGCAGCAGCGATTTCCTGGATCTGCGGCTCGAAGATCCCCAGCGTGTTGGGATTGGTCACCATCAGCGCGGCGACATCGTCGTCGAGCAGGCGCTGGATTTCCGATGCATCAAGAAAATCGCGATTGTTCGAGCGCGCGACTTTCACTTCGAAGCCGGCCAGCGTGCAGCTGGCGGGATTGGTGCCATGCGCGGTGTCGGGAATGATTACTTTGTGGCGGACATCGCCGCGCGACTGATGGTACGCGCGAATCATCATCAGGCCGGTCAGCTCGCCTTGCGCGCCGGCCGCCGGATGGAGCGTGACCGCATCCATGCCGGTGATTTCAGCGAGCGCCGCTTCCAGCCGCGCCATCAGCTCCAACGCCCCTTGCGCGAGATGCGCCGGAGTGTGGGGATGCAGACTGGTGAATCCACGCAGCGACGCCATCTCGTCGTTGAGCAGCGGGTTGTACTTCATGGTGCACGAGCCGAGCGGATAGAACTGCAGCGCCTGGGCGAAGTTCAGATGCGACAGGCGCAGGAAGTGGCGCAGCACCTGCGGCTCATCGAGTTCGGGAAATCCCGGGAGATCGTTGCGACAGAGATCGGCGCCGAGAATTTCCGCGCCTCGCTTCGCAGCGGCGTCGCGAGGATGCAGATCGACGCCGCGCCGTCCCGGCGCCGAGAGCTCGAAAATCAGCGGAACCTCGCGCCGCGATTCTTGCTGAGCTTTTGGATCGTGGAGTTTGGTCATTGCCGTGTCTTCGGAAACGTTTCTGATCCTGGCTGCCGTCGCCATTATGCTTTCTCCGCCGCCTCCATCAGCACCTTAGCCGCGCGCGCGAAATCGCTTGCCCGATTCATCTCGGTCACCGACATCAGCACGTTGTCCGCGAGCTCCGGATAATCGGCCGCCAGCGGCAGCCCGGCGAGGATGCCGCGCTCTTCGGCGAACCTGAGCGCGTTTGCGGCGCGAGGAATCTTGAGCGCGAATTCGTTAAAGAATGGGCCCGAGAATCGCGTCCTGATGTTAGCCGCCGCGAGCGCTTCGTGCGCCTGGTCCGCAAGTTCGACATTGCGCTCCGCCAACTCGCGCAACCCGCGGCGTCCCAGCAGCGAGAGATAGACCGTGGCAGCCAGCGCGCACAGCGAATGATTGGTGCAGATGTTGGAGGTCGCGCGCTCCCGCCGGATATGCTGCTCGCGCGTCGCGAGCGTCAGGGTGAAGGCGCGATTGCCGTCAGCGTCGCGGGTCTGGCCGACCAGGCGTCCCGGCATTTGCCGCAGATGCGCGTTGCGCGCCGCGAGAAAGCCGAGCCCGGGTCCTCCGAACTGCAAGGGCAGTCCAAAGCTTTGGCCTTCGCCGACCGCGATGTCGATCCCGAGATCACCGGGCGCTTTCAGCAGTCCCAGTGCGAGCCCTTCGGCGGTTGCCGAGATTGCCAGTGCGCCCGCCGCATGGGCGATCTGCGCAATCTCCGCGAGCGGCTCGACAATTCCAAATCCGTTGGGATATCCGGTGACTACACAAAGGAGATTTTCCTTGCCAAGAGTTTTCAACTCGCCCAAATCGATTTGCCCGCTGGATTCATCGAATGGAACCTCAATGGTTTCGACCTGGGTGACGGCGCTGAGATAGGTCCGAATGGTTGCGCGATAGTCCGGCCACAGGGCGCGTGAGAGCGCGACGATTGATCGCTTCGGCGCGATGCGACGGGCCATCAGCACGGCTTCGGCCGTCGCGGAAGCGCCGTCATACATGCTGGCGTTGGCGACCTCGAGGCCGGTGAGCTGGGTGATGAGCGTTTGAAATTCGAAGATCGCCTGGGTGGTGCCCTGACTGGCCTCGGCCTGATAGGGCGTGTAACTGGTCGCGAACTCGGCGCGCGAAATCACCGCGCGCACGACGGCGGGAACGTAATGGTTGTAGTATCCGCCGCCGAGAAAGCTGACGAGGTCGGCGGCGCGATTCTGATTCGCCAGCGCGGTGACTTCGGCCGCCACCTCCTGCTCGCTCAAGCCGGGCGCGAGCGCGATGGCGGCGGTTGCGCGCAGGTTGGCGGGCACGTGCGCGATGAGATCCTCGATTTGGCCAACGCCGATCGTATCGAGCATCGCGCGCACGTCCGCGTCGGTGTGCGGCATGAACCTCATGGTAGGAAAATCCTCCGGATCATTTTGCGCCTCGCTTGTAAAAGGGCCTCGCGACCACCGACGCCGGGACTTTTCGATTCCTGACCTCGACCTCCAATCTGGTTCCAGCCGTCGGTTGCTGAGGGCAATGCGCATAGGCCATCGCGATCGGCCGGTTGAGCGCCGGCGCGAAGGTTCCGCTGGTGACCGCGCCTGCCGCCGTATCATCGACTATGATCGGGTAGCCCTGCCGCGCGATGGTGCGTGCGTCGTCGGTCACCAACCCGATGAGATGCTTGGTCAGACCATTGGCGCGCTGCGCCGAAAGAGCTTCCTCGCCGATGAAGCCGCGGCCGAACTTCACGTAGGTCGCGAGGCCGGCTTCGAGCGGAGAGGTCGAGCGATCGAGCTCGTGACCGTAAAGCGGGAGGCCGGCTTCGAGCCGCAAGGTGTCGCGCGCGCCGAGGCCACATGGCTTTATTCCATCCTTCGCGCCAGTTTCAAGGACTTCAGCGAATAGCTGCGGCGCTTCGTCAGCGGCGACAAAAAGTTCGAAGCCATCCTCGCCGGTGTAGCCGGTGCGCGCCGCGAGGCATCGAGTGCCGGCGATCTCGCCCTCGGCGAAACCGAAGCGCGGAACCGTCTCGATGGGAAATGATGCGAGGCGCATCAGGATCGCGATCGCCCTGGGACCTTGCACCGCGACCAGCGCGGTCTGGTCACTGAGGTCGCGGAAATCCGCACCATGAGTGTTGAGGCTGAGCAGCCATTCGCGATCCACCTCGAGGTTGGCGGCGTTGACGCACAGCATGAAACGCGCGGCGCCGACACGGTACACAATGAGGTCGTCGATGGTGCCGCCGTCGGGCGCGCATAACAGCGTGTACTGCGCGTGACCGTCGCGTAGCCGCGCGGCGGAGTTGGTGAGGGCGCGCTCGAGGAGCTCTAGTGCGTGCGGTCCCGCAATCTCGAACTCGCCCATGTGGCTGAGGTCGAAAACGCCCGCCGCGGTGCGCACCGCCATGTGCTCCTCGATGATGCCGCGGTATTGCACCGGCATTTCGAAGCCGGCGAAGTTGGTCATCCGCGCGCCGAGGCTCTGATGTTCGGCGAACAAGACAGTGCGCTGTGGAGAACTCATCGTCACCGCTATTTTAGCAAGTGCGGAGCGCCTCAAACGAGATGAGCCACAAGATTCGCGAACAGCGGCGCGCGACTTCGCACAGGCGGGCGCCAGGGCTGTGGATCAGTTCGCCCACAAGTCGCGCATGCTATTATCGAGAGATCATCATGCCGGCGATAATTATGGATGGACGCGCGGTCAGTGCGCAGGTGATTCCCGAGGTGAAGCTTCACCTGAAGGAGTTGCGCGAGCGGCATAAGGTCCTGCCGTCGTTGACCGCCGTGCTGGTCGGAAGCGATCCCGCGTCGCGCCAGTACGTCAAAAACAAGCGTCGACTGGCCGAGGAACTCGGCTGCCAAAGCCACATCCTTGAAATTCCCGAGGCGGATGCGACCACCGCCTCGATGCTCGCGATTGTGGATCAACTCAATCGCGATGTGTCGACGACCGGGATCCTGGTGCAGATGCCGCTTCCGGAGCGGGTCGATCGCTTTCGCCTTTTTGATGCGATCGCGCCGGAGAAGGACGTCGATGCGGTGGGCGCGTCCGCGGTGATCGGGTTCTATCGCGGGCAATGGGGCCGCTTCATTCCGTGCACGACGCGCGGCGTTCTTGCGCTGCTCGATCACTACAAGGTCGCGGTGGATGGTGTTCGCGCGGCGGTCATCGGGCGCAGCGATATCGCGGGGAAGCCGACCGCGTTGGTGCTCGGCGGTCGCCTGCGCAACGCGACCGTCACCTGGTGCCATCGCCATACCAAAAACGTTGCCGAGATTTGCCGAAGCTCCGAGCTTGTGGTTTCCTGTGTCGGCGCCAATGTGGGGCGCGAGTTCTTCATCACCGCCGACATGATCAAGCCCGGAGCATGCGTGGTCGACGTGGGATTTCGGCGGATAGGTCCCGGCAAGTTCGCCGGCGATGTCGACTTCGAGGCGGTGAAGGAAGTTGCCGGATGGCTCACTCCAAATCCCGGCGGCACCGGGCCGATGACGGTGCTGGGGCTGATGCAGAACCTCATCGACGCCGCGCGTTATCAAGTGGGTCTCGAGCGCGCGAGCTATTCAATTTGATGTAACATCGCTTTAACCCGCGCCCGCCATTTTCTTGAGTGTGCATCTAATCTGGAAGCCCTGAATGCGCTGAGGAGAAATGGATTCCGACAAACACCGGCTGACCACCCAGGAACAAGTCCCGGTTGAAAAAACGATCAGCGATCTGATCGTCGGCAAACCTAAGGACATCCGCGACCCGCGGCTCTTCCACAGCCTGTCGCTAGTCGCGTTTCTGGCGTGGGTTGGGCTTGGTTCCGACGGCCTTAGTTCCTCATGCTACGGGCCCGAGGAGGCTTTCCTCGCACTCGGACAGCATCAGTATCTCGCGGTGTTCCTCGCGCTGATGACGGCGATCACCGTCTTCGTCATCGCGGCGTCGTATTCGCAAACCATCGATCTGTTTCCCAGCGGCGGTGGCGGATACCTCGTCGCGACGACGCTACTCGGCCCCTATCCAGGTCTGGTTTCGGGCGCGGCACTCGTAGTCGATTATGTGCTGACGATTTCGATCTCGATCGCCAGCGGCGCCGACGCCATCTTCAGTTTCCTGCCAACTCATTGGCTGCACTGGAAGCTGCTCCTATGCCTCATCGTGGTGCTCTTGATGATCGCGATGAACCTGCGGGGAGTGAAGGAATCGGTGATGAGCCTGGTACCGATCTTTCTCGCCTTCGTGCTGATGCACGTCTGGCTGGTCGGTTACGCACTGGTCAGCCGCGGTGGACAACTGCCGAAGATATTGCATCAGGCGGTCGCGCAGGCGCACGGCAATGCGCATCTCTTCGGCTGGTTCGTGCTGCTCGCGATTTTTTTTCGCGCCTACTCGATGGGCGGCGGGACTTACACCGGCATCGAGGCGGTGAGCAACGGCCTGCCGATTCTACGCGAGCCGAAAACCGTGACCGGCAAGCACACCATGCTCTACATGGCGTTCTCGCTGGCATTCATCGCGGGCGGCATTTTGATTTGCTACCTGCTGGAGAACGTCCAACCTTTCCACGGGGAAACTCTCAACGCCGTGTTGTTCGAGCGCGTCGCCTCGAAGTGGCCGTTCGGCCGCGGCGTCATCACCTTCGCATTGTTGACCGAGGGCGCTTTGCTGTTCGTCGCGGCACAGACCGGGTTTATCGATGGTCCGCGCGTCCTCGCGACCATGGCGCATGACAAGTGGCTGCCGCGCCGCCTCGCGCATCTGAGCCTGCGGCTGGTGACGGCGGACGGGGTGCTGGCGATGGGGATCGGAGCCGGGCTGATTCTGATCGGCACTCGCGCCAGCGTCGACGCGCTGGTGGTCCTATACGCCATCAATGTGTTCGTGACCTTCACCCTCTCGCAGCTTGGGATGACGGTGCACTGGTGGACGGCGCGCAAGTCCGAGCGCAACTGGGTGCGTAAGATTTTCATCAATGGCGTCGGCGCCTTCATGACCGCCGCGATCCTCATCCTGACGCTGACCCTGAAGTTCGACGAAGGCGGATGGGTCACGGTGCTGATCACCGGCGCGTTGATCGGCCTGTGCCTGTTGGTGAAACGGCACTACGACCGGGTCGAGGAGGCGATCGACGAGCTGGAGCGCCAAATCGGCCCGAGGACTCATCCGGTGCAGGCGGTGGCGGCGCCGTCGCGCGACGCCAACGCGCCGAGCGCGGTTTTGCTGGTGAAGGGTTTCGATGGGCTCGGGCTCGCGACCTTGATCGCGATCCAGCAACTATTCCCCAACGAGTTCCACAACGTCATCTTCGTTTGCATCGGCGAAGTGGAGTCTTCGATGCTCAAGAGCCACGAAGACATCGAGGCATTCGAGAAAAAGATCGGCGACGACGTGCGGATGTATTACGACTACGCCGCGCAACTCGGGCTGCATCCGGAGACTCGCGCCGGTATCGGCGCCGACCCGGTCCATGAGCTGCAGAAAATCTCGCTGGAAATCGCCGAGACATTTCCACGCGTGGTGTTCTTTGCCGGCAAGCTGATTTGGGATACCGCGGTCGAGGGATTCCTCTCGCGCTTCCTGCACAACCATACCGCGATCGAACTTCAGGCGTGGTTGCAACTTTACGGTTACAGCCTCGTCATTCTGCCGATTCGGGTAGGCCCTCCGCTGCGCCCGCCTCCGCGCGATGACAGCGAGTCGACGACCGCCGCCAACTTCGCGTGACGGCTCATCGCCGGCGAGCATACCGCTCCATGCCGCGTCAGCCTGACGGACGCGGCGCCGGGCGAGGAAGTGGTGCTGGTTAATTATGAGCATCACGCGGTGGCGTCGCCGTACCGTGTGCGGTTTGCGATCTATGTGCGCAAAGGCGAAAAAACCTACCACGGCGTAGATGAGGTCCCGGAACAATTGCGCATTCGCACGTTGGCGGTGCGTGCATTCGACGCCGCAGCCATGATGGTTGGGCCCGAACTGGTCGATGGCCCGAGCTGGAGGGCGCCATCGAACGGCTGTTTGAAAATCGCGCCGCGGCTTACCTGCACGTTCACTACGCCGCGGCCGGATGCTATGCGGCCAGGGTGGAACGTGGGTAGCTCAAGGTTTCGAGGACGAGGCGGGCTCTATTCGATAGACCGCGACCAGATGAGCGTCGATGATCTGGGTGATGTGAAATGCCGATGGGGTGGGCAGTTCGGCGCGCGCGTCGTTCGCGTCCTTCCAGCTTACTAACCATCCACCGCCGGTCGCCGATACGCGTTGCGCGATGATTTGTTTGGCGGCGATCGGATCCCATCCGGGAACTGCGATGCGCGGGTTGGCGGCGCGAAAATAATAGTCGAACGGCGCACGATAGTACCCGGCCGGGAAGCCACTATTGGCAACGCTCGCGGGCTGGTCGAAAAACAGAAATCCCGATTCGAAAAAGACCGGCTGATTCGATTGCGAACGCGCCGTGATCAGCGCGGCGATATCGCGCCACGGTTCATAGCTGATCTCCCTGATCGGAACCAGAACCAGGAGGACCAAAGTTATTCCCGCGACGGCGAGATTACGCGCTTTGCCGCCGAAATTTTCGAGCGCGCGCGCGATGAGCAGCGCGATCATCGCAACGCCGGGAATCAGATACCGGATCTGAAACATCGGCCGGACGATGATCGATCCGGCGAGCAGCGCGATTAACGGAAGCACACTCCACGCTACGCACCATCGGATCGGTTCGTCAGGATCGTCCTCAGTTGCGCGCCCGAATATGATCGCGGCAGCGATCACGATCACGATCGTCGCGCCGGAGACCTTCTCCGCGAGGTTGAATTTGTAACCGGCGCCCATCCAGTCGAGCCAATGGCCATGGACCAGCGCCTGGCTCTGGGCAAAAAAAATCGGGGAATAGGGGATGAACAGCAAGAGCGCGATCGCGAGGGCGACCCATGCCATCGTGTCGCGTCGGCCCTTGAAAAAGTCACGCAGCAGCATCGCAGCCTCGGCGCCGACCAGAAGCAGTCCTGCGAGATGGGTATAAATCGCGAGCGCGCCGAAAAATCCGCATGCGATGGTTCGCGGCCAGGCAGGCCTGCGTCGCACCTGCCACAGCAGCATGAAATGGGTGAGCGCGATTGCGGCGAACATCGGATACATTCGCGCGCGCCGCGAAAGAATCATGATTACCGGATTGAAGGCCCACAGCACGCAGGCGGACGCGGCGATCGAATCGTTGAACATCGACCGCGCGAGGACAAAGAGAATCGCGAGGGTGACCACTGCAAAGATCGCCGACAGCGTTCGCAGGCTGGTTTCACCGAATCCGAAGATCGTGGCGAAATAATGTAACAAGATGTAGTAAAACACCTGCTTGCCCGGGTCCATCGGCACCGGGATGTGAAGTATCGCCAGCGGTGAGGGCATCGCCGCCGCCCACGCGCTATATGCTTCGCTGGCTCCGAGCGACGCCGCGCCGAGGCGATAGAAGTAGAGCGCCGCCGCCGCGATCATCGTTAGCGCGAAGACCGTGGTCGGTTCGAGATCGATGGCGCTGCGCGACGTTGCCGCCGCTCCGGTGACGGATTTGGAGATCGTTGCCGCTTTTGCCTGCCCGCCCATCGAGATCGTTGCCCCGTCGCATTTATAGCGGAAATGCTTATGCCAATCTTCATCGCCGTTCACTTCCGGCTTTGCGCTTGACTGATCGCGGACGGACTGGCGAAGTGCTGTGAAACCATGTCGGAATTCCTCGAAGCGGTTCCCGAGTTGCAGGGGCAAGCGGGCGCCGAGATCAACCTGCCTGCGGTCGAAGGCATGCGCGCCGAAGTGTGGGCGCTCGCCTGGCCGGTAATCCTGTCGTTTGCGCTCGACTCGATCCTCGGCCTCGCCGCGATGCTGATGGTGGGGCGGCTCGGCGCGGAAGCGGTCGGCGCGGTGGGTCTCGCGACGCAGATTCTGGGCGCGGTGCGAGCCGGAATCGCGGCCGTCGGGACCGGCACCATCGCGTTGGTCGCCCGCTACATTGGGGCCAATGATCGTGACAACGCGGAGGAAGTCCTCAAGCAGTCGGTGGTATGGGGGGTCATCGTATCGACCGCGATTGCCATTCCCGTGATCGTCTTCGCGCATCCGCTGATGTCGCTGTTCCAGGTCCACGGCCCGATGGAAGACATGGCGTCGCGCTACCTGCAAATTGTCATGATCTCGGAGCCGTTCACCGGCGTCTTCCTGCAATGCGCCTCGGGACTGCGCGGCGCCGGCGATACTCGCACTCCGCTGTGGATCGGCGGCATCGTCGACGTGATCGCAATTGCGCTGAACTACGTTCTGATCTTCGGGAAGTTCGGCTTTCCCAATTTAGGCGTCGACGGTTCCGCGATCGCGACTCTGATCGCATACGTGCTGGGCGGTGTGATTTTCTTCTGGGCCCTTTCGTTTGAGGGGATGGTTTTGAATTTCCGCTGGTCGCGGCTGTGGCCGGACACCGGGCTCGGCAGGCGCATCCTCAATGTAGGATATCCCGCCGCGATCGAGCAGTTGGTGATCCAGTTCGGCTTCGTGGCTTACGTCGCATTCATCGCGAGCTATGGCGATAAGGAAGTCGCGGCCTATTTCATCGGAGTGCGAATCCTCGCGCTGTCATTCCTGCCCGGATTCGGATTCTCCAATGCCGCGGCGACGATGGTCGGGCAGGGGCTTGGCGCCCGCGATCCCGCCTACGCGCGCAAGGCGGGATGGGTGTCGACCGGGATGGCGGTGGCATTGATGAGCGCGATGGGTGCGCTGATCTTTGTTTTTGCGCGGCAGATCGCCGGGGTTTTCATCGACGATCCCGAAGTCATCAAGTACACGGTCGGATTCATGGAAGCGCTGGGCGCCTCGCAGCCCTTGATGGCGATCGACTGGACCTTCACCGGAGGTTTGCGCGGCGCGGGCGACTCGCGCTTTCCGTTGTTCGCCTCGCTCGCGGGCTTTTACGGGTTGCGGCTCTTTCTCACCATCCTCGTGTGGTACTACCACGGACCGATCGCGTGGATTTGGTGGTCGATTCTCGCCGATTACGTGGTGCGCTCGATCCTCAAGACCTGGCGCTTCTATCAGGGTCACTGGCAACACATCGAGGTTTGAGATCGTCAGCGGCGCGCACCTGTGGATGGTTCGTGCGGCGGCTCGCTTTACCATCTCGTCGCTGCGCGCAATCCTTTATTCGTCGAGCAAATGAACCAACCGGAAAATGTCGAGGAATCGATCGAGGGTACGCTCGACCACATCCTCTATGTCAACGAAGCGAGTGGGTACTCGGTCGCAGTCATCGAGTGTGAAGTTTCGAACGGGACACGCAAACGCATCACCGTGGTTGGCGAACTCGGCGCGGTCGAGATCGGCGCCGGCATTCGTGCGCGCGGGCGCACCGAGAAGCATCCGCGTTATGGCGAGCAGTTCCGCGTGCTCGATTACGAAACCATACGGCCGGCCGGCGTAGCGGCGATCGAGCGCTACCTCGCCTCCGAGATAAAGGGCGTTGGCCCCGCCCTGGCACGCAGGATTGTCGAGCATTTCGGTGACGAGCTTCCGGAAATTCTCAACGACGCACCCGAGCGGATGCGCGAGGTGCGCGGCCTCGGTACCATCGTCGCGATTCGGATTGCGACCGCATGGCGCGATTCGTCGGGACTCCGCGAGCTGACGGTTTTTTTGCGCGGGCACGGAATCGGAGCGGCGCACGCGCGCCGGATTCACAAATTCTACGGCAAGGACGCGCTCGAGGTGGTCAAGGAAGATCCCTACGTCCTCGCGCGCACCATCTATGGGATCGGATTTCGCACCGCCGATGCGATTGCGGAGAAACTCGCGATCCCGAAAAACTCAATTCAACGCGCCCGCGCGGCGATCGTCTATTTGCTTGAACGGATGGCCGACGACGGCCACGTTTATGCGCCGTTTGAGTACCTCGAGCAGCAGTTCGAGAGCGGCCTCGAAATGGATCTCGACCTCGCGGGGAAAGCGCTCGAGGAGTTGCAGAAAAGTGGCGAAGTCGTCGCGGAGCCGGCCGGCGAGCACACTGCCGTCTACCTTAAGCGCCTCTACGACGCCGAGGTGACGGTCGCGCAAAAAATTCATCAGCTCACCCAGGGACGGCCGATCGGAAAGTCGGTGATCGATCGCGCAGTCGCCGCGGCCGAGCGCGCCGTGCAGATCACCCTTTCTGCGGAGCAACGCAGTGCGCTTCGATGTGCACTGCAAAGCAAGGTCACTGTTATCACCGGCGGGCCTGGCACCGGGAAAACCACGCTGCTGAAATCAGTTATCGCGGCGCTGGCCGATGCGGGATTGAAACCCACCCTCGGGGCGCCGACCGGGCGTGCCGCGCGACGGCTCCAGGAGGCAACCGGCCGCGAGGCGAAAACCATCCATCGCCTGCTCGAGTACACCCCGGAGACGCAAGGCTTCCTGCGCAACGCCGAATTTCCAATGCGCACCAACTACCTCATCATCGACGAGGCCTCGATGATGGATGTCGAGCTCGCGGCCGCGCTGGTTACCGCGCTGATGCCCGACTGCGCGCTGCTGCTGGTGGGTGATCGCGATCAGCTTCCCTCAGTCGGGCCCGGCAGCGTGCTCAAGGACGTCATCGCATCGGGGCTGGTGCCGGTGGTCGAGCTGCATGAGGTTTACCGGCAGGCGCGCGAGAGCATGATCGTGTCGAACGCGCATCGGCTCAATCGCGGCGAATTTCCCGATGTCAGCAATCGCGCCGACGGCGACTTCTTTTTCTTCGAGCGCAATTCGCCGGACGACGTGGTGCAGACTATCAAGCAGCTCGTGCAGCAGCGGCTGGTGGGCAAATTCGGCATTAGCGATCCGCGCGAGGTGCAGGTGCTGACGCCGATGAATCGCGGACCTTTGGGGACGCATCTGCTCAATCAGGAATTGCAGGCGCTGCTGAATCCGGCGGGGCGCGAGCTGCGCGCGGGCGACCGTATCTTCCGCGAGGGCGATCGCGTCATTCAGCTTCGCAACGACTACGACAAGCTGGTGTTCAATGGATCGATCGGGCGCGTGTTGACGATTGATCCGGCGAAGGGAAAAGTCAGTGTCGTATTCGAGGAAACCCACGCCGAGTATGACTTATCGGACATCGATGAAATCGCGCTCGCTTACGCGATCTCGGTACACAAGAGCCAGGGCAGCCAGTACCCCGCGATCGTGATGCCGATTCATCCGACCCACTACCTGATGCTGCGGCGCAATCTTTTATATACCGCGATGACGCGGGCGGAGCGGGTCTGCGTGCTGGTGGGAACGCGCACCGCTTTGCAGCAGGCGGTGCGCAACGCCGAGGAGCGAAAGAGATTCAGCCGGCTCGCCGAACGGCTGCACATCGATTGATTACTAAAGCGAAAACGCCGGGTGCATTAATCGCCCGAGGCCGCCGAAGAGCAGAATCATCGCGACGAAAATCACCGCGACAACCGCCGCGATAAGAAGGATCGATCCCAACGCGCGCCATGCCGAGAAGCGATGCACCTCGCCGATGCACTTTAGCATCACGATAAAACCCCACATCACCAGCGCGCCGTGAACGAGCAGCAGGCTTGCGCCCGAGCTGGAGGCCTCGCCACCGAGCATCGGGCCGTCGGTGCCGAGGAGAATCGCGAGTACGCCGATGGATACCGCGACGATGACCGGCACGCGCGACCACGCGAGTGCCGCGCGAACTTCGGGATAGCTGCCGACGCCGCCAAGCGCCGCCCCCGCCCATTTGAGCAGCGCACCATTGACGTAGAGTTCGACGATTCCGAGCAGGGCGCCGACGATGACCGCGATCACTACCAGCATCGGGAAGGCGGCGGCGGTGGACGGGTTGGACCATCGGCGCTCCAGCCAGATCAGCGCGCCCGAGAGAATCGCGAGAAAGGTCACCTGGTAACGGACGTCGGTCTCCACGATCCGGCGAATCGTCGCGCGCGGCCTGGTCCAGATGGTTGCCCATGGATTTCCGATTACTTCCGCACCCGACGTCATTCGAGATCCTCCACTTCGCGCGGCCGCCTGAACGTAAGAAGCAGCTTCGCGCGCTCGTTAGATTATGCCTGATCACCGACTGCGGCTCACTCCAGGCGCATTCTTGACTCTCTACAAAGTGTAGCAGCCAGCCAAAGCTTTCTTCCGCGGTCGACTCTATCTGCATGAAACGCAGCAACGCGTGTAAACGACACGCCCCCGCGTCGCGTCTAAGCTCCGAGTCGCGCGCTCGATACGATTCGATAACTGTCAACCCTGCCGAGGCCAGAATCCACGGCTACTCGAGATAAGGAGACCTTTGTGAAAAAGTTAACCTCTTCGCTAATCGGAATCGCAATAACGCTCGGATTTGCGTTGCCAGTATTGGCCGCAAGCCCGACCCCTACCTTTCCGGCTCCGCGAGCCTTCAACGTGACCTTCGACGGATACTACCTGGTCACCAACAGCAGCGTCGCGTCGCAACAAACGTTGAGAGGAATCGGGCTCATCGATGCAGATGCGGCGGGAGCGCTGACCGGGATCGAAGACCTCACGCTGGTGAACCCGTCGCTCAGTTCGACACCGGGCGCGACACTTTCCTGCAGTGGTTCGCTGGGTGACGGCAGTGCGATTACCGCCAACGCCGACGGCACCTTTGGCGTCTCGATCAATTTCGTGCCGGACAGCGCCGCTGCGACCGCCGGATGCTTTCAATCCACCACCACCTACCTATGTATTCGTCACGTGGTGCGGGTGAAGCTGGCGGATGATCTCTCGGCGGGACAGTACAATTG
>Ga0210398_10002865_pt1 | contig 16651 bp, 13 predicted proteins | sample IncBWC4OmetaG_FD_161047 | JGI IMG/M metagenome (GOLD analysis project Ga0210398, IMG submission 161047) | Forest soil microbial communities from Barre Woods Harvard Forest LTER site, Petersham, Massachusetts, United States - Inc-BW-C-4-O | ecosystem: Environmental > Terrestrial > Soil >... | reverse complement strand
GCCTCTACCCGATCCCATCCCGAACTCGGCCGTCAAAGTCCTCTGCGCCGATGGTACTAAGTCTCAAGGCTTGGAAGAGTAGGTCGCTGCCAGGTCTGCCAAGGACGGAACATCCTCTTTCACGATATTCAGAGCAAAAGCCCCGCGGTTTTCCGCGGGGCTTTTTTGTTTGATAGGCGCGGATCCGACCGGGACAAATCCGCGACGTGGCACCTGACCGCAGACCTCGTGCTTCAGTGCCGATGCGGCCACGTGCGGGGAATGGCGCGCGAGGTTTCATCTTCCGCCGGCTTCCGCTTTGTCTGTTACTGCAAAGACTGCCAGACGTTCGCGCGCTTCCTGCAACGACCGGACGTGCTCGACACGGCCGCCGGGCTTGCCAGAGCCGAAAGCTCCTCATCGCGACCCCCGAATTGAAAAAGCCGCCGCCGAGCTCCGCCGCGGCTTTCTTGTTCGCACCTTCGCGATCGGCCTGCGGCGGCGAGGCTTTGGCCAATTCCCCTGGCTGGCCGCGCAACCTGTGCTATCATTGTGCTGAGATGCAACAGCAGGGGGGCGGCCCGCATTGGCCGGCCCCGCCGCGACACCACGCTTTCCATCGCGGACAACAACGGAGGGGCGATGCCATGGCCGATCTCGGTTCAGTACAGGAACAGGCATTCAGTTTGTTTCGGCGTGCGCCGCTCACCGGCGCCCAACTTCTCGCCGATGCCAGAATCCCGCAGGACCGCTTCAGCGTATTCAAGCCGGGTCATCAGGATCGCGCATTGGATCTCGCTGCCGAGTTCATGCAGCTAGCGGGACCGCAGCCGGGCCCGGACGACCTTGAAAAGGTCCTTAGCCGTGCCAGTCAGGCCTTCAACGAGCATCAGGTCGAGTTCGTAAAATACGCGCTCATGGTGTTCATCACCCATCATCCGCGTGGCTGGCTGCTGCCGATTCCATCGCTGGAAATGCGCGAGCCGGAGAAAGCACGGCAGAGTGCGGTGACGTTGGGGCTTGGCGCGCGCCTTCTGGATGCGGCGCCGAGCGAGACGGATTTGAACTGGTTTCGCGAGGATCCGCTCGCCAACGAGCATCACGAACGCTGGCATGTGGTTTATCCCGGGCGTGGCGTGCCGGGTCCCGGTGGCCGCCATACCAAAAAACGACAGGGCGAGCTCTTTCAATACATGCATCAGCAGATGCTGGCCCGTTATGACGCGGAGCGGGTCGCCATCGGCCTTGATCCCGTGGCGCCGTTCGACGACTTTAACGCCACGCCGGGCTTCGGTTACACGCCGGTCACTGAATTGTTGCGATATTACGACGCGCGCCCCGATGCGGCTTGGAGCGACCTGAGCGACTTCAACTATACCGTCGCGATGCAACAGCAAGTTGGCAAGGACTTGTTGGACGCCGTCCAGAACGGTGGATTTCCGAGTACACCCCCGGGTGTGGACGGGCTTGGTGCCTCGCTCGAGGCGACCGTCGATGGCGACAGCCAGTTCAGCCCCGGCCAGAGCGCCGGACTGCACAACATGGGACACGTTTTTTTCGCCGCTGTCGGCGGCGGTCCGAACGGCGGCGGTGTCATGCGCGACACGGCCACGGCGATCCGCGACCCGGTCTTCTTCCGCTGGCACCGCCACATCGACAATGTCTATTACGCCTGGCAAATGCGCCAGACGCCGTACGATTTTGCCGCGGATGCCCCTCCGGTACGGATTCGCAAGAGCTTGGCAGGCGCCGGGTCGGCGAATAAGAGCCCGGACATCATCGTCTGCCTGAAGGAAAACATTCCCGGCGCCGCGAATCCGAACTTCGATTTTGCGCAATTCGGGACGGCTTCATTCGGCGGCGGCAATTGGGACAAGGACCCTGCTACGGTACTGCCGGTCGGCGAGCTCGTCACACAGATGCTTGACCGGGAGTACGATTACACCGACTCCGCCACGGGCGCCGTCTTCCACCAGAAGATCCGCTATTTGGACCAGAAGGAATTCGTCTATTTCCTGCGGCTGGAGAACACCAGCAACACACAGCAGAATGTCACTGCGCGAATCTTCCTGGTGCCGCAGAAAACCGCCGATCAGCGCCGGACGTGGATCGAAATGGACAAATTCCGTTGCACGCTGGCGCCGAACGCCAAGGCGGTCGTGTTTCGTGCGGCCTGGGAATCGTCGGTCATCCGCAAGCCCGCCAAGAAGCCGCCGGAATTCCTGCCTATCCGCCGGTCCGGCGAACAAGCAGGCGACGTCACCACCTACTGCGATTGCGGCTGGCCCTATAACCTGCTGTTGCCCAAAGGCTCGGCCGACGGCATGGGTTTTCGCTTCCTGGTCATGATTACGGATTGGAACAAGGACCACGTGCCCACGGGATCGACCTGCGGGTCGCTCAGCTTTTGCGGCGCTAAAGACGAATATCCCGACGACCGTCCCATGGGGTATCCGTTCGACTGTCCGTTCCCGGGCCCTTCGGAGGACATTGCTGCAACGGCGGCGACGCTTGACAACATGGCAACGCTCGACGTGATCATCCGGGCGACTTGATCGATCCGTTTTTGGTTGCTCTTGTGGTGTCCAACTTTGAGAGCGCCGATGGATAAGCGAGAGTTGCAGGAGCGTATCGACGCCGCGCTCATCAACCCGGAAACGGGAAGACCGTGGCAGCGATACTCTCCCTATCTCTCAACCGTCGCCAACGATCTCCAGATCGAACTTGAATCTGCCGGGCGTGACGGCGGCCTCGAAGGCATACTCGACAGGTTCGATGGCCTTCTGTCCGTGGCGGATCCGTTTCTGCTCCGCGTCGCGCTCGCCACGGTCCTGTATCATCATCCACTGCGGGAAACGCTGGGTTTGCGCGTGCCGTAAGCCGGATGCAAGCGCTCGGCGCACCGGCGCCCACAGCCGTGGCGCGGCCGCGCATCAAAAGGCCGGCTTCACGTCCTCAAGAGCGCTGCCGAGGCTTCCGCACACGCACAAGCCGTAGCCCTGCCGCCGCTTCGGATCGGGGGTATTGTTGGCGGAGATGCCGATCGCGTAGCGGCCGGGCATCGGGTTGGGGATACAAACGATCTGCGTGTTGTTCTGCCGATCGAATGGGATGCCTTGCAGCCCGTTGGTATCGAACAGACCGATCCGGGAATAGGCGTGTTCGTGATTGCCTACGAAGGCGCCCGATGGCCCTTTGACGTCCAGGAACAGGACATTCTTGACACCGGGCCCGGGAGCGTCGGTCCACGACAGCACGACGCGCAGCGCGGCCGTGCCGTCGGCGACATCCACGGTGTAGTTTCGGCTGGATTTCGTCGTTGAACCGGGCGGCTGCAAGCTGGCGAGCGCATCGGCCGAGTCGTTGGCCACATCGGCAAAAGCCATGCGCAATTTGTCCTGTTGTTTATGCGGCAACAGCCGCGCGAGATTCACCAAGCCAAAACCTTGGTCGAAGTCCGGATAGCCGATCGAGAACCCAAGCGAGGGATTGACCAGCGCCGCAAGGCGGTCGGCGGAAGCGCATAGCATCGCCTTCATGAGGGCCGCCGACGGATGCTCCACTTGCATCTCCTGGCGCAAATATTGGCGGACGATCGCGGCGGCTCCGGACACGAACGGCGCGGCCATGCTCGTGCCGTTCAGAAAAATATATGGCCCCGCGTTCTGCGGTACCGGAACAAAGGACTGCAGCGTCCCGCGCGACGCCCTGGCGGAAAGCACGAACGTGCCGGGAGCCACGATGTCGGGCTTGATCGTGCGGTTGGCGGAGGGGCCGCGACTGCTCAAGCCCGCGGCGGCGATCGGCATGCCGGCCATTCCGGCGGCGCTGACGGGCGGCTGCGGGAAGCGGCTGCTGTCGAAAATTCCCCAGGTATTGGCGATCCCCGGCCGGATCGTGCAGCATGCGCCCACCGCAAGCACATTGTTGGCGGCGGCCGGAGAATTGACGTTCTGGTAATCGGGAAAACCGTTGGGCGCAGTGCCGTCGTTGCCAGCCGCCACCACGACCAGCACCTCCGGGTGGTCATTGACAAAGCTGTCGATGCTCGCCGCGTAGTTGTCGTAGGCGCCTCTTGTTGCCGGCCGGCCGACGCTCATGTTGACGATTTTGGCCCCGCCCGCGGTCGCGAGCTGGAGATATTCCGAAAAATCGAGCGGAAAGATCGGCTCGCTGTTGGCATTCACGATGCCGATGACGCTCAGTCGCGCGCCCGGCGCCACGCCGGTGTTGCGTCCGCCGGATGCCTTGCCGGTGCCCGCGATGATGCCGGCGACGTGGGTTCCATGGCCCGAAAGATCCGCACTTGTCGCGTCGCCCACCGGCCGGTATCGCTCGATGCGGCCGATCAAATCGGGATGAGTGTCGTCTACACCGCTGTCAAGGATGCCCACCGTCTCGCCGCTGCCGTCCCAGCCCGGTGGCGCACCGTTGATTGCGGTGACGCCGATGATTTGCCGTCCGAATTCGAGCAAAAGGGCGGGCGGAGTGTAGATGTCCAAGGTCTTGACCTCTTCACGGTCCGCCAGCGCGACCAGAAATGGATCGGCTGCGGATGCCCGAAATCGAATGGCGGTTCTGGACGCCGCCAACAGCGTCACGCCGTGCTGCTGCTCGATGAGTCGGCACATTGCCGGAAGCTGGCGCGGAAAGTGCACAGTCAGGTCGAAAGTCTGCAACGGCTCTGACGTCTCTTCGGTGGGCCTTCGCGCGTCCTGTATCGCCTCCAGAATGCCCAGCCCGAGCGTCGCCTTCAGATCATAGCGCTCGATCCCGTGGACAAAATCCAATCCCGCAACGTGCGCTTTTTGCGCGTCCGTCATCGCGATGCGGTAGCGAAACGGCGGCGCGTACGACGCGATTTCCAGCTTGAGATCATAAAGTATCGCCGCCCATTCCGGCCGCATCGGCCCGACAAGCTGCACCTCATACATGATCGTGTCGGGAGGGATGACCGGCAATGACTGACGGCTCGCGGTCCAGACGGCACCTCTGGAGAGATAGTTCGACAAGGGCGCAAATCGCCCGCTGCTTGCTCTGACGAGTCCCTGAGCAGAGGCTAACATCAGATAGGACAGGCCATCCGCTGCGGCGGCCCCGGCACGAGCCAGTGGTCCGGCGGCTACCCGCAACAGCCCATCCGCCACCGGTGATCGAACTACCATGCCGGGTGCCGCTTCTCGCGCTGTCGCTGTCCCGCCCGCCTCGGCAAGTCCGCCTCTTGCCACGGCGACGTCCTCCCGCACCGAGGCGACTTGCTGCTGCAGTTCCTGCAGCAAGTGCTCGATCCCTGCCGCATCGGGGAGGCCGTGAATGTCTGGTGCCTTCGGCAGCGATGGCGCGGGCCCCGCTTTGTCTGCGCTCGACTCGTCGACGAAGAGGCCGCGCTCCATCAGGCGTACAATGGTATCTCTCGCCGCCCAGCCGGTGACCAAACCATCATAGAGATGCACGTCGGGATCGAAGTCCCGCAAGATCCTGACGGCGGCGTCACGGTCTTCCGCCGTGACGACGCGCACAGCGACTCGCTGCCGGGTCTCGGGTCCAGCCATATTTCATCCTCGCAACCGTACGCGCCGCTCGCGCCGTCAGTTCGGCATGCAAGTTCAAGCATAAATGGCAGCCGTCATTGCCACAACCTGAGAATCCCCTGCCAAAAGTCGCAAACGGTCCATGCCTGCCGCCGCTGCGGGTTACGGCGGATAGCCGTTTTATCACACGGCGTTTCGCGATACCTTGCGCCCCACGCAATGCCGGAGGACCCCATGCCCACCAACCGCGTCTACAACATCGCCGTCATCCCCGGCGACGGCATCGGCAAGGAGGTCGTGCCGGAGGGCGTGCGCGCGCTCGAAGCCGCGGCCAGGAAATTCGGTTTCGAATTGCGCCAGGATCACTTCGACTTCGCCTCGTACGACTATTACGCCAAGCACGAGCGCATGATGCCGGAGGACTGGAAGGACAAGATCGGCCGGCATGATGCGATCTTCTTCGGCGCGGTCGGCTGGCCGGCGAAAATTCCCGACCACATTTCGCTATGGGGCTCGCTGATCCAGTTCCGCCGCGAGTTCGATCAATACGTCAATCTGCGCCCGGTGCGGCTGATGCCCGGCGTGCCGTCGCCGCTCGCCAATCGCAAACCCGGCGACATCGATTTTTGGGTGGTGCGCGAGAACACCGAAGGCGAATATTCCTCGATCGGCGGCCGCATCTTTCCCGGCACCGACCGCGAAATGGTGGTGCAGGAAACCGTTCTGACCCGCATCGGCGTCGACCGTATACTCAAATTCGCCTTCGAGCTCGCCCGCAAGACGCCGAAGAAGCATCTGACTTCGGCCACCAAGTCGAACGGCATCGCCATCACCATGCCGTACTGGGACGAGCGCGTCGAAGCCATGGCGAAGAACTTTCCCGACATCAAATGGGACAAGTACCACATCGATATTCTCACCGCGCTGTTCGTGCTGCGGCCCGACAAGTTCAACGTCGTGGTCGGATCGAACCTGTTCGGCGACATTCTCTCCGACCTCGGCCCGGCCTGCACCGGCACCATCGGCATCGCGCCGTCGGGCAACATCGACCCCGAGCGCCGCTTCCCGTCGCTGTTCGAGCCGGTGCACGGCTCGGCGCCGGATATTGCGGGCCAGAACATCGCCAATCCGATCGGTCAGATCTGGTCGGGCGCCATGATGCTCGAGCATCTCGGCGAGGCCGAAGCCGCCGCAGCCATCGTCAAGGCCATCGAGAAGGTGCTGGCCGAGCCAAAGCTGCGCACCCGCGATCTCGGCGGGGCTGCCGATACGGTGGCGTGTGGCAAAGCGGTGGCCGCGGCGCTCGCTTAGTCGGGCATCAGCCATCTGGGATCACGTATCGGCCATCGGGCATCAGCGCCGAATCCTGATTCCTGATGTCTGATGCCTGATCGGGGCCTAGCTCTTTCCCGTCAGCCACACCGCGTCGGCTGAAAGCTCCGGCCAGCCGATGGCGCGGCTTGCGCGTTGCGCGGCGTCGGCCGGTTTGAGCGTTGTGTCCCAGCGCGCCGCCGTGATGCGCCGGCCGGAAAACGCGCTCGCCTCGTCGGAAACCAGCCAAGCCGTCGGCGGGCCCATGATGTCCGGGCGCAGCATCTTGTCGCGCGGCCAGCCGGAGGCATCGGCGATCAGCGGCGTATCGGTCGGTCCGCCCGGCACCAGCACGTTGACGGTGATGCCCGAGCCGTCGAGCTCCTTGGCCCACACCGCCGACATTGACTCGAGCGCCGCCTTGGCCGCGCCGTAGGGCAGGACGCGCAGCATGGTGACATAGCTCGTGGTGTTGTTGACGATGCGGCCGAAACCGCGCCGCGTCATGTCGGGCAGCGCCGCGCGCACCAGCATGAGCGGTGCCCGCACGAAGATCGCCATGAAGCCGTCCCAGATTTCGGGCGTCAGCTCGGCGATGCCGGGGGCGCGCGCCTCGGCGTCCGGCCGCACGCTGCTCATGCCGATGCCGGCATTGTTGATCACGGCGTCGACGGCGCCGAACCGCGTGCGCGCCTCGGCAACGGCGCTGTCACATCCCGCTGCGGTGGCGAGATCGGCAACGATCGGATGCAGGCGGTCTTTGACCCCGCCGTGCTGCGCCGCGAGGCGGGCCAGCGCGGCGGCATCGCGGTCCACGGCGGCGACCGCATGTCCGGTGGCAAGCAACGCAGCCGTCATGACCTGGCCGATGCCGCCGGAGGCGCCGGTCAGCAGCACCATGCGTGGGCTTTGCGGAGACGGCATCGGTCACCTTCTGAATCTGGTCCGTTAGATCAGGACGTCGCCCTGGTTATTGCCTTCGCTTATGTCATGCCGCCACGGCGTCGGGATCGCGCGCCGGCACCAGATCGCGCAGCTTTGGCGCGACGTGATCCATGAACAGGCGCAGCGAGCGGAACACTTTTTCGCGGGTCGCCCATTTCTTGCCGGTGACGATCAACAGTGTGCCGAAGCCGCCGGCGGCCTCGTAGAAGTCGCGCAGTTCTTTCGCCACACTGTCGGGATCGCCGAGATGATAGACACCGGCCTCGGCGAGTTGGTCGAAAGTAACTTCGTCGCCCTTCAGCCCGATGTCGTAGTTCGACTTGATCAGCCGGATCAGCCCGCGCTTCATCTGATAGCCGAGCTCGTAATTGATGTCGGCGCGCAGGTCGTCCATGGCTTCGCGGCGCGAATCGGCGAGATAGACGTAGCGCGCCACGGTGACCTCGTTGAGCGGCGTCTTGCGGCCGGCGGCCTTGGCGGCGCGCGCATAGCGATTGGCCTTGTCGCGGATCGAGCCGGCCGGCTCGAGCTGCGCGCGCAACAGCGCGTAGCCGCGGGCGCCGGCGATATCGATCATCGCCTCGGTGTCGGTCGCCGTCGCCATCGGCATGTGCGGCGGGTGCAGTGGCTGCGGCGTGGCGACGATGCTCTTGCCTTTCCAATACTGACCGTCCCAGTCGAACGGCTCCTGCGCCGTCCAGCATTTGAGGATGAGGTCGAGGGACTCGCGCAAGCGGCCGTGGCGGTCGTCATGGCTGAGCCCGCGCTCGCCGGCGAACAGCGGGTTGGGAAAGCCAGAGCCGAAGCCGAAGATGAAACGGTTGCCGCCGACCACGTGATCGGTCACCGCCGCCTGGATCGCGGTGTCGACCGGATGGGCGAGATGAATGAGTTTTACGGCCGCGCCCATGCGGATGCGCTTGGTCAGCGCCGCCGCCTTGCACATCAACAGCTCCGGCACCGGCAGGGTGTCGACCTTGCCGATATAGACCGGCTCGCCGTGATGCTCGCTGATATAGGCGTCGCGGAAGCCGAGCTGGTCGGCCAGCACGATCTCGGCGAGGTCCTCTTCGTAGGTCTGGGAGGCGGTGGTGTGGGGACGAAAGCCGTTCGAGAAAATTCCGAATTCCATTTCCAATCCTCAATGAAGGGCGGCAACTTACGATCCTGGGCACGGATTGACAACGCTTGGGCGAGCGCGGTGCTGGCTATAATTGCATGGTTATGGGGACGTGATGGGGGCGGTATCTACAACCCGGTCGTCGCTTCCGAACCAGATGAGATAGTAACGGGGATTTATCGGGGTCAACGTAACGGCGTAACCAATCTCTCTCGTACACTGGGCCGGCAACCCGGTCGGGAGCTTTGATCCGCAGCGATCGTCCCAAGACGGAGTACCCATGATGGCGACAACTTGCCGGGGGGACATTCCAGGCAAGATCTGGCCGAAGTGATACTCCAAGAGGTTGTCGCGCATAGTGCACCAACCAACGGACAGCGCGAGAGAGACTGCCAAAAGGACAAGAATTACAATCTTTCGGGGCTTCATGATGCTAGCTTCCATCGAAGGGGAGTCTATGGCAATGGGACGTCAACGCCTCTGGAGTGTGTGGAGCGCGGCGTAGGAAGAGCGATGTCGAACCTCCGCATCTACGGCATCGCCCGCACCCGCGCCTACCGGGCGCTATGGATGGCGATGGAGCTTGGGCTTGATTTCGAGCATCTGCCGATCGAAATCGGCGATGCCGGCGCGCGCTCGCCCGAATTTCTGGCGATCAATCCCAACGGCCGGCTGCCGGTCATCGTCGATGATGGTTTTGTGCTGTTCGAATCGTTGGCGATCACGCTCTACCTCGCCAAGAAGCATTCGTTCGGAAAACTCTATCCTGCCACGCTGCAAGGCGAGGCGAGGGCCTGGCAGTGGAGCTTTTGGGCGATCGCCGAGGTCGACCGCGGCGTCAATATCTGGTCGCTGCATGCGGTGCGCCTGCCGCCGCACGAGCGCAATGTCGCGCTACGCGAAGAGGCGCTGAAAGTCGTCGCGGCGCCGTTCAAGGTGCTCGATGCGGCGCTGGCCAAGACGCCGTATCTGCTCGGCAGCGAATTCACCGTGACCGATCTCAATGTCGCCGCCGTCATCAGCCGCGCCGTCGATATGGATTTGTCGGCGACGCCGCACTTGAAAGACTGGCTGACGCGCTGCCTCGATCGGCCGGCGGCGCGGGCGGCGCTTGCGCTGAAAACCAAAGCCGATAACGAGACGCCGCCGGACGTGACCCGGCGCATCGCCCGGATCAATCGCCTGTGAGCCAACAACCCGGTCCGTTCAACCTCGGTCAGTCCATGAACGAGGCTTTGGCGCTGCACCGGCAAGGCCGGTTGCGCGACGCCGAGAAGATTTACGCCCGCGTGCTCAAGGCCGCGCCGGATCATTTCGACGCGCTCAATCTGCTCGGCACCATCAAGGCGCAGCTCGGCCGCATCGGCGAGGCGCATCGCCTGCTCAGCGCCGCGGTCAAGCTCAATCCGCGCGCGCCGCAGGGGTGGGCCAATCTCGGCCAGGTGCTGCATGCGCTCAAGCAGGATCAGGACGCGCTCGGCTGCTTCGACAAGGCGCTGGCGCTTAAGCCCGACGACATCGGTATCCTCACCAATCGGGCCAACGCGCTGTTGAGTCTGGGCCGCACCGAGGAAGCGCTCGCCGCGTTCCGCGAGATTCTGGCGCGGGCGCCGCAGCACCCGGAGGCGCGGCTCAACAGCGGCATCGCGCACGCGGCGCTTGGTGCGCTCGACGAAGCGGTGGCCGAGTTCGATCATGCTCTGACCTTGGTGCCGGGCCATCCGGCCGCGCATTTCAACCGCGGCGTCGCGCTCTACGATCTCGGCCGCTATGCCGATGCGGTCGCGGCCCACGACAACGCGCTCACGGCGGCGCCCGATCATGCCGGCGCGCTGCTCAACCGCGGCCGCGCGCTCGCCGCGCTCAATCGCTTCGACGATGCCATCGCCAGCTACGGCAAGGCGCACGCGCTGCGCAAGGACGACGCCGACGCCCATTTCATGGAATCGCTGGCACTGCTGACGCTCGGCGACTATCGCCGCGGCTTTGAGAAATACGAATGGCGCTGGCGAAGAAGCGGCATGACCGAGCAGAAGAGCCGTGGCCGGCCGCTCTGGCTCGGCGATTATCCGCTGGCGCGCAAAACCGTGCTCTTGCATGCCGAGCAAGGTCTCGGCGACACCATCCAGTTCGCGCGCTATGTGCCGCTCTTAGCCGCGAACGGCGCCAAGGTGGTGCTCGAAGTGCAGCCGGAATTGACCGCGCTGATGGCGCGGCTCGAAGGCGCCGCAACTGTCATCGCCCGCGGGGCGGCGCTGCCGCAACAATTCGACGTGCATTGTCCGCTGGGCAGTTTGCCGCTCGCGTTCAAGACCGAGCCGGCAACGGTACCGGCGGATATTCCCTATCTGTCGGCCGACGACGAACACCTGGCCAAATGGTCGGCGCGGATCGGTGCGCTGGAGCGGCCGCGGATCGCGATCGCCTGGGCCGGCAATCCGAGCCACCTCAACGACCGCAACCGCTCGATCGCCTTTGCCAAGCTTGCGCCTTTGTTTCCCCCTCCCCACCCTCCCCCGCAAGCGGGGGAGGGAAGGGTGGGAGCGAGCTTCGTCAGCATTCAGCGCGACGTTCGCGGCGACGATGCGATTGCGTTAGCCGGCGAAACCCGCGTGACCAATGTCGGCGCCGAGCTCGAGAATTTCGCCGACACCGCCGCCGTCATTGCGCTGTGCGACCTCGTGATCTCAGTCGACACCGCGGTGGCGCACCTGGCCGGCGCCATGGGGCGGCCGTTGTGGATGCTGCTGCCGTTCGCGCCCGATTGGCGCTGGACGCTCGATGGCGAGACCAGCCCCTGGTACCCGACGGCGCGCTTGTTCCGGCAGACGTCGCTCGGCGATTGGGGCGGCATGATCGCGCGCGTCGGCGACGAGCTCAAGCGCTTCGTGCAATCCTAAGCCGCTACGCCGCTTCGACCTTGATGCCGGCCTGCTCGCAGGAATTGGCGACGTCGCAGACCGTGGCGCGCTGCATGTCGCGTTTCCAGCGCAGGTCGTCGAACTCGGTGCCGCGGTGCATGGTGCAGCGGTTGTCCCAGATGACGAGATCGTGCACCCGCCAGCGGTGGGTGTAGACGAATTGCCGTTGCGTGGCGTGGGCGAGGAGCTCCTCGATCAGCGCGCGGCCGTCGGCTTCGGGCATGCCGAAGATGCGCCCGGCATGCGACGCCAGATAAAGCGACTTGCGCCCGGAGTCCGGCAACGTGCGCACCAGCACCTGCGGCACCGGCGGCAGGTTTTGGCGTTCCTCATCGCTGAAATTGGCGAAGCCGAGCCGCGCCCGCGAATTGAAAATCGAATGCTCGGCGACGAGATTGTCGAGGCGGCGCTTCGTCTCTTCGGGCAGCGCGTCGTAGGCCGCCCGCTCGTCGGCGAATTCGGTGTGGCCGCCGACCGTCGGGATCGAGCGTGCATAGAGCAGCGACGCCAGCGCCGGCAGCCGCTTGAACGAGGAATCGGTGTGCCAAAGCCGGTTGCCCATCTGGAACATGCGCTGCCGGGAATCCTTGCCCCACACCTGGTTTTCCGGATCGAGATTGGAAACGTCGGCGAATTCCTTGCGCACGCGCAGCTTGGCGTCCTTGCGATGCAGCGCGATCGTGGTTTCGAGCGGCCCGAAATACCGGGCGAAGTCGAGATGCTGGTCCTGCGACAGGTGCTGGTCTGGGAAGATCAGCACCGCGTATTTGGCGAACGCATCCTTGATCGCGTGGAGGTCCGACGGCTGGAGCGGCGCCGACAGATCGACGTCGCCGATCTCGGCGGCAAAGTTTTGCGTGACCGGACAGACGGTGATGGCCATGGTCGTCGCCTCCCGATTTCGAGATATTTGCCGGATTGAATCACAATGGCCGGGCTCATGCAATTGAACTGCGCGCTGCCGGTGGTATCATTCGGTCGGTTACGACCCACGGCGATATATTCCTGCCGTCGATTGATGCATTGCTCGGCTTGACCGACATGGTCCGGCCGTTATTGACTGAGATTAGACCCAGCCCAAACCTCAGGAGACTCCCATGCGCGACGTTCTTCGTCCTCTCGCCGGCACCGTCATTATGGCCTGCCTCGCGACCGGGTTGACCGCCTTGTCTACGGGCGGCGCATTGGCGCAGGCCAGGCAGGCGCCGTCGAACCAGATGGCTCCGGCCCAGCCCGCTCCACCCCCCTTGAAGCAGATGGCACTGACCGACAAGCAGATCGACGGCGTGCTTGCCGCGCAGAAGGACATGGATGCGATTACCCAGAAACTGCCGCCCAATGCCCCGCCGTCTCCGAAGGTCGTTGCGCAGCTCGATGCGGTGGCCAAGAAGAATGGTTTTGCCAGCTACGATGCCTACAATGATGTCGTCGAGAACATCACGCTGGTGCTTTCGGGGTTCGATCCAGTCAGCAAAAAATATGTCGGGTTCGACGCGGCGATGAAGGCGCAGATCGCGCAGGTCCAGGCCGACAAGACAATGTCGGCCAAGGACAAGAAGGATGCGCTCGCCGATCTCAACGAGGGGCTCAAGTCGCCACCGCCACCGATCGAAAATAAGGGCAATATCGATCTCGTCGCCAAAAATTACGACAAGCTCGCCAGCGCGCTGGGCGGCGGTCAGCAGTAGGCGCCACGAACTGCGCCGGGAAATGCATCGCCGTTCTAAGTCGACCGATGCGCCCGGAGGAAGGAGCGGATTTGGCGAACCGCCAATGGAATCCGCTCCTTCGGCTCCTTCCACGGAAACATGCTCACTTCGGCCTGAGGCGCGAGCATCGCGGTCTCCATGGCGACGGCGTAGGGATGCGCCGGGACATCGTCCGGCAGGATGAGCACCGGCGTCTGGCAGTTGCGCACGAAATCCCGCGTCACGGTGAAGACGAAATCGGGATTGGTACGGTACATTCTGGTCAGGAATTTTTCGACCGTCGCCATGGTGATCTCGGGCCGCTTGGCGCTCAGCGGCGGACCCCAGTCCCGCATATTGTTGTTGTAGAAGAGGTCGCGCATCTGCGGGCGCGAGCCGCTGGGCTGCGCCAGCACGGCGGCGATGATGCGCTCGGGTGCCCGCTGCAGCAGGTTCCAGATGAAGGGGCCGCCAATGCAGAAGCCGAACACTAAAAACTTGTCGATGCCGAGGTGATCCATCAGCCCGAGCTGGTCGTCGGCGTAGGAATCCCATGGCCGGTCGATCTCGAGCGGGCCGCTGGATTGGCCGCCATTGGCGTTGCGCAGGTCCGCCGCGATGCAGCGGTACTCGCCCTTGTACGCCTGCATCGGGTTGAAGGGCGAGAGGGGGCCGTCGAGGCCGGCGATTGTCGAGTTCAATCCGCCGCCGGGGAGGACCAATAACGGCGTGCCGGAGCCGGCCTCCTCGTAATAAATCCGAACCGCGCCATTTTCGTAGAACGACATGGTAGCTCCCCCTTTCGTCAATCTGCCGAGCAAACAGGTGCGGCGCTAGGATGCCGCAATCGCTTCCGCGGCGCGCAACGCGATCGTCGCCTTGATCAGTCCGCCGACGTAACCGGCGTTCGGTCCGCCGTCCAGCCCCCCGATGGTGGAGCCTGCCGCGAACAGGCCCGGCAGCGGCGTGTCGCGCTCGTCGAGGACGGCGCCATTGCCGTCGACCGCGATGCCGCCCATGGTGTTGGTGATCGCCGCGCAGATCGGCAGCGCATAGAACGGCGCAACCCTGATCGGCCAGGTTTTGTAGCGGTCGCTGCGACGCGGCGGCGACAGCAGGTGCAGCGTGCCGGCGTCGACGGCGGCGTTGTAGTCGCCGACAAGCTCCTCCAACCGCGCTGGCGCGATGCCGATCAGTCCGGCCAGCTCCGCAATCGTGCCGGCGCGATGCAGCGTGCCGCCCGCTTCGGGCAGCAGCGGATTGGGCGGCTGCGCATGGCCGCGGCCGGGCGGTCCGTCCCAGATCGCCTGGTCGAATATGATGGTGGCGCCGAGCGGTTCGGGCAGGCGGGCCACGACGTTGGACAAATAGATGCCGCCCATCCCCTCGTCGGCGAAGCGGCGGCCGTCGGCGTCGATGACGATGCTGGCGGCCGCGATCTCGTCGGCATAGGGCCGCGGCCACAACCGGTCGGAATGCATCGCGTCGCGACTGTGCAGATGGCCGTAAAATACGCCAAGTCCTGTGCACGCGGCGCCGAGTGCCTGCGCCATGCGCAGGCCATCGCCGGTCGCGGTGCCGCCGTTGCGCGCCAGAAGTTTTTCCGGCGCCGGCGAAATGTGCGCGCGGATCATGTCGAAGCTCGCCTGAAAGCCACCGTCGGCGATGACGACGGCTGACGCGCTGAGTTTGCCGGCGCTTGCGGCCACATCCGTCTCAACCTCGATGCCGCCCGAAGCAAATTTTAGCGCACGCGCGAGCATCCCGCGCAGAATCCGGCCCTGCCGCTGCGCCAAATTTCCTTCGAGCCGCGCCAGCGCGACGTCGCCGGCATAGCCGCGCCAGGTCAGGCCAAATCCCTTTCGCCACGGCGGGGCCAGCACGTTGGTCTGGTAGCCGCCGAGATCGACGAGGTCGATGCCCTCGCTCTTGAGCCACTGCATCAGCCGGCGGCCGTCTTTGGCAATGGCGCGCGCCAGATCCTTGCGCGCGAGGCCCTCCGTGCAGGCTTCGATCTTGCCGAACAGCACATCCTCGTCCGCTGCCACGTCGGTGAAATTGATGTGGAAGGTGCCGTACGTGTAGCGCGAATTGCACAGGTATTTGTCGTCCTTGCTCTTCTCCAAGACGATGACGCGCTTGCCGAGCTGTGCGGCGCGGTTGGCGGCGACGAGGCCGGCAATGCCGGCCCCGATCACGATGATGTCGTGCTGAACATTTGTTTCGGCCATCGCATCCATCGACAAACGAGCTACTTCATCGGCGAGAACGGCGCCGGCAGATAAATGTCGACCTGCTGCGATACCAGATGGCCTGGGCCGCCGGGCGGTGGCCACACGCCGTCGGCCGCCGCCTTGGCGCGCAGCCGGGCGCGCTCGTCAAAGCTCTTGTAGGGCCAGACGTGAAGAAAGCGCGGCACCGCGCCGGTCACCGACGTCATGGCGGCGAGCACCGGCGAGATTTTCATGCGGCCCGGCACCGATTTGCGCCACGCTTCGACGGTCGGCTTAAGGCCGGTCGGCTTGAGCACATAACTGCGCACTTCGTAACAGGGACCGAATTCGCCCGGCCGCAGCGGCGCGATGAAGTCGAAGGAAATGTATGTGTCCATCGCCATGGCGACGATATATTCGCCGATGCCCAAAGGATCGGGCGCGTTGAGCGCGGCAAAACGGGCATCGAGCGTTGCGGCGGCGTCGGCGGGCTTGCGGATGATCAGGATCTGATTGACGGCGCCGATGTCGGAGTACCAGCACGCCAGCAGGTTTCGATCGTCGGCCAGGCTTTTGCCGAGCACGGCGAGCGCCTGCGGATGGGTTCCGGGCCGCACCGTGATGATGGTGACGTCGTAGGCTTCGGGCAAGCGCGCCTCCTGTGTTTGCCGCGGCGGCATTTTACGCGCATTGGGCCGGATTGGGCACGAATTGATCTGGCCGGAAACCGTGGCCAATGCCAGACTGCGGCACTCTTGGGTGCCAGGGCGGGCGAATTAGCCGATGGTTGCGGTGCAAGTGATCGTGGGTGGCCTCCTGTTGGGGGCCATTTATGCGTTGTTCTCCTCAGGGCTGACCCTGATCTGGGGCATGATGAATTTCATCAACTTCGCCCATGGCGAATTCGTCAGGCTCGGCATGTACGCGGCGCTCATGGTGGTGG
>Ga0210398_10002864_pt1 | contig 16653 bp, 16 predicted proteins | sample IncBWC4OmetaG_FD_161047 | JGI IMG/M metagenome (GOLD analysis project Ga0210398, IMG submission 161047) | Forest soil microbial communities from Barre Woods Harvard Forest LTER site, Petersham, Massachusetts, United States - Inc-BW-C-4-O | ecosystem: Environmental > Terrestrial > Soil >... | reverse complement strand
TAAATACCTCGCTTATATTGCGGTGCCGCCGGAGCAGCCCTTCTACCAATGGGAACTGGTCGATCTCAAAACCGGTAAGACCAAAAAGCTCGACATGTTCCTCGCCACCCAGGAAGAGACGGTTTCGTATCATTACTTCGATCAACTCGCTTTGTCGCACACCATCTGGGCGCCCGACTCCAGCGAGTTCGTCTTCGCCGGAGTTCGCTTGCTCCAGGCGCCCGACAAAAGCGGCGGACCGACCCCGGAGCCGCAGCTATGGATCGAGCCCGTGGATGGCAGGCCGCCTCATGCGGGACACACCGGCACCCTGGCGTTCTATTCGCCGGCATCCTAATTCACCTCTCTCGCGTTTTTTCGCGGGAGAGGTTACACGGCACGATTGTCGCTCCGATGCTGGCGACCAATCGTGCCGTGCGGGTGAGGGTGCTGTGAGCGCCACCTAACTCATGTCGTCGCGGATCTACAAATTCGAAAAGTCCTCCCGCGCACTCAATCCCACCGGCGGGTTCCTCAAGGGATTTGCCTATTCGTTGAATCCCTATATCGGATGCGCATTCGGCGACAGTGGCGGATGCCCGTACTGCTACGTGCGCGCGCTGCCGATCGCGATGAAGGGCGAGGGCGCGCCCTGGGGAACCTGGGTCACCGCGAAGATTAACCTGAAGGAGCGCTTGCTGGCCGAGTTGGCCTCGATGCGGAAGGCCGGCCGCCTCGAGGCCGCGACCGTGTTCATGTCGAGCGCGACTGACCCATACCAGGGTCTCGAGCGGAGGCTTCGTCTCACGCGAGGAGCGCTTGAGGCATTCGTCGCCTATCCGATTCGTCGGGTCCTGCTGCAAACGCGCAGTCCGCTGGTCGAGCGCGATCGGGATTTACTGCAGCAGCTCGGCGACCGCGTGATGGTATCCATCACACTCGAAACCGACGACGATACTGTCCGGCGCGCGATTACTCCCACCTCGCCCTCGGTAGAGCGGCGGCTCGAAACCGCGCGCATGATGCGTCGGGCGGCGGTCCCGGTGCAGCTGGCCATTTCGCCGATGCTGCCGAATCATCCTCAGCGCTTTGCCGAGTTGGCCGATGCAGCTGCCGATCGGGTGATCGTCGACAGCTACTTTGCCGGCGATGGCTCTGGAGGCCGGCGCTCGCGCGCGCTGGGAATCGGCGAGCTCTATGGTCGCCTCGGCTATTCAGGATGGTTCCGTCCCGGGGCCGAAGAGCAACTCCTCGCGGCGATGCGCTCCCGTCTTGGCGCGGATCGCGTCTGGTACAGCCGCGACGGCTTCAGCAGGGTATAACCTCACCATAGCATAGATGCTATAGCAATGTTGGGAGGAATGGTGAAGAAGCGCAACAAAATCCCAGCCGAGGTGGTGAATCTAATGCAAAAACTGGCTCGGGAAGTTTCGTCCCAAGAAAATATAGCCGATGAGAAAAAAACCTGAGATCATGGATTGGGTGCACGCAGAAACCAGGCGGCGTGGTCTCGAAAACGAAGTAGAGCAGCGCTTCAATGAGCTTATGCTCGAACAGCAATTGGCCCAGTTGCGACGCAAGCGCGGAATCTCCCAGGCCCAGCTCGCGGAGCTGGTGGGCGTCTCACAGCCGGTCATCGCGCGCATCGAGTCCGGCGGCGTGCGCAACTTGACGGTGCGAACCATCGCGCGAACCGCGGCCGCATTGGGCGGCAGCGTCGAAATCCGCATTAAGGCGAATCGTCGAGCGCCAGGAAAAACCCGCAAGACCGCGTAGTCAGCGCGAGGCTTCGAGCGCGTGGACGATCGCTACCAGCACCATCGCGCCGATAACCGACATCGCGAGGTAGCCGATGCGGCCGTGGGCGGTCGCACCGATGAGGCTGAAAATCCACCGGCCGATCACCGCCCCGACCAATCCAATGATGATGTCGGCGATGATGCCGAAACCTGAGCCGCGCATCACCAGGCCGGCGATCCAGCCCGCGATCATTCCGAGAAAGATGCTCCCCAGCATTTTGAAATCAGCAACCCGGTGCGTGATGGATCTTCGCGCGCGCGAAAGCGAGATTCTGCAACTCCTCGGCTAGCTCGATGGTGCGCAGGCGCGCAGCGCTCGCGAGGCCTTGCGATTCGGCGTCGGTCGCGAGTTCGCGCAGGAACTTCACCCCCATCTCCTGATGAAAGCGCTCGTCAGGTTCAATGATCTCGCGATAAAGCCGCGCGGTCTTGTCGTCGCCGGCGCGCTCGCATAACTCGATGAACTGACGATTCTTCACCACCGCGATCGCCTCGCGAGTGAATTGTCCGGCGGCTACGCGCTCGACATCGGTCGCGAGTCCCTTGAGGAATTGAAACATCGGGCTATAGCCGGCCGCGAGCGGATTGAAGCCCGCAAGAGTGTCTCCCAGCTGATGCAGCCGCTCCTCGATGAGGACGTAGTGCTTCGCTTCGTCGCCGGCCTGGCGGGCGAGCCCGAGCTTGAGTGCGACGCTGCCGGCAGTCGCAAGCCACATGGCGGCGATCTCGCTCGCCTCGATTTCGTTTTTCAGGGCGACCCGCAGCAGCTTGACGGGCGCGAGATCGCCTTCGACTTCAGGCGCCAGTGTTGCAGCCGGCGCAAGGCGCGCGAGGAGTTGCTCGTTTTCGCGAATCAACCCGGCGACGAAAGTGTTGGCATCCATAGCCGAGTTCCTCAGCCGTCACGCCGAAAACCTCGGCGGGAATGGCGTTTGCGGCATCGCGATCCTTCGCGCAGCACCCAGGATAGTCACCCGGCGACGCCGGGTGATTATTTCTTCTGCTCCATCGGCGCGCCGCAGCACTTCAACATGCCGGTGCCACCCTTGGTCACGATCACTTGCGAGCTGCATTTGCTGCAGATGTAAACTTTGCCTAACTGGTTAGCCATCTACCCCACTAGTCTCCTGTCGTCGAAGTTGTACCCGTAAATATAGTCACGCACCGCGAAAAAGCGGCTTGCGCTTGTCCAAAAATGCCCGCACGCCCTCCGCGCGATCGGCGGTGGTTTGTAGCAGGGCATACAGATCCTCTTCAAGCCTGATGCCCTGGTCCAAGGTCATATCGTATCCCTTACGGACCGCATCTTTAACCATGCGGACCGCAACCGGCCCTCGCGTCAGGACCGCCTGCGCCACCTCGCCTGCCCGCGCCCCGAGTTCCTCGCGATTGTTCGCGAGGTAGGTCACCAGTCCGATGCGCATCGCTTCGGTGCCGTCGATGGTCGCGCCTCCAACCAACATGCGCATGGCGTTGGCGATACCCGCGAGACGGGGGAGCCGCTGCGTGCCGCCGAAGCGCGGCATCTCACCGCGCGAGGGCTGCGTCAAGGCGAACCGCGCATCAGCTAGTGCGATGCGGATGTCAGAGGCCATCGCGAGTTCCATCCCCTCGTCGCTCGCGTCGCCATTGATGATCGCGACCGTCGGCTTGGAGAGCACCGCAAGAGATTCCACCAGGTTGGGATTCACCTCCGGCGCGAAGCCGTCGCAGAAAACGTCGCCGGCGCCGGTGATTGCCAGCATGGCGAGGTCACCGTCATCCTCGGCGCGCTCGAAAAGTTCCATCAACTCGGCGGCCATCGCGGCGTTGATCCGGTTGCCGTTCGAGGGCCACGAGAGAGTGGCCGTGACGCATCCGCTTGCGCTGGCAATCTTGATGCTGCCCGATTTCGCGGATGCTCGAACGGCGCTGCTGCGCGATTTCTTCACGCCGTCTCCAAAGCCGCTTGCTAGGTTAATGCGCGCAGTTCTTTGCGCAGAATTTTGCCGAGCGGATTCTTCGGCAGCGCATCGATGAACTCGATCGACTCGGGACATTTGAAGCTCGAAAGACGCTTGCGGCAAAACTCGATGAGTTCTTTCTCGCTGACATTCTCACCCGGACGCTTGACCACGAAGGCCTTCACCACCTGGCCCCATTCCACCGACGGCACCCCGATGATGGCGACTTCGTCGACCGCCGGATGACTCATCAGCACGGTTTCGATTTCCGCAGGCGCGATGTTCTCGCCGCCGCGAATGATCATGTCGTCCTTGCGCCCCGCGAAAAAGACGTAACCTTCGTCGTCGACCCATCCGAGGTCGCCGGTCGCGCGCCATCCGTCGGGCAGAGCGGAATCATCCTCACGTCCCGCGTAACCCTTCATGATGCGCGGGGTGCGGATGCAAATCTCGCCGACCACGCCGTGGCCCTGAAACTTCCCGTCATCATCGCGGACTTTAATCTCGACGTCGGGCAGCGGCTTGCCGATCGAGTTGAGCCGTTTCAGCTTGAGTTCCTTCTGCTCCGCAGTTCCTTCGATTCGATGATCGTCGGGGCCGAGCACCGTGAGCGACGACGTGGTTTCCGTCTGTCCATATGCGTTGACGAAGCCGACCGTACTCGGGAACGCCTCGATAGCGCGGCGAATCACCTGGATTGGCATCGGCGCTCCTCCGTACGCGAGGTTGGTCAGGTTGGAAAAATCGGTGTCCTTGAATCCCGGCTCGTCGAGGAGCTGCTTCATCATGGTGGGGACGACGAAGGCGTGAGTGACTTTTTCTTCGGTCACCAGCTTGAGCCAGCTCCTGGCATCGAACTGCGGCATCAGGACCAGCTTCCTGCCGGTCCAGATGTTGGTCATCATCGCGGTGGTTCCGGCGATGTGGTAAAACGGCACGCACACCAGCGCCACGCCCCGATCGGTTCCATCAGCCATTTCGACGTTTGCGGTGACATAGGCGACGAAATCGCGGAAACGCAGCATCACGCCTTTCGGTAGCGAAGTCGTACCGCTGGTGTACATCAGTACCGAGACGTCTTCTTCCTCCACTTCCGCCTCGGTTTCGTCGGGCTGGGTGCGGCGCGCGAGCTCCGCGAGCTGGTACATGCTGCCGTCGCCGCTGCCGATCGCGACTACTTCGTTCACATTGAGACGCTGGCGGATGCGCCCGACCAGGTCGAGATAACGATCGCCGACCAACAGCACCTTGGCCTTGGCGGTGTTGATCATGTACTCGAGCTCGGGGTCCTTGGCGCGATAGTTAAGCGGCAGAAACGTGAGGCCGGCCTTGGCCGCCGCATAGTAACTCGCCACATAGCGCTCCGAGTTGGTATCGAGCGCCGCGACGACATCTCTGGGTCCCAAGCCTAGATGCTTGAAGACTGCGGTATAGCGCGCGACCATGTCGTTGAGCTGCTCGTAGGTGAGGCGGCGATCGCCGGAAACCACGATTTCCTGATCGGGGACGATCGAGGCCGGAATCGTGACGAAGTTAACTGTATTCACTGACCCGCTATCCTCCTGGGTGCGGCTACTGTCGCTTCGCGCGCCTGGCCGAGGTCTTGATGGGCTTCGCGATGGGCGCGGAAATCATCTTATATCGTTCAGCCAAACGCCGTTCGAGCGCGATCGCATCGCGCAGCGGCAACTCGAGGCCATCCCATACTGCAAGTTTAAGCAATGCGGCCTGCTCGCGTGGAAGCCGCGCCAGCGTCAACGCGAGTTCAAGCGCGCGGCGCGTCAAATCCTGCCCCGGGACGACTTCGGCGACCAAACCTACAAGCATCGCCTCGCGCGCGTCAATCCAACGTCCTGTTATACAAAGATCCATGGCGCGCCCGAAACCCAATCGTCGTGGCGCGGTTTGTGTGCCGGCCACACCGGGGATCATCCCCGCTCCGGTTTCGGGCAAGCTGATACGGGTATCGTCGGCAGCGATCGCGACATCGCACAGCAGCGCCATCTCGAGGCCGCCACCGACCGTGAAGCCGTGGAGCGCGGCGATGGTGGGAATCGGCAGGGTGCGCATCCGGCCCCAGTTGTCGCGGCGAAACCGCACCCATCTTGCGACGGTGGGGGAGGGTGCGCTGCCGAATTCGCTCAAATCCCCGCCGGTGGAAAATGCTTTGCCGGCGCCGGTCAGCACCATCGCGCGAATTTCGGAATCGTCGTGGATCGCGCTGAGGATTTCGAACATCGCATCGCGCATCGCCAGGTTGTAGGCGTTGAACTGCCTGGGGCGATTGAGCGTCACCCATGCGACCACGCCGCGTTTTTCGTAGAGGACCGCGGGTGCGCCGTCGTCACGCGAGAGTGCTGCTGCAGTTTCGTCGGGCATTGGAGTTGCCGACCCGGGCTTACTGCCCGGAATGCAGGTCGGCGGTGTCGCTCTGCGCGATGGCCGGGCGTCCGCGTTCGTAGACGATGCGCCCGCCCACCAGCGTGATGTCCACCGTAATGTTCATCAGATCGGTTGGCGCCGCGCCGAGCGGATTCTTGCCGAGGATGACCATGTCGGCGAGCAGGCCAGGCTCGATTGCGCCCGCCTGCAAACCCGCCAACCGTGCGGCGGAGCTGGTGAACATCGCGAAGGCCTGGTTGATATCGAGCTTTTCATTGACGTTCAGGATGTAGCCCTCGAGCGAAGTGCGCGCCATCGCGGCGGAAATCGCTACCAGCGGTTTCGCGAGGGTTACCGGCGCATCGCTTCCGGCGGCAAGCGGGATACCCTCGTCACGCAAACTTTTCAGCCGGTAGAGATAAGGGATCAGCCCCGGATCGGCGGCATATTTTGCGCCCCGGTAGTAAATGAATCCCGGATTGCTGACCACCCAGGCTTTTGCGTCGCGAATCGCGCCCAGGTAGTTGGGCGGGATCAGGCCGCCATGCTCGATACGAAATGAAACGCGCTCCGCCTGATCGGCGCCCAACGCCTTCAGCGTGTTTTCGATCGCGGCCAGCGCGGCATCGAGCTCTTCAACCTCGGTCGCGTGGAATGCGCAATCGAGTCCTGCCGATGCCGCATAGCGAACCTCGCGCGCGAGTGCATTGGCTTCGTTGCCGCCATGGGGAAAGAATTTCGCTCCGGCAATGGCGATGCCGCCGGCTCGAGCAGCGGCCGACGCGGCGGGAAGCGCATTCAGATGCTCCCATCCGAGCATGAGGCCGACGCGCTGGCATATCGAGCGCGAGGCGACCAGCTTGCCGAACAGCTCGATTGACGAAGCATCGTTGCGCGGGCTCGCGTCGGTGAAAGCAGTCACCCCAGCCGCGGCGAGCTCCCGGCTAAAGATGCGCGCGCGCGCCTCGGTCTCGGCCGCGGTGACCAGCGGAAGTTTAGAGGTGATCCATTCTTCCATCCCCACCACCAGGCCGGTGGCGCGTCCGGTCGCGTCTCTGACGATAAGCGCGCCGTCGGGGCTCTTGAAGTTGGGATGCTCGATTCCGAGCGCATTCAGCGCGCGCGAGTTGAGCCATGAGCCGTGCAGAGTCGAATGCCGAATCCGCAGTGGATTCTTGGGCACCGCCTGATCGAGTTCCTCACGCGAGGGGCCGCGGCCGTCGCGAATCAAAGCGTCGTCGCATCCGAAGGCGCGCAGCCAGTTACCCGGTGGGGTTTTGCCCGCTGCGAGGCGAAGTTCGGCGAGCAACTCATTGAGGGTGCGGTATTTCCACACCGAGACGCCGGTCGCGGCCGCGGCGGCTTCCATGAAATGGAGATGCGAATCGATGAAACCGGGAATCACGGTGCGGCCCGCCATCTTGAGGAGATGGGTGCGGGGACCGACCATCGATTTTAGTTCGGCAAATTTGCCGTGCGCGAGAATCGACCCTTCGAGAATCGCGACCGAGTCGCTTTCCGGATGCCCGAAGACTACTCCCTCGTGAACAACCAGGTCGGCTTTATCAAGCGCCATCTACTTCTCGAATCCTCAACCCACCCGGATCCATTCCGATCTTGCGCCGTCCCGGCAGACGACGGCATGTTCGCGCCACCCGCGATTAATCTGAAGAGGGAAGCGGCTTGGCCTCTTTGAGCTTCATCTGTCCTTCGCAGCATTCGAGTTCGCCGGTGCCGGCCTTGTTGCAGAGTACCTCGGTGCCACACTTCTCACACTGATAGCGTTTTCCAAGCTGATTGGCCATTGCTCCTCCGATAAATTGAAACAGGACTCAAGTCCTGAATTTAATCACTCATTACGCACTATTTGTCGAACGGAAGTTCGCTGACGATTGCCTTGATGTCGCCGCCAGGTCCTCGCGCGAGGAGCGTCCCGCCGGGCGTCCATGCGCTGTGATGCAGAATCGCCAGTCCAATCGCGCCCAGTCGCGGTGACATCACCGAACTGGTTACGCGACCGACCTCCTTGTCGTCAAGATAGAGCGCACTAGCGGTCGCAACGGGATGCTCGAAGCGCAGCCCCAGCATCTTTTTCTTGAGCCCACCGCGTGCAGTCGCCCGCTCGATGGTTTCCTGGCCGAGGTAACATCCCTTGTTGAACGAGATCGAGCGTTCGAGGCGCCCTTCCAAAGCGATGGTCTTTTCTGAGGTATCGAGGCCGACCCGAGCAATGCCATGCTCGACGCGAAGCACTTCGAGGACCGCTTCGCTGACAGCCCTCGCGCCATCGCGCGCGAGGCGCTCGGCGATCTCGGTCAGCACCGCGCGATCGCCGAGCAAGGAGAACGCATCGCCGCCGAACCTCGGCACCCGCCCGAGGATAACATTGACGGATTTCAAGCATCGCCACTGCTTCAGTGCAGGCGCACCGGCGATGTTAGCGGAAGCGAGCGCATCGGCGGCGCCAGGTCCTTCGACGTGCAGGATGCTGAGCGCATGGACCTCCTCCATTTCGACGTCATCGGCAACCAGCAACTTCTCCAGATGTTCCTTCTCACGCGGCCACGCCGACAACTCGGTCTCCAACGTCAGCGCGTCTTCCTCGAACCAGATGAGAAAGTCGCCGATGACGTGGGCATGCTCGGTGAGGAACAGCGCGGGCAGGACATCACCAGGATGCGCACCCTTCACATCGGCGCTGCACATTCCATGGAAAAACGACCCGCGATCGTCGCCCGTCACGCGCACCATCATGCGGTTGTCGAGCAAGCGGAAGCCCGCGCGCTTGGTCAGCGCATCATATTCGGCGGTGAGCGAAGCGGCCGCGGTCGAATCAGTATCGGTGTGAATGGAACTCACGCTACAAACTCAGTCTACGAGCCAACACTGGAGGGCCCGTCACGTCGAACGTAAAGTGGAATTTAACCATTGAAACTTTATCACAAGGAGTCGGCAGCGCCATCACGCATCTCGCGATCCTGCGCTTCTAGGTTCGCGGAATCATAGCTAAGCATCAACAGCAGTTCTTAAGCGCAAGCGTTTGGAGTATGATTCCCGCAATGGGAGCCGTCCTTAAGCGCCGGGTTCGTTGCGCAAGCGCGATAGGGTTCGCGCTCGCGGTTGCGCTTTCGGTTATCGCACCAAAAGCTGCGCGTAGCGATGACCTCTCCGGCGACGCCCAGCATCTGAGTGATTCCTCGTTCGCGGTTCTCAACACCGTCACCAGCGATAGCAGCAAGGCCGACGCCGGCGATGTGATCGGCGCGATGGCCAGCTTTGCCGGCGATGCGCAGACGCTCGCGGCGGCGCTCGCGAAAGGCGATCGCAATGGTGCCGGCGCCGCTATCACCGCGCTCGTCGCCGATCGGCGTGCGGTGGATGAGGCTCTGCTGCGGAATCCTAAAACCATCGACGCATCGAAATGGGCGCCGCTGAAGGCTGAGCTGGCCTCGATTCAGAATCGGGTGCCCCCAGCGGAGGGCCCGGTGGCGAACGCCGCGCCTGCGAATGCCGGCTCCGATGTGGTCAAGCCTCCCGCCAGTGAGGCGTCGGCGACGGTTCCAGACGGCTCGGCGCCGCAGGTCGAAATCACCAGCCGCGAGAGCGACGATACCGGGCTTCATCTCAAGGGATATCTACAAGGTACCGACCTCAAGTCCGCCGGCATTTATGACAGCGACGAAATGATTCAGAAAATCGACCTGGCGCCGGTTCCCGGCGCGCAGCGGGTGTCGCTCGATTTCAAGCTCGAGCAGGTCTCGGCGAGCGAAACCATTCGGGTCGAGGATGCCAGCGGCCGCGCCGCCGAGGCGCACATCGCCGACAACTCGACGCCGGTAGTCGAGTCGGGTGGGCATGAGAAGATGATCGAGCTAGGCGGTGGAGCAGCGGTGCCTGATGCGCCGCCGATTGAAATGGCCTCGCGCGGGCCGGTCAATACCGCGGAGATTCCGAGCGAGTCACCGTCGCGACGCCACATCCACGCGGGCGATACGCTCGCGCCGCTGACCGATGTGCAAATCAACATACTCGGCGTGCAGCAATCGATTTCCGAAGCGACCAGTTACCAGGTCATCGGTCAAATCGCGGGCAACAATGTCCATCGCGCGGGGATCTACATCGATGGCCGGCTGGTCAAGCCGATTGCCGTTTCCCCGGGCAGCGATACTTCGTTCAATGTGTCGTTTACGATGTTCGGCAAAGAGGCGACCATCCGCGCGTATGGGGTCGGCAGCAACTATGTCGAGTCCTCGATCGATTTGAGCACCGCGAATGGAGCGGTCTATGGATCGAATCCGCCGATCGGCGCGTATGCCTACCCGGTTAATCCATATTCGCGCAATCCCTATGGATATCCCGCCAATCCCTATGGCTACCAGGCAAATCCATATGGCGCGAGTCAATGTCCGCCGGGTTACGGCCTGACGCCAAGCGGGTGCCGGCAGGTTAGATCCTCGCCGCCGTGGTGGTCGAAAATCTTCTAATTGCCGGACTTTGCTGCCTAAAGCCTCGGTTTCGTGCTACCTTTGGAGTTCGGAGCTGTAACGATGAGCACCCTTAGGATCACTATCGATGACGAAACCCTGCGCAAGGCGGAACTGCGCGCGAAGCAAGAGGGCTCATCGGTTGACAAGCTGATTTCGGAATACCTTCTAAGATACTCGGGTGAGGGGTCCGAGGTTTCCACCTTGAATCCTGAGCAAGAGGCAGTGCTGAGGGATTTGTTGGAACGCTCTGAAAAAGCGACTTCGCGACGCGGTGACCGACAATGGACCCGTGATGAGTTGCATGAACGCCGCGGCTAATGTTGTGCTTCTTCGATACGAATGTCCTCATCTATCTTTTCGATAAAGATTCACCGAACAAGGCTGCTGTCGCCAGGCAGCTCTATTCGCGGCTGGTTCGAGAAAAAAGCGGACTCGTCAGCGTCCAGGTCCTTCAGGAATTTTTCGTAACCCTCAGCAAAAAATTCGCGGTGACGCTCTCGCCTGATGATGTTGAAAGAGAGGTGCGGGATCTCTCAGCTCTTCTGAAGGTTATTGAAACTGACGTCGCTCTCGTCCTGGACAGTGTCACGCTGAGTCGTCGCTACACCTTATCATTCTGGGACAGTCTGATTATTCAGGCGGCCCTTCGCGGTGGAGCATCGGTCCTCTACACCGAAGATTTGCAAGACGGTCAGGTCTTCGAATCGCTCACCGTTCGCAATCCTTTCGCGGGGATTCGGGGCTAAGAACGCCCAGAAATGGTTGCCCCATTCGATGTGCGTCGGTAAGATTCGTAGTTCACTTCAATCGAAATCACCCAGAATGCCTAAATTGATAACCGTATGCTGATCCAAGCCACCCAACTGCGTCCCGGAATGGTGCTCGAGTACAACAAAGATCTCTGGCGCGTCATGACCATCACCCACATCACCCCCGGCAACTGGCGTGGGATGGTGCAGACCAAGCTGCGCAACATCAAAACCGGCTCGCAGACGGAAAACCGCTTCCGCTCGGAAGATCGCGTCGAGCGCGTCATCCTCTCCCAGGTGATGATGCAGTTCCTGTACAAGGACGGCGACGACTACAACTTCATGAACACCGAGAACTACGAGCAGATCACCATCCCGCGTGATCTGATCGAAGACGTGGTCGGCTTCCTCATCCCCAATATGGAAGTGCAGGTCGAGTTCTACGAAACCACGCCGCTCAACGTCACCCCGCCCAAACAGGTCGACCTCAAGGTCGAGCGCACCGATCCCGGAATGAAGAACGCGGCGGTCACCAACACCCTGAAACCCGCCACCATGGAGACCGGGCTCATCGTGCAGGTTCCGCATTTCGTCAATGAAGGCGACGTGATCACCATCAATACCGAGACCCACGAATACGCCGGCCGCGGCAAGAAGTAGCGAGCACACCAGAGATGCGCCAGCCGCGTGAAAAAGGCGCGGCGCCACGGCCCCCGCGCCCGCAGAAATTCCCCAGAGCGTCCGGCTTTCGCGAACGCAAACCGCTCGCGCAAAACTTTCCGCAGAAGGATCCCGCGCCAAATTCCGCGCGCTCGACGCAGGCGCCGTTGCGCGCCGGTCCCGGCGTTTTCATCGTGCAAACGCAGCCGGGATTCGAATCGATCGCGTGGCGTGAGCTCTCCGCCGCGATTCCTCGCGCGACCAGGCTCGGGACTCGCACGGTGCCCGAGCGCGCCGGTATGCTGGTCTTCGAGGCGCCGAAACCCGCGCCGCTGGCCGCTTTGCGCTGCGCTGAGGATCTCTTCGCGATAGTCGCGTATCGCCACGGCCTGGGCGACGACAAGACCGCGCTCGATAAGGTGCGCGCCGCGATTCGCGGATGCACTCATCTCGATGAGGCGCTGAACGCACGTGTCGCCGTCGTCAAGGGCGCGCGCGCGGGCAAAAAACTTCGCTTCAAAGTGGTGGCCAGGCTTTCCGGGGAGCATGAGTTCCGTCGCGTCGATTTCAAGCACGCGGTCGAGACCGGCGTCCTCGAGCATGGCGACCATTTGTGGCGCCTCGATGAGGACAACGCTGAAGTCGAGTTTTGGGCCACGATGCTGCGCGACGAATTGATCTTCACGCTCCGGCTCAGCGACGACAGCATGCGCTTTCGCGACTACAAAATTGCCCACCGGCCAGGCTCGCTGCGGCCGTCGGTCGCCGCCGCGCTCGCGCTGCTATCGAATCCCGCCCCCGATGATGTCTTCCTCGATCCGCTATGTGGGACCGCCACGGTGCTGATCGAGCGCGCGCATCTCGGCCGCTATATGATGTTGCTCGGCGGCGACAGTGATAGCGACACCCTGGAGGCCGCGCGCGAGAATATCGGTCCGCGCTTCAAGCCCATCGAGATCAAGCAATGGGATGCGACCGCGCTGGCGCTCGAAAATGCCAGCGTCGACAAAATCGTCAGCAATCTGCCCTGGGGCATGAAGCATGGATCGCATGGCGACAACCGGCGCCTTTATCCGAAGCTGATTGCCGAATTTCGCCGGGTCCTGAAGCCGGGCGGCACCATGGTCCTGCTCAGCGCCGAGATGCGCCTCATGAGCGAGCTCTGGAGCCGGATCCATTTGCGTCCTTCGCAAATCCTGCGGGTGACGGTGCTCGGCGCTCCCGCGGCAATCTACGTTTGCAAAAATCCCGCGCGCCAGCTCAGCGCGGCGCCGTCTCGACCTTGACGATCGAGACGGCGCCGAGGCTCTCGCAGCAGGCCTGCTTGTTATTGCTTGCGGATGGTACCGAGATCGATGGGCAGATTTGCTACCCCGACCGGGTTGCCACCCTCCGAAACCGCGATTGCGACGACTTTCTGCGTTGACGAACTGCTACCCGAGGTCCCACCGGACCCGCCGCCGCCACCGCATCCTGCCAGGGTGGTCGCGATCAGGAGTAGCGCGCCCGCCAGCATCGAAGCCTGCCGACGTTTTCTATCGCCCAGTGGCAGCATGACAAAACCAAACAACATAAATGAAAGCATCAGCGCGCTGCTGCCGTGTGAAAGTGGGCCGGCGCTGATACCGGCAAGTTCTACCTTGGGCATCCCTTCGAGCAGCGCGGCCTTCCCGCCGGAAATTACCCCGCCGAGCGAGAATGTCATGCTCTCCTCGCCACCGGACGGGATGGTGATGGCGGGACTGAAGACAAAGACGGTCGTTGAAGTGATGTTGGGGGCGTCGACCGTGACCGTGCCCACCGGCTCGGAATTGAGCAGCACCGATAGCGTCAAGGAGCTGAAAATCTGCGGGCGGCTCACGCTCACGCTGACCGAGGTTACTATCTGCTGATTGGTGTTGGCCGGGCTGTAGCTGAAGCTGCCGAGGCCGACCGTTGCTCCGGGCTGCCCGCCGCCGCTGGCCGGTTCAATCACATTCACGCTGCCGGCCGGCGTCGCGGTCGGGGTTGGAATTGATGAAGGTGGCGGCGTCGGCGTGGCGATCGATGAAGGCGGCGGCGTTGGCGTCGCAATGGTCGAAGGAGGTGGCGTCGGCGTCGCGACGGTCGAAGGAGGTGGCGTCGGGGTCGCGATCGTCGACGGCGGCGGAGTGGGAGTGGCGATCGACGATGGTGGCGGCGTTGCAGTCGGTGAGACCGCCGGGGTTGAGGTTGGGGTCGAAGAAGGAGTGGCCGTCGCACCGCAGAGAGTGCCATTCGGGTCCAGCACGCTCAAAAAGGCCTGGCTCTCGACCGGATCGTGACCGGTGGTCGCATTGGTCGACTGAAACGCGCTCGAGGTGACTGGGAAGTCGGTCGAGAAAGTGAGACCCGCCACCACGATAAGACCATTGGAATCCAACTGGATGCCATTGGAGACGTCGGCCTTTCCGCTCCCGCCAAGCAGCGTTGAAAACCCGAGCTGAGTTGCGCCGGTGCCGTTTAGGGGATCGAGCCGGAGGACGAATGAGGTGATGGGAATCGTCAGTTCTTCTCCGAACGAAAGACCGGAGCTGTTGTTAGCTGTGAAGCACGCATTTGCGCTCAACGGGAACGAGCCTGAAGCCAGCCCGGCGCGTGAACTCCCCGAGGAATCAGGTTCGCTGGCAGTGCCGCCCGAGGTGGCGAATCCCGTCAGGTAGAGACTGTGGTTTGCATAGAGAATAGCGGTTGCTGCGTCTCCGAAGCCGATCGTTCCCAGTCCGGTATCCGCGGCGACGCCGCCGCCGCTAATGTAGGTCGAGTAGAGAACTCCGCTCGACCCCAAAACCGCGGGGTTCAATTCCGTCAGGAACAGCGCGGTCGCCGGAGGGCCCGCCGTCGCAGCCGCCAGGTTGCTGGTTTGAAAGACCGACGCAGCTTGTCCGGGAACCTGGAAATCCGTGGATGCGGTAAAGCCTGTCACCCAAATGGTTTCGTCATCGCCGTCATAAGCGATTCCGGTCCCGGCGTCGCCGACCGCGAGCGGGAAAAAGATATTGTCCGCCACCGCGCCGCTTCCGCCCAGGTACGTCGAATAGACTAGCGACGCCGGGTCGCCGGGGACCGCCGGTTTTCCGATCGCGCCTGACCGCGCCTTCCCGGACATCACGTCGTTGTCGACTACCGCCGAGGGTGCGAATTCCGCGACAAATGCATTACTGGTCCCGTTGGTGCTCCCACCGTATGCGGCAACCTGCGGGCCCACCATCGGAAGGTCGCTGGAGAAGGTCGCGCCCGTGATGTATGCGTTGCCGACCGAGTCGGTGCCGGTATCGACCGCCACCGCAAGTCCAGCCTCCGCATTCACTCCGTTGCCCGAGCCGCCAAAAAGAGTTGCGTAATCCAGCGATTGCCCGTCCTCGTGCACGACCAGCAACGTGGCAGCGCTTTCTCCGTTAGTCGCGCTGAGGGTCGTCTGGAAGGCGTTATCGGTTACCGGAAAGCCGGTAGTGGCATCGCTCTGAGTCGAGCCGACCACGTAGGCTTTGCATGCGGTCGACGATCCGCATCCAGGCGGGTAGAGGGCGACGCGGGCCTCGGTCGCGTTGTTCGCGCCGTCGATGTAGCACGAATAGTCGAAGTCCGAGCCGTCGCTGTTAAATTTGGTCACAAACCCGACGTTGGTAAAAGAGTTGGCCTGATCGTTGGTCTGCCCGAAATCTCCGCATTCGATAGGAAGATCGCTCGAATAGGTTTGCCCGACGATGAAAGCATCGCCGGCGGCGTCCGCCGCAATGCCAAACGCGAGGTCGCCATTTCCCTCGCCCGCATCCTCGGAGGTAGTGTCTCCCGAGCCGCCGAAGTAGGTGGAATAAATCAGCGACGCGGCGCCTTGTTGGGAATAGTCGAACTTCGAAACGAACGCGTTGGGGTTCTGATTCGGCGGACTATTGGCGCCCTCGAGGGTATCCTGCGGTGCGTCAAAGGTCGGAAAATCGTTGGAGAAAGCGACCCCAGTTACATATGCCATGTTATTCGGATCGAGCGCTACGTCAGTGGCAGCATCGGCGAAGTAGAGGTCGAAGCCAAATGAAATTCCGGATAACGATTCCAGTGGTATGAAGCCGCTGCTTGATCCCGAACCGCCGAGGTAAGTGGAATATCGGAGCTGCTGGGTGACCGGCGCCGGACCGAAACTGATGATCGGGTCGATCGTCAGCGTCTGATGATGATCGTAACGCGCGAGGTTGAACGCCACTTCGCGCCGTGGGATGCCGGCGTCGATGGTACCATCGCCCGCCATTGCGAATGCGCCGTCGACCGGTGTCATCTTACCGGCCGCATCCTGCTGATAGATGCGCGGCTTCTGCAGCACAATCACCCCCGCCGCGGTGACGACCACGAGATTGCCGTTGCTGGCGACGCTGGTCTTCGCCTTGCCCTCGATCGCGAACTTCAGCTTCGAGGTATCCGCGCCCGGCGCGGCAACCAGATCATATTCCAGCGCTTCCGGCGTTCCGTAGTAGACCAGGTCCACACCCGGATAGATGCCTTTCATCTTGACCCGTGCGAAGACCGGAACATCGCGATGATATTTGGCGGGATCTTTACCAATCAAATAGTTGACGCGGCCGCGCAGCGGTTCGAGGCCTTCAAACTGCGGATGCGCATTCGCACCGACAAGACGGATGCG
>Ga0210398_10002863_pt1 | contig 16653 bp, 13 predicted proteins | sample IncBWC4OmetaG_FD_161047 | JGI IMG/M metagenome (GOLD analysis project Ga0210398, IMG submission 161047) | Forest soil microbial communities from Barre Woods Harvard Forest LTER site, Petersham, Massachusetts, United States - Inc-BW-C-4-O | ecosystem: Environmental > Terrestrial > Soil >... | reverse complement strand
ATATTGGAGTGGCTGGGCAAGAACTGGCAACGGCCCGATAGAGGCATATGGGAAGTTCGCGGCGATGCGCGAGAATTTCTACACTCTCGCCTGATGTGCTGGGTGGCTTTCGATCGAGCCTTGCGGCTTGCGCAGAAACGCTCCCTGTCCGGGCCATTCGACGCTTGGCTGCGGACGCGCGACGCGATTCGAGAGGACATCTTTGCGAACTTCTGGAATGACGATTTGCAGTCGTTTGTACAGTCGAAGGGGGGCAGGGACCTGGATGCATCGGTCCTGCTCATGCCACTGATGCGGTTTATCAGCCCGGTCGATCCGATGTGGCGCTCGACAATGAAAGCGATTGAAGCACGGCTAGTCGAAGATACCCTTGTCCGTCGCTACGAGCCGGAACGCACCCACGTCGACGGGCTTCCAGGCGCCGAGGGCAGCTTCACTGCATGCTCGTTTTGGTACATCGAGTGCTTGGCGCGCGCTGGAGAGCTGGAAAAGGCTCAATTGTTGTTTGAGAAACTTTTGGGATACGCGAATCATCTTGGGCTCTACTCCGAGCAAATTGGTCCAAGCGGGCAACACCTCGGCAACTTCCCACAAGCATTCACACATCTAGCTCTGATCAGCACCGCGACATATCTGGACAGAGTTCTTTCTGGTAAGGATGACTCAGTGTGGCGCTAGCGCTTTACGGGAAACAGCCCCATCGGTGCGCGTGTTTCCGACGGCTGTGAAACTAAACCCTCTCCTCAGCGACAGATCAAAGAGTAGGACGAGTCGGACTTCCAAATCATTTCCAGTGGCCCGTGATCGTCGAGGAAGTGATCCGGCAGAATAACTCGACGAATTCCTTAAACTGACCCGCTGCTGGCCGTTGCGGCGATTTCAGGTTTTGCCGGCGCTTGCTGTAAGATGACGGCCTGCATCTGTGCGGAGGCCATTAGTGGGGTTCAGTGCTAGTACCCGTCAATTGGGTAGCGTCACGGTGGTGGATGTGCGCGGAAGATTTACGCTGATCGAAGGCGAAGCGGTCCACGAACTGCTGCTGGATCTGTTCGAGGATGGACGCAAGCGCGTGCTGCTGAATTTTCGCGACGTGTCCTATCTCGATAGCTCGGGAATCGGGCAGTTGATTCGCGGACTGTATTCGGCGCGCAAGAATAATGCGGAATTGCATGCCGTGGATTTGAGCCCACGCGCGCGCGAAATTCTCCACATGACGAATCTGCACACGGTGTTCACCGATTTTCCGGATGAACAGACGGCGCTGCGCACGATTGAGACGCAGTAATTCTCTAAAACCCCTCCCCGCTGCGCCCGACGAATTATTTTGGACCGTTGCTTCTGGACCGTCATTTTTGAATTACGCCGCAGGCGATGCGCGCGCCGGAATTTCCTGCTGGGTCGGTTTTGTAATCGTCGGCGCTGGCGTGAATGACGACCGCTGTGCCGCCGGGCTGGAAGAGAGAAGTGGGGCCGTCGCCGAGCGTGACGTTCGCGTCCAGCAGAGACGCAGTGCCGTGGCCGTCGGCGCCAATTTCCAGATTCAGAAGATCACCGTTGTGCGCGCCGTCCGGATTGTCCTTGCCGTGTTTTTTCCCCGCTGGATTGAAGTGGCCGCCCGCTGTCTTGAAATCGGGGCCCTCGCATTTTCCCACTGCGTGGATGTGGATGCCGTGCGTGCCGGGAGGGAGCTGGTTCACGTCCACATCAACGCGTACGCCGCCAGGGGTTGGGGAAAATGTGGCCGTGCCAATTTTCTGGCCGGTGGCGTTGACGATGTCCGCGTGCGCGGATTGGGCCGTTTGCGCGGATGATTTTTGTGGCGTGGTCGGCGTGGTGCGCGCGAAGGCGGATGGTAGCGCGATGGTGCTGCAGAGAGCTATGGCAAAAATTGCGGTCTGGATTTTCATCGTATGGACCTCTCTAGTTTGGGCTGGCTTCACTCACTTATAGATGCGGCTGGGCGGGAAAAGCAACTGGGAATGTTTGGGGGCGAGAGGGAGCGGAGAACATTGCCGCAGAGACGCGGAGGGCGCAGAGAATCGCGAGCGAATTGACATGGAGTTTACGTGTTGCGGCGGAGAGAAGGTAAATCTATGCCGTATACATGGGAATCGGCGAAGAAAACCTGGGAATTCGGGGGCGTGCGAGAAAGAGTACCGGCTGCAGGACAGACCCTTCGCCGGCCAGAAACGAAGGCGCGGGCCTCCCTTCGCAACATCACTCAGGGCAGGCAGGGTGACGATGCTCGTCGGATCGTCAGAAGCGCAGAACGATCAGAGTCATGTCGTCGTGCTGCGGGGCGCCGGCGGCGAATTGATCGGCTGCTTGCATGATACGGGTGATGATTTCGCAGGCGTCGCAGCCTTGAGTGGCGCGCACCGTGGCGATCAGGCGATCTTCGCCCCATTCTTCCAACGCGGGATTCATAGCTTCGCTGACACCGTCGGTGAAAATCACCATTAGATCGCCGGCAGCGAGCGTAAGCTCTGCTTGCAGGTAGGCGCACTCCGGAATCAATCCGATGACGGGGCCACCCTCGTCGAGCCGTTCGATTTTCTTGCTGCCGAGGCGCTCGATTCCGGCGGGTCCGGCGGCTCCCGCGCCGGTATCGGCGCGAAAAAGCAACGGGGCGCAATGGCCGCCGTTCACATAGGTGAGCCGGCGCGACGCGGGATCGAACTGCGCGTAGAAAAAAGTGGCGTAGCGATCCGCCGAGGAAGCTTCGTACAAAGCCTGATTGACGCGCGCCATCAGCGCGGCTATCTCGTTGCCGGCGCGCATGGCTTCGGCGCGCAGCGAAGCCTGCAGGCTGGCCATCATCAGCGCGGCGGGAATGCCTTTGCCAGAAATATCACCGAGAGCGACGCCAAGCATTCCGCCCGGTAGCGCCAGAAAATCGTAGTAATCGCCGCCGACGCCCAGCGCCGTGCGGCAGCGCCCGCAATAATCCACTCCGCCAACCGGCGGCAACTTCTGCGGGAACAGGCGCTCCTGAACTTCGCGGGCGATTTCGATTTCGCGATTCATTTTTTCGCGGCGGCCTACTTCCACAGCGATTGCGGTGGTTAGTTGCGCATTGGCAAGCGCGAGGCCCGTTTGCGTGGCCACGGATTTCAGCAAGCGCAGATCGCTGCCGGAGTACGGCTCTTCAGAACGTTTCTCGCCGAGCGCGATCAGACCCAGAAGCCTTTCTTTCATCGAAAGCGGCAGCAGCAACTGCGGGTGGAGGGCGGTAAGCGTGCGCCGCTCGTCTTCCGAAACGGCAGCGGAATTGACCCAAGAATCCCGATCGTCCAAGTAAATCCGCGTGGGTTCGGAATCGCGCCGCAGGTGCTGAATGGTGGCGGCGGAATCCGGCAGACCGTCTTCGGGCGGGGACGGATAGCCCATCGCGTAGGCGGGCCGATACCAGCCGCCATCTTCCAGCAGCACAGCGACGCGCGGCACGTGCAGCGATTCAGCGATGCGCTGCGCCACGCGTTCTAGCAGCGGCTTGGTCTCCACGATCGAACGGACCTCGTCGCTGAGGCCGGCAAGAATCTGTTCGGCGTTGTAGGCGTCGCGGAAGAAGCGGCGGTCAACCCACGCGCGGACAGAAACCGATAACCGCCGCAGCCACAAGATGGCGACGAAACTGAGGGAAATGATTACGATCTTCTGCGGCCGACTGCGCTCGGCGCCGCTTTCCAGGGTGACCGCCGCGGTGACGATGATGCTGGTGAGAATGATCTGCAGAAACAGGACGCCGCGCCGCGCCAGCGCATATTGCAGACCCTGACGAATGACGACGCGCACGTCCATCGCGCGCTGCACCACGATCGCGTACGCCAGTGTCACCGGGAAGAACAGCAGCATCAGCAGGCAGCCCAGCACCAGCCACCCCGGAAAAATCTGCTCCAGCGGCCGGTTCTTGATGGACTGAACGAGGGAAAGGATGAAAAGCGGCGTCAGTGCGGCCGTCGTGCCGGCGTAAATCAGATTGTAGCGGCGCTTGACGTCGCTTGATGCCGCCAGGCCCGATTTGATTTTCATGGACGCGAAGAAACTGCCGACGCCGACAAATGTGAGCGCGAACAGCAGCGGGCTCATACTCTCCAAGAACGCGCTGAGGCGCGCAACCACCGCGAAATTCTCGACTTCACCGAGCTGCTCGATGGTCGTCAGTATCGCGACCACAATCATCGTGGGAATATAAATTGCGACGATCCAGCGCCACCAGCGAGGATCTTCCCGCTCGGGCGCGCGCTCCGGGAAATACAGGCCGAATAGGAACATGGAGAGCGGCCACCCGGAGTTGAGTGCGACGCGGTAGATCGTCGCCAGGTCGCGAATCCCGCGGCCCCAGCTTTCGATTCCAGCACCGTAGAGCGTGGAGAGAAACAGCAGCACCGGCAGCAATAGCCACGCCGATGGATCGCGCGGGCGCACCGCCGCCACCCAGAATGCCAGCAGAATGCAAAACACCGGCAGGACAATCTTCAGCATTACAGCCGTCACCGTGACGGCACTGCTCATATCGAGGTGGTGAGGCTGAATGGTCAGGTTGACGTCGCGCGGGGTGGCGTCGCCGGGCGTCCGGACGGTTACTTGCATCGTATCGCCTGTTTTAGCGCGTGCGATTGCTTCGCCGAACACGGCTGTGCCGGTGACGGGTCGTCCATTGACGGCGACCAGGACATCGTTCGCCTTTATTCCAGCGTCACGCGCGTTGGATTGCACAAAATTGAGGTGCGGCTCGCCGGCGTTATATGCGGGAACGAAGGGCCAGCCGGCGCCCTGGTGAAACAATTCGGGGAAGTCGTAGAGCATCGCGCGGACTTGGTAGGCGCAGACGAGCGCGAAAAGGATCGCGAGGCAGACGTACTGCAGAGTGGGTGGCTTCCGGGGCGCCATGTCAGGTCGAGGTGGAGGATATCACTAGTTGCGGCGGATGGAAGCGGCGAGCGATTTCATTTCGAAGCTGGGAAATCGAAACGGATTCCGACGCAGTGCTGCCAGCGAAAGGCCAGCGCAAATACGTCCATCCCGTCCCGCGACTGCGGGACGGGATGGACGCTATAGGATCAAAAGAAACTACTCACCTGTGTTACGCGACGCTGGCGCGAATGGCGCGGCGTTCAGCGTGGTGGCTGGCGCGGTCTTTGGCACGCGGCAGCCGGCCGCGGTGGTGATGGACTTCAGCGGATGGGCTACGTTGGCGCGGAACGGGCCGGTTTCTTTTATGCGCGTGCGCACGCCGTCAATCGTTGCGGGGATGGCGCGGGGCGCTTTGCCTTTCAGCACGTAAATTATCAGGGCCGGATCGCCGGGGCTATCGAGGCTAGCGCTGACGCCCACGCCGATTACCGCGGGATCGCTCATCAGGTCCGCCGCATGCTGCTCTTTGATGGATTTGGTTTGCATGATCGCGGCGTCGGAGATGGTAATGGTTTGCGCCTGCGCCGATTGCATTGCGAGTTGCGCTGTCTGTTGCGGAGTCAACGGGCCGTGCGCGGTTGGGGAGTTCGATTCGATGAGGCGCGTACGCACTCCGTCGATCGTCGCGGGTATCCCGGCGTGCGATGCTCCGGGCGCGACGACGATCATCACCGCCGGCTCTTGCGGGGCATCGAGGCTGCCGCTTTGTCCGTAGGCGGAGACGCCCTGCGTATTCATGATTTGGGTGCTATTGCTGGTGGCGGCTGTTTGCGCGCGCTGCGAGGCGCTGTTGGGAAGACTCGCGGCTGCCGATTGTGGCGTGACTTTCACTGAGCTAAGGCCCGGCAACGAGCAGCCAGGCACAGTGTGGGCGCCCCCGCCGACAAATGTGAACGTCGCTCCTCCAGTGGTGCTCTTCAGCGCGTTGAGAACGTCGCCCACGGGATTGCCAACGGCGTCGGTGTCGCTGCCCGCGAACATGAGCGCCACAGGTTGCGCGGTAGCTGCGTCCACAGCGAGCGAGCCAGAATCGCCGTCGCCGATGAAGTTTTGGCCGTTGGTCATGTTGCCGACCACGACTTCGTCGTTGTAAGTGACGTTGAAGGAAGTGGTGGTTGCGCAGCCGATCGAATATCCGACCTCGATCATTGACGCATCGATCGCCTCTACCGCCGCGCAAGTGAGGCCGGTGGTGCGTCCGCTCTTGGCCAACAATTGGCCGACGGTCGCAGCCATTCCCGAACCCGAGGCTGGAGGAGCGGGCTGTGGCACCTGCACGCCGTTGACCGTGCTGAGCGTGCCTAATTCCAAAATGTCGTCGTTGGCGTTCACTTGTCCACTGATGATTTGCGCGGTGGTGACGTCCACGGGGAACGCCGGGATCGGTTGCGTCTGCAGATTGATGATGTTCGATACGTTCGCGACGGTGATCGTTCCGGTGGTCGAGCAGTTCGTTTCAATCACGCCGGGTTGCGTCACCGCTTGGCCGTTGGCGCCGCCGTCGCTGAGACCAAGGACGTGATTATTCGACAGGACGTAGGTTTTCCCGCCTCCGGTAACCAAGGAGCCTAGCGTTCCGCCGAAGCAAAATCCGGGCGCGGGGGTTAGGCAGATCGCGTCCACATTCGAACCGGACGAGCCGAGCTGCACGGGCGCGGTGAGAGGCTGCATGTTGAGCGAATCAATGGTGAACGTCCCGGTAGTAGCGGAAGCGCTGGAGTCGGCTTGCGAAGTGGCGGTGACGATCAATTCGGCGGGATCGGTGCTGTCGGCGGTTGCAAGCGTCGGGACAGTATTTGGCGCGACGTAAAGGCCGCTGGCGGACATCGTGCCGCAAGCCGAGGCCGGCGTCGTATTGCAACTGAGCTGCCACGTGACCGCGGTATTCGTAGTGCCGGTCACGGTGGCGGCGAACTGCACGGTCTGGAAGGTCTCGATGTTCATGACGTTCGTAGTGATGGACACAGTAACTGTGGCCGGCGGCGGAGTGCTACCACTACCGCCACCGCAGGACACTATCGTCATGGCTGCGGCTACCACCACGATACTCAGCAGACAGGCACGCTTAATCATGGAATTATCCCTTCAATCAGAAGTGGAATTCACCCGTGGTAGCTACCATTCAGTTCTTCTATCGGCCAAACAGCTATCCGGCGTGACCGCACCGGGGAATTCTATGCCTTACCGTCTGCAAACCCGAGCCGCGAGCTTTTGATGCGAAATTAAAGTGAAAAAGATTAGAGCTTGGCTTGCCGCATGTGTAGCAGATGCGATCGTAGCAAGCAAGGTTACCTGGGCCAATCCGATGTGACAAATTTCTAACAAGTGAAGACGCCGAAAAGGTACGGGCCGTTGCGGTCCGGCAAGGCGCGGCGATTGTGGCCGCAGGGAAAGCCTATTTTTAGAGTCTGGCGACGCACCGGGGAAAAACGGGCGAAGCTGCGGCAAAATTACACGGCGGCTCGCTGGACGCCTGAATGCACGGCAAGCCTGCGGAGCGACGGATGTCGCTCTCCCGGCTCAACTTCAAGATTGGCGGAGGCGCTGGCAAGCGCATTGCGTGGGTACGCTGTGGACGTTCAAACGCGATCATGGGAAGTGGCTCGCGAGGGGCGAGCGGGCGCAAATCAGGTCGCAAAGGGGAAGACCATCTATGAACTTCGAACAATTAGAAGGGAAGTGGAAACAGTACAAGGGACGAGTGCGCGAAAAATGGGGACATTTGACCGACGACGACCTGCAAGTGATCGGCGGCAAACGCGACAAGTTGATCGGGCGCATACAGGAGCGCTACGGCGTCGCCAAGGAGAAGGCTTCCGAGGAAGTAGACGCGTTCATGAGGACATTCAACGAACAACCAGCGCACAATATTCGGGACCCGGATGAAGCGTACGGCGAGGAGCGCGGCGGACGCGCGCGGAGCCATACGGCGGGAGGGAACTAAGCTGGAGGAAGTGGCTGAGCGCCTACGGCGCGGCCAAAGATGACTTCGTACGACTCGACCCAGCGCTGCGGGCGACCCAGGATTGCCCGTGGTGTTGGGCCGAGCGGCGGAGTCATCGCAGTATTGTTGCGGTTTCGCCGCATCGAGGGCTTGCGGATTAGCTCTTGAACTTTGTAATTGATCTTCGTTATTGACGTTCGTTTCTTGTCTTGGCTACTGGTCCTGGTCGTCGTATTCGCCGGGCACGTCGTCTTCGGGAACTTGCTTGGTAGTCACTTCACCCTGGTCGGGATCCGGAGCGTTCTCCACGCCGCTGATCACTTCTGCTTCAAACTCCTGACCTTCTTCCGACAATTCTTCCACGCTTTCGGAGTCTGCTACTTCTCGGCGCGAGAGGCCTTGGTTGTCGCCGGATTGTCCGCCGGCGCCTGGGCCCAGGCCGCGGCCCCTGGGCGAGGAAATCGTATTGGAAACGTCGGCGGGCGTGCGGCGCGCGGGTTTCTTGACGCGTGCGGGCTTCTTTTTGGGGGCGCTCTTTGCCGGCGCAAACTTTTTCTTCAGGATTATTTTCTTTTTGGGGCGAGCTGGTTTCTTCGCGGATTTCTTTTTGTGTGTGGGTTTTTTCTTGGCCATGCGGTGAGTCTATCATCCGTGCTTGGGCCGAACAACTGGGGCGAGGCTTGGTGGCAACCTCAAAAGATTTAACATCGAGCGCTCATAGAACGGTGGAGAACATAGACAAAGCGATTCGGGCGAAGGTTTAGCGCCGCAGGCGGTGAAAAGAATTTCAAGGTATAGTTAGGGATGCTTGGAAGACAAACCAGTCCTGGCGTGGAACGCATGGGAAATCGTATGGAGCGCCAGGAAAAGAAGAATAGCGGCGACGGCAAGCCTGCGAAAGCGAAATTCGACTGGAAGCTGCTGCCGGACGTGCTGGCGCTGATCAAGCCGAGGCGCTGGGTGCTGGCTGCAGGCTTCGGTCTGATGGTGATCAACCGGGTTTCCGGCCTCGTGCTGCCGGCCTCTACAAAATATTTCCTCGACGACGTAATTCTGAAACGCCAAGCGCACCTGCTGCCGGTGATCGTCCTGGTGGTGGTGACGGCCACGGTGATTCAGGGCCTCACCTCCTACGCGCTGACGCAACTGCTCTCCAAATCTTCGTGGCGCATGATTTCTGAGCTTCGCGAAAAGGTACAGGCGCACATCGGGCGGCTGCCGGTTTCGTTTTACGACGCGAACAAGACCGGAGTGCTGATATCGCGCATTATGAGCGACGTGGAAGGCGTACGCAATCTGATCGGCACGGGGCTGGTGGAATTCGCGGGCGGCATTCTAACGGCTGTGTTCGCGATGGTGTACCTGTTGCGCACCAGCGTGAGCATGACGGCGCTCGCGTTCGTCATACTTTTTATTTTTGGAGTGACGCTGAACCGGGCGTTCAAGACCATTCGGCCGATTTTTCGCGCGCGTCCGAAAATCAACGCTGAAGTGACCGGCCGGCTGACCGAGTCCATCGGCGGCGTGCGCGTGGTGAAGGGGTATCACGCGGAAGCTCGCGAGGAGAAAGTTTTTGGCGAGGGAGTGCAGCGGTTGCTCGACAATGTACTGCAAACGCTTACAGCCACCTCTTTGATGAGCCTTTCGGCCACCAGCCTGATGGGAATCGTCAGCGCAATGATTATGTTCCTGGGAGCGCGGCAGATTCTCGCTGGGACCATGACCCCTGGAACTTTCTTTTCGTACACATTGTTTCTGGGATTTCTGATCGCGCCGGTTTTCCAGATTGTGGCGATCGGGCCGCAGATCACCGAGGCCCTGGCGGGGTTGGAGCGCACGCGCGAAGTGTTGAGCGAGAATCCGGAAGACGAAGATCCTAATCGGCGGGAATCGCTCGAGCGCATTCGCGGCGAAGTGATTTTCGAGGATGTGAGTTTCTCTTACGACACTGGCAAGGAAGTGTTGCATGAGATCGGATTTAATTCGCAGTCGGGAACGGTGACGGCACTCGTTGGTCCTTCGGGCGCGGGAAAATCCACAGTGATCGGATTGATTGCCGCGTTTTACGTGCCGACGGCCGGGCGCGTCCTGGTGGACGGCGTGGACCTGGCGAAGGTGCGCCTGGATTCCTACCGCACGCAGTTGGGTGTGGTGCTGCAGGAAACTTTTCTCTTCGACGGCTCGATTCGCGAGAATGTGGGATTTTCGCGACCGGATGCGACAGAGGAAGAAATTCTGGCGGCTTGCCGCATCGCGCGCGTGGATGAATTTGCGGAAGGATTCGAGAAGAAGTACGACACGGTGGTGGGCGAGCGCGGCGTGAAACTTTCCGGCGGGCAGCGGCAGCGCGTTTCCATTGCGCGCGCCATTCTGGCGGATCCTCGCATTTTGATTTTGGACGAAGCGACTTCGAGTCTAGATTCCGAATCGGAGGCGTTCATCCAGGAAGGTCTGCGTTACCTGATGCGGGGGCGGACTACGTTTGTGATCGCGCACCGACTGTCCACGGTGCGGCGCGCGGACCAGATTCTGGTGGTGGAGGCTGGGCGAATTATCGAGCGCGGCACGCATGCGACGTTGTACGCGGCGCGCGGGCGGTATTTTGATTTGTACACGAAGCAGCACGGGCTGGAATCGAATTTGTTTCTCGCGCCGGGTGAAGGCGGCGACGGATCTGCGGATGGACAGGATGGAAATGGCACCGCGCCGCGCGGCGGCCCAGGTGGCGGTTCGCCAACAGAAGCTGCAGCGCTGCCCGAAGCGATACGTCTGATTCGCGGCGGCAGCGGAGGTTAGTTAGTCGAGCCACTGCGGATTTTGAATTGTGCCGTCGAAATTGTGGGCGGTTTTGTATAGCTCGTGCTCGCCGTTCTGGGCAACTTTTTCGGTTTTCGCCAGCAGCGCGGCCACTTGTTCCTGGCTCAGCGGGCGGAACGTGCGCGCGGTTTGCAGCGCCTGCTGCAGAATGGGCAGTGAATCGCACCCGGTAATGACCACGCTGGTGGGCAAGTTCAGCGCGTACCGCAGGCAGTCCACCGCGTCCACAGTTTTGGTCTCAAGAATCAGGCCATCGCCCATCGGTTTCATGCCCAGCACGCCGATGTTGTGCGCCAGCAGCACGGGCAGGACTAATTTCTCGAAGCTGTCGTAGTGCGCGTCCATCACGTTTAGCGGCATCTGCACGGAATTCAAAGTGAACTTGTGGGCGAAGGCCGTGTCCAACATTTTCAGGTGGATCTCTGGGCTCTTGTGCCCGGTGAATCCAATGTAGCGTAACTTGCCTTGTTGTTTCGCGGCGACCGCTGCTTCCATACCGCCATGCGCGGCGAAAATAGCATCGGGATCGGTGTCGCGAATCACTTCGTGAAACTGCAGAAGATCCACGTGGTCGGTTTGCAGGCGGCGTAGTGACTCGTCTATTTGCTTGGCCGCACCTTGTTTGGTGCGGCTGTCAATCTTGGTCATCAGGAAAGCTTTTTGGCGGTAACCGTCCTGCAGCGCTTTGCCCATGCGGATTTCGCTTTCGCCGCCGTTGTAGTCCCAGCAGTTGTCCAGGAAGTTGATGCCTTCATCGAGCCCGGTGCGGATGATGCGTACGCTTTCCTGCACGTCACTTTGCCGGGCGAGGTGATATCCGCCGAGGCCGACGCAGGAAACATTTTCGCCCGTGTTGCCGAGCGTGCGGTAGGGGATGCCGTTCCGCACGTCGGCACCCGCAGCGGGCGCGTGCGTGTGCGCATGTGCGTTCGTTTCGGCATGCGGCAATAAACTACCGGCCATTGCGGACGCGACAGTGGTGCCCACCGCGGATTCCAGAAAACGGCGGCGCGTCAACCCTTCGTTCTGTTCTTGGTTTTTGCTTTCCGGCGTGGGGTTCTTCATGGCGGTCTCCGTGGAGGAGGGAATTATTTTGTGCGCAATGGGCTGGCGCAAAAATATAAATGGTGCTCGAGGAGGGAATCGAACCCACACGGCCTTGCGGCCACCGGATTTTGAGTCCGGCGCGTCTGCCAGTTCCGCCACTCGAGCACTCAGGCAGAAAGGCAGAGTAACACGCGAGCTTGCTTCGGCTCAACTGCCGCCGACTTTCACTCGGAGGCGGTCGGTGGCGAACGCTACCGGGCCGGAATAATTCACGCGAATCGAATTGCGCACCTCGGTCTCGCGGCTTTCGACGTCTGGCGCGGTGTGGCTGAGCAGCAGGCTCTTCACGCCGCTTTGGTGCGCGGCTTCGCCAATTTTCCTGGGAGGCGTGTGGAGCTCGTAGAGCTGCTCGGGCGATTGAGGTGGATCGAGCACCGCACAATTAAATATCAACAGGTCGGTGTTCTTTGCGAGGCGCCCCAGATTCGGCAGAGCGGACGCGTCCATGTCTCCCGAATAAACCAGGGTGACGCCTTTGTAGGTGATGCGGTACGCCACCGAGGGGCAATCTCCGTGATGCGTCGCGACCTCTTGGATTACCAGGCCATGATCATCGAGAATTGTGGTCTGCGCCGAATCCAGCTTGATCGCCAGATCCTTTACGATGAATTTCTCGTCTGCGCCAAAGGTTTTTTGATACGGGAACGCGCCACCATCGCCGACGAGCAAATCCACGAAGCGCGAAGTCTTGGGGAAAAGCCCGCCGCCGTCGGGGCCAAAAATACGGTAGGTGATGGGGCCGTCGCTGGAGAGCGCGCGGGCGTTGAAGAAGGCCGCGAGATCGCCGCTGTGGTCAATGTGGAGGTGCGTCAGCAGGACGGTGTCCACGCTGCTCAGGTCCAGACCCAATTCGCCGATGCGCAGGAACGCCCCGGGCCCCGCGTCCATCAGGATTCGCGGCGTGCCATCAACCATCACGATGTAACTCGCGCTAGCGCGGCCGAAGGGGCGCGGGCCGCCGGAGCCGAGAACCACAAGCTCGAGGGGAGCTTTCGCGCCGGCTGCCGCGGGCTCTGCCGCTGATGTTGAGTTCGGGAAAAACATTACGAGGGTTAGCAAAAGTGCGGTTAGAAGATTCATGATTGGCCATCCCGTCGCCGATTTCGCGGCGCAAACCGGCTGAGATTATTTGTCGTTCGGGGCTATTGGGAATTTACGGTTATCAACGATCGCGCGGAAAACTTTGCCGCGCCCCAAAACCAAATCGCCGGATCGCGCTTCGACGTCAAAGACCAAAAAGCGGCCCTGGTAGCCGACCAGCCGGGCGGCAGCACGAACGGTGGCGCCATCGGTGACCGCCTTCAGATGATCCACTTCAATCCGCGTGCCGACGGTGATTGCGCCGGAAGGCAGTTCCGGTTGCACGGCCTGCAACGCGGCGAGTTCCATCAGACCGATCATTGCAGGAGTGGAAAGCACCGGCGGCAGGCGCGGATCGAACGCGGCGATCGTCCACTCGTGCGGCACCACGCGCTGCACGGAGGATTCCAGACCGATGCGCGGCATTCCTGCAACTGGCGCTTGGGAAATCGCGGAGCGTTTTGCTTTTTTCGCCGGGGCGCTGCGTTTGCGTGGTTTCACTCGACGTTTCATTGCGTCATTGCGCGGGTTCGCGGTCGCTGGCAGGGGTTGGTGTGCCACCTCGCCCACAGACAATCGTGCGCGGATCAAGGAAGCTGCGCGTGAATTCCGCGACGGTGATGCCCAGCTGAGCCCATAGGCGGCGCTTCAGGCTGCGGTAATCCTGCGAGCCGCTGAAAACGTCGCGAATCAAACCACGAAATGCCGGAGAATAATTCACCAGTTGCACCATGCGCGTGGTGATGGCGCTGCCCAGGAAATTTCCGCGGAAAACTTTCCTGGCGATGTTGGCGGCGAATTCCAAATCCGCGGAGAAAGCGGCGCGCAATTGCGCGGGATAAAGCTCGGGCTGACCCGCCGCAATAGCTTGCGCCAGCAAATCGCCGGAGCGCAATGCGTAATACAGTCCTTCTCCGGTGATGGGATCAACCGTGGCAGCCGCGTCTCCGGCCATAGCCCAGTTGCGTCCCATGATTTTGCGGCTGCGAATGGTCTTGGCTTGCGGCGAAGGAAGCACGTGGCTGTAAAACTGCGCGCCTGCGCGGGGGATTTTTTCTTCCTCGAAGAATGCATCCAAGTGGCGACGCAGAACTGGCGTCGAAGTCTGGCCCATTTTCGCGCAGATGCCCACGGAAAGATGATCGGCGCGCGGGAAAGACCACAGATAGCCCTCAAACTGTTTGAGAAATTTCACTTTGATGATGTCTTCTTCGGTGGGAACAAAATAGCCCATGGTGACTTCCAGATCTTTTGAGCCGAGGGCGGTGGTTTCCGGCAGCAACTGATTGCGCGCGCCAGCAGCCAGCACGATGAAATCAGAAAAGCGCTCATCGCCCGCGGCCATCAGGCTGACGCGCGGGCCGTTGGTATTGACGTTGGTCACACGCGAGCAGACGGCGGTGCATCCGGCGGCGATGGCGCGGTCGAGCAGCAGGCCGTTCAGCACTTTCCGCGCGTAAATCACGATGGGATGGTTCATTTCAAATTGCGCGCGGTGCCCGCTGCTGGAAATCAATTCGGCTTTGCGCACGATTTTTTTCGGCTGCGGGGAATCGAGCAGGAAGGGATAAGCTTCGATGGCTTTATGAGTTAACCCGCCGCCGCAGGGCTTTTCCCACGCAAGACGTTCGTCGTAAATCGTCACCTGAAAACCGGCGCTGGCCAGACGCTCGCCACAAAGCGCACCGGCAGGACCGCCGCCGACAATCGCTATTTCTTTCATGTCCCCTGCTGTGACCTGGCTCAAGTTAGAGGGAAAACACCGGCAATGAACCAGGAGGCGAGTATAGCACCAAATAATGCCGCGGCTGTGACGGAGCCCGTGCGCACCCGTAACGCATCGGTAGCAAGCCTTTGCAGAATCGAAAACGCCGCCAGGAACACGAAAAGAAGCGGGATTAGCACCTGTCCGCTGGCGAAAAGATACCAAGCCAGGGTGCAGGCTAGGAATAGTTCCAGGCGCAGCAAAAGGAAAACGGCGAAGCGGACTGTGCGTTCGAGGCCGTGATGCACTGGGCCGAGCGTGACTTCTTCGGCGAGACAGTAAATCCACGTGACTGGCAGCAGGCCCGCGAAGCGCAGCCAGCGCGGGGCGTTGAGCCACGCGTCGTCGAGCTGCCAATTCATCCAGGCGCCAATCGCTAGGAACGTGGCGAAGCCGAGAATCGCGGCGACGGCGAGTGGTTTGATGTGCAGTGATGCGTATTCCATCGCGAAACCGAAATTGAAAATGAGCAGCAAGATGCCGACGATCAGCAGGAGCGACGCGAGGTATGCGCCGGTATATAGATGTAGAAACTTTAGCGGCACGCCGAGGACCAGCACAAGCACGCCGACCATCGCGCAGAGTGCGCCTTCCCCGAGGAGCAGGCGCGCGGAGGGACGATTCCCTGGCGATTCGATTTGCGGCGCCACGCTGGCTGTCGCGTCTGTCGCGGCTGAGGGCGGTGCGAGTTTTGACGCCAGGGCTACGACCATCGGAAACAGCAGCAGTATACCGATGAATCCGAGCACGCCACCGGCGAGGCGTCTGCGTCCTTTACCAAAAGTTTCGTAGGTGGCGAGGTCGAGATTCAACGTGAGCGTGTCCGAGGCGATGTCGGGGAACAGTGTTTGCATCGCCCATTTTTCGGAATCGTGTGCGACGCGGCGGTCGGAAAGCAGGCTGGTGTGCGTGGAGCGCGGCAGGTGGCGTAGATCGAACGCGCGCTGCTGCACGAAATCTTCGGGAGCGGTGCGTTCGCCGCCGGCGGAATCGGCGAGACCTTGCGCCACGCGTTTCAGGATGCCCAGATCCGCGCTGGCGCTGAACACCAGCAGATTTGCGGGCATACGCTGTGGCGCGTTCATCGGCGCGGGCGAAAGCGCGATGGTGGCGGCCACAGGATCGCGATCGGCCATGCGTATGGCGATGGCGCCGCCCATTGAGTGGCCCAGCAGGATCGTGTTTTTGGGATCGAGCTGGCCGCTGTGAATCAGGGATTCGACTGCGGCCGTGGCGCAGTCCTGCGCGCGGGCGAATGAAAATGCGTCGTGGCTGTCGCCGTGGCCGGGCAGGTCAATCGCGTACGCGCGAAAACCGTGGCCGGCAAAATCTTCGGCGAGGTACATCATCAGGCGGCGATTGGCGGAAAGCCCGTGCAGAAGGACAACGCTGCCTGCGGGCTTTACATCAGCTGGCGGATCCAGAACAGTCATCGGCGTGTGGCAGCCGCCTGCGTTCAGCCAGATTTCTTGCTTGGGAAGTTCCGCGACGCGAATCCAATGCGAGCCGAGCGCGAGGAGCACCAGGCCGACGATCGCGAGAATGATTTGCCAGAGTTTCACTCGGGGGTGTCCTAATTTGACAGCACGGAGAATTGTGATCTGAGATCGAGAAAGACGATCCGCCATGCCGCGGCGAAGGAGATGAGCCAGACGACACCGAAGATGACTCCGAATGCAAGTCCCATCTTCAGGCCCAGCTCGCTACCCAGGCTCCAGCCGGGGTGTCTCACACTAACGAACAGCCCTAAACCATTAAAATAAATCACAGCCCATAACACAGCTTCAACCACGATCGTGAGGCCAATATAGAAGGCACATGTCAGCAGGCCAAGTTTCAAGAAGAACATGCAACACCTCCACTCGTCGTCTTTTGTACTTCAATCTTTTGCTTCGATGCCGCAAATTGGCGCAGCCGCCGTCTTCGCATGCTCCGCGGCATACGCGAACGACATGGTAGAATAGTGTGTTTATGTTTTTCCGCTGCGGCGGATTGAGGAACGGGCAATTGGCTGTGGTCTCGC
>Ga0210398_10002857_pt1 | contig 16673 bp, 17 predicted proteins | sample IncBWC4OmetaG_FD_161047 | JGI IMG/M metagenome (GOLD analysis project Ga0210398, IMG submission 161047) | Forest soil microbial communities from Barre Woods Harvard Forest LTER site, Petersham, Massachusetts, United States - Inc-BW-C-4-O | ecosystem: Environmental > Terrestrial > Soil >... | reverse complement strand
TCCCTTCTGCAGCGGAAGCACCGGCTGCCGGATCGTCCTCACCTGCGCCAGCCATGCCATCGAAAGCACTATCTGGAAATTCGGCAAGCGCTGCAACCGCCGCAACCGCCGCCCAAGGGAAGAGTATTTTTGATTCTCAAGGTTGTAGTGGATGTCACGGAGAGAATGGGGGTGGCGGGACAGGGCCAGCGCTGTTTCATCTTCCAAGTCAGTATTCGCCAGCCCAAACGGCAGCAGTTCGGAAAGGTCTGACGGCCGTTCTGAAAGCACCCACTGCCCAGATGAAAGCTGCCGGCATGATTCCGCTGACTTTGAATGCTGCTGATATGGAAGCTCTGGTTTCCTACGTGAGCAGCCCTGGGGCAACATCGACCGCCGCTGCAGCGGCCCCGCCGGCTCCCGGATCGTCCTCAGCTGGGCCAGCCACAGCGGGGCCCTCGCAAGCACCAGCCGGAAGTTCGGCGGGCAATGCAACCGCCGTCCGGGGGAAGGTCGTTTTTGATTCTCAAGGCTGTAGTGGATGTCACGGAGAGACTGGGGTTGGTGGCTCCGGGCCAGCGCTGACTCATACGTCCAGTCAATATCCGCCAGCTCAACTAACGACCGTTCTGAAAGTGCCCACTACCCAGATGAAAGCCGCCGGCATGGTCCCTCTGAGTGTGAATGCTGCCGATATGGGAGCGCTGGTTTCATATGTGACTAGCCTGGGGGGAACATCAGCCGCCCCTGCAGCAGCGCCGCCGTCTGCTGGTCCGCCCTCACCTGCGCCCGCGGCCCCGCCGACACCGGAGTCTAAAAAGAAATCGACCCTTCGATGGCTTTTCTTGCCTTGACCAATCCACGGCACAACAATTCGGTCACGTCAGCCCGAAGTAGCAGTTATTTTGGTTTTAGGTCTAGCTACGTATGCGTGTTCTAAATTGAACAACATTGCCGCAGCTATAGTGTCAGACTGAACCGGAATGAAATTTACCAGAGGTGAGCGCTGCGCCGGGATTGACGTTCACGGCCACGGGTTTACCGGGAGACTGCTGATAATGACTAAATTGTGGACTCGAATGGCTCTGACCAGCGCGCTGGCCGGAGGTTTGCTGCTGGCTATGGGTGTTCCTGCTAGGGCGGACCGTGACTGGGGCAAAAGTTGCAACGAGAAGCTCGAAGCAGATCGCGCCAGGATCGATAAGGATGCGGCCAGGCACGGCGAAAACAGCCGGCAGGTGGCCAATGACGTACAGATTATGGACAACAACCGCAAATGGTGCCGCGATCACAAGGCCGACTGGGATCACGGTCGGTTCGACATCGGCATCTACCTACGCAAGTAAACACAAGCTACTGAAGAAATTCCACTGGGGGCCTAAATTGCGCGAAATTGGCCCCTTTTCATTTGCTCATGCACGTACGTACGTTGTCTACCCTCCAACACTGTCCGGCTCGGACTTGGCACAGATAACACCCAGCTCCACGAACTTCGAATCCCCGCACGCTGACTCATTTCGATTTTTAGTCGTTTGAACTGCCCCAACTGTAAGACTTTTGAGACGCGGTAGAAGCGCCAGAACGTGGTGATTGCGGGGAGAGGAGACCCTGTGAAGCGGCGAGCAGTTCCCGGACCAGGCGCAAGAGGTCCCGGCCCGCCTTGTTCTTGGCAAGGTAGCCGTGGGCGCCAGCGGCCCGAATCTCCCGCACGGTTTGGATCGACTCATGAACGGTAAACACCAGGATCTTGGTCTCCGGCTGGCGGCGAAGGATCTCACGAACTGCCGCCAAGCCGTTCAGCACCGGCATGTTGATGTCGAGTATCACTAGGTCCGGTTTCAAGGCCAGAACCATTTCGACGGCATCCTTTCCGTTCGCTGCTTCGCCGCAGACATCCCATTCATTTTGCGCTTCGAGCATGGTGCGCAGGCCCTGTCGCAAGACCTCGTGATCGTCGGCGACGACTATCCGTTTGCGCGCTTCCGGCGCTTTCACCGGTTCAGTTACCGAAGCGCCGGAAGGGTCCGGGGTGAAAATGGGTATCTGCTCGGTCGGTTCTAACAACCCCAAAAGGGGAAGCGTGGCCACGACTTGAGTTCCCTGGTTCGGTTGCGAAAAAATCTCCAGTTTTCCCCGGAGCTGCTTCATGCGCTCCCGCATTCCCTGGATTCCTACGCCCAAATACCGCGTGGATTCGTGCGAGCCGGTGCGCATGCCCGGCTTGATTCCCTTGCCAAAATCGCAAACCTCCAGGCGCAGTTGCTCACTCGATAACTCAATACGCACCACCGCCTTTGGACTCTCGGCATAGCGGTGCACGTTGGTGAGGCTCTCCTGCACGACCCGGAAGAGAGACATCTCCACCTCGGCCTGCAAGCGGGGCAAATCGCGCGGTATGTCAACCTCTACGGCGATCCCGGTGCGTTTCTGGAAGCCTTCGGCGTACCACTTCGCCGCGGCGGGCAGGCCCAGCTCGTCGAGCAACGGGGGGTGCAACAAGTAGGAGAGCGTCCGGATTTCTCCGCTGATTTCCTTGGTCAACGCAGCGCACTCAGAGAGCATGCGCCGGGCCCCCGGATTGAGGCGGGGCCGGTTCTCCCTGAGTACTTGCGACAGTTGCATGGACTGAATAACCAGCTTTTGTCCGGTAATGTCATGCAGGTCCCGGGCGATGTGCCGCCGCTCTTCGTCCTGCAACTGAAGCAATCGCGCCGAGAGCTGTCGCAAAGATTCCTCGTTGGAGACGAGGGCCTTGTTGGCCTCGTGCAACTCGGTTAGTTCCGTGGCGACCACGTAAACGCTTGATTGCGTCGATGAATTGGTCGGATTGGTCGGGTTGACCACGAATCGCGCGATGCGGCCCTTCCCGTTGATTCCCTCCAGAACCACGCTGCGTTTTTCCTGGTTTTGGGTGGCTTGGCCGAAGAGGGGCTTCAGCTTTTCGAATTGCCCTCGGGGCAGGTGATTTTCCAAGCGGGTTCCGACGAGTCCTTCCACTGTGGAACCTAGAATCTCCGCGAACCGCGGGTTGGCGTAGAGAACCGTTCCTGAGGCGTCCAGGGTCGCCACCCCATCATGAACGGCTTCCACCAGAACCCGGTAAGGGTGTTCAGCGCCTTGAAGGATCAGGACCTCGTCGCCGCGCGTCCCTGCAGTAACCAGGGCGTCTATTTTCCCCCACCGGATTGCGTGAACGATCTCTTCCGACTCGCTGGCGCGCGTTTGACCGCTCGCGGCTGGCGCAGCAGGTTGGCGAATTTTGGCGACTCGTTTGGTTCTGGTCATGGTTCCAGACCGTCCAGCTTCCATATACACCAAGAAGAAGCCGCCTTACATACCGACAAACCCCTATATCGTGGTCTAAATTTCCGTCGGGAAGGGCACTTAACCGGGACTCATGCGCCTTTAGGTAGCTTGCACGGCCTTGGCGCCCGGCTGCCGGATATCCAATCCGATCAAGACTCGTTCGGTATCCGACAAGTCGCCGATGATCTTGCGAACCGGGATCGGCAATTTCCGCACCAGCGTGGGAATGGCCAGGATCTGATGGTCCTTCGCCAGGGTCGGATTCTTGAGTAGGTCAATCACTTCGACCTCATACTTTTCAGCAAAGTGTTTGTCGCAAATGGCCTTCAAGTTGGAAATCGCCGCGAGCGACCTCGGCGTTTGCCCCGCGACGTACAACCGGAGGTGCACCACTTCCCCAAGCTTGCCGGTTTTTTTCATTGGCCGTCTCCTGGCTGCCGCTGGCCTCGCGCCGGCGGCCCGCACACTACGCACGTCGGCTTTTCGCCATTTTCTTGCGAACCGTCTCTCCCTGCAGCCTGCGTGTTTCGTATTCCCGGGAATTCTCTTCCATCGCCTGCTCTTCAGCTGCCAGCTCCGCTTTCAGGGCTTCCATCTGCGCCTGCAGAACCAGCCGTTTTCGGGTCATCTCCTCCTGGCGGCGCCGCATTCCGAGCTCGCGGTCCAGGGCTTCGGCCTTTTCCCTGGCTTCCTGCGCCACCCGGGAGGACCCGGTGAGCACCCCCGCGGAAGCGATGTAGGCCGGGACCAATTCGATTCCCTTGTCGGTCAAAATGAATTCGCGCAGCTGGTTGGAATGCGCCATGCCCCGCGACTTCAAGATATACATGCAGCGGTTGCGTTCGGCATTGAGCTCGATGTCCCGGAGCAACACCCAGGTATCCGCCAGCGAGGAAACGCCGATGCGCGTGGTCTCCAGGGACTGGCCCCCTTCCGTGAGGCTCACCATCATGGTGGTAATATGCGCACCCTTGAGAAAATCCATCAGGCGCATCAACATGGACTCGACTTCCCTGGAGTTCGGGCCGCCGATCAGGTTGGTGATGGGGTCAATGACAATGCTCTGGGGTTTCAGCTTGTCGACCAGCTTGTGGATGCGCAACAGGTGCATCTCCAGGCCGAACTGGGTCGGACGCCAGGCTTCATGGGAGAGAAGCCCTTTCTTGATCCACCGTTCGAGGTCGATGTTCACCGAGCGCATATTCCGCGCCAGTTGGTCTCCCGATTCCTCCATCCCGATATACAAGCAACGCTCGCCCCGCTCGCAGGTGGCCGCGGCGAAGGAAGCGGACAGAGTGGTTTTGCCGCTGCCGGCGGTGCCGCTGATGAGGATGGTCGACCCGCGAAAATAGCCCTTGCCGTCGAGCATTTCATCCATCGCCGGAACTCCGCTGGACACGCGCTCGCTGGAAACCTTGTGTTGCAGCTGGATGGAAGTCAGAGGAAGAATGGAGATTCCCTGTTCGTCGATCAGGAAGGGATATTCATCCGCTCCGTGCTTGGTCCCCCGGTATTTGACGATGCGCAGCCGGCGAGATGAGATTTGCTCTTGCATGCGATGATCCAGCAGGATCAGGCAGTCTGACACGTATTCTTCCAGCCCCTCCCTAGTCAACGTCGTCTCGCCCCGTTCGGCGGTGACCACCGAGGTCAAACCCTGGTCGTTCAGCCAGGTGAACAGCCGCCGGAACTCCGCGCGCAGAATCGCCTGGTTGGAAAAAGTGGAAAATAGCGCCTCGAGCGTGTCCAGCACGATCCGCTTGGCTCCTACAGATTCGACCGTGGTCTGCAGGCGCAAAAACAGCCCTTCCAGGTTGTAGTCTCCCGTCTCATGAATTTCGCTGGGGTCCAGAGGAACATAGTCGAGCAGCAGCTTTTTCCGCGCCACTAGATCCTTCAGGTCGAATCCCAGGGAAGAAACGTTCTTGGCGATGTCTTCAGAGGATTCCTCAAAGGCGATCAGGACTCCCGGCTCGTCAAATTCGATCGCGCCGCGGACCAGAAACTCGATTCCCAACATCGTCTTGCCGCAGCCCGGCCCTCCGCACACGATCGTCGTGCGCGCCCTGGGCAAGCCTCCTTCGGTGATATCGTCCAGACCCTTGATTCCCGTAGGGGCCTTTTCGAGCGCGGCAACTTGCGTAGGGTGCAGCTTGGCACGCGTAGCCATGGCCGTAGTGGAAATGCTCCTCAAGCTCCGACTGCGACTGTGCGCAGCGAATGCGAGCGTCTGCTACGCTAACACATAAATATTGAATAAAGAAGCCGCCCGGCGTCCCGACAAAGAGTTACAAAGCGCCGGTGTGCTTCGGGAAGGAGTCCCGTCAGACTCCGGAGTCCTCGCCGCCGGATCGAAACATGGCATTGAAGCTGCGATGTACGGAGCGAATCTTCTGCGTTGCAGGGGCAGACGCGGATCAGGCGAGCTGCTTGATCCAGAACAGCACATCAGATCCAGGGGATCGCTTGGGTGAGGAGGCCCTTGAGGACTGCCGCGTGGTATGCATGAGAATTCTTGCTTTGATCGGTGATCGGAGTCAGCCCGCTTTTCGATGTTTGAAGAATTCCACTTGCCAAAGGCGCTTCTCAGCGGCCTTCTTTGTCTTATACGGCCCGCCCAGGTTTTTTCCGCCTTCGGACAGAACTTTGTAGCCAGCCTTGGTTTTTCTGATCATGGCGAACCTCCGATTCGATCATCAACGTGGGCCAAATAATTTCAATGCGCAGGTCCCTGCAAGTTCGGGCCCAGTTTGCCTCACGTTGACCCGCAGCAACGCACTGCGGCATGTTCGAACGCTTTGTTTTTGCACCGCCCCGGCTTCTGCTTGATCTCTCGATCGCGTTCGGTTTTACGCCGGGCCGAGGCGCAGCCCGCTTCTGGCTGGGCCCCGGCTCATGTGGATTTCTTTCTCGGAACCTTGGCGCCCCTTTTCCGGGCTTCGGAAAGCGCAATGGCGATGGCCTGTTTCCTGCTTTTTACAGCTCCGCCCTTTCCGCCTCTGCCTGAGTGCAAAGTACCCCGTTTTCTGCGGCGCATCGCATTTCGAACCATTCTCCCCGCCGTTTTTCCGTATCTAGCCATCGCTGCCTTCCTTCTCCCAGAGTGGACCCACGGCTTCCCATACGCGCGCCCATTGTGCCGGCGTGCGTTTTGCCGTCATCAGAAACGGATCTGCGGACCGAACGAGATCCGCAGGTTGTGGTGAGTACCACCTGCGAAATACATTTCGTCGCCCACGTCGAGTCGCAGGCCCACCGGTCCAATATAAGCTTCGAAGCCGCCGCCGGGATAGAAAGCCGCCGACACATTGGTCGTCCGCAAGTTGTCTACGCTGCTGGTGAACGTGCCGAATGAAGCGGGAACCGGATCAAACCGGAAATTGACAAACCCGCCTTTGGCCGTCAGGAAAAACTTAACCGGACCCTTGGTCTGGATCTTCGGCCCAAACAGCCCGTGAAGCACGCGCATGTTCGAACTTGCGAAGGTCGCAGTGCCGCCGCTGGTATTTTGGAATCCTTCCGTAAACACCTGGTTGAAGTCATAGGACATTTCCGCTTCGAATTGCACGAAGGAGGTGACGTTGACTCCCGCCCTTCCCCCAATTCCAACAAAATTGTTCCCCGTCTGACCCAAGCGAAAGTAATCCGCAAACGCGCCGACTTCGCCGTGATTGAAATCCTGGGCCGGCAACGCTGGGACAATGCTCAACGCCGCGAATAAGGCGGAAAATCCGAGCAGTAATTTGTTGATTCGCATTTGTGCTCCTCCTGGATTTGGTTGCAATGACTCGCGTAGGTCACGTATGAACTCTAGAACCCACAGGATTTGCGAACCATCCTCAGGTTGCTGTACGGAAATTGATGAATCCGTGTACGCGTAAGACCGTGGCGCGTGTACGAGGCGAGTATTGAATGTCCATCACGACGTGCTGTGCCCTGAGTGGAAGAGGGCGGCATTCATAAGAAGTGAGGCGGGGTTCGACTGCGCGATCCTATTTCGACCCGGAAGAAGCATCCGGATCGGGGCCGGGGTATTGCCCATTGCGGCCTGCGCGTTTCTTTAAGTCAGGGATATCCTCCAGCCGCGAAGGAACCCAACCGTTGCGATTCGGCATTTGCAGTTCCGCCAGGCTCTTCGCATTCATGACGTCTGTCTCCTTGATGATGCCGCTGCGATAGAGGAGAAAGGCGGTCACCGCGTAGACTTGTCTGGGTGTGAGTGTTCCTTCGCGATAGCGGGGCATGGCGCGGTTGATGTAGTCCCAGACCGATGTGGCAAACGGCCACGAGGTCATCGGGCCCCTTTCATAGGACGTGTCGCCGATCAGCTTCGGAGCGAGCGGGCCTCCTTCTTTTCCCGTTGCGCCGTGGCACATCGCGCACTGGGCCGCATAGATCGGGGCGCCTTCTTTAGCGGTTCCTTCTCCCGGCGGGAGTCCATGTCCCGAAGGAAGAACCGTAATGTCCCGGGCGCGGATCTCCTCTGGGGTCGCCGTCTTGCCAACGCCTTCATATTTCTCTGTCTGCGCCGCTGCCGTGGCGGAAGCAACGAGGATCGCCGCTAGCAAAAGAAGATTCTTAGATCGCATTGAGCACACTCCCATCTGCCATCACTTTCCACGGCCGAATGGCGTTCGAATGACCTAAGCCGTGTGTCCGGAGGTAGTCCGCGCTCACGTCCCAGATTTTTCCCAACTCAACAAGCGTGGGCTGCACCTGCCCGCGATCATCCGTTGAGCGGGACATCAGCACCGTCTCCCCGCCGTTCCAGGCCCAGGGAAAGCCAAATCGCGTATGCGATTTCGAAAGCACCGGCGCCTGGAGTTCGGCGTCCTTCCAGGTCTGGCCGTTGTCGGTGGATACTTCGACTCTGCGGATGGCGCCCGCGCCGGACCAGGCCAAGCCGGTGATCTCGCAGAATCCATGGCTGTCCAGCCGCTGTCCGCCGGCCGGGCGCGTGATTACGGAATTCGCTCCCACTTCGAATCGGAACCAGCGCGATTTGTGGTCCGCAAACTTGCCCTCCGTCACGGTCGTGTTGTAGTAGAGCTCCCTTTCCGTGATGGCGGGCATGTCCGCCAGTTCGAGCCGGCTTAACCACTTCACGTTGTAGATTCCTTCATAGCCGGGGGAGATCAGCCGCAACGGGTAACCCTGCTCGGGACGCACCGCTTCGCCGTTCTGGCCATAGGCCAGCAGGCAGTCGTCCATGGCCTTCGCGATCGGAATGCCCTTCGAAAAGCGAGTTCCCTCTGCCGATTCCGCCAGAATCCAGCTCGCCCCTTTTTTCACTCCCACCATCTCGAGGACCCGGGACAGAACGACGCCCGTCCAGATGCTGCAACTGGTGAGGCCGTGCGTGATCTGGGGCGTCGCTTCCGGATCGCGTCCGTGCCCGGATGTGGTGCCGTTGGCATTGCACTCGATGAAATGAGTTCGCGTGACGGCGGGAAGGCGCTTCAGGTCGTCTAAGGTGAAAATCATGGGCCGCTCCACCATGCCATGGACCAGAAGGCGGTGCTGCTTGGGGTCGATGTCCGGGGGAATGTAGCCGTGCGAATCGTAGTAATGCAGTGCGGCTGGCGTGATGATCCCGATCACATCCTGAAGCGGAGTCAAAGCGCCCAGAAAGGGACGGCTGAATTTGCCGTCGGGGCCGTGGTGGAAGGCGCCAATGCCGCCCACGCGTCCCGAGGTTTCATAACGGGAGCGCAGGCCGTAGACGGCATCGAAGTGCTGTCCCGGGGCTGGTCCAGGCGTGCCCTCATAGGTATCGGCGGCCGCCTTGGCGAGATCCTGCTGGAGCGACGGGCCATCTGGCTGCGGAAGCGGTTGCGCCCCCGTGGACCTCGCCGCTGCCGCTCCGGCGGCCAAACCAACCAGGGCAGCGCCGTTTCTCAGGAATTGCCTCCGGTCCGATTTCTTCGCACTCATGGGCCCCCTCCCGCGATCGCCATTTGTTGTGCGCGATCTCATGGTGAATCAAATTCTTACCTTAAACTCGTACTTATACACCCGTGGCGCTTCCGACCAAACCAAAATTGCCCTCTTCGAAACGTTGAGAAAGCTGCGCCTGTCAGGGGGTTGGTATTCGCAAGGATCCGGACAGGACAGCAGCTGGTTCACGGCGAATAAAGGAGTCGATGCCGGCCTTTTTGAGTTGATCGACGGCTGTGCGCGCAGCCGTTGTATTTGCATAAGGGCCGAGCAAGACCCGATAGAGCGGGTCAGCTGGAAGAGTGCGCACAAATGCCTGGAAATTCCTGTGCCGCAGGCTGTCGACTAATTCGTGGGCTTCAGCCTCTTGCTTCAACGCCGCAACCTGTACGACAAGCTCCTTGCCGGGAGTTGCATGAGTCGGAGGGTGAACATTCGCTGCCCGAGGCTCCGGCAGAGACGGTTTCGATGTGGTCTCCTGGGAGATTGCCGTGGTTGCAGCGTTTGTGGGCTGGAGAGCAGCTTGCTCCTGCGTATCCACAACCTTCGAATTGTCAGTAGACATTCCGCCGGCGCCGATGGGCTGCATCGAAAGAGTGGATGGAGCGGCTTGTGTGACTGCTTGCAGCTGGCCCTCCCCGGAAATTCCCATTCCCAGCCGTACCAGCCACTCGCCCACTTCGCGGTGACGGACATAAGACAAGGTGGAGAGCAGAATGACCACGACGGTTATAGAAAGCGCGATGAACAGGCTGCGTTTCCGCTCCTTGAAACGACCCTCCAACGGGAGTGCGTCAAAGGCGGCCAGGCCTTCCTTTTGTCCCAGCTGCAAGCACTCTCGCAATGTTGATCCGAATCGCTTAGACCAGGAACTGGCGAACTGAAGTGCCGCATCGAACACGCCAAGTCCGCGTGCGCCTGCGCGCGAGGATTCGTCCGATGGCGGCATGTGCAGCATAAAGTCCTCGCCAACGCTCAGCAGCAAGTCTGATTGGTGCGGCCAATTTCGAATCGCGTCGCGGGCGCCATCAGAGAGCTGCGTGAACCGCAAGCCCCCGGTTTTCTTGGCCGGGTCTGTCCACACCAGGTCGGCAATCCCTTCGACTAGATCGGAATGAGCCGAGAAAGAGAAATGGATCGGCCCTGCGGGCTCCAACGGGGCAGTGGCGCGAAAGCGGAGACCTTGCTCGGAAACGTCGAGCACAATGCCTCCGTTATCGTCCGCCAGATTGATATAGGGAAGGGGGTTCAGCGTCTTTCTACTGTACGAACGGCGTTCCTGGATCATTGCTGTATGCACACTCCAGACCAATGCAGCGAAAATTTAAAATTTCTCCGTGCGGTCGTGCAGGCTGGGGAAGTCCGCGCACAGCCGGACGGCCACAACTGTAGGTCTTTGCCATAGGGGAAGGAAGGCTCAAACCGCACGAGGTTGCTGTTTTCAGTAACAAGGAGCAGCGCAAGCGCTTTCGCTGGCGGCAGACCACTCGTAGTGAGTCCGCGTCGCGAACGAACAATCTGAGTCCGGATCTACTTGACTGCGTAGATGTCGTACGAGACGGTCGTGCTGACGCGCTCGCCCACTGCGACGGCTTGCAGCCGCGTGAGCCATGTGTAGCGCGGGTCGCCGGTCTCAAAGAGGGGCGCAGCGCGCAGCGATGCGCCTGCGTTCGTCGTTTCGCCGATCCCGTTATACGTCACCAGGATCAGTGCCCCGTCGTCCGTTTTCAATGTCAGGCGCACGTCCAAACGGTAGCTGCCGTCAGCCCGGTTGGTGATCCAGTCGCCGGATGGGGCCTGGACAGACGCCTTGACGCGCGGGCCTTCGAAGCGGCCACTGACGATCGGTACGATCGTGCGCGTCCCCTGCGGGCCCTTTTCGACAACAGTACGCGCGCCGGTTTCGGCACGCAGGCGGCCAAGGTACTCGAAAGCGGGAGCGCGCGGCGGTTCGCCCGCTTTATCCGCAGTCGCGGGCCTGTCTGTGGAACTCTGAGCGAGACCGGAAAAACTGTAGATGCTCATCCCGAGGCAAATCAGCAACGCAGTGATGACGCGCATCGGCCCTCCTTAATCAGGGCTGATTATAGCTGCGTCAACCACAAGCCGCACGAACTGAGTCCTCATACCAGAGGCCGCTCCTTGCTGCGCTCCGAGGCCGAATGCTACAGGCTTATTTTGCGAGGGCTACACCGTACTGCGGATTGTTCGTTGGGCGGGTCGAAAGTTACTGTGATCACGTTAATTTCGTGACGTGTGGAGCGGCAGCGCGGGTTAAGCCGCTGTGCTCTCGGGGAAGGGAAATGGCCAAAGCAGCGAAATTCCCAACATCCTTAGGGGTGTTCAGTCCCACAGGGCGCATCGTAATGGTGTTCTCCACGGAGGAAAACGCCAAGAACGCACAAAACGTGCTGCTCACCAGCGGCCTTACCCAAGATGACCTGACACTCTACAGCAACGAGGAAGTTGTTGCAGAGCTTGAAAAGAGCGAAAGGCAAGCCGCCAATCCCCTGCAAATTGGACAGGACTTAGCAAAGGTTCCGGAGTATCTGGCGCTCGCGAAAGAAGGTTGTGGGTTCCTCGTGGTTCATGCTCCCGAGGAGGAGCAAGCCAAGCGAGCGATCGACCTGGTACGCCCCTATGGACTGAAATTTGCAGAGAAGTACAACCGGCTGACGCTGGAAGAGCTGGCCTAGCGTGCACGCCGCAGGCCAAGCCGCGTTCATAGGAGAGACTCCATGTTGCGAACGATTATTCTCATCATAGTTGTCCTGGCGTTGCTTGGAAGTTTGCCCGCTTGGCCGTACAGCGGCGGATGGGGCTACTACCCGAGTGGGGGTTTTGCGCTTCTCCTTTTGGTTCTGATCGTATTCGCCTTCCTGGACAGACGTTCGTCTGTGTAGGCCACCAGCATGATTTCAGAAGTGATTTCCGGTCATTATTCAGGGCGGCCGTTCCGAATTCTCGGAATCTGCTGGCTAATCTACGGCGTGCTCGCCATTGTCTTTGGGTTTTGGCTGGTTTCCTTCCAGAACAATGCGACCATGATGTTTGGCGCCCTTCTTAGCCGCGTCTCCGACCCGTTCACCTTGATGGACGAATTCCATGTGCTGTACGGAGCAGCAATTGTTCTCGCCGCTGTTTGTGGCGTGCTGGGAATCCTGGCTGGCTGGGCCCTCCTGGCGAACCTTCGAGTTGCTGGCCTCATGGTTGTGGCTGCCGCGATTGTGTCCCTTCCCCGCATGCCGCTCGGAACGGCGATGGGAATTTTCAGCCTGATCCTGCTTTTACTCTCGAGCCGCGGAGGCGCTGAGACCACGCGGCGAGATCAGGCTGCCTCGCATCCGGAGGACGCGCCATCGTGGCGCGGCGCCGCCAAATCTGGGTAATCGACAACTTGGGTGGAAAAAGGAGCAACAAAAATGGCAGGAAAAACAGCAGTGTTCGGAATCTTTTCATCGCTCGCGCGTGCGGAATACGCCGTCGAAACGTTGTCGAGAGACGGATTCCCGATCTCGGATATCTCCGTGCTGGTTCCCGAAACAATCGGGAACAAAGACATGGGAACCGAGAAGGCCACAAAAGCGCCCGAAGGCGCCGCGGCAGGGGCCGGCTCAGGAGCCGTCCTGGGCGGGGCGCTCGGTTTGCTCGCCGGCATTGGAGCCCTGGCGATTCCAGGTATCGGACCGTTCATCGCCGCGGGGCCAATCATGGCTACCTTGGCGGGAATCGGCGTCGGTGGAGCCGTGGGAGGGTTCACCGGAGCGCTGATCGGGGTGGGCATTCCGGAGTTCGAGGCCAAGCGGTACGAGGGGCGACTGCAAAAGGGAGGAATCCTGCTTTCCCTCCACTGCGACACTTCCGACGACGTCAAAAGGGCGAAACAAATCCTGGAAGGGCTGCGCGCGGAAGACGTCTCCTCCACCACGGAGGCGTCAGCCAGATCCAAACCCGCGACCGCCTGAGGCTGGGCTGCAACACCACACGAAGGTCAATTCACAGCACGGACAATCATAACGAGCTAAAGAGATGCCGTTTGGAAGGTGTGCCAGGAGCCGAGGGAGAGATGAACCTGGCGCTGCAACACTAGCCTGCTTGCTGGCGAGCAAGTTCCGTGATCGGCTGTGGCTTGGCCGGTCTAGGCCGCCAACTCCAGAGGTTATTGGCGTAGAGCCCGATGCAGAAGAGGTTTGCGGGGACGAGTCCGAACTGGGCGGTGCGCATTCCGATGATGCAAAGGATGACGCTATTGACGCCGGCGATGATCCAGCCGTGCCACAGTCTCTTTCCCAGAAGAACGGTCGAAAGAATCGTTAAACAACAGGAGAGATAATCGAGCCTCAACATGTCTATGTCTATTCCTCGGCCCATAGTAATTTGTCCTTCGCTTGGGCCTCACTTTGGGTACTGTAGGGAACTGCGACGCAGCGGGATATTGGCCGGACGGACAGGTGCGGCGTAAGGTGAAATGAGGCTTGGGACACAAGCGATCGTCAGAAGCCCCAATTATCAGTAATGTCTGCAGTTCAAGTAGCCGACCCAGCATGGGAGCTATTGGGATGAGAGCGTTGCCGCGGAAGTGTAACAGGGTGTAGCATCAATTCTCGGGGGGAGAGTCGCATGAAACCTCGCATTCTGCTCTCGGTCCTCCTTGCTTTGTTTTTCGCCTCGCGTGGCTCCTTTGCTCAGCAGACCAACGACCCCAAGCAAGTGAGCTTGGTTGCGTACGCCCATTTCATGACTCTGACGGGCGAAGAACTGAATGACCTTTTATCCAAGGCGCGGTCAGGTGATGCGGAAGCGCAATTTTGGATGGGTAATATCTACTCTGAGGGACGGTTGGTGCCGAAAGATTCGGAGGAGGCAGCGCGATGGTGGCTGAAAGCCGCAGAACAGGGCTATGCACCCGCCCGGCGAGCGTACGGGCTCGCCTCCAGGCAGGAGAACCGGCCTGTGGCGGAGCGGTGGCTGCTCCGCGCTGCCGAGCAAGGCGACACCGAAGCTCAGCTTTGGCTTGGAGTCGCCTATGACCTGGATTGGTTCGGCACGGTCGACGTTCAGGAAGCAATAAAATGGTATCGGAAAGCTGCTGAAGGCGGTGACCCTGACGCGCAAGCGGAGCTGGGCCAAAAGTACGAAGATGGTGACGGCATCGAACAAAACTACCAACTTGCTGCCGAATGGTATCGGAAAGCGGCGGAGCATGTTCCAGACCTGGGTGGAGCGGGGCAAGGAAGGAATCAGCTTGGACTACTTTACCTGCAGGGGCTTGGCGTCCCCCAGGATTACGCACGGGCCTACTTCTGGTTTTCTTTGAACGAGGGGCACGGTCCAGACGCAGACGGGTCGGAGGCCAAATCTCACCTGACCGACGCGCAGATTCGTGAAGTCGAACGATTGGTAACAGAATGGCAGGAACGCCACCAATTGAGTCCTGAGGTCGCAGCTGCGATTCAGATCCTTGCAGCCAACTCCCGCTGAGTTTCAGTACCGGAACGCGTTTTCTCCCCCTGCTGGTTCGGAGCGCACCGCCTCGATATCCGATTGCTCTTAAGTGTTCGCGGGAGTATCCTGACGGGAATTCATTCGGTGGTGAGCCGTGCGTCCGCTTCCAGGTCTCGGTTCCTTCCTTGCCCCGGCCCTCCTGGGTACTCTTGTGGTATTTTGCGCGCCCGTCTACGCCCAGAGGGGCGGAATGCCGACGTCTGGTCCAATTGAAGACACGACACCGCACTACTCCATCAGGGGGAAAGTGGTCGACCCCGAGAACCATGCGCAATTAGAAGGCGCGAGGGTTGAGCTTCGCTCTTACGAAGGAGCGGTGGTGGGATCGACGCTCACGCGCACTGGGGGCGATTTTGAATTTCGGAATCTGCCGTCAGGAAGATACGACATCGTTGTGCAACAGGCGGGATACCGGACGGTCACCCAACGACTGGAGATGACGGGATCGATCCTCGGCCTTTCGATTGAGTTGCGTCCCATTTTAGCCGCGACCTCTGCGACTCCGGGATTGCCCCCGGTATCTGCTCGCGAACTCGCCATCCCTCGCAAAGCTCATGAAGCGATGGATAAGGGTTTGGCGTTGATCGCCAAGAAATCCGATTACCGGGGGGGTATCAAGCAATTCGAGCACGCCATTCAGACCTACCCCGGATACTACGAGGCATACACCGAGATCGGCATCGCCTGCATGCGCACTGGAAATAACGCGGGCGCTGAAGAGGCGCTGCGCAAAGCCGTCGAGTTGAGCCAGGCGCAGGACGTCGATGCGTTGTCCTGGTTGGCCACTGCGCGCAACGACTCCTTGCATTTCGCCGAAGCCGAACCCATCGCACGAAAGGCGCTTGCGTTGGACGCGAGCGCCTGGCAGGCGGATGCCGAACTGGCTCGATCCTTGCTCGGTCTCGGCCGCCCTGCCGAAGCTGAAAAAAGCGCGCTGGCCGCCTCGAAATTGCAACCCGAGAACGCGGTGCTTTACCTGGTCCTTGCCAATGTCCACAGCCGGCTCGGAAATCCATCCGCTCTCCTGGAAGATCTGACCAATTATCTCAGCTTCGCTCCGAAAGGACCCATGGCCGACCGGGCCCGCGAGCAGCAGAAGCAGTTGCAGGACGAACTGCGCGCTTTGCAGCGAACTTTGCCCGAGCCTGTCCCGAATCCCCTGCCCGAGATTTCAGGGCCGGCGCCGAAAGGCGTGGTAGCAGAAACACCGCCGGTTGCTGCGGCGCCGAATTTTGACGCTTCGCCGACTTTGAACTCCGGCGCGCAGGAGCTGAAACCCGTTCTCTGGCCGCCCACGAACGTGGATGCCTCCGTGCCGCCTGTTGCATCCGGCGTCGCTTGCCCTCTTGAAAAGGTTCTTAAGGGGACGCGCCAACGCGTGAACGAGTTATTGGAAAATGTGGACCGTTTCACGGCCACAGAAGCGATTGATTACGATGAAATCGGCAAAGACGGGCGCTCGAGCCGATCTCTAAAATATACCTTTGACTATGTAGCGGACTTTTCTCTGGGGCGCGACGGAGACTTGAGGTTTGACGAGAGCCGCACGCAAGTCGGCAAAACCAATCCTACGCCGTTACCGCTTCGCACGGTGGGGCTGGCTGTCGGTGCCGCGGTCTTTCATCCCTTGCGCGTCGACGACTTTCAAATGACATGCGAAGGCTTGGGGCAGTGGCACGCCAGGCCGGCCTGGCAACTACGCTTTGAACAGCGGCCGGATAAACCGCCTCGATTTCAAGCCGTCTTTTCCGACGGCAGATGGTACGACGTGAAATTAAAGGGGCGCGCGTGGATTTCTCCGGAGTCCTCGCAAATTGAGCATATCGACTTCGATCTACTGGAAGCCATCCCGCCCATCCGCCTCCAGACGGAGCACATGAGCCTCGATTACAGTGCGGTGGATTTCCCAAAACGCAGGATTCAGCTTTGGCTGCCGCAAACGGTGA
>Ga0210398_10002856_pt1 | contig 16681 bp, 15 predicted proteins | sample IncBWC4OmetaG_FD_161047 | JGI IMG/M metagenome (GOLD analysis project Ga0210398, IMG submission 161047) | Forest soil microbial communities from Barre Woods Harvard Forest LTER site, Petersham, Massachusetts, United States - Inc-BW-C-4-O | ecosystem: Environmental > Terrestrial > Soil >... | reverse complement strand
TTCAGGTCGTGGTCGCGGAGGACCAGGCGATGGTGCTGGGAGCCCTGGCGGCGCTGCTCGAAACCGAGCCTGACATCGCGGTTTGTGCCCGGGCGGCCAACGGACGCGAAGCGCTTTCCGCGGTGGGCAAACACAAGCCCGATGTCCTGGTAACGGACATCGAGATGCCCGAAATGACCGGACTCACCCTCGCCGGCGAGGTCAGGGAGCGCTATCCACAAACGCGGGTCATGATCCTGACCACTTTTGCCCGGCCCGGCTATCTGCGCCGCGCACTCGACGCCGGGGCGAAGGGCTATCTGCTGAAAGACCGCCCTTCGGCCGAGCTGGCCGACGCGGTGCGGCGGATCCATCAGGGGCTGCGCGTGGTCGATCCCGACCTTGCGCTGGAGGCGTGGGACAGCGGTCCTGACCCGCTGACGGAGCGGGAACGGCAAATCCTGTGGCGCGCGGGAGAGGGGAAGTCCAGCGGGGAAATCGCCGACGAGCTGCACCTTTCCGAGGGGACGGTGAGGAATTATCTATCCGAAGCAATCAGCAAGCTGGGCGCTTCGAACCGCGTGGAGGCGGCCCGGCTGGCGCGAGCGCGGGGTTGGCTCTAATGGCTCGAAAGTAACCTTGTTTATCGACCTAACGGGACGAGTGATCATCCCTCTTTTGGCGGATTCCTCCGTAATTCGGCTGCGTGTTACATTCGGTCATCGTTCGCAGCACTGCGGGCGCAAAATCGGAATGCTCGGCCCTGCTCGCCTCTTCCGCCCTCGTCTCTGTCTCGGGGAAAACAGTGGTTTCGGTTAGCACAGATCGAGCAGCGGGCACGCCATCGCCAACCGTCCTGGTGGTCGAAGACGACCGCGCGGTACGGCTGCTGTTCACCAAGGTGCTGCAGAGCGCCGGTTACGAAGTGATTGCCTGCGAGAATGGGGCGCTGGGCCTCGAAGCGGCACGCACCCAGATCGACAAAATTGACGCCATCATCACAGACGCGAGGATGCCGGGCATGCAGGGCGCGCGTCTGATCGCTCGCATCCGCGCCCTGCGTCCGGAAATGCCGGCGATCCTGGTGAGCGGCAACATGGTGGAAGCCGAGGCCGACCGGACGACAGTCTTTCTGACCAAGCCGATTTCCCCCGGCATCCTGACCCGCGAGCTGCGCCGGCTGCTCCTGGCCCGAGTCCAGCACCCCATCTCCAATATCCAATAGACTCCCGCAAATATTTTCCTAACTGCGCCGCCAAAGCCCTGTCTAATGCGCTGAATGGACGGAAACGATCACTCCATTGTCCGGGCCGTGCTGGCCGGGGACAAGGACGCGTACGGTGCGCTTGTTCGTGCCCACAGTGCAACTGTCTTCCGAGTGGCGTTTCGCATCGCCGGCAACGAAGCCGACGCGGAGGAAATTGTGCAGGAGACGTTTCTGCGCGGGTATCAGCGGCTGACCAGCTTTGAGGGTCGCGCGCAATTCAGCACCTGGATCTACCGCATCGCCGTGAACTGTGCTCTGAACCGAGCGACCCGAAGCGGTGTGAAGGCGGAATACCGGTATGGAGAAGAGAACAATCCGGAGCAGAAGATCGTGCAGGTCGCCGCTTCGGCCGCCGATCCGGAGCGCGAACTGCTGAGTCGTGAGATCGGCGCGGCGCAGGCACAGGCGATGCAGCGCCTGACTCCGACCGAGCGCACAGCCTTCATCCTGCGGCATGCGGAGGATCGCTCGACCGAGGAGATTGCCGCAGTGCTGGGCATCGCGCCGAACGCCGCCAAACAGGCGGTATTTCGCGCAGTTCAGAAATTACGGCGGGAATTGGCTCCGCTGCGGGGAAACGCATGAAGCACCTGGGCGAAGAAGATCTGATCGCGCTGTATTACGGAGAGCCCCCAAACGACAGCGATGCTCGCCGGCATCTGGGATTGTGCCGCGCATGCTCCGCTGCTTACGCGGAACTGAAGCAGGATCTGGAAGGGATTCAGCCCGCGGCGGTGCCGCAACGCGGTGCGGAGTATGGCGAGCAGGTGTGGCAGGCGCTTGCGCCGGCACTGACTCCGTACGACCGCCCGGAGCATGGCTGGCGTACCTGGATGCACTGGAGGCCGGTGGGGCTGGCCGCGGCGTGTGCCTTGCTGGTTGCGCTGGCCTTCGTGGGCGGGCGCGTCTGGGAGCGTCATACCAAGACAGACAAGGTTGCGGGGAATGCTGGCCCGCAGGCCACCCAGCGCGTCGTGCTGGTGGTGCTCACCGATCATCTGGATCGGACCGAGCGCCTGCTGGTTGCTCTGCAGCACGCGGACGCCGGAGATGACGCCGAGAATTCTGAGTTGCAGTCCCAGGCGCGCGAACTGCTCGCCTCGAATCGGCTGTACCGCGCGAGCGCGAGTGAGGCCGGCGATCCGGCTCTGGCGGGTGCGCTGGACCGGGTGGAGCGCGTGCTCGCGGAGGTGGCCAACGACCCCAGTCTCAGCGCCGCCGATCTGGACCGTGTGCGCAAAGAAATGAATACCGAAGGCATCCTGTTCGAGATTCGCGTCCTGCTGTCGAAGGCGCCGGATCGCGCGACGGTTGCCGACCATGCCAAGGGAGCGTCGATCTAATGAATATCAGAGTGCTGTCCACTGCCGTTCTGGCCGCTGTGCTGTCCGTTGCGCCATGGTCTTTGCATGCGCTCGCCCTCGAAGCTGGAGCGGCCGATGGCGCCAGCAGCGACGACGCGAGTCTCTACGCCGATGGTACGCGCGCCATCAACGAGAGCCGCTGGCAGGACGCAGTGGGTCTATTCGATAAAGTTGCGCAGATCCGGGGCGAACATGCCGAAGGCGCGCTCTACTGGAAGGCCTATGCGGAGAACAAGGAAGGGCAATCGGCCAGTGCCCTGGGCACGTGTGGCGAGCTGCGTCTTCGTTATCCGAAGAGCCGGTGGCTGGAGGAATGCGGCGCGCTGGAGATCGAGATTCGCGGCAAGAGCGGCGATCCTATGCCGCCCCAGGCTGAGGCCGACGACAACCTGAAGCTGCTGGCGCTGAATGCACTGATGCAGCAGGATCAGGCGCAGGCGGTTCCGATTCTGCAGAAGATCCTGACCGGTAACCAATCGGAGGAGTTGAAGAGCCGGGCACTCTTTGTGCTGGCGCAGAACCAGTCGCCGGAAGCGCAGAAACTGATCAGCCAGGTCGCGCACGGGGAGTCCGGGCCCGAACTGCAGATCAAGGCGATTCGCATGCTGGCCGCCGCACGGGGCAAGGGCTCCGACGACACGCTGGCGGAGATCTACCAGCACAGCAGCGACGCGAAGGTGAAGCGTGCCATTCTGCAGTCCTATCTCATTACCGGAGATTCGGCGAAGCTTCTGGCCGCCGCGCGGCAGGAGACGGACCCCGATCTGGTGCGTGCCGCCGTGCATACCCTGGGCGCGATGAGCGACGGCGCCGACCTGCTGACGCTCTATCACGCGACGAATAACGCACAGGCCAAAGCAGACATCATCAACTCGCTGATCGCCAGCGGCCGCAATGGCGTGGCCCCGCTCACCGAGATTGCGGGTTCCGAGCAGGATCCGGATCTGCGTCGCAAGGCGATCCGCAACCTGGGCATCGCGGGCGGCATGTCGGTGGCGCCGGCGCTGGTCTCCACCTACGAGAAAAATTCCGACGTGGAGACGAAGAAGGCTGCCGCCCAGGCGCTCTTCCTCGCCGGCGACGCGCACGATCTGGTGGCACTGGCGCGCGCGGAGAAAAACACCGATATGAAGCAATACCTGGTGCAGCAACTGAGCGTGATGCACAACGAGGAGGCCACGGCCTACATGCTCGAAATTCTCAATAAATAGCCCGGAAATCTTCAGCCAACGAGGAGTGGTCCCATGAAGCAGGAATTCTTTGTCGCAGTCGTTCTCGGCGCGTCGATGCTGGCGATGGGCCAGCAGCCGCCGAAGGTCGTCAACGCGCAGTTTCACACTGAGCCGGCCGGCGCAGGACTGTCCGCGACGGTGGACCGATTTCAGCATGCAAATGGACCGCTCTGGCTGGGCTATGAGGTGCCTGCTCTGGCACGATCGCATTTCTCTGTCTGTTCGGGCGACTCCCAGGGACCGATGGACGATGGATGTTGCGGTGAATATCGATTAGAGGATTCCGACAACAGCTTTCGGACCTCCGACGGCGACGACCAGGTGCAGACCAACATCGCTATCCTCGTGCGCATCGATCAGGGAGTCGTGCAGAAGATTCGTTTTGTCCCTGCCGGCTGCCGCCTCGATGCCGGCGGGCTGCTCTTCACGTGGCTGACGGATGTGCAACCGGACGACAGCGTCGCGTTTCTGTCGAGCCTGACAACGGCGGATGACAAGCGGCGCACGGATGAGGCTCTGGCAGCGATTGCGATGCATGCGACCCCCGGGGCCATGGCGGCTCTTGTGTCCTCCGCCTCTTCGTCCAATCCGCTATGGCTGCGCGAGAAGGCCGCGTTCTGGCTGGGCGCAGAGCGCGGCCATGATGGTTTGCTGGCGCTGGAAAAGCTGATGAGCGACGGCGATCCGGAATTCCGCAAGAAGCTGACCTTCGATATCTCCATCAGTCACGACCCCACCGCCGCCGACGATCTGATCCACATGGCCAAATCGGACGCAGATACCGGGGTGCGCGAGCAGGCGCTGTTCTGGGTTGCGCAGAAAGCCGGGAAGAAAGCGGTGGCCACGCTGAAGGACGCAGTCGAGAACGACCCTGAGGTCGCAGTGAAACGGAAGGCCGTGTTTGCGCTCAGCCAATTGCCCAAAGACGAAGCGGTGCCCCAGTTGCTGCACGTGGCCCAGACGAACCCCAATCCTGCCGTCCGCAAAGAGGCGATCTTCTGGCTGGGCCAGACGCACGACCCGCGCGCCCTTGCGTACTTTGAGCAGATCCTGACGCACTAAGACGATGAAGCGTGGCTTCTTCAAGATTTACTTGAAGTGATGCCGCAGTTATCAAGCTGGTTCAGACGCTTAGTTCTTTTGCGAATAGTCGAATAATACTGCCGACTCGTTGTGGAATTTCGACTCGACCGGCTCCGCGACGGCCGCGCGTTCCCGAGGATCCGGCGGGATCGACCCGGCGAGCAGCAGCAGTGCGCCGGCGAAGAACAGAGTGTCGGCAAAGTAGTTCATGCCGACGTCAATGTCGGCGGGATTCACGATAAGAATCGGGAGGTAGACAAGGAGCACCACCGCGCACGCCACGATGCCCACAAGCGTCGTCGCCCTCCGGGCGTGCCAGTTCGCGAGCATCGCGATGCCCGCCGCCACCTCTGCCGTTCCCACTCCGTAGCCCCACAGCAGGTGGAAGGGAAGCCATGACGGCAAGGGCATTTCGAGCGGGATGACCGGCACGAACTGAGGGTGCAGGAAGTGTTCCACGCCATAGAAGATCACCACGGCGCCGACTACAAGCCTTGCGACGGCTGCGATGCGCTCTCCAGCCGGCTGCCAGAACTTGTTCGCCAGCGTGGACGCAAAGGCGAACGAGCACATGCTGAAGGTCAGCTCGCGCAGGGTGAGCGCCTCGATGAAGCGATCGCCGGGCCTGCGCACCAGCACCTCCACGTCCATCAGGGTCACGAAGCCCAGGAACATCACGCCCAGCATCGCGGAGGCGAGCCCAGCCACGCGCCCGACCGCGAGGCTCAGCGCGGCCGCGATCAACCCCACGCCGACGAAGAGGACCCAGAACAGATGCCACGGAATCCAGTGCGGGACCATACCGGTCATGGCGCGCGTGATGGTCAGGTGTTCGGCCCCAAACACGGCCATTGGCGCGGCGAAAAACACCGGACCGAGGCAGACGATTTTGTCGAACCCCCGCGCACGCGGGACGTCCCTGCGGAAGACGACGATCAGCCCAAAAAGGAGAATCGTCGTTCCGGCAAAATACGTCCAGAAGACGATCGGCTGGAGGCTGAAGAAGGTCACCAGCGCTGCGCATAAGAACGGGAATCGAGCCAAGAGAAAGACCATGGAGCCGTTCATTATCCGTCATCAGTGGAGAGGACGCCATGCCCACTCGGGGGCGACCGGACCTGACCACTTGCAGAGTTGGGGGTCACGACGCTGTTCGCGGTTTCGGGTGGTTGTGGTTCGCGGAGCTGTCGCGGGTGCGATGCGGGAGAGCATTTTTGCTGCGCGGCACTTCGTCACGGCGGTGGGCATCTCAGTGGAGGAGATCGGTGGTTGCATGGGCGCCTGAGGGGTTTCCGGCTCGTTCAAGGCTACGTTTTGCGCCCTCGGCGGCATCGCAGCATCAGTTGAAAGAAAGGCGAGGGCCCCATGATCGACGCTTGCTTCAATCCGGAGTGCCGCCAGGAACTCCGTCATCTGAGGGACGGCCGCGTGGTGCGCGTGATACACGGGATCGGCGAGGACGCGACGGTAGAGCATTTCTGGCTTTGCGGAGCCTGCTACGAAAAGTACGATTTTGCGTTTCCGGCGGACGGGACCGTAACGTTAGAACGCAAGACCCAGCCCCATTCTCGCGAGGTTCACTTCGGCGACATCGTGCTGCCCGCCTGAACGCGCACGGGGCTGGGGTGGAATGGCGAAGCGAACCGGATCGGATAGCGCCGCTGCCGATTTGGATTCCCACCTGATTCCACGCCCCATTGCCCGGCTTACGCAAACGCCGGATCGGAAAGTGCAATACTGCCGACAGACCCCATCGCAGTCATCGGATTCTTTGCCGGCCGCGGGGCCCTCGATATGAAGACCTCTCAACGCGCAATGCTTCGACTGATCGCGGTGTTCAAACTGCTGAAGGCGTCACTGCTGATCGTGGTCGGCGCCGGCATCCTGAGGCTGATTCACAACGACCTGGTAACGGAGCTGGACCATTGGATTGCGGGGCTCGGGCTCGATCCGGGCAACCGGTATGTGGACCACTTGCTCAGCAAAGCCGCCAGCATTTCTCCCCATCAGGTCCGGGATCTCGGTCTGGGTAGTCTTGTTTATGCGGCCCTGTTCATGACCGAGGGGATTGGCCTGTGGCTGCTGCAACGCTGGGCGGAGTGGTTCACGGTGGTGATCACAGCTTCGCTGCTTCCCATCGAGGTTTACGAGATCCACCGCCATCCAACCGCGGTCAAAATCCTCGTCCTGATCGTGAACGTCGCCGTCGTGGTCTACCTTCTCTATCGAATCCGCGATGAATCTCCCAGGCGCAGAAAGAGCCAGGCGCCGAAGCGCCGCCGGTCCGACCGCTTCACGATGTAGAATCGTCAGTTCTGCACCAGACTTTTTTTGGCAGGAAGACCGGATGATTATTGGCGTTCCCAAGGAAGTAAAAGACCACGAGAGCCGGGTAGGAATTACCCCTGCCGGCGTGAAAGCTCTGAGCGAAGCCGGACACAAGGTTCTGGTGGAGACCCATGCCGGCGAGCTTTCCGCGCTGACCGACGATGAATACCAGGACGCCGGGGCCGAAATCGTCGGCTCGCCACACAATGTGTGGGGCCACGCCGACCTGATCGTCAAGGTCAAGGAGCCCGTCGAGAAAGAGTACGTCTTCTTCCGCGAGGGCCTGGTGCTATTCACCTACCTGCATCTTGCTCCGGTTCCGGTGCTGACTGAAAAACTCCTCGAAAAGAAGGTCGTCGGGATCGCCTATGAGACGATTCGTGATCGCGCCGGCACGCTGCCTCTTCTGACCCCGATGTCCGAAGTTGCAGGACGGATGGCGGTCCAGGTGGGCGCGGCTTACCTCGAAAAAGAAAAAGGCGGGCGCGGGGTTCTTCTGGGGGGCGTGCCGGGTGTGCCTCCGGCGAGCGTGTGTGTCATCGGTGGTGGCATCGTCGGCACCAACGCGGCGAAGATCGCTCTGGGCATGGGCGCGAAGGTCACCCTGGTCGACGTGAACCTGAACCGCCTGCGTGAGCTCGACGACATCTTCAACGGCCGAATCTTCACTCTGGCTTCGAATTCCTGGAATGTGACCCGCGCTGTCCAGGATGCGGACCTGGTCATTGGTGGCGTCCTGATCCCGGGAGCGTCGGCGCCAAAAATCGTCACGCGCGCGATGGTGATGAAAATGAAGAAGGGCGCGGTCATCGTCGATGTGGCCATTGACCAGGGCGGCTGCGTCGAAACGGCCCATCCCACCACGCACAGCGATCCCGCCTACGAAGTGAATGGCGTGGTCCACTACTGCGTCACGAACATGCCTGCCGCGGTGCCCAATACATCCACCCTGGCTCTGACGAACGCAACCTTCCCGTATGTTCTGCGCCTCGCACGCAACGGCGCGAAGCAGGCGATCCTTGAAGACGATGGGATTCGCGACGGCGTCAACACCTGGGAGGGCACTCTCACCTGCGAGCCGGTGGCCGTGTCGCAAAAGAGGCCCTGGAAGCCGGTCCGCGAGCTGCTGGCCTGAATGGCGGCGGCCTGGGCTGTCAGCCCAGCCCGCGCTGCGCTCATTCTGTACTTTGCTCAGCCGGCCGTTACATGAATCGAGTGTTCCAGGCGAAAAGTCAGCAGCGTTTCCGCGGGCAAAAGAATCTCGTGATTCCCGGTCATCGCGCTGCCTGCCGTGCCCGCGCCCGCGCCGGCCAGCGCGCCGATCAGCGCTCCCTTGCCACCTCCGGCTAAGCCGCCAACGATCGCGCCAAACGCTCCGCCTCCACCGGCGAAGCCCGCCGTGCGCTTGCCCTTGCCCTTTTCCACCTCGGACATGGTGCTGGTGGCCACCGGATAGCTGCCCCAGTTGGTCCGGACGCGCTCGAGGCGCAATTCGAGCAGCGCGCCACCCTTAAAGTGTCCCAGCGGCTTCGCGTCGATGACTGTGCCTTCGGCGTGCGCTCCGCGCGGAATGACGACCTGCCCATCCACTACAACGTCATCGGCAACGGTTGCGGCGAAAGACTGACCCGGCTGGCTGATCCTCGATCCAAGGTCCTCATCGAGCCGCACGCGAACGCGCGTCGCCGCAGGAATCACCACGGTGGGTGGCGGAGCAGGTGTCGAGGGCGGAGGAGGCGCCGTCTGCGCACTCGGCGAGGTCGATGGCGCAGTCTGGTCGGGAGGCGGTGCCGGAGGGTCACTCGCCTGCGCCGGTTGCGATGGAGAAGGCGTTGCGCTCGTGCTCGACGGCTGCTGCGTATTCGTCTTGCTGCAGCTGCTGACGAAGAGCAGCGCCGACAGGCTCGCACCGGCGAGGATCGCTGGAATCCGTGGGAAGTTCATACCGAGACACGATGCCGTTTCTCCTCCCCCGGTTGCGTGAAAGGTGCACTGCAACACAGCACCTCTCCAATCCGTCTGAGAAAGCAGCCGCTTACGTGGATTCACGGGCCTATAATCGCGGGTATTCGGGGGTTCATCTGGGAGAAACCAAGCATCGCCGGACAACGCTGATCCTGCTGGGCACAGTCGTCTTCGTCCTTCTGCTCCTGCTTATCGCGTTGAACGCCTTCAACGTCCGCGCGCTGACGCCACACACCACCGGCCAGATCTTCCTGTTGACCTCGCTTTCGGTGCTTGTGTTTCTGCTGTTCGTTACCGTACTGGTGCTGCTGCTGCGGAACCTCATCAAGCTGCTGGCGGAGCAGCGCAGCCAGGTGCTGGGGGCGCGGTTGCGGACGCGCATGTTCGTGGGAGCGCTGCTGGTTTCTCTGGTTCCAGCACTCTTCATGTTTTTGTTTAGCTTTCTGTTGATGAATCGCTCAATCGACAGATGGTTTTCTCAGCCGGCGCTCGACGTCCGGGACGACTCGACACGTATCGCGACCGAGCTTTCCCACTACGCTTCTTTGAACGCGCGCGCGGAAGCCGAGAGCATGGCGCGTTCGCAGGGATTGTCGGCTGCGCTCAGCTCCGGCAACCCGCAGGCGATCCTCGAAGAAATGCGGGACCACCAGATCACGCTGCAGGGCGGCTTCGCTGTTCTCTATCGCGACTCGGCGCCGGTCGCCGCCTATCAGCTTCCGCAACAGGCGCAAAAGGCCGAGGTGCACTCCTGGCTGAACGACGAGGAGCCGCAGGAGATCGACCGCAGTCAGCCGCTGGCGGGCGCGATTCTGAAAGCGGCGCAGCGATCGGATGAGCCGATGCTGGTGGTCGGGGACTCGGAATACGCACTTGGATCGGCCAGCCTACCGGGCGGCGGAGTCGTGGTGGCGGGTCTGCCCATGCCCGCGGGCCTGAACGAAATCATGGCGAATCTCAGCACCGGGACCAGCCAGTACTGGGCGCTCTATCGCCAGCGGCGGCTGATTCGCATGACGTATTTTCTTCTGCTGCTCATGCTCACCGCCCTGGTCTTTTTTGCCAGCAGTTGGCTGGCGCTGAACGTCTCGCGCCAGATGACCGGCCCGCTGGAGGCGCTGGCCGACGCGACCGTCGAAATTGGCAAGGGCCGCTACAGCCATCGTGTGACGGCCGAGGCAACCGCCGAAATGGCCGAGCTGGTCCGCTCCTTCAATCACATGGCCGCCGATCTGGAACAGAGCCGCATTTTGGCCGAAACTTCGGCGCGTGAGCTGTCGGAGGCCAACCTCGCCATCGAATCGCGGCGCAAAGAACTGGAGACCATCCTCGAGACGATTCCTTCTGGTGTCGTCACCCTCGATGCCTCGTGGCACATCGTCCTCGGCAATCGAGCCTTCGCCGAGTTGATCCGCCTCGATGGCCAACCGGACCTCGCCGGTGTCTCGCTCGATTCGCTGCTTCCCCCGGACTTCACTGAAGAGCTCAACCGCCTCGAGCGCCGCGCGCGCCGCATGGGAATCGCGTCGTCGGAATTCGAATTGAATGCACCGCGCGGAGCCGTCAGCCTTTCGGTCACGCTCGCCGCTCTCGATCCCCACAACGGACAAAGCCGTGGCTCGATCCTGGTGCTCGAAGACCTCTCCGACTTCCTTTATGCCCAGCGCCAGGCGGCCTGGAAGGAGGTCGCGCAACGGGTGGCGCACGAGATCCGCAATCCACTTACGCCCATCACGCTCTCCGCCGAACGCATCCGGCGCCACGTCGAGCGCGCCGCCCCCGAATCTCCGGGAGTCATTCGCAAGTGCTGCGACGTCATCCTCGGCTCGGTCGAATCGATGCGCACCCTGGTCGGCCAGTTCGCGGCCCTCGCCGAATTTCCCGTTGCGCATCCTCAGCCATCGGACCTGAATGCGATTGTCGAGAGCGCTGTGATGCTGTTCGAAGGGCGCATTCAGGGCATCCGTCTGGAAAAGCATCTCGATCTGGATCTGCCGCCGGTGATGGCCGACCCCGAAGCGCTGCGGCGCGCGCTCGCCAACCTCATCGACAACGCTGCCGAGGCGATGCGGGACAGCCTGCTGCGCGTTCTCTCCATCGAGACCGGTGCGGGAGAGCGCCACGGCATGGCCGAGATTGTGGTTGCCGATACCGGCCCCGGGATCACGGACGACATGCGCGAGCGGCTCTTCCTGCCCTGGTTCTCGACGCGCCAGCGTGGAACCGGCCTCGGGCTGTCGATCGTCGCGAAGATCATTCAGGATCATGGCGGCTCGATCCGCGCCGAAAATAACGCCCCTGCGGGTGCGCGCTTTATTATCGAGTTGCCGCTGGCCGAGACGAATGGCGATCGCACACCGGTAGTGGCTCTGAGCAAAGCCATCTGAACCCCGGGACCTGATGAATCACATCCTGATCGTGGACGATGAAGCGGAGATTCGCGAGTCTCTGGAAGAGATTCTGCGCGAGGAAGGCTACTCGGTGGCCAGTGCGGGGACGGCCGCGGAGGCGCTCGCGCAGGCGCGGGATCCCGTCTACGACGTCCTGCTGCTCGACATCTGGCTGCCGGATCGCGACGGTCTCGAAGTCCTGAGCGAGCTGCGCGCCCAGGGCGGGGAACCCCGGCCAGAAGTGATCGTGATCTCCGGCCACGCCACCATCGAAACCGCGGTGAGGGCTACGAAACTCGGCGCCTTCGATCTGCTGGAAAAGCCGCTGATGCTGGAGCGGACACTGATCGTGGTAAAAAACGCCATCGAAGCGAAGCGCCTGCGCACCGAAAACCTGGAATTCCGCCGCCAGCTTCTCCTCGAGCAGCAGATCACCGGCGAAAGTGTGCAGGCCCGGGCGCTGCGGCAACAGATCAAGCTGATGGCGCCCACCAACGGTCGTGTCCTCATCTATGGCGAATCGGGTTCCGGCAAGGAACTGATCGCACGCGCCATTCACGCGGAGAGCCTGCGGAGCGATCGCATCTTCGTGGAGCTGAATTGCGCCGCCATTCCCGAGGACTACATCGAGAGCGAGCTCTTCGGCTATCGCAACGGCGCCATCAGCGGAGGGCCGCCGGAAAAGCGCGGCACCTTCGAACGCGCCAACGGCGGGACTCTTTTTTTGGATGAAGTCGGTGACATGAGCCTGAAGACCCAGGCCAAGGTGCTGCGCGCGCTCGACGAGCAGCGCTTTGTTCCGGTGGGGGCAACGCAACCCATCAGCGTGGACGTGCGCGTGATCGCGGCGACCAACAAAGAGCTGGAGGAGGAGATCGCGAAAGGCAATTTTCGCGAAGACTTTTTCTACCGCCTGAACGTGATTCCGTTCTATGTGCCGCCTCTGCGCGACCGGCGCGAGGATATCCCCTCCCTCGTGCGCGAGTTTTTGCGCGCCTTCGGACGCCAGTATGGGCGCCCCCGGGTGGAGATCGCCGACGACGCCATCGATCTGCTGCGCCAGTATCACTGGCCGGGAAACGTGCGCGAGCTCAGGAACGTGATCGAGCGGGTGATGATCCTGAATCCGCAGATTCTGCGCATCGAGCGTCGTCACCTGCCAATGCTTGTCCATCGCACTGCAGGCCGCGCCGGCGACTTCGACACGCTGCAACAGGCGCGCGACGCCTACGAGCGCGAATACATCCTGAAGAAGATCGACGACTGCAATGGCAACATGAGCCGCGCGGCGGAAACCCTGGGCCTTGAGCGCAGTCATCTCTATCGCAAGATGAAGGCGCTGGGCATCAGCGTCCGCGAGTCGGCTCAGGAGCGCTGACGGCGTTTTTCTGGCTAGCCGTTTTCGACGCGAGACTTGATATCCGAGTACGCCGTATCGATGAGTTTGCTCAGGGCTGCGGCGTTGGTGAATATTCCCGGCCTCAGCTTCACGTGGCGCATGAACCTGCCGGCTCCTTGCAATAAGCGGGCCGGATCCGGCAGCGCTGCGCCCTGAAAGAACCCCACATTGACGTGCGCAGTGAATACATTGACGTAGGCAAAGGGCGTATTGCCTAAACAGGCAACCGGACAGCCGTCATGCAGGAGCTCTCGAACTTCGTCCCCGCATTTGCGCATCACCTCAAACCAGTGATGCGCGATGGCTCCCAGTTCGCCTTCATGCTTTTTCATCCACGCGTCGATGGCGGGATCGCGTACGACAGCACCGTTGAATCGCAGCAGTTCCGTTCTCACCGTCGCTCTACTTTCGAAACGTCAGCCCGTGAGCCCATGAATCGAGCTCTCACGCGAGGGTCAGAACCGTAATTTCCGGAGGGCAGCGGAAGCGAAACGGCACCCCAACCGCGCCGATGCCGCGGTTCACATATAACTGCGTCGGTCCCAGCCGAAACAGGCCTTCAATGTACTTCCGCCCATAAATGGGTAAGTGAACCGGCGGCAGAAAAGGAATGCGTACCTGGCCGCCGTGGGTGTGGCCCGAAAGCATCAGGTCCGCGTCATAGCGCGCGATCTCGGGCAGGATATCCGGCTCGTGTGCCATCACGATCAGCGCCTCACCCGCCGCTGCCTTCGGAATCGCACGGGCCGGATCGGCCGCATCGGAACAGGCGCTACCGAGCCCCGCGAGCCACAGCCGCTGGCCCTCGCGCTCCAGCACTGTGGCGGAGTTCATCAGGACCGGTATCCCATGTTCGCGCAGCACCCCCGCCACGTACTCCGGCCCCACGACGTAATCGTGATTGCCCAGGATCGCATAACGTAGCGGGCATGCAAGGGCACTCAGGATCGCAGCGCACGCCGGGGCGTGCCGGTACCCAAACGGCGGGGGCAGTGGCTGATAGCTCACGAAATCGCCGGTCAGCAGCACCATATCCGGGCGCAGACGGTTCACCCGATGCACCATCTCGCGCAGAAAAAACGCCTCGGTGAATTCGGCGTAATGGAAGTCCGAGATCTGAACAATGCGCATCCCGCGGAACGCATCGGGAAGACGTACGATCTGGATGGTGTGCTCCTCGACGCTGAGTTCGTGGCGGGAAATCTCGCCTGCGTAGAGCCCAAGACCCGCCAGAGAAGCAGCGGATAGCCCCAGAAACGAACGCCGGCTGAGTCGTCGCCTCGGTCGTGGCGGCAGCGGTCCCAGCTGTTCCTCAGTTGCTGGGGAAGTTTCGACTGAAATAGTTGGGCTCACTCTTCTATAGGACGCGCAATCCGGCTGAGAGGATGGGACGCGACCTATGGATCGGGATCAGCGTCTCCATCTATTGTCTCCTGAAAACACCAAGGCCGTCCCGAAGAACGGCCTTGGTTCGATTGCAATTTTCGATTACCAGCCGTACACGCGATATGGATACGGATACGGGTATCCATAGGGGTACGGCGGCGCCATATAAACCGGCCTGCGCCGGAGTTGAGGAACGCTCTGCGCCAGCCGCTGCGCTTCCTGCCACGAAACCGGCTGGACCGTCACCGGAGCGGACATATGGAAATTCAGCAGACTCTCCGGAGGGAGATAGAGACGAGGACCATTCGTCGCACCTGAAGCTGCCAGCCCTGCTCCTCCACCCGCTACGGCTCCGATCGCCGCACCAGGACCGCGGCCAATCAGACCGCCGATGAGCGCGCCCACCAGTGCACCGCCCGCTGTGTTGCTGGCGGTGTAGCCGGCCTTATTCGGGCTTTTGCTCGACCACGTGTCCGTCGCCACCGGATAGACCTTGCCGCCCATGTTAACGGAATTGATCTGGAGTTCCAGTTCGCCGCTGCCGCCTAAGGCACCCGGCTTCTTCACCTTCACCACCGTGCCCTGCAGCACCGCGCCGCGCGGAATGGCCAGTACGTTGCCCTCAAACACATCGCTGGCTGCCGTGGCCTGGAACGTGGCGCCATCCTGCAGCTTCGCAATATCCAGCGGTTCGCTCAGCCGAACCTGCAACAGCGTTCCCGCCGGTATGGTCACAGGGCCGCTGGTTTGCTGCGGAGGGGGATAGTTGCTGTACGGTTGCTGCCCATAAGGCTGTTGCCCGTACCCTCCCTGCGGATAAGGCGGAGGCTGGGTTGGCTGGCTCGGCTGATCCGGGGGAGGAGGGGGAGGAATCTGCTGCGAACCTGGCGCGGCCTCAGGCTGCTGTGTGTCAGCCGGTGGAGGAGGCGGTGCAGGCTGTTGTGTGTCGGCCGGTGGAGGCGGCGGCGCGGTTTGTGCCTGCGCTGAATCGCCGGTCACCGTGATGTTGTTCTGAATGCCGCTCACGCCGGGAACCCCAGCTGCGACCGTTTCAGCTTCCTGCCGCTGCTGCTGGGTTTCGGCAGTGCCTGCCAGCGTCACTACGCCATTCGAAACCGAGGTGGTGATGGGCTGGTTCTTCAGCATCGGGTCGTGCGTGATTGCACCGGACACTGCGGCCTGCAGGTCGCCGCCGCTGCTCTGCGCCAGAGCCGCGGTGCCCGCGAGGATCCAAAGGCAAGCGGCCAGCATCAGCGACGTGCCCGCTAAGAATGAGAGCTTCCGACGAAAATTCGTACCCATGGCTTACAACTCCTTGCCTCTGGCTGGTCTGCCCGCGTTCGTGGGTTTATGACTACACGCAGCGCCGCCCGAAGCGTGCCCGTTTCTATCCAATCCAACACCGGATTAGATGAAAAGTTCTGTTGAAAAGCCGCAGGTTACGGTCGGCAAATCGCCTATCCCCGCTCCCTACGATACCGTTCGATCAGGGTCGTCGTCGAGCTGTCATGACTGCCTGCCGCCGGCCCTGGACCTTCGAGTTCGCCGATGATCTTCTTCGCCAGAACTTTGCCCAGTTCCACGCCCCACTGATCGAACGAATCGATTTGCCAGATCACGCCTTGCGTGAAAACGCTGTGCTCGTACAAGGCCACCAGCTTGCCGAGCGCCTCCGGCGTGAGCTTCTGGAGCAGGAAGGTGCTCGAAGGGCGGTCGCCCTCGAAGACACGATGGGGGACGAGCCAGTCCGGCGTGCCTTCGGCCTTCACTTCCTCAGGAGTCTTGCCGAAAGCCAGCGCCTCACTCTGGGCGAAGACGTTGGCCAGCAGCAGGTCGTGATGATTACCTAAAGGATTCAAAGTCTTCGTGAAGCCAAAGAAATCGCAGGGGATCAGTCGCGTGCCCTGGTGGATCAGCTGGTAGAAAGAATGTTGTCCGTTGGTGCCCGGCTCACCCCAGAAGATCGGCCCGGTCTCGTAGTTCACCCGTTCGCCGGAGAGCGTGACGTGCTTCCCGTTGCTTTCCATAGTGAGCTGCTGGAGATAGGCAGGGAAGCGCTTCAGATACTGCTCGTAGGGCAGCACCGCGACGGTCTCCGCTCCGAAAAAGTCGCTATACCAAACGGTGAGCAGCCCCATGATCGCCGGCAGGTTTTTAGCAAATGGCGTCGTCCGGAAGTGCTCGTCGATCGCATGAAAACCTGCCAGCATGGCGCGGAAATTCTCCGGTCCGACCGCCAGCATGGTCGAAAGCCCGATCGCGGAATCCATGGAGTAACGGCCCCCGAC
>Ga0210398_10002855_pt1 | contig 16682 bp, 19 predicted proteins | sample IncBWC4OmetaG_FD_161047 | JGI IMG/M metagenome (GOLD analysis project Ga0210398, IMG submission 161047) | Forest soil microbial communities from Barre Woods Harvard Forest LTER site, Petersham, Massachusetts, United States - Inc-BW-C-4-O | ecosystem: Environmental > Terrestrial > Soil >... | reverse complement strand
CGGCGGCAAGCGCACCAATTGGCTGCTGATCAAACATCGAGACGCGGATTCCAGGGACGAGGACGGCGAGACCGTGCTGAAGGAAGACCGCTCGGTGGCTTCCGGGCGCACGATGCAGCAAATTGCAGAGGGCAAAGGCAGGCGCCCCAAACCCTTCATGCTCGCCACCACCACACGGGGTAAGGCCGACGCGGTCTGGAACAGCAACCGCTCTGAAGCCGGTGGCGACGGGGCTGCGGCGCCGGCACAGCCTACGGCCGCCGCTCCCAAAAACACCCCGGTCGCTAAACTCAAGCGCGTCAAACCGGTCACGGTCAGGGCGCTGCCGCAATTCATCGAACCGCAACTGGCGAAATTGTCGGATCGGCCTCCGGATCGCGCCGGCTGGGGGCACGAGGTCAAGTTCGACGGCTATCGCGCGCAGCTTCGCGTTGATAAAGGCGACGCCGTGATTCGCACGCGCACGGGACTGGACTGGACCGAACGCTTCAGCGCCATTGCCAAAACGGCAAGCGCTTTTCCCGACGGCATCATCGACGGCGAGATCGTGGCACTCGATGAACGGCAGTTACCGAATTTCGGCGCACTGCAAGCGGCCTTGTCCGCCGAAAAATCCGACGATCTGGTGTTTTATGCGTTCGATCTCTTGTTCGAGGGCCGCGAGGATTTACGGGCCTTGAGCTTGAGCGAGCGCAAGGACCGGCTCGAGAAGTTTCTCAGCGCAACGCAATCCGCAAGCAGCCAGATCCGCTACGTGGCGCATCTGCAGTCGAACGCCGAGGCCGTGCTGGCCTCGGCCTGCAAAATCGGACTCGAGGGCATCATCTCGAAACAACTCGATGCGCCGTACACCTCCGGTCGCAGCGATCGGTGGCTCAAAGCGAAATGCCGCGCAGGACAAGAGGTTGTGCTCGGCGGATGGACCACGGAAGCCGGGACGGTGCGATCGCTGCTCGCGGGTGTCTACCGCGACGGCCAGTTGAGCTACGTCGGGCGCATCGGCACGGGTTACGGGCGCGATGTGGTGAAAGTGCTTTTGCCGAAGCTTTCGAAGCTCACGCGCGAAAAGAGTCCGTTTGCAGGACCCAATGCACCGCCGAAAGAGAGCAACGTTCGCTGGCTCAAGCCCGACCTGATCGCGGAAATTGAATTCGAGGGTTGGACCGGCTCGGGCATGATTCGCCAGGCCGCATTCAAGGGCCTGCGCGAGGACAAGGATCCCACTGATGTGGTGGCGGAGACAGCAACGATGCAACAGCCGGTCGATAAGAAAACCTTGTCTGCGAAAACGCGCGCAGCGCAGAAAAAACCCGCTGCGACGCGCGCGGCATCCGGCCCTTCGACCGTGATGGGCGTGACGCTGTCAAAACCCGACAAGGCGCTCTGGCCGGATGCCGGCGACGGCAAGCCGGTTACCAAGCTCGACCTTGCCCGCTACTACGAGCAGGTCGGCGAGTGGCTGCTGCCGCATCTCACCGGCCGCCCTTGCTCGCTGGTACGCGCGCCGGACGGCATCGAGGGACAGCAATTTTTCCAGCGCCACGCCATGCACGGCATGTCAGAGCTATTCGACTTCGTGAAGGTACGCGGCGATAAGGCCCCCTATGTGCAGATTGATCGCGTCGAAGCCTTGGCGGCCGTGGCGCAGGTCGGCGCGCTGGAACTCCATCCCTGGAATTGCGCGCGCAACGATCCGGAATCCGCGGGTCGCCTGGTATTTGATTTGGATCCGGCGCCGGATGTTAAATTCGATGCCGTGATCGCGGCAGCGCATGACATTCGCGAACGGCTTGAAAAGCTTGGTCTGGTGTGTTTCTGCAAGAGCACCGGCGGCAAGGGCCTGCATGTCGTCACGCCGCTGCTCGAGGGCAAGAAAGCCGTCGCGTGGCCCATCGCCAAAAATTTTGCGCATCTGGTCTGTGCACAGATGGCGCAAGACAGTCCGACCCATTATCTTGACAACATGTCCAAAGCGAAACGTTCGGGACGGATCTTCCTGGACTACCTTCGCAACGATCGCACCGCGACGGCCGTGGCCGTGCTCTCGCCGCGAGCGCGCGAAGGTGCGCCGGTATCCATGCCCCTCGTTTGGCGCGACGTGAGAAAGGGACTCGATCCCAAGGCCTTTACGGTGCGCACCGCCCCGGCACTGCTGACCAAGAGCAAACCCTGGAAGGATTATGCGGCCGGCGCGCGCGCGCTGACCGATGCCATCAAACACATCACGCGAGGCTCAAAGGCATGAACTTCCGCGCACCGACGCTGCCTTAAGCTACCGTGAACAGTTCCGAGGCCAAGCCGGTCACGATCGTCGTCAACGCAACGACGCGCGTGTCCGGACTCTTGAGCTCGGCGGCCGAGTGCAAAGCTTGCTTCGTGGTGGCGCACGGCGCCGGTGCCGGCATGCTGCACCCCTTCATGGCGAAGTTGGCGAGCGACTTAGGCACGCGAGGCATTGCAACGCTACGCTATCAGTTCCCGTACATGGAAAAGCACGGCAGGCGGCCGGATCCTCCCGCGCTGTGCCATGCGACGGTCCGCGCTGCCGTCGATGCGGCGCGCGCATTGCTACCCACGCAGCCCTTGTTCGCGGGCGGCAAGTCCTTCGGCGGCCGCATGACCTCTCAGGCGCAGGCTGCAAATCCGCTGCCGCAAGTGCGTGGACTGGCGTTTCTGGGATTTCCGCTGCACCCGCCCAAGCAACCATCCGATTCGCGCGCGGCGCACCTTCTCAAAGTCGAGGTCCCCATGCTCTTTCTGCAGGGCGCGCGCGATCTCTATGCCGAGCCTGAATTACTGAATCCTTTGATAACGCTGTTAGCAGATCGGGCCACACTCATTCTGCTGCCGGACGCGGACCACTCTTTCCATGTGCCGGCGCGAAGTCGGTTCAGCGACGACCAAATCAATGACGACATGATCGACGGACTCGCGGGTTGGATCGGTGCGGTAGCTCGCCGGTGACCTTGCTCGGCGAGCTTGTGCAGGTCTCGCAGCGAGTGGGCGCGAGCGCCGCGCGGCGCATCAAAGTCAGAGAACTGGCCGCGCTCTTAAGATCGCTGACGCCCGACGAAATCGATATCGCCGTGCACTATCTTTCCGGCGAGACACGGCAGGGAAAGATCGGCATCGGCTACGCGGCGGTGCGCGCGGCCTCATCCACCTCAGCCGCGGACTTGGGAAAGCTGTCGGTCCGCGAAGTCGACGATAAGCTATCGGGACTCGCCGCCATACGGGGCAGCGGTTCCGCTACGCGGCGTGTAGCGGCTCTGCAGGAACTGTTCTCGCGGTCGACGGCGCCGGAACAGCAGTTCCTGCTTCGTCTCCTGATCGGAGAGCTGCGGCAGGGTGCGCTGGCCGGCGTCATGGTCGACGCCATCGCCGCCGCGGCCGACCTACCGGTCGCAACCGTGCGCCGGGCGGCGATGTACTCCAAGAGTCTCGGTGCTGTGGCCTCGGCGGCGCTGGGCGAAGGGGCCTCAGGCTTGGAGAAATTCCAGCTCGAGCTGTTCTCGCCGGTATCTCCCATGCTGGCGCAGACGGCCACCGATGTCGCTGAAGCCTTGCAGCAAATGCACGGTGCGGCAGCGTTCGAGTGGAAGATGGACGGCGCGCGCATCCAGGTGCACAAACGTGGGCTCGAGGTGCGCATTTATACCCGTAGCCTGAATGAGATCACCGCGGCCATCCCGGAAATCGCCGAACTCGCGCGCACATTTGCCGAGCACACCCTAGTGCTCGATGGTGAGGCGATTGCATTCGATGAGTCCGGCCGCCCGCATCCCTTCCAGGTGACCATGCGCCGCTTCGGCCGCAAGCTCAATGTCGAGGCCTCGCGCAGCGCATTGCCCATAGAGGCATTCTTCTTCGACTGCCTGCGTTTTGGCGCTGAAAGCATCGCGACGCGTACCACTCAGGAGCGCTTCATCGCGCTGGGCAAGGCGGTTCCCGCATCGCGTCTGGTCCCACGACTCATCAGCGATTCCGGACCTGCGGCGCGCGCCTTTTATGAGGCCGCCATTGCCGCGGGCCACGAAGGTGTCATGGCCAAGGCCCTGGACGCCCCGTATGAAGCCGGCAATCGCGGCGCAAGCTGGCTCAAGATCAAGCGAGTTCATACTCTGGATCTAGTGGTGCTAGGCGCCGAGTGGGGTTATGGGCGGCGCACGGGCAAGCTGTCCAACCTGCACTTGGGGGCCCTGGATCCGGCCACCGGTGAATACATCATGCTCGGCAAGACCTTCAAAGGACTCACTGACGCCACGCTGACCTGGCAAACGCAGGAATTTCTCGGGCGCGAAATTCGCCGCGACGCCGGAACCGTGTACATCCGCCCGGAACTGGTGGTGGAAATCGCCTTCAGCGATTTACAAGCGAGCAGCCGTTATCCAGGGGGACTGGCGCTGCGCCTCGCGCGGGTCAAGCGCTATCGACACGACAAGTCAGTGGAAAACGCCGATACGATGGAAACGGTGCGCAAGGTTTACGCCGCTCAAGGGAGCGGCGCGGGACCGGGAAGGCTAGGAGCCACTGTCCCCGGCTCCTAACGGCCTTCGGCCCGAATCCCGGGAGGCAAAATGGGCGTAATCGGAGCGATCTTACGGGGCAGGCCGGCAAAGTCGAACAATTCTTCGATGCCGCGCATCGCCGCGATTTCTTGCAATATCGCGCGGGTCGGATACATCAGCAGCAATTCCTTGCGGGCATGTTCCGCCAGCGCTTCGGAGGCGGTGCGCCAAACCAACTGCGACATTTCGTTGCCGGCGAGACTCGCGGTTTGGCGAGGCGGTACCGAGCACAGAAAAAACCTGGTGTCGAAACGCACACTGCCGGGCGGCGTAATCCAGTGGCTAAAAAATGTGAGCTTGTCCACCGCGAGGCGCCACCCCTGCCCGCGGCAAAACTCGGCGAAAGTCAGCCGTCCCGTGGAGATCTTCAGCCGCGTCTCGCGCAGGCGCGATTCATCCCACGACGATAGGTCCGCGATCTCGCCGCGATCATCGTAGACCAGCAGCAATCCGCATTCCTCGAACGCTTCGCGCACCGCCGCCACGAAAAATCGCAGGCCGTTGCACGGCAGTTCCAATTGCTCGCTTGCGCGTCCGTCGTCCAAGCCGTCGCACAGGGCGTAGACCTCGGCGCTCTCATCGTTGAGATCGAGTGCGCCGCCGGCAAATACGTACGCATTGGGCATGAAACGCGCATGCTCGCCGCGCTTCAGCAATAGTATTTCAGGTTGATCACCGCGGGCGCGCACCAGGATCGTGGTTGCGGCAAGCCTTGGGGTGACGTCGTACTGAACAGCCATTCAAGATAGTTTAGTGCACAGTCGCCCTGATTTGCCATGTTTGCGCCCGCGCAGGGCCACATTGCACTCCTATCGTGTGCCCATGCGGGATGCAGCGCTCGAATTCCTGGCTTTCGGCCTGAAGCAAATACGCGCCTGCACTTTCGTCGGCCTGTTCTTTGCGGCCGTGTTTTCAATGCCGCGCGCCGGCGCGTTCGGTATCCCGCGCTATGACTTATTGCTCCTCTACGCCATCGTCGTGCAGGCGGTGATGGTTTTAGCCAAGCTTGAGACTTTCGATGAACTCAAGGCAATTTGCCTATTCCACGCGGTGGGATTCATGCTCGAGGTCTTCAAGACCTCGCACACGGTTGCATCTTGGAGCTATCCGGATCCGGGCTACAGCAAGCTTTTTGGCGTGCCGTTGTTTTCAGGATTCATGTACGCCGCAGTGGGCAGTTACGTAATTCAGGCGTGGCGGCTCTTTGAACTTCGCGTCCGCCATCATCCACCCTATTGGATGGCATGGCTCATCGCTCTCGCCATATACGCCAACTTCTTTACGCATCACTACATCGGTGATTTTCGCTGGTACATCGTCGCCTGCACGCTGGGGCTGTATGCCAGGACCACGGTCACCTACATTCCATTGCACCGCAGACGCAGCATGCCGCTGCTGCTGTCCTTCGTCCTCATCGGCTTTTTCATCTGGCTGGCGGAAAACATCGGGACGTTTTTCGGTATCTGGCGCTATCCCAATCAGATCGGCGCGTGGGCCACCGTTCACATCGGCAAATGGAGCTCTTGGTCACTGCTCGTGATCATGACCTTTAACATCGTTGCCAATCTAAAGCACATCAAGGCGCATATTCACGTGCCTGAATAGCTTCGCAGCGCTCATTTCAGCGTGGCACGAAACAGCGTGAAAAGCCGCTCCCAATGACGCTCCGCCGCCGGTTTGTCGTACACGGGACGCGACGGAAAGGCAAATCCGTGCGAAGTGCCGGGGTAAATCTCAACTTCCGCGTTGCCGCCCTTGGCGCTGAGCTCGGCGCGCAATTGATCTATCATTTCTTGCGGCGCGTAGGGATCATTCCCCGCGCATCCAAAATACAGTCGGGCGTCGGTGCGCTGCGGGGCCAAATGCGGGCTATCCGGCTTGTCGCTCACCAGTGCGACGCCGTAAATCGAAGCCGCCGCTCGAATGCGCTCGGGGTGCCGAACGGCCGCATTGATCGCGTATTGCCCGCTCATGCAGTAGCCCACACAGCCCATCGGGCCCCGCGACACGGCCTTGTCTGCGGCTGCAAAGGCAACCAGCGCATCGACATCCTGCATCACCATCGGAATATTGATGGTGGCCATGAGCTGCAGCGCCTTCTGGCGCGTAGTGACGTTCGCCTCGCCCACCACCGAGCCGAGTTCTTCGACATTGGAGCGGTAATACAAATTCGGCAGCATGACGTAGTAGCCCACGGTGCCCAGGCGGCGCGCCATGTCCCGCAATTCTTCGCGAATGCCCGGCGCGTCCATGAAAAAGATGATCGCGGCATGCGGCGATTGGCGCTCCGGATGGCAAATGAAGGTGTTCATGCCCCCGTCCGGGGTAACAATCTCAATCTGCCGCTCGATCATGAGACCCCCTACTCCTGCGCGCCGGCGCCGACTGCGACCCAGGCCAGATCGCGATTCGAGACCGATTCCACTTTGAAATTTTTGGCAGCCGCCGCCATGCGTGTCAACGCCTGCGCAAGCGGCATGGGCGGCTTGGTGTCGCCCTTCTTGGGTTTGTGAAAGCGCACCGGATTGATGCGCGCGATCACATAGTTGCGCAAGTAGGGAGACTTGAAGCCCCGCGCCTGCAGCGTTTCGATGATCTTTTTAGCGCGCGCATCGATTTCCAGCAGCCGCGACGCATGCCCTTCGCGTTCGCGTAAGCTCGCAGCGAGTGTGCGCTCGCTAAACCGATCGACTTTTTTGAGAAACGAGCTATATGCGCCGCCGGCAAAGCGCGATGACTTCTCGTACACAATACCGAGCGTCAGAAGTTCAGCGGCTTCGAATTCCTTCGTATACTGCGACTCCTTCATGGTGCCGTGGCGTTTGGCGAGACTGCGCGCCATGCGAATCACTTCGAGGCTGCGATCGCGCAAGTTGTGCGCCTTTTCGGTGTTGAGGGCCAGAATGCGGTAGGCGAGATTCTCGTCCGGTGAGATCAGGACTGTAATCTGCTTCAGGCCGAGAACCTTTCCCGCGGCCAGCCGGTGGCGGCCGTTTGGCGTCCAGAACCGGCCATCCTCTCCGCGCACGACGATCAGCGGATCCAAGAAGGCCGCCGTCTCGTCGATCTTGAGCGCGAGGCGCTTGGCGTGCGTGGGCGACAGGTCGCGTTGAAACGGCGTCGGCTGCAGCGCCCCGAGAGGCACAGACGCCAGCATCAGGGCATGGCCGCCAAGAGGGTCCCGATAGGCGCCGATCGGCGCGCCGCCCGCACTGCGTACCTGTGCAACCACCTCTGCGAGCTCGGCGCTGTCCAAGGCAATCGTCACCTGAGCAGCGTCCAAACCGCGGGCGGTGCGGCCCGGCGCCAACTTCCCGCGGGCTCGTTTCGTGGTTGTGCGGGGCGTACTTTTGCGCGCGGACTTGCTTTTTGTTTTTGCGGTTGCCATAGGCGCTTAGGTTCTCCTGTTACGGGCGCTGCGTAAAGAGCATTGACAGTCCACGACTGGGCGGATTACAAAATCGCAAACCTTTGGGACTTTCGGAGACCGGCCTTGAATGTTCAGATCGGCCAAGTGGGCAACTATCTACGGGAATGGCGGCAGCGGCGGCGCCTCAGCCAGCTCGATTTCGCGCTGCAAGCCGAAATTTCCCAGCGCCACCTGAGTTTCATGGAAAGCGGACGCGCAACCTCTAGCCGCGAGATGCTCCTGAAGCTCGCCGAACACCTTGGCGTCCCGCTGCGCGAGCGCAACACCTGGTTGCTGGCGGCAGGCTATGCGCCGGTATTCGAAGAACGCGAACTCGACAGCCCCGCGCTTCACGAAGCGCGGCAAGCCTCTAGCAACGGGGAGATTCGACATGAACGCCAATGACATCGTAGTAAACTATTTCGCGGCCTGGAACGAGCGCGATCCGGTCAAACGCCGCGCCGTCGCAGCCAAGACGTGGGCGCCAAACGGCAGTTACGTCGATCCGCATCGCAAGGCCTCAGGGCTCGATGAGATCGACTCGATGCTGGGCGTCGCGCAAGCTTCCTATCCCGGTTATCGGGTGCGGCTGATCAGCAAAATCGAGGCGCACAGGGAGCACATTCGATTCAGCTGGGCGGCGGGCGGCACCCCTGAGGCGCCGCTGTATCTGGGCGGTACGGACTTCATCCGTGTGGGCCCCGATGGTCTCAGCACTGCCATCGTGGGTTTCGTTGACGCGACACCTGCCATGTAATGCTTGTGGGGGCGTGCACGTCACGGCGATTTGGGATTGTGATCGACCTGTGTGATGAGGCAGGCGCTGCGGTTGCCGGTTAGGTAGATCCACAGCCAGCTGACCGCCACGGCAAATCGATTGCGCAATCCGATCAAGAAATAGATGTGCGCGAGCCCCCATACCCACCACGCCACCCAGCCTTTGAGCTTGCACCAACCAAAATCAATGACCGCCGAACGCTTGCCGATGGTCGCAAGATCTCCGGCATGTCGATAGCGAAACGGCCGCGCTGATGAGTCGCCGGCCAGCCGCTGTTTGATGGTCCGGGCAACGTAAGCTCCCTGCTGTTTGGCGGCGGGCGCAATGCCGGGAGCGGGTTTACCGTTCCAGACATTCACGGTTGCGGTGTCGCCAATCACGAAAATTTCCGGATGTCCCGGTACCGTGAGATCCGGTTCGACCTTCACTCGCCCGGCGGAGTCCGCCGGCGCTCCGAGCCAAGCGGCCGCCGGGGATGCGCGCACGCCGGCGGCCCACAGGATCACCTCGGCGGCAACGATTTGATCGCCGATGGTAACGCCGCTTGAACTGCAGTCGGTCACGGCAGAACCCAGCCGCACCTCTACCCCCAAGCGAGCGAGGGCGTTTCGTGCATAGGCCGATAGGTCGGGCGCAAAAGCGGGCAGAAGTCGAGGGCCCGCCTCGATCAGCAATACCCGCGCCTGCCGCGTATCGAATCGGCGAAACTCTCCCTTTAGATTTTGATACACCAATTCCACGATGGCGCCCGCCAGTTCCACGCCGGTCGGTCCGCCGCCGACGATTACGAAGGTAAGAAGCGCCGCGCGGCGCGCAGGATCACTTTCCAGCTCGGCGCGCTCCAGCGACAGCAGCACTCTGCGGCGAATCGAGGTTGCGTCTTCCAGAGTCTTGAGCCCAGGCGCGAATGGCTCCCAATCGTCGTGGCCAAAATAGGCGTGGCGCGCACCCGTGGCGAGAACCAGGGTATCGAAGGCGACCGCGCCGCCATCTTCCAGCGTGACGCAGCGATTTTCGGAGTCCACTCCCGTGACGACGCCGAGCAGCGTGGTGACCTCCTCGCGTTTGCGCATCAAGAAGCGGATCGGCCAGGCGATTTCCGAGGTCGCGAGCGCAGCGGTGCCCACTTGGTAGAGCAGCGGTTGGAATAAATGATGATTGCGCTGATCGATGATGGTGATGCGCACCGCGGCGGATTTAAGTTTCTGCGCGGCGGTGAGTCCGCCGAACCCAGCGCCGACGATGACGACATGATGGAGGCTTGGCACAGTGCTGCGAGCTTAACGCATGCCAACATCTGCGATCCATTTATACTGGCGCCGTGAATACCCTTTGGCCGCGCGCCCTGCTGTTGATACTGCTCTCCTGGTCAGCGGGTCACGCTGCGGAGGACAAGCGGACCATCGTGCTTGCGCCATGCCGCTTCGCTGATCTTACCCGCGCAGCGCGCTGCGGCAGGCTCAGCGTTCCTGAAAATCCGGACACGCCCGGCGGTCGGCGGCTCTCGATCAGCGTGGCCGTAGTTCCTGCCGCGAGTAGCGAGGCGCGCGCCGATCCCATCGTCGTGCTGCAAGGAGGTCCCGGAGAAGATGCCATCAGTTCGGCTGGATTCTACGCGCAGCGCTTTGCGCCGCTGCTGGATGATCGGGACCTGTTGCTGGTCGATCAGCGGGGTACAGGAAAATCCGCCGCGCTGCCTTGCACGTTGTATTCGGCCAAAGATCCGGCGGCGAGCCTGCGCGATGTTTTTCCGGTGGCGGCAGTCAAACGCTGTGCGCAGCGGCTGGAAGCGCGCGCCGACCTCACTCAGTACACCTACGATCGATTCGCCGACGATCTCGAGCAGGTGCGGCGCGCACTCGGCTACGGTGCGCTGAATCTTTATGCGGGATCGTATGGCACGCGGGCCGCCCAAGTGTATATGCGCAGCTTTCCGGCCGGCGTGCGCACGGCGTACCTAGGCAGCGCCGTTCCCATGGATGCGGCCAATCCCTTGTCATTCGCAAAGACCGCCCAGACGGCGCTCGAAATGCTATTTCGTTCCTGCTCCGCCGACGAGGCATGCCGCGCGGCGTACCCTGATCTGCGCGAGGAATTTCGCGCCATCGTGCTTAAGCTCGATTCAGGATCGGTGCACGTTTCGGCCGACGCGCGTGCTGGGAACTTACTGCTTGATCGTGGCCGGGTGGCGGAGTGGATGCGCTCGAGGCTCTATCGGCCGATAAGCGCGACGATGCTGCCGTGGTTGATTGATCGCGCTTATGCGGGAGACTGGAGCCCGCTGGTCAAAGACTTGCTCGCGGATGCGCGCGACGCCGATCCGGCCTTTAGCTGGGGCCTATTCTTCTCCATTACCTGCAGCGAGGATGTTGCCTTCATTCATGAGCAGGATATTGCGCGGGAAACGCAGGGCACGTTCTTAGGCGACTATCGCGTGAGACAACAGCGTGCCGCGTGCCAAGAATGGCCGACGAAAACACTGCCAAAGGATTACCGCGCAGCGGTGGTGTCAGCAGTGCCCACGGTTTTTGTGTCGGGCGCCGCGGACGGCGGCACGCCGCTGTGGTATGCCGATCACGTCGCGGCGGGATTCTCCAATCGCCTCCACGTCATCGTCCAAGGCCAGGGCCATACCGAATGGAGCGACTGCCTCGCGCAGTTGTACCAACAGTTCGTGCGCGACGGCACCGTGAGCGGACTGAGACCTTCGTGTCCGGAAGTGTTGCGGCCGCCCTTCAAGCTCAACTAGGAGTTTGCCGATGTCAGTGTCAGTCACAAGAATTGATCGAGTCGTGGTGATTCGCATGATGCGCCCCGAACGGCGCAACGCCGTGGATGCCGCGACGGCCCAATCGCTCGCCGATGCGTTCCGCGCCTTTGACGCCGATGCCGGTCTGGATGTCGCGGTGTTCGCAGGCGCCAATGATGTCTTTTGCGCCGGTGCGGATCTTAAAGCGCTCGCGGCGGGCGATCGCATCTCGCTGAACGCGAGCGGCGATTCGCCGATGGGCCCACCGCGCCTGCGACTTTCCAAACCGGTGATCGCAGCCATTGAGGGACCGGCGGTCGCGGGTGGTCTGGAGCTGGTGCTTTGGTGCGATCTGAGGATAGCCGGTGCAAGCGCGATTTTTGGGGTTTTCAATCGGCGCTTTGGGGTTCCGCTGGTGGACCTGGGCACCCTGCGTCTGCCGCGGATCATCGGTCACGGCCGGGCGATGGACTTAATCTTGACCGGCCGCTCGGTGGATGCGGTCGAAGCGTTGGCCATGGGCTTGATCAACCGCTGTGTTCCGGACGGAGAGGCGCTGAGCACGGCCGTGGAACTCGCGCAGAAGCTCTCGAGTTTTCCGCAAACCGCCATGCGCCAGGATCGGCTCTCCGCCATCGAACAGTGGGGCTTGAGCGAAGAGGACGCGATCGCCAATGAGATCGCGCACGGCATGGTCACCGTCGCGTCAGGGGAGAGCACTTCGGGAGCGAGGCACTTCAGTAGCGGCGCCGGCAGGCACGGCAAAACCGTTACTTGATCGACTCGCTCTGGGGTAGCCAGGAAATAGGGTGAGTCGCTCCCGGCGGGAGCGAGGCGCGAAATGCGGGCCGTGATCGCAGACGCTCAAGATAGCGGGAGACATTTGGAGATCTTGCCAGGTCGATGAGCCGGTCGGTGAGATGCAGGCTATAGCCGACGCCGATATCCGCGGCGCTGAATCCCGAGACCAATAGATAATCTTGATCGACCAATCGCGGCTCTAGCACCTGCACCGCTTTTTCCAGCCTTCGCCCCTCCAGCTTGGCGATCACCGCCGAGCGGTCAGCCGCCGCGATGAAAAATCGCTGCTGCACGAGGGACGCGGCATGCACCGCGATGGTTTCGCTGTAGTGGATCCATTGCAGCCATTCGTAGCGCTCCGCGTTTCCGGCGAGCCGGCCCAAGCCGCCCTCAGGAAAGCGCTCGCACAAGTACTCGGCGATGGCCCCGGATTCGAACAGGCGAAAATCGCCATCCACGAGGCAGGGCACGCGCCCGAGCGGATGCACGGCCAAGTAGTCGGCTGACCTCATGACCGAGAGATCGAAAGGCATGTCGATCAGGTCGAAGGGAATCTGCAATTCATTCAGAAGCCAGAGCGATCGCATGGAGCGCGTCTCGGCGCAGTGATAGAGCTTCAGCACGCCGTTTTTACAACTGCTCGGTAATCAAGATGCGGCCCTTGGCGCCGAGTGCCGTTCGGCCATCCTGTCCCTGGATGCGTCCGCGCAATTCCACGATGTCGCCTTTGAGCTTTTCGTTCAAGCGTTCACGTGGAAAGGCCTTCATGCGCCCGAAAGAATACTACGAACCTACCATTTGGCGTCGCGATTCCCGATGCGCCTCTGTACTCACGATCGGGACGGCTGTTCTGCCGCTCCTCGTCTGGAATCAACAGCCTTTCAGATGCACCCCGTACTCGCCCAACTCTCTCGTAAGCCGGCCATTGTCCCCCAGCGGGATGGCGCGCGATCCGGCGAGCAGCGCGGCGATCGCGAATTTCATTCCGCGCAGCACCTTGGCGGTGAGCGTAGGCTTCGAGTCGTTCAAATCGGGCGGTTCGACAGTCCGCATCGCCGGCTCGATATCGGCGGTTCGGAATCGATGAATCTCGGGATGCGACATACCCAGGAGACCGACTGCGATTTTTTGAATTTCATTCATGGCGCTCACCCTTTTCGATTGCCTGTCCGATCCAACAGCTACAGCTTGCTGCCGTGACCCTCTTGGAACAAATGCAAAGGCTGAAGACGGGTTAAGGAACGCTTAATGTTGATTTTCGAGGGTCGCGTGTAGTGAGTTCCGCCGGCGCCAAGGGAACCCCGAAGGGCGAGGCCACCGGCCTAGGTAATCGCGGGAGCGTCTAGCCTCAGTTGCTTCCATGGCAACCTGCCGCGTTCCTTCTTCATTCCGCGAACTTTATGCAGGCGTAGGTCTAGCCGCTTCGGATGTATATAATACTTGACACTTAGTATAGTAAACAATACTCTATGTCCTGCAATATATACACCTTGGAGCGATTTCATGCCATTTCGCGAAAAAAGTGCGTGGATATCACTGCTATCGATCTCCCTTATCTATGGCGTCTATTTCTGGTCAGTCGTTCACGCCGGTCCTCATGCAGGCTTCCACTTCGGGAGCTTATTGGCCACCGTAATCGCGCTCATCGTCGTGCAGATCGTGCTGCACATTGTGATTGCGATCGCGGCACCTAAAGACGCAAAAGCGCCTCGAGATGAGCGCGAGAAACTAATTGAACTCAAAGCAAGTCGATTCGCTTACTCGGGGCTCGCGACGGCCATTGCGTTAGCCTGCTTTTTCGGAGCACTCGATCCCCCGATCGTGTTTAACACAAACGCGTTGCTTTTCGTTTTGGTGACCGTCGAACTGATGCGCACAAGCTGTCAAATCATCCAATACCGACGCGGCGCGTGACAGGTGTGGCCATTCGCAACGAGATCCGACGACTACGCTTCGAGCATGGCGAAATGACCCAACAAGACCTGGCAGACAAGATCGGCGTCACGCGCCAAACGGTCAATGCAATCGAGCAAGGAAAATATTCCCCGTCGCTGGAAGCCGCATTCAGAATTGCCGCAGTCTTCGACACCCCGCTCGAAGGCGTATTCCACTATTCCAAGGACTGAGACCTTCTTTTCATCCAACCTCAAGCCGCCCTAATCAAGTTGAGTTGCTGCAAGGCCGTCACCCCATCATCCAAGCCGATTTCCTCGAGAATCTTCCCGTCCTCGAGGCGCAATACCGTCGTTCCAGTGAAGTGCATCTTTCGTCCCGTCGCAGCCGGCAGCGATCCCACTAGAAAATCACTGAACGCTGGCCCCAAGTGCGTGCCGCCGCCCTCCCACCGACCCACGACATAGTCGCCCTCGGCGATGAGATCCGCCGCACCCCAAAAATTGAGATCCGGGAACGCCTTGCGAAAGTCCGTCATGAACGCCTTGATGTCAGCGCGACCACGGCGCGGCTCGTGGAGCGAGTACCGCAGCAGCATGTTAGGATCGGCCAACTCGTCGACAATACTCAAATTGCACGTCTTGCCCCAAAAATCGTTGAACCAACGACCCACGATTGCCTTGTTGTCTTCCTCTTTCGACATAATGACTCCTCGATGATGTGGTTGAAGGCGTCGCTTTTCGCCTTCTCGATCCCACGGTATCGCTTGATGAGCGCGAAGGCGCTCCGTTTCTTGCGACGAAATTTGAAACCGAGACTTCATGACGCCATTGCACTCGACGTTGAAACGCGCTCTGACCATTGATGGCCGTGAGTACGTTTTGACCTTGAATGAGACGGCGATCAAGCTCACGCTGAAAGGCAAGCGCAACGGCGTTGAATTGACCTGGGCGCACCTCGTCAACGGCGAGGCTGCCCTCGCGGTCGCCCTGCACGCATCGCTCGGCGCGTTCGCGACGCAGAACAAAGCATCTCCGGCGGCAACGCCGAAGCGCAGAGTACGGCCCGCTCGAAAAAAGTAACCCGGCCGAATGTCGGCCGCGCCCTGCCCTTACGCGCTCACCAGGCGGCAAGGAATCGGCGCACTTTCATCGTAGTAACAAATGGCGCAAATGCGGTGGTAGCCATCGGCCACGACCAACGCCACGCCTCGGGTCATGTCGCCGCGCGCCAGCAGCACCGGCGGCAGGCCTTTGCCCTTGCGAATTCGCGTCAGATCCGCCTCGACGTGCGGATTCTCACGCGGCAGTAAGGCCAAGTTGCCGGCGCGCAGCAGATCCTTGGCCGCGTGTTCGACGGTCTTCGCTTTGCGGAACAAGCGCATCAGGCGGCGAGCTTTCGCGTCGGGATAAATGAGCAGGAGAAAATTCAGGGCCCCTTCGTAGTCTTCGGCCTCAGGCTTTTTCTTCCAAACCAATTTTTGTTTTGACATGGGGCGGGCGCACGCGCATTAGAGGTCAACCCAGTAGGCGCCATCATTGTGCACTGTCCATGCTGTGATCACCACCAGGCGGAAGCCACTGTCCGTTGATGCCTACGAATACTGCGCGGATTTCCAATTGAAACTCCGCGCCGGGCCGACTCCAATCGGTTCCTTGCGGTCACCACGGCAGACCGCGTGCCCTTCGCTCCTCCAGCCTTCAGGGAGAACCGCCATGCTCATCAATCGTCGCGCGGGGGCGGCCTTCAACTATGCCTTTATCGATGATGTCACCAATAGCTTGGCCGTGCTGAAGGTGTCTGAGCGCTGGCAGCCTGGGCGAAGGCCAGTTATTCAACGGGTTGGCGTGGGGCAAGCGAGAACCCGTGAGCGCGTCTGGATGCCCCCTTTTGTGCGCTACTTGTTGAAAAACCGTGACGGCCGTGAACAAGTCGACGCGCGGTTTTGCTACATTCTTGCCTGCATGAACGACACCGCCATCCAAGATCCACGCCGCGAGTTGCAATCGATGCTGGCGTCGCGTTTGGCGCTCATCGTGGTGGAGTCGCGCGAGGAAGCTCGCGTACTGACGCTGGTGCGCGAAGTGAGCCTCAAGGTGAAGGAAGGCCGCGGCTGGGGCGTGTTCCAATGGACCGTCACTGAAGGGTTGCAGCGCATCGATATCGATCTTGGCGGTCCGCAGCGCATGCTCGCGGATCCTGAGCAGTTGCTGAAGCATCTGAAGGCTACGCCGATGCCGGGCATTTACGTGCTGCTCGATTTCCATCCTTATCTCAACGAACCGGTGAATATCCGGCTGCTAAAGGACATCGCTCAGGGTTATGACCAGGTTGCCCGCACCGTCGTCCTGATGAGCTATGAGGTGACACTCCCCGATGAACTCGAGCAATTTGCCGCGCGTCTGCATCTTGCGCTGCCTTCCACCAACGAGCGGCTGATGATCATTACGCGCGTCGTGCGCGAGTGGAATGCCGCTAATCCCA
>Ga0210398_10002850_pt1 | contig 16700 bp, 11 predicted proteins | sample IncBWC4OmetaG_FD_161047 | JGI IMG/M metagenome (GOLD analysis project Ga0210398, IMG submission 161047) | Forest soil microbial communities from Barre Woods Harvard Forest LTER site, Petersham, Massachusetts, United States - Inc-BW-C-4-O | ecosystem: Environmental > Terrestrial > Soil >... | reverse complement strand
GCAACGGCGCCGTCCTCCCGCAAGAGCGAGGTCAGCTCGGGGGCGAGGTCGGGCGGCGCGCTCGCTGCTTCATGCGGGTGAATCCCTGCCGCCGCGACGATGCCGTAGCGGCGCGCGACCTCAACGGCCACGCGGCTGTCGGCTAAATCTTCCCCAACGGTAAGCATCGCGCGAACCCCAGCTTCGCGCGCACGCTCGACGACGTCCGCACGGTCGTCGTCGAAGACGCGGTCGTGCAAGTGACAATGGGTATCGATCACGCTAGTGCCGGCAGCTCGACGCGCGGAAAGAGGGGCGCGCCCAATGCCGTCTGCGTGATCGGCAAGAGACCACCCCACGCCTGCAGGGACGACGACCAATCCTCGTCGATCTCGCCTGGGTTGCCGAGCTGCTGCCACATCTCACTCATACGTTCGGGCATGAAGGGGTGGAGCAGGATTGCAATCCAGCGCAGTCCCTCACACAGATCGTAGAGTACGGCATCGAGCTCGCCGGTGCGGCCCTCCTTATAGAGCGTCCACGGCTTGCGCTCGTCGATCGCGCGGTTCAGCGCCGTAACCAGCTCCCAAACCGCTTCGAGTGCTTCGCGAAAGTGCAGATCGAGAATTCGTTGCCGAACGACCATCGGCAACGGCGCGTAGCGGCGCGCGAACTCCGCGTCCGAGCCGCCGGCCGGATCCGGAACAATGCCGTCACGGTAGCGTTGCAGCATCGAAAGCGTGCGCTGCAAGAGATTGCCGAGGTCGTTGGCGAGATCGCTGTTGTGCCGTTGCGCGATCTTCTCTTCCGAATACGAAAAATCGCTGCCGAATGGCGCCTCTCGTAAAAGGAAATAGCGCAGCGAATCCGCGCCGAAACGCCGCGCCAGCGCAAACGGATCCACGGCGTTCCCGACGCTCTTGCCCATCTTCTGGCCGTCAACCGTAATCCAACCGTGCGCGAAGACGAGATCGGGAGCGCTTTCGCCAAGAGCCCACAAGATCGCCGGCCAGATGATCGTGTGAAAGCGCGCGATCTCTTTGCCGACTAGCTGCGTTTGTGCGGGCCACCAGGTTTTGAAACGCGTGTCGTCCTCGCTCCAGCCGATCGCCGTGATGTAGTTGAGCAGAGCGTCCAGCCAGACGTATATCACGCCGCCGCCGTCGATCGGAACGCCCCAGTCGAAACTCGTTCGTGAGATCGACAGATCGTCGAGGCCCTCGTTCAGAATCGACATCATTTCGTTATAGACGCTGCGCGGCTGGACCCACTGTGGGTGCGCGAGGTAATGTTCCCGCAGGCGATCCCGATAGGCGGAGAGCCGAAAGAACCAGTCGTCTTCCGATATCCACTGGACCTCGCGGCAGCACGTCGGGCAGCGACCGTCGACCAGTTTCGATTCGAGCCAAAACGTCTCGTCGTTGACGCAGTACCAACCCTCATACTTACCGAGATACACGTCGCCGCTGCGCCGCAGTCGTTCGAAGACGCGCCGAACCTTTTCGACGTGGCGGGGTTCCGTCGTTCGAATGAAATCGTCGTAGCGCACGTGGTATGCGGCAAACAGTTCCTTCCAACGCGGCACCAGCTCGTCGCACCATTCCTGCGGCGTCTTGCCGGCAGCCGCTGCGGCGTTGGCGACTTTCTGGCCGTGCTCGTCGGTCCCCGTCAAGAAGAACGTTGGACGAAACGTGCGAGCGGTGCGCGCCAATACATCAGCCACGATCGTCGTGTAAGCGTGGCCGATATGCGGGCTTCCGCTGATGTAGTAGATCGGCGTCGTGACGTAATAGGAGCGTTCCATAGGCTTCATCGCTGTCTTTGCGGTGTTTTCTGGGCGGCCTTCCGCGCCGCGGCGGCCGCGTAGAGTTGGCGCCGGTCGCCGAGGCCGCGCGCCGCCAGCTCCTTTGCCACGTCGCCGACTCGTTGACCACTACCGAGCAGGGCGTCGATGGCGTCGCTTACCTCTTCGTGCCGGTCGCGCACGACGGTCGCGACATGGTACGGTGCGATCGCGAAGGCCACCTCACCACGCGGCGGATCGGGGATCTGTGCCGCTACGGATTGCGGAGTTCCCCAGTAATGCGTTTCGTGAAGCTTGGTATATTCCCGGACGACGAAAACCTGTGCGTCGGCGGCTACGGCTGCGAGGTCGGCGAGAGTAGCGCGAATCCGCTGCGGCGATTCGTACCAGATCGACGTTGCGTTCGACTGCAATGCGGCGGCAAACCGCGCGCGCCGCGCCGCGGCTGCGCGCGGCGGAAATCCCTCGAACGCGAAACGGCGCAGCGAAAAACCCGACAAGAGTGCGACGCTCGTGGCGGCGGAGGGGCCCGGCAGAACGTCGATCGGTACGCCGGCGAGACGCGCCGCCGCGACGAGATCGCTTCCGGGATCCGAGACCCCCGGCATCCCGGCATCGGTGGTGACGGCGACGATCCCGCTGCGCGCTCGTTCGAGAATTCCCGGCGTCACGCGCGCCGCGTTCTGTTCGCGATAGCTCCAAAGTTCTCGGACCTCGATCTCCAAGGCCCGCAGCAGCCTGCGCGCGACGCGCGTATCTTCGGCGACGACGATCTCCGCCTGGCGCAAGACGTCTATCGCTCTCAGCGTGACGTCCCGCAGGTTCCCCAGTGGCGTCGGTACGAAGATCAGCGGCATGGCATTGCAGTTCGACGCAGAGCACCTTCCTCCGGGCGCGAAGCTGGAGCTTTATATTTCTCCAAGTTGTCCGTATTGCAAGAGCGCCATCGCCTATTACGATTCACACGGAACCTCATACCAGCGCTACGATGCCCAAAACGATCGGAAAGCGCGCGAGCGAATGTTGGCCTATAGCGCCGGCGATCCCACGGTGCCCGTCATCGTAGTCGATGGCGTGTATTTGCAATCCGGGTGGGGCTCGCCGCCGCGAGGTTGAACTGTGCACTGACGTGCCGGTCCGGCACGATCGCTTCTTCGAACGTTGCTACGAATGGAGAGTTTCAAGCATGAACGATAACTCGGCTACGGCAGCCAGTTTCATCGCGACGATGATTGTCGTGTACGGCGTCGTCATCGTTGGCCTCGTCGTCTTCACGATCTGGATCTACTGGCGAATCTTCGCCAAAGCGGGATTCAACGGAGCCCTGTCGCTGCTCAACCTGGTTCCCGGAGTCGGCCAGCTCATCTGTATGGTGATCTTGGCGTTCGGCCGTTGGCCGCTAGAAGACGAACTCGATGCCTTGCGCCGAGGGCTGCCGCTTACGGGCCCGCCGCCTCCGCCGGGCACATCGGTCATGCCGACGCCGCCCTAGGAAGTTAGCCAGGCCTCGACGTCGTCGGCCTTCGACGGTAAGGCGCCGGAGAGATTTTCGGCGCCTTCGCTCGTGACGGCGATGTCGTCTTCGATGCGGACCCCAATGCCGCGAAAGCGCTCCGGAACGGTTCCGTCGTCGGGCTGAAAGTAAAGTCCGGGCTCGACGGTGAGCACCATGCCTTCGCGTAGACGCCCGTAACGATACTCTTCTTCGCGGGCGTTCGCGCAATCGTGAACGTCGAGGCCGAGCATGTGGCTGACGCCGTGCAGCGTGTAGCGGCGGTGCAGCAGCCGATCCGGATCGAGCGCTTCGTCGAGCGAGACCTTGAGGATGCCCAGATCGATCAGGCCTTGCGCGAGTATGCGCGCCGCGCGCCGGCCAGGCTCGAGAAAGTCGTTGCCCGGCGAAACGGCCTCGATGCCCGCGCGCTGCGCTTCCCACACGAGATCGTAGATCGTCCGCTGCTCGGGCGAGAATCGTCCCGAGATCGGAAGCGTGCGCGTGACGTCGGCGGTATAGAGCGAATCGCATTCGACGCCGGCATCGAGCAAAAGCAGCTCGCCAGGCGACAACCGGCCGTCGTTGTGAGTCCAGTGTAGCGTACACGCATGATCGCCGGCGGCCGCGATGGTCAGATACCCGACATCATTCGCTTCGATGCGCGCGCGGCTCCAAAACGCGGCTTCGATCGCGCGTTCGCTCTTTGCGCTCCGCATCGCTCGAGCCGCATCCTCGAAGGCGACCTTCGTAATGGCGCAGGCTTTGCGAAGCTCCGCCAGCTCGTACTCGTCCTTGATCAGCCGCGTCTCAGAGAGCGCCTCGGCGAGTTCGGCATCTCCGTCGCTGCGTTCGAAAACTCGATCGATCTCTTCGTCGTGCCCGCGCATGACGCGCAGCGGATACTTCGCGTCGCGCAGCTCGTGAAGATAGCCGGTGAGCTGCTGTAACGAACGGCAATCGTCAACCTCGTAATAGGTCCGGCTCTCCGCGACGCCGCGGTGGCGCCCGACCCACAGCTCTCCAACTTGCCGATCGGTGAAGAACTCGGGCGTTCCGCGATTGTGATCGAGAACGAAAAGCAGGCTGCGATGCCGCGCCCCATCGGGCTCGAGCACCAAAACGGCGCCCGGTTCGCCATTTCCGACGAGGTACGCGAAGTCGCTGGAAGTGCGAAATCGAAAGAACGTGTCGTTCGCGCGGACTCGCTCGAGGCCAGCCGGAACGACCACGTAGGTCCCCCTGTTGGCTTGCGAAAGTGCCGCCCGTCGCTGCGCGAATCGCTGCGCCTGCGGGTGCGGCCGCGCGACGGAGGGTCGATCGATCCAGCCGGTCGCCATGAATTCGATCAGCTGCGCAGGGGGTATAAAGGCTTGATTCGGGCGGGCCGCCTCGGCCGGCAGCGGGGTGTTTTGTTCGGCAGACATGGTTCGAACGGATTTCGCCTAACGCCGCAGGGGTCATGCCGGAGAACGAGCGGGAGAACCCTACGATGGTCGCCGTGCGCGCTACCGACTCCCTGGCCAACGAACGAACCTACTTGGCCTACGTGCGGACGGCGCTCGCCTTCATCGCCTTCGGATTCGTCATCGCCCGATTCTCGCTCTTCGCGCGCGAGTTCGCCACGCTCGTTCACGAAAAAGGCGAGGGCCCCGGAGTTTCAACGAGCTTCGGAACGGCAATGGCGATCTTCGGGATTTTCGTGGCATTATTAGGCGCCCGGCGCTATTCGGATACGGATCGCGGGCTGCGCGAAGGGCGAGTCGCTGCGCTCTCGAGCCTGACCGGCTACGTCGTCTCGCTGTTCGTGGCCGCCATCGGGGCGATCGTGGCCTTCGCCCTCTTACTATTCCACTAACGCGTGGAACGCGTTTCGATCTCCAAGGCGAGATCGAGCGCGGGCGCACTATGAGTGAGCCATCCGACGCTGATGATGTCGACGCCGCTTTCCGCGATCTCGACGACGTTCTCTTTCGTCACGCCGCCGCTCGCCTCGGTGAGGACCCGCCGCCCGACGATGGCGACCGCGTCGGTAAGCTGCGCCGGCGTCATGTTATCGAGGAGCACCGCATCGATCGGCTCCGCCATCGCTTCGCGCAGTTGTTCCAGCGTGTCGACCTCGACTTCAATTTTCACCATGTGACCGACACGCGCGCGCGTCGCGGCCACGGCCGCGCGAATCGAGCGGGCCAGCGCCAGGTGATTGTCTTTGATCAGCACGCCGTCGTCGAGACCGAAACGGTGATTGGCGCCGCCTCCCCGCCATACCGCATAACGCTCTAGGGCGCGCAGGCCCGGCGTGGTTTTTCGGGTGTCGGCTATCCGGGCCGAGGTTCCGCCGACGAGTTCCACGAGCGTGCGAGTCGCGCTTGCCACTCCGCAAAGCCTGCCGAGCAGGTTGAGCGCGGTTCGCTCGCCGGTGAGAATCGCGCGCGCAAGGCCTTCGATCTCCGCGATGGTGGCGCCGGCTTCGAAGCGATCCCCCTCGCCCACGCACCTCACGATCTCGATCTCCTCGTCGAGCAATCGAAAGGCAATTGCGGCGAAGTCGAGGCCCGCCAGAATGCCGCCGCGCCGCGCGATTATTCGGGCGCGCGCACGACGCTGCGGCTCGACGACGGCATCGGTCGTTAGATCTCCGCCCCGGCCGATGTCTTCGAGCAGCGCCGCCCGCACGATCGGTGCGGCGACCAGCTCAAGCGACGCTGCGTAACCGGCTGAAGGAACGCTTTGCAAGGGATTCATCGGTCTTCGGGTAGTCGCTTCGATGATGGCTGCCGCGGCTTTCTTGCCGTTCCGCGGCGGCTTCTGCGATCAATCGCCCAGCGACGAGCAGATTGCGCAACGGGCCTTCCGCTGCGGCGCCGGCTTCGAGCTCCGCGATTCGCGCGAGCGCTTCGCGCAGTCCGCCCGCATTGCGCACCAATCCGACGTTGGCGTACATGACGTTGCGCAGATCGGTGATCGCCTGGGCTTGCGCGGCGCTCGTGCGCGCAACCGGGATCGAACGCGCTCGAGCCGGCTGAGTATAACCCGAGGGCTTCCAGGGCCGAATGTTGGCGACGTCGGTGGCGACGCGCGATCCGTAGACGAGCGCTTCGAGCAACGAGTTGCTCGCGAGCCGATTCGCGCCGTGGACGCCCGTCGCGCTCGTCTCACCACAGGCCCACAAGTTTTCGAGCGACGTCCGCCCCCACTCATCAACGGCCACACCACCCATAAGATAATGCGCCGCCGGTGCGACCGGAATGTTCTGGACGCGGGGATCGATGCCGCCCTCGATGCAAAAACGAAAAACCGTCGGGAAGGCTTGCGGGAAACGCGCCCCTATGGCGGACCGGGCGTCGAGTCCGACGGTGCGGCCGCGTTGCTGTTGCTCGAAAATTGCCCGCGCGACGACGTCGCGGGGCGCAAGTTCGGCATCCGGGTGGATCGCCGTCATGAAGCGCTCGCCGAGGTCGTTGACCAGCGTTGCCCCCTCTCCGCGGACGGCCTCGGTCACCAGCGGCATCGGATCGCGCCCGATGGCGAGCGCCGTCGGATGGAACTGGACGAACTCCATGTCGGCGAGCAGCGCTCCCGCGCGGGCCGCCATTGCGATGCCGTCGGCCGTGGCCTCTACCGGATTGGTAGTGAATCGGTAGAGGCGTCCCACTCCGCCCGTGGCCAGTACGGTGGCGCGAGCGCGGAGTTCCATCCGCTCGCCGTTTGCGTTATCGCGGGCCACGACACCGAGGACGCGGCTTCCGTCGACGATCAGATCCTCGGCCGCAACGTTCTCGACGATCTCGATTGAAGAACGAGCGCAAACGGCTTCGATCAGCGTCTTGAGGATCTCGTGGCCGGTCGCATCTCCGCCGGCTTTGACGATGCGCCGGCGTTGATGCGCAGCCTCGCGCCCCAGCGCGAGCTCTCCGGCGTCGGTGCGATCGAACGCCGCTCCGAGCTCGAGAAGTTCTTCGACCCGCGCGGGCGCATCTTGCGTGAGGATCTCGACGATCTTCGAATCGCTAATGCCGGCGCCGGCGCGCTGCGTATCGATGGCATGCAGACGCGGAGAATCGTCCGCGCCCATCGCCGCGGCAATCCCGCCTTGCGCCCAATCGGTCGCCGAGCCTTTGCCCAACCGAGTCTTGCACAAGACCGTTACCTTGGCGGGTTGAAGTTTGAGCGCCGCAACCAATCCGGCGATGCCGGCGCCAACCACGAGCGCATCGCTGCGCGACCTTTCCACTAAGAGAGCCTAGTCTCGCGGTTGGCGGCTGAACTCGAGCATTCGTTCGACCGCGCGACGAGCGCGCTGCGCCACCTCGGGAGCCACGGTCACCTCGTATTCCATCGCCTCGAGCGAGTGCAGCACCTTGGGCAGCGTATTGCGTTTCATATGTGGGCAGAGATTACAGGGCCGCACGAACTCTACGTTTGAATAGCGCGCCGCAACGTTGTCCGCCATCGAGCACTCAGTCATGAGGAGCACGCGCGCGCCGCCCCCCTCGCTAAGGCGGCCGACAAACTCGGTCATCCCCTGCGTCGAACCAACGAAATCGGCCTCCGCGAGCACGTCGGGAGGGCACTCGGGGTGAGCCAGCACTGTCAACGTCGGATCGCCTTCCCGAAACCGCCGAACGTCCGCCCCGCTGAAACGCTCGTGGACTTCGCAGTGGCCCTTCCAGGCGATGATCTCGACGTTGGTCTGCGAGGCGACGTACTTGGCAAGGTATTCGTCGGGAAGAAAGATGACCCGCGGGGCGTGGAGAGCTTCAACGATTTGCACCGCGTTGCCGCTGGTCACGCAAACGTCCGATTCGGCTTTAACCTCCGCGGAGGTGTTGACGTAGGTAACGATCGGCGTATCGGGGTAGGCCGAACGAAGTAAGCGCACGTCGGCTGCCGTGATTGACTCCGCCAGCGAGCACCCGGCTCGCAGATCGGGAACCAGAACGGTCTTGCTCGGATTCACCAACTTCGCCGTCTCGGCCATGAAATGGACCCCGCAGAGGACGATGACGTCGGCGTCGGTCTCCGAGGCCTTCATCGCCAGAGCGAGCGAGTCGCCCACGATGTCGGCGACCGTATAGAAGATTTCGGGTACCTGATAGTTGTGGGCGAGGATCACAGCGTTGCGTTCGCGCTTGAGGCGATTGATTGCCGCCACGTAGGGGGCGTGCAACGGCCATTCGACTTGTGGAATGATGCTTTCCACGCGTTCGAAAATCGGATCCGTTTCGGCCGCGACGCTGCCTGGCAGGGCTAAATCGATGACGCCCATCCTTCCATAATACCCATCGGCCCGAACCTGGTTTGCACGCCATCTCGAGCCGGGCCTGGCGTTAGAGGCGGTCAGTCCCTGGGTAGGACGCCACAGGAGACCAGAATTCCAGCAACCAGTAGGAGGGAGTCCGCTCATGAATCGTTGGTTCGTCGGCCTTGTCTTCGTTGGAACGTTTGTGGCAAGCGCCTCGGCGCTCGCCGCGACTGCCCAGCCAGTGCCCAGCATGTCGCCGTCGCCAATGGCATCGCCGACGCCGATGTCGACAATGCGGCCCTAAGCGTCCCGCGCGTGTCGATAAACTGTGGGTAACCGCAATTTGTTGTGGAACCCTTGTGGACGACGCGTCGAACGTATTGCAATCACCTTCGCGTTTTTGCTAGCATGCAAAGACTTCGTGTAATGACGAAGTGCGGAGTGTATCGAGCCGCGATTGGAAGCACGTTGACGAAGCGTTGCGTATACGCGACAAATCCGAGTGAGGCCGATCGAAAACCGGATCGAAACGTCAGTGAGAAGCGGGAAACCGCTTCAAACAGGCGAGAATGACCGGAGATACGCAGAGCCCGTAGCGTTTGTTACGGGCTTTGCTCTGTGCTTCAAAAAGGCCGTGCGCATGCGGCCGCGCAAGAGTAAGCGTCGTGAAAGATCGAGTGGAGCTCACCGCACGCAGCCTGCTCCTGGGCGCCGCCGTGACGCTCGTGTTCACGGCCGCAAACGTGTACCTCGGCTTAAAAGTGGGGCTCACCTTTGCATCCACGATTCCCGCCGCCGTTATCTCGATGGCCGTTTTGCGCGCCTTCAAGAACTCGTCCATCTACGAAAACAACATCGTGCAGACGGTGGCGTCCGCCGCGGGGACGCTCTCGGCCGTGATCTTCGTGCTGCCCGGACTGATCATGATCGGGTGGTGGAGCGGTTTTCCCTTCGCGCAGTGCTTTGGAGTTTGCGCGATCGGCGGAATCCTGGGCGTGATGTACAGCGTGCCGCTGCGGCGCGCGCTCGTGACTCAATCGACGCTGCCCTATCCCGAAGGCGTCGCCGCGGCCGAGGTGCTGAAGGTCGGCACCGCGGCGGGCGTTGCCGACGAGCGCAATCGAGCCGGGTTGCTGGCGCTCGTCGGCGGAACGCTGGCCTCCGCCGGCTTTGCCGTAATCGTCGCCACGCGAATTTTTGCCGGTCAAATTGCCGGCTACTTTCGCGTCGGCAGCGCGACCACCGGTCTTGGGTTCTCGCTCTCGCTCGCGCTCGTCGGCGCGGGGCAACTGATCGGTCTCTCCGTCGGTCTCGCAATGCTAACCGGACTCTTCATCGCGTGGGGCGTCGCGACGCCCGTTCTAACCGCACTCCATCCGGCAGCCGGTCCCGCAGCCGACGTGGCGACGACGGTCTGGTCGCATCAAGTGCGCTTCATCGGCGCGGGTGCGATCGGCGTGGCGGCTCTGTGGTCTCTCGGGCGCCTCGCGCGCCCCGTTGCCGCGGGAGTCGCATCGGCCTTGGCGGCCTCTCGCCGTCGACGGCTCGGAGAAACTCAAGAGGAACCAAGAACCGAGCGGGACTTGCCGATCGGAATAGTCGCGCTTATTAGCGTTGGCTGCTTGATCCCACTGGCAATCCTGCTCGCGAACTTTCTGGCCGGCGGCCGGCTGGTGCCGATTGCCGGCTGGCTCACGCTGGCTGCCGTGATTTACGTCGTCATCGCGGGATTCTTCGTTGCGGCCGCCTGCGGCTACATGGCGGGCTTGATCGGTTCTTCGAACAGTCCCGTTTCGGGCTTGGCGATTCTGGTCGTGATCGGCGCGTCGCTGATGCTGCTCGTCATCGCTAGGTTCGCGGGCGTGACGGCGCCGTCGGAACTGATCGCGTATGCACTCTTCGTCACGGCAGTGCTCCTTTGCGTCGCAACGATCTCAAACGACAACTTGCAGGATCTAAAAACCGGACAACTCGTCGACGCGACGCCCTGGCGACAGCAGGTCGCGCTCGTCTTCGGCGTCGCAGTCGGCGCTCTGGTGATTCCGCCGATCCTCAATTTGCTCAATCGAGGTTACGGGTTTGCGGGTGCGCCGAATCTGCACAATGCGATCGCGCAGCCGCTGCCCGCGCCCCAAGCAACGCTGATCTCGGCGCTTGCCAAAGGCGTGATCGGCGGCCAAATCGATTGGTCCCTGATCGCAACGGGCGCTCTCGTGGGTGCGATCGTCGTAGCGGCCGACGAGCTGTTGCGAACGACCAAACGCGCGGCGCTCCCGCCGCTGGCCGTCGGGCTGGGTATTTATTTGCCGGCATCGACGACGGCGCCGGTCGTCGTCGGCGCCGTAATCGGATGGCTGTACAACCGTTGGGCCGCGCGCGCGGGCGACGTTCGCGCCAAGCAAATCGGCGTGCTGATCGCTTCGGGTCTGATCGTGGGGGAAAGTCTTTTCGGTGTAATGTTGGCCGGGCTCATCGTCTCGACCGGCCGCCCCGAACCCCTCGGGCTCGTAGGGGATGCTTTCGCGAAGGCCTCGACGGCGATCGGTGCCGTGGCCTTTGTCGTGGTGCTCGGCGCTCTCTTCAGGTGGGCGGGAACTCTCAGCCGAAGCTGTGCATCGTCGAAGTAGGATATTTGTTTCAAATGAGGCTAACGGCATCTCTCGCGTTGATCGCGCTCCTTTCGTCGGGCTGTGCCGGCGGCCGCCAGCATCGCGGCCACGGTTTCGCATCCCCGGGGCCGGCCGCAATTTCGGCTTCGGCGGCTGCGCCGTCAACGGTCCATCCGACGGTCCAAATTGCGGGCATCGTCGCGCCGTATCAGAACGTCGCGATCTCGAGCGCGCTCTCCGAGCCCACCGATTCCGTCGCCGTCCTCGAAGGGGACATCGTCCGGCGCGGCCAGGTGCTGGCGGTCCTCGATACGACCGATTTACGCGCGAGCCTCGAGGCCGCGCAACGCAGCGCTGCCTCTTCGGACGCCCGCGTTTCGCAAACTCAATATCAGGCGCAGCTCAACATCGGGCAGGGCAGCGATCAAGTTCGCAACGCGCAGGCAACGTTGCTGCAAGCGCAGCAAACGCTCAAGCTCGATCAGCTTAACCTGCAACGTTACCAAACGCTGCTCGACAGCGGTTACGTCTCTCAGCAGCAAGTCGACCAGCAGCGCACGACGGTGCACAACGATCAACAGCAAGCGCAGTCGGCGCAAGCCAGCCTTTCGTCGGCGGTGCTCAACTCGAAGGTCAACGGTAACTACCAGCAAGGGCTCCAGGCCGCCAACGTCGCTTCGGCCCAGGCCGATGCCGCCTCGGCTCACGCGCAAGCGGACCAGATTCAAGCGCAGATCGACAAGGCTCTGATTGTCTCGCCGGTGGATGGCGTGGTCGTCAATCGCAACCTCAATCCCGGCGAGTATCCTGGCTCGCGAACGATCTTCACCGTACAGCAGCTCGACCCGGTCTATGCCGAGCTTAACGCGTCGTCTGAGGACGTTTTCCGCATCCGACGCGGCGCCGCGGTCTCGGTTGCCGTTGCCGGCGTCAACACGTCCCTCTACCGCGGGCGAATCAACGCCGTCCTCGGGCAAGTTCAACCCGGCTCGACGAACTTCACCGTCGAGGCAATTCTTGCAAACCCCGGATACCGTTTGAAGTCGGGAATGGCGGTGACCGGGACCATCAATCTTCCCGCCGTTACCGGCATCGGCGTGCCTTCGACGGCCTTCCTGGATGATTCGCACCAGAGCGTGATGATCGTCAGTGCCGACGGCACCGCGAAACTCGCGAAGGTCCAAGAACGCGGGAGCGACGGAAAGACCTCCGTCGTCACTGGGATTGCCGCTGGTACAAAAGTGATCTCCAACGGGCAGCTTGGGATCACGGCGGGCCAGCAGATTGCGGGCCAAAGCCCCGGGCCCCAAAGCCCCGCGCCTTAGGAAGCGATCGTATGTGGCCGACCCGTCTCTTCGTTTTACGGCCGGCGCTGGTCTTCGTCAGCCTGGCGCTGATCGCCGTCGCCGGCGCCATCTCGTTGATGACGATCGTGCAGCAGCAGTTTCCGAACATCGATTTTCCGACCATCACCGTGCGCGCGAGCTATCCGGGCGGCTCGACCACGGATATTCGCGACGCGGTGGTGCGGCCGATCGAAGATGCAATCGCCGGCGCTCCCGATCTCGACCACATCAATACGACCGTTCAACAGGGCCAAGCGACGATCTCCGCCGTCTTCTCGCTGAACTCGAACAAGACGACCGATCTCGTTCAGGTGCAGCGCCGCCTTCTGGTGGCGCAATCGCAGCTTCCAAGCGACATGCCCGCGCCGACCGTCGGCACCTTCGATCCCGCAGAAGCGACGATTCTCACGATAGGCCTCAGCTCGCCATCGCTTACCGCGGGCGAGCTTTCGGCAATTGTCACCAACAACATCGTGCCGGACCTCGAACAAGTCGACGGTGTCTCGAACGTCAACGTCGGAGGATTGGTGACGCCGGCGATCGAGGTGACCGTCAATCCTAACTCGCTCGTCGCCTCCGGACTGACGCTCAACGACGTCGTGAGCACGATCTCGCAGAACAACGAGCGCGAGCCGGGCGGTATCGCCTATCTCCCGAATCACGAAACGACCATCGACGTCCGCGGCGATGTTAGCAGCGCCGCGACGGTCGCGGATTTGCCGGTCTTTGCCTCGTCGCCGTTTACCTCGACTTTCGGAAACGCGTCGTATAACGAGCCGGCGCTGCCCGGTTCTCCGGGTGCGCCTGCGAGTTCGTCGAGCAGCGCCTCGTCGGCCGGCGCCACGATTGCGTTGCCGTCCCCAGCCGCGCAGTCCAGTGCTGCCCCCGCCGCGTCGGCAGCGGCGGCCGCGCCGCCGATCGTCGTGACGCCTGCGCCGGGCGCTTCGTCCTCGCCGATGCCGTCGCCCTCGGCCTCAGCCTCGGCATCCCCGGCTCCGGCAGCGATGCCGAACTTGGCGGCGAGCGCCATCGCGCAGAGCAGTGCGACGACCGCGGCGACCGCGGCGCCTGCGCCCGCGCAGAGTACGACGAGCGCCGCATCGGGGGGTTCGAGCAGCTACGCCGGACCGGCGCTCTCGAGTCTGAATCCGTGGAGCGCTTCGGCTCGTCTGATCCGTATCGGCGACGTGGCCGCCGTTACCGATTCCTTCGAGCCGCAGCGACAATACAGCTACGTCGGAACGGTGCCGACGATTTCGCTGAGCATTCAGAAGGCGACGGGCGCGAGCGAAGTCACGGCGGCGCAGAACGTCATGCAAGCGCTGCCGGCGATCGAGCGGACGTACCCCGAAATGGACTTTCGAATCCTCAACGATCAAGCTTCCTACACGAAGCAGCAGATCTGGGGAGTCTTTCACACGCTGATCGAAGCGATCGCGATCACGGCCGTAGTGATGCTCTTTTTCTTGCGCTCGTGGCGTAACGCCGTCGTGGTGCTCATCTCGATTCCGGCGTCGCTGTGCGTGACGCTCACCGCGATGAAGATTGTCAATTTCACGATCGACACGGTCTCGCTGCTGGCGATGACGCTGATTATCGGAATTCTGGTCGACGATTCGATCGTGGTGCTCGAAAACGTGGAACGGCATCACGAAAACGGCGAAGCGCCCAAAGAAGCGGCCATCAAAGGCCGCACGCAGATTGGCCCGGCGGCGGTCGTCATCACGCTTGTCGACGTCGTGGTCTTTCTCCCGATTGCGTTCCTGCCGGGAACCGTTGGGAAGTTCTTGTCGGAGTTCGCGCTGGTCGTCGTGGTTGCGACCTTGACGTCGCTCTGCATTTCCTTCACCGTGACGCCCGCGCTTGCCGGAAACTGGTCGCTGCTCTCGCGTTGGAAGGCGCCAAAGCCGATCGAGCGGTTCGCGGAGGGCTTCGAGAACCTGCGCCAGTGGTACGCGCATCGCGCGCTTCCCTGGGCGTTGCAACGTCCGGTGCCCGTGGTCGCGGCCTCGGGCTTGGCGGTGATCTTTGCCGTGCTGCTCGTGCCGTTGGGTGCGGTGGGTTTTGAGTTCATGCCGCCGGTCGATCGCGGTGAGATCTTCGTGCAAGCCACCTATCCGATAGGCACGCCGCTTACGACCGTCAATGCCGGGATTGCGGCATTGGCCGCGCGGTTCTCCAAAATTTCTGACGTGCAATCGCAGACGGCGCTGGCGGGCGGCACACAGTCGAACTTCGGCGGCCTTCTGGTCCAGGGATCCGTCGGGCAGATTCACGTCTTTCTGAAAACAAATCGTCGCCGTTCTACGAATTTCTGGGCTCCGGTGCTGGGACGCATCGCACAGCAAGTCGCACCGACTGCGAAAGTCGTCTCCATCCCTGCAACGGGTACTGGCGGCGGCAACGCGCAGCCGATCGACTATCTCATTACGTCGACGGACGACCATCCCGAGGCTTACGAGGCAAAGATCGCGCAAGCGTTGCGAGAGACACCGGGAACCACCAACGTCAACAGCTCCGCCGAGAAACTGGCGCCGCAGGTCGACGTTTATTTCGATCGTGACCAAGCACGCGTGCTGGGCATCAACATCGGACAGGCGGCCGGCGGAATTCGCGCTGCGTTCGGCGGTACGCTGGCCACGCAGTTCACGACCTCGCGTGGTACGAAGTACGTTCAGGTGCTCTACCCGCGGTCGTTCCAGACGAGCCTGGGCGCGGTTAGCCGAATACCGGTGCGGACGCTCGGCGGGACGCTGGCGTATGTCGGCGACGTTGCCCGTTACGTGGAGGATCCATCCGAACCGCTGATGACGCGGACCAATCGCGAGACGGTGGTTCACGTCCAATCGAATCTTTCGCCGGGCGCGGTGCAGTCGATCGTCCAGCGAAACTTCACGCGTCGGCTAGCGACGCTCGGTTTGCCATCGAGCGTTGCGGTGAAAGCGAATGTCGGCGGTCAGCAGCAGAATCTCTCGGATACGGTGCGCGGCATGAGCACCGCACTGCTGCTCTCGTTCTTGCTGGTCTACTTGCTGATGGTCGCACTCTACGACAGCTACCGCTTGCCCTTCATCATCATGTTCGCCGTGCCCGTCGCCGCCGTCGGGGCGTTGACGTCGCTTGCGATAACCCATCAGGAGCTCAATCTTTTTTCCCTGATCGGAACGGTGCTGCTCGTCGGGCTGGCTTCGAAGAACGGCATTCTGCTGGTGGATTTTGCCAACCATATGGTCGAGCGAGGAATGGACCGCAGCGCCGCGATGATCGAGGCCGCGCGGGAACGATTCCGCCCGATCGTCATGACGACGTGCGCGATGATCGCCGGCATGACGCCGATAGCGCTCGCGCTCGATCCCGGTGCCGCTCAACGGCAAGCCCTGGGCATCGTCGTTATCGGAGGTCTAATTAGCTCGCTCTTACTGACGCTGGTGCTGGTGCCGGTGATGTTCATGTGGCTGGGGCCGAAGCCGCGCGGCACGACCGAGCCGGCCTCGGCGCCGATGCGGTACTCTCCGGTGGCGGGCGTTTAGGCATGTGGTTAACTCGGCTGTTCGTCCGCAGGCCGACGCTGGTCACGGTCTTCCTTGCGCTCGTGCTGCTCGCGGGATCGATCGCCGGCTTCAACCTCGTCAAACAGCAGCTCCCGAACTACGACGTTCCATCCATCCAGGTGCTGCTCACGTATTCGGGCGCTTCGACGACGGAGATGCGCGACGCGATCGTGCGGCCGCTCGAGGACCAGATCGCCGGGGCTCCGGACTTGAGCTATATCGAAACGTCGATCCAGCCGGGGCAGGCCTCGATCGTGGCGGTCTTTTCGCTGACGTCCGATCAGAACACCGATCTCGTTCAAGTGCAGGGGCGCGTCCAGAACTCGCTGCACCAGCTTCCCAGCGACCTGCCGACGCCGCAGATCTCGATTTATAATCCGAGCGAAGCCGTTGTCGTCTCGTTGAGCGCATCGTCCTCGACGCTTTCGCTCGGCGACCTCTCGGCGATCGTTACCAACACGGTCGTGCCGGCCATCGAACAGGTTCCCGGCATTTCGTACGTTCAGGAGAACGGCGCCGTGACCGCGTCGATTCAGGTCAACGTCAAACCGCAGGCGCTGCAATCTTCGGGATTCACGCTGACCGACGTGATCAATGCCGTTGCGAACAACAACGTCCGCGCGCCGGGCGGCATCGTCTATCAGCCCAATCGCGAAACGAACCTCGACATTCGC
>Ga0210398_10002848_pt1 | contig 16706 bp, 11 predicted proteins | sample IncBWC4OmetaG_FD_161047 | JGI IMG/M metagenome (GOLD analysis project Ga0210398, IMG submission 161047) | Forest soil microbial communities from Barre Woods Harvard Forest LTER site, Petersham, Massachusetts, United States - Inc-BW-C-4-O | ecosystem: Environmental > Terrestrial > Soil >... | reverse complement strand
TGCGGTCCAGCTGAAGCGTGTCGTTCCCAATCCGAATTTGAGGTTTGGGCACCAGCCTAATAGCCACGCCTTCCTGATGGGCCAAGACGTCACCATCAATTCACAAGGCCTCAGGGACTACGAATATACCCTGGCAAAGCCTCCGGGTGTATATCGAATTCTATTACTTGGGGATTCCACAACGTTCGGATGGGGAGTTTCTTTGGCCGACACCTCGGCCAAAATCCTAGAGCGCGACTTAAACGCACAAAATGTGCCTGGCTACCCACGGTTCGAAGTGATCAACTCTGGCGTCGGGAACTACGATACGGTCCAGGAGGTTACTTACTACAAGACACAAGGAAGGAACTTCCATCCTGACCTGGTCGTGCTTGGATACTTTATTAATGACCCAGAGCCGGTGCCGTCACAGAAGAATATTCCGTTGATTGACCGCTCCTATCTGGTCGCCTATGTGACCAATCGATATGACGGCGTCTTAAGACGGCTCGGCACCCGGCCCGACTGGAAGGCGTATTACTCATCTTTGTATGAGGACGACCGTCCGGGTTTCCAAGCCTGCAAAACTGCGCTTGTGGACCTCGCCGCCTCCACTCGAAGTGACAATGCGAAGCTTCTGGTTGCTCTGATACCGGAGCTACATCAAATCAACAATGATTACCCTTTCACGGCCGCCCACCAAAAGATCAAAGATATAATGGCTCTCGAGCAGGTGCCTGTCCTGGATCTCATTGATGGCCTGCGAAATCATGGCCCCGAACTTAGCCTATGGGTAACGCCCTTGGACGACCACCCCAACGGAAAAGCGAACACCCTAATAGCGGCGCAACTGCGGGATGCGATCTTGGCGGATCTGCAACTGGGCCACAGAAACGCTGCTGCAAGACAGTGATTACTACTGGCACCTCGACTCGGACACGACAGCGATTTCTCGTATTAGTGGGGACACCCTTGACGTGTAATGGGCCGAAAAATCAGAAGCTTTCGTTCGAGCAAGGAAGGCCTGGTCGCGAATTCAGTATCCAGCTCCACGTTATCCAAGTGAGTAGTCTTTCCGGCTCGGACAAAGGTTATGGAAATGTTCTTCTTGTCATCACGATTAAGCGCGTAAACCCTTTGACGCAGCTCAAGAAAAGGCATCGGCCAACCGCGCGTGGCAATCGCCTGCAGGGAGGCATTGTTCGACTCGACTACCCGGACCAGGTCAAGTTGATAGTTTGCCAACGCTAGCGGATGGCGCCAGATCAGATGGTTCGTTATCCCCCCCTCGCTGCGCAGGTTGCTATACATGGCAAAGGCAGTGTCGGTCTTCAACCCAAGATAAGGATTAAGTCCGTCAAACACTAGAAGGGCAGGCAAAACCCAGAATACTGCGGGAATTGGACGAAAGCATTTGGCGACAGGCGCGAATGATGCAGGCTGCGTGTGCCACAACCAGACGAACAGTCCGAGTGGGAGTAGGTAGACCAATAACATCCAATACCAAGCCCAATATGCCACCTTCAGCCACAGCAGGTTGAGACCGCCAACAAGACCGGACACTTGTCGGATTTCGGTGAGAGATGGGCCGAACTTAACCGCGGTTAATATCAACACGGAAGTCAAGATCGTCGGTAACGCAATACACAATCCCCTCCTCAGCCATCGCTTACGGCCAAGCCAGAAGTCGATTGCAACATCGCAAAAGCCATCAGGCGTAAAGAGGAATAGCAGCGACATCATCGTGATAGAAAATGCATAGAATTCACTGAAGCCAAGTGAGATATGAAAGAGGACACCATAGCAGATCGCAAAATTACGTGTCTTGCGAATGGAGAGTCCGACAGGCAGCAGCGCCTCGGTGACGATAGTGCCCAGAATTAATCCCCACCGAAAGGAGTCGCTGCCAGCGTGCAAATGCCAGAACGGAGTTCGCTCAAACAAGAATACAGCACAGCTAGACTGGAGATTCAGGAAATCCGTGTTTAGCTTGTGCCATGCCGCCAGCCCATAGACGATTACCAACTGTAAGCGCAGCAGCGGTTGAAGCAGCTCCAACCATGATCCGGAAGCTAGCCTGCGGAAACCGCTTCGGACAAGAACATAGGCTCCGGTCGAAGCTATCGAAGCGAAGATGAACAACTGCAGCAGGCGATTCGTATTAATCGCCGGAAGCGCGATCACGATAGACAGAACTTCGACCGACGCCAGCAACAGGAACAATGCTCCGGAAAGCGGCCAGATCACAACCAGTAGGGCGATGACAAAACCTGCCGTCTGCCAATCCACGCGAAACGGAATGCTGGTTTGAACATGCCAGGCAATTACTGCCAAAGCGACCAGCACGGCGAATGTGGCAAGGCGCCGCGACTGAGTAAGGCTGGCGCCTGTCGTTGCCGACGAGCCCTGTGATGCCAAGTCTAAAGACATCCGATCCCCATGTTCAGCGCGACTCATTGATCTTCAAGCCGCTGTTCACTCAGAGTGTATAACCGGCAGGTAGTGCGTCACTAACAAAAATATCAACAGACCTTACACTTCGTGGAGCACTGTTCCGATGTCTTTGACTGTAGTGTCCGAAAAGATGCACTGGTCTCGGGCGCTTTCGTAAGCTTTCGGCCTGAACCAGGCTTTACTTGTCCCGAGCAGGCTTCTTGGTAACGGATCCCTGATGAAGGCAATGTCACAAGATACGATGGAACCGGCAAGCCGCACGATGCGGGCAACGACCCTCCCTTGTTGGTAAGAGATTGACTTCGAGCGACGGGCTAATCTGAAAGAGTCATGAATAAGGCATTCTGCGCGGAGGTTACGACTGGCAGCACTTCGATGCACTCTAAGCTGGAAGAGCCAACAGGTATTCCGAAGGTCTGGACCTTTACCACAGCTGCACTCCTTTGCGCCTTTTACTTGGTTACCAGCATTTATATAGCGGCCCATCGGCTCTACTGGTTCGACGAGCTTTTTGTTGTGCGTATCGCTAAGCTTCCAAGCGTTGGAACCATGTGGCAAGCGCTTGCTCATGCTTCCGACACAATGCCTCCCGGCTACCACCTGCTGATGAGAGAGATGGGCAGGGCGTTTGGCTACGGCGAAGTTGCAATGAGGCTGCCCTCGGCACTGGCTATGATCGCCGGCCTGCTGCTGACCTTCGATTGTGCGCGGCGACTCACTGACGGCCTGCACGGATTGATTGCGTTGTCTCTCCTCACCTGCTCTCTTTTGCCATATTACGGTTACGAGGCCCGGCCTTATGCGATTTATTTCCTGCTCTCGGCTTTGGCTTTTTGGATTTGGACCTGCGCTCGCGATGATAGCACTTGGTCCGCATTCTTTTTTGGAGCTACGCTTTGCGTGGCGGTTACCATGCACTATTATGCCGTCCTGTGCATAGTGCCGTACCTGCTATGGGCGATTGTCAGTTGGAAGCCGCGGACTTTCCCTTTGCGAAAGGTAATTGCCGGACTCGTGGCAGTTTCCCTTCCTTCCTTGCTTCTATCGCCGCTGGCTATGGCCTTCTCGCGACAGTTCTCCCGAAATTTTTGGGCCCGTCCTTCGTTCTACTCGCTACGGACTGCCTTCCTTGAATTGTTTCCCGATGGCTTGTTCTTGCTTGCACTAATGATGATTTGGATCGCCTTGTGGCGATTACGCGAGCGGGGGGCGCTAGTCGAATCGATGTTCCCGGCCGAATCTCTCGGCTGGCTTTTCTTGTGTATCCCGTTGGCCGGTTTCGTAGTGGCGGAACTGAAAAGCAATGCCTTCCTGATTCGCTACTTTATTGGCGTACTGCCAGGGGTTGCAGTTGCGTTCTCCTGCTTGCTATGGCGCCACTTCCGCAATTCCTACCGCATCTCGGCTGGAATCTTTGTACTTCTGACCGCCTGGGGAGTAGCCGGCCAGTGGGCTACCGTCCGGCACCCTGAGTTGGTCGATCCATTTGGGCAACAGACTGCCACCAGGAAATATCTGCAATTGGAAGGTCCCTTGCTTTCCGCGGGTAAGCGGTTCATCGTGTTCGACAATCCTATGCTCCACCTCGAGGCGGCGCACTATTCCCAGCATCCCGAGGAGTGCATTTTGTTGCTCGCAGGAAACGGTACAGAAGACACCCCCACCGCTCGCATACAGGAAAATTTGTCACAATATTCTCCTTTGAAGTTCTGGAAATTTGCCGATCTCAGGTCCCATGCCGGGGAAACCGCGCTAATCGACCCCTCGCCGGAGACGTTGGAGGCAATCCGACAGGCCGGATTTCAGGTTGCCGTCCGATTCCCCAAGCCACTTGAAGTCATTTACCTGCAATGAACGCGGCGTACAGGGCGTACAGGCGGATGGCCCTTAACGTGCAATAACTTAGAGGGCTGATACGCAAAACGGTACTGGCCGTGAGAGGGTTTAGCTTGCAAATCTCAATCTTAGGTTGCGGTTATGTCGGCTTGGTTACCGGGGCCTGTCTGGCCGAGATGGGCCACGACGTGGTCTGCACCGATAATGATGCGGGCAAGATAGAAACCCTCAACCGGGGCGCCTTACCTATCTATGAACCCAACCTGGACGAAATCGTGGCGCGGAATCGCAAAGCGAAGCGACTCGTGTTCACGGCAAACCTGGGGGACGCGGTACGGTTCGGGGAAGCCATCTTTATTTGCGTCGGCACGCCGCCGCTCCACGACGGCGACGCCGACCTAAGCTCCATGGACAGCGCTGCGCGGGTGATTGCGGCCGAGGCTTCCACCTCCAAGTTGGTCATCGAGAAGAGCACCGTACCCATGCAAACCGGCCAAAAGCTAAAGCGTGCACTGGACATTTATGCGCGCAACTCGGGTTGCCGTTTCTCGGTTGCCTCAAACCCCGAGTTTCTCTGCGAGGGAACGGCGGTTGCCGATTTCCTGCACCCTGATCGTATCGTTGTTGGGGTGGCAGACCAGCATTCCGAGGCGCAACTTCGTGAAATATATCGTCCACTGGTCGAGCAAAACATTGGTTGTCCCATCCATGACGGAAATTGCCCCCCTAAACCTTCACCGCAGCTACTAGTGACCAGCATCAATAGCGCGGAATTAATTAAGCACGCCTGCAACTCGTTTCTGGCGGTAAAGATTTCCTACGCTAATTTGATTGCCGATATCTGCGAGAACATGGGCGCCGATGCTGACGAAGTTGTACAGGCTATGGGCCTGGATTCCCGCATCGGACCTCAGTTCCTTCGCCCGGGCTTGGGTTTCGGAGGATTCTGTTTACCGAAGGACATTCAGGCGTTCATCAAGCTGGGTGAAAAAGCAGGCGCAGACGTATCTTTGTTGAAAGATGCGGAGTGCATTAACAAGAAACGGATTGACAGGTTCCTTGCTAAAGCCAGGCACGCGCTATGGACCCTCAAAGACAAGCATATTGGTATCTTGGGTCTGGCCTTCAAACCGGAAACGGATGATATCCGCTTTGCGCCGGCGATGGAGTTAATCGGCAGGTTGTTGCTGGAGCACGCCCAGATCCAGGTTTATGACCCCCAGGCCATGGAGAAGGCGAAAGCGCTGTTTCCGTCGATTCGCTATTGCGATAGTCCTTATGAGGTCGCCGAGAACGCAGAAGCACTTATGATCGTAACTGAATGGCAGGTCTTCAGAACACTGGACTGGCAGCGAATGGAACGTTCCATGTTACGACCACTCATACTGGACGGTCGCAACCTTTTGAATTGCGAAGACATGGTGGCGTTGGGGTTCGAATATCAGGGCGTGGGAAAAGTCATTGACGAAGCTGTGCTCGTCAACAGCGCGAAATCAGCTTAGGGTCACAAGTCTGGCAGCTCATGTCCATTCAGCGGCTATGAAGTTTTCGAGAGCTTCCGCCGAGGTCAGGTCCTGGCTTGAATTCTGAATTTAATAGTTCAACCGACATCGCTGACGCGGTTCTAGTGCCGATTTCTGCGCCACCGCAGAAACCCAAGCCCGCCGACCGAACAATGCTCCGGGCTATGGCTTGGACTGGAGCGGGTAGATGGGCAACCCAACTTTTGACGTGGGTGTCGACCATCGTGGTAGCAAGAATCCTTGCGCCCTCAGACTATGGCCTGATCGGCATGGCCACAATTTACCTAGGACTGGTGGCGCTTATCAGCGAATTTGGCCTGGGGCAAGCCGTCATAACCCTGCGCGAAATGTCGTCCAACCAGATAGCCCAGCTTAACTCGCTGTCAATCGCTGCTGGTATCTCGCTGTTTGCGATCTCTTGTGGAGTGGCGAGTCCACTTGGAACATTTTTCCATAGTCCAAAGCTCCCTACAGTAATTGTCTTTATGAGTCTCTCCTTCCTGATTTCAGGAGCTCAGGTCGTGCCCGATGCACTCCTTCAGAGTGATCTGCGTTTCAAGTTACTTGCATCGTTCGATACAGTACGTGTATTAGTGCAGTCACTTACCACGGTCGTACTGGCATGGCTTGGCGCCGGCTATTGGAGTCTTGCCATTGGCCCTGTTGCCGGCGCCATGATTGCGGCGGTGATGGCCGTAATTGCGCGGCCTCATCCTGTTGCTCGGCCAAATTGGAAAGAGATCAAATACGCCTTGCGATTCAGTGGCGACGTGCTAGGATCACGAGTGGCGTGGTACGCCTACTCCAACTCCGATTTCCTGGTTGCCGGCCGCGTCCTGGGACCAGCTCCCTTAGGCGCTTACACAATCGCATGGACCATTGCGTCCACGCCGGTTGAAAAAATCACTAACATGATCACTCGCGTCGCCCCGGCTTTCTTCTCTGCCGTGCAGGACGATAAGCCGCGCTTGCGACGATACTTACTCGGTATTACCGACGGTTTGTCGCTCCTCACCTTCCCCGCTTGTATCGGTATGGCGCTGCTTGCCGATCAATTCGTCCTGGTTGTACTAGGTCCCAAATGGTCAGCTGTCGTTCTTCCATTACGTCTGCTGGCAATGTGCGCCGCGCTGCGGGCCATTACAACCGTGTTTCCCAACATGCTATTCGCCATGCGTCACTCGCGGTTCGCAAAGTGGAACATGATTGTTGCAGCCGTGATATTTCCGCCCGCCTTCTACTATAGTAGCCGTTGGGGAACCCCTGGGATCGCTTTGAGCTGGATCATCCTCTATCCACTAATTACGGCGCCTCTTGTTTGGCGCACACTTATGGCAACCGAACTATCCGTCTGGACTTATTTTCGAGCTATGTTGCCGGCGTTGCGAGCGTGTCTGTTCATGACCATCATGGTTGTTGGTGTCCGCTCGGTTACACCAGCAACGTGGCCGCTTGTATTCCGGTTCGCGGTTTCTGTTCTTACCGGGATATTCTCATACGCGGCCGTGTTATTTATTGCCGAAAGGCAGCGTATAGGAGATCTCTTTCGGGTACTGCGTGGAGGGGACATCTAGTGGCTCTCGATAAGTCCTCGATCGTCCTTGACCTCATCCTGCGGGATGAGGTCATTTTTTTGCTTTTCTTTTGAGGTTGGATCCGCCGTAGCAGCGCTCGAAGGTGTCACGGTTTTCGCTGGAGACTGACCAATATTCCCATATTCATACGCTCCAATATCAATAGCAGGGCCGACAACGGTTCGCGGCGTGGCGCTAACGGCGTCCACGTATTCGTACAGCGGCATAAGATCGTACCCCGCCGCGGTACCGGGACGCGTGCCCTTGTTAATCGCCGGGGACCCCTTCGAGAGATGGTAATCGTACCCGGCCTGATTAACGAGGTGTGCGTTGCGCGTCACAAGATTGCTTACTTGCGTTCCTCTTCCCTGCAACACGATCCCGGAGCCAACGAAGAGGTTGTTCATTAACCGCGACGTTGTAGGCAACCCGGAAACGTGAACAAAGACGCCGCCGCCTATGTAATCATTCACGATCGTGTTGTTGATCACATAAAGCTCCTGGACGGGGTTTCTTCCACCTTCTTCTGCATAGGAAATGATAATTTCGTTGTCGGTAGATGGGCTTTGCTGGATCAGGTTCCCGATAATATAGGACCGTCCGCCACTCGGGAGGTCGATTTCATAGCTTGCCGTGCCGATTTCATCGGTCAGGCGATTGTAGAGAATGTAGTTAGTCTGCGCCCGACTCTTCACCAAGTGTCCAATGTTGGCCTCGTGACTGTAGGAGTAGCGCAATGTGAAGGTTCGCACGCCGCCGATGTAAATGTTATGGCTCTGTCCGTCCCCAGAACCATTGCGCGCGAATTCACTATTTTCAATGAGGACGTCGCTGTTTAGGTTGGCGCCGGTCAGAATGCCATTCTCATTATCATGGAAATAGCAGTTGCGTACGATGAGTCCTAGTCCCTCCAGACGGATCCCAGCGCCGTTCTGATCGGGTACGGTCGCTCCGGAGAATTCGATATTCTCGACGGTGGTATTCGCCCCTTCAATGACCCAAATACCCTTCCCCTGCGCGTTCCTGCCGTGGGCGTACAACTGCGCACGACCTCCGACACCACGGATCGTGAGATTATTTCGGGTCCAAGTGGCCACATCGCCTGAATAGAGTCCAGCATCGATTTCAATCGTATCGCCGTCCTTTGCAATCGCTGCCGCCTTACTTGGCGTCTTCAGGCTTCGCCCGGGTCCGACTTCGAGAAGCCTTCCCGAAGCAGCGTGACATAAGATAGCATTCGTCTGCAGAAAGGCGAAAGCCAACAGGATCCATGCCATCACCCGCAATCGATCCTGTCCGGGGAGTATGGTCCGACGGAAAGGTCCATTTTCAGTCGCAGCCTCGCCATAGAGCTTGTCCGCAGGCAAGATCCAGTGGTAGCGCACATCTTCTTGTACAGGCGTCTCACTACTCATAACGGAATGCTGCAGTCGAGTTCGCGCGAGTTTTCACATTCCCGCATCCTGTTATCTATTCTGGCCGACGGTGCCTTCAACGGAAATGCCGGAAACCGGCAGCTCCACTTTCAAAACAGTTTTTCTCCCCGGTAACGTTGGGCCCGTATTCTCGTAGATCTCCAATTCCGAATTTATATGCTCCCTGTTGCTTACGATGGGGACCTTCCTGAGTAATTTGAATTGGTCCTGATGGAGAAGAGCCACCAGCATCTGCATCGACTTCAGGTCGTTCCAGAAATCAGGCTCTATCACGATGTAATGCACACCATAGCGCTGGAGCATCTCCTTAAATTTAACTTCTGTAACTCCAAACTCCTGAACACCAAACAAATCACGATGTATTGCCACTTTCAATAGAAGCTTATCGGCCCGCATTACGGTTAGGTTCTTACAGTCAGGCATGCTTTTTACATTAAATATGAAGGATCCGTCGCGAATGCCCGAAAACATCACAACACTATCTTGGGGAGCCAGAGAACACACATACTGTGCAGCAGCTCGGTAGCCAGAAACATACGGAACGGGTCTAGCGGCTAACGTATAAATAAAGCTCACGGCCCCGAAGGCCACGGCAACATACGGCCCTATAGGTGACGGCAACACTCGGATGATGGTTAGTATTGAGAAGACCACGAGCGGGAAGATGAGAAATATCGTATAGCGCTGGGAGGCCACCGAAATAAGCGTGAAGAAGGCATAAGCGGTTATAAGCCATGCCACCAGAAAAAACATAACTGGTTTTGGCGCCCGCCAGTCCTTACGGAAGATACAGCCAACACAGTACACCAGCGCCAGAGCTAGAAGCGTCCATCCGAGTTGCCGCGGCCATTCGAAACGGGCCACATACGTCCATGTCGCCAGGCTGAAACGTGAGTGCCTCCCCCAACCTCCTCCCACGGCCTGCTGCATATTAGTCCGGCCCCATAGCCAGGTGAACAGCACCAGAGGTGACATTCCCACAACAAAGAGCGCGCCCGACCACCAGAACTCGGAGCGCCGAAACAAATCATTCCTATGCACCACATATAGAGTCAATAAATATGCCGGCAAAATGAAGATTGCCGGTTGCTTGGTGTCGGCGGCTCCCAAGACCAGAAGAACCGTCAGATATAGATTGCGAGGTTTACCGGTATCCAAGTATAGAAAAAAGGAATAGCTACTCCATATAAGAAAGGCGAACGTCGGGATTTCCAGCATCACCTGCCTGCCCCAGAGGGCCATGACCGGAGTGCCGATAAACAACAGCGCAGTTGCCAGCCCAGTCACACGATCGACCCAGCGTCGTACCAGGAAGTATGTTCCGTAAGCAGTCAGGAGAAGAAAGAAGCTCACGGTCAGCTGAGCGGTGACGTGAGAGACGCCGAAAACGCCAAAAAATAATGCTTCTACCAAAGCGAATACCGGTGGGTAGGTTAGCGCCGTCACCGCCGGGTACTGAAGGTAGTAATCGATCGCCCATTGCTTGAGATGTGCAATGGGCAGGGCGCGTGCCATATCGTAGTAAAAGACACCGTCCATGGCATGCCGCGGTGCATCGCTCCACCAGAAATCTCCTTGCGTCGGAGAAGTCTTGAAAAGCAGACACACTGCGAATGTGAGGAGCGCCAGGCAGACGAGGTCTCCCCACTTCGAGTTGAACATCGAATCATCAGACGAGCGGAGCATATTTAGCTTCCCTGGTCACGTGCCGACGAGACACACGCTAGCTCAGGTAAGTCATCCGACCAGAAGCACACGGATCGTGGCGACCAGAATCGTGGCTACAAATAGTGCGCAAATACAGATATTAATTCGGAACTCGCGATATCTCGCATGGAACTTGCAACGCACTGACTCGGCCTATTTTTTTCTTCCAACGTTTCCTTCGACTGTCAAACCGGAAACCGGCAGCTCGACCTTCAACAGGTTTCTGCCCTCCGAAACCGGACCTAGATTTTCGTAAATCTCCAGCTCCGATTGCATACGCTCCTGGTTGCTGGCGACGGGTATTTTGGTCAACAACTTGAACTGATCTTGATGAAGAAGACCAACGAGCATCTGCATCGATTTCAAATCATTCCAAAAATCCGGCTCAAGCACTATGTAGCGAACGCCATAATGCTGAAGCATGTACTTCAGCTGATCCTCGGTAACTCCAAGTTCTTTAACACCGAACATGCTCCGCATCATGTTCACGCGAAGCAATAGTTTGTCAGATCGGATCACGCTAAGGTTCTTGCATTCTGGATTGGTCTTGACATTAAAGATGAAGGATCCATCACGCAGACCGGAGAAGAGCACTACACTGTCGGGCGGTGCTAAGGAGCAAACATATTCGGCCGCAGTCCGATATCCGGCCACATACGGGACATGGTCCGTTAGTAACATGTGCGAGAAGATTACAACTGAAACGAAGACTACTAAATAAGGAGCGATCCTGGCCGGAGTGCCCCGGACAATTACAAGTACGGCAAATAGGACTAAAGGAAAAATAAGGAATATTGTGTACCGCTGCGACTTTATAGCGATCAGGGTGAAGAAGACATAGCCGGTGAGTATCCAGGCCACAAGGAAAAACATCGGCGCCCTTGGCAACCGCCAGCGAGGCCAAAATAGTGCTCCTGTGCAGTAGATAAAGGCCAGCGCCGTCAGGAGCCAACCCACCTCAGATGGCCATTGGCGGGCCACGTAGAGCCACCCCGAAACGCTCGTCCGGGAATACTCTACCCAGTCTCCACCCATCGATTGCTGCACGTTGTACCGTCCCCACAACCACGTGAACATCGCCAGCGGGATCACACCTGCCACCAAGAGTATGGTCGCCCGCCAGAAGTCCGCGCGGCGAAATAGGTCCTTGCGAAAGACGAAGAAGAGCGTCGCCAAAAAGGCTGCAACAATGAACATGATCGGTTGCTTGGTATACATTCCGGCAACTACAAAACCAACCGCGAGGTACAGATCGCGTGATCTGTCGCTGTCAAGATAACGAAAGAAAAAATGGCAGCCCCAGATGAGAAACGCAAATGCGGGAATCTCGAGCATGACCTGCCGCTCCCAGAGCGCCATGATTGGCGTTCCTATAAAGAGCAGGGCGACTGCTATGGCACCGAGGCGGCCGACCCAGCGCCGGGTGAGAAAATATGCCCCGTATGCCGCACCCAGGAGAAAGCTACTTACAGTCAACTGAGCGGTTGCCGCCGATACTCCGAACAGGCTAAAAAACACAGCCTCGATCAGCGCAAATAATGGCGGGAAGAAGAGGACCGTAATGGCAGGATACTGCAGGTAATAATCCATGGCCCATCGCTTCAGGTGGGTTACCGGAAGGCTCCGGGCCATATCGTAATAAAAAACCCCGTCCATGGCGTGACGCGGAGCATCGCTCCACCAGAAGTCGCCAGCGCGAGGAGATGTTGCAAACACCAGGAAAACCGCGATCGCCAGCAAGAGGAGACATACCAGATCCTGCCATGTCGATTTGAGCTGTCCTTTATCAGGTTGCATGCGATCTACCTGTCCAACCCGCTATCAAAACTTTTCATAACCAGAATGCTGCAATCCACGTGCCAAGATCGCTCTAAGCGGCTCGGATGCTATCAGGCTCCGTTGCTCAGCGATAGTGATTCCACCCCACATCATTGTGCGCCTTGCCATCCAGTAGTGACGGGCCGTGAATCGTTGATATTGGGAGCCTTAGACTGGGAAGAAGGATCGTCTGGAATCAAGGAGTGTCGCTCCGATGCAGCCGATTGGGTGGAGCTGTCATTCCGCAGCAACTGCCTCAGGCCGGTGCTTAGCGCGTCCGTGAAGACACCCGCGCCACGATAGTTCAGGTGAAATCCGTCTGAATACAAATCTGCAGGCAGCTGCTGAGGTTGGAAGGGGACGAAGGCTTGAACTCCGACACGATTACCCGCCGCTTGAATAGCGCCAGAGCCATCCCTGACAGCCGTACTGGGCGGCACTACGAAAACGAATTGAGATCCATACTGGGCGCATAGACTCGAGATTTCGCGCAGACGGTTAGCCGCTAGTAGGTCGATCTCGTCGTCAGAGGCTAATGGCGGGGTTACAGGCCGAAGCTTCGCGGCTAAGTCCGGAAAATCGGGCAACAGGTGCACTAGAAACCATTTATGGAGTTCGCTACGCAAGCCGTAATATCGACTGAGATTTGCAAATAAGAGATTACTAGCGGTCGTGTTATCAATCGCCACGGACCGTTTGACCGCCAGAAGATCGTGCGGGTCCATGAGTAATGTGGCGAAGGCGTCGCCGTGGACCTCTGGCGCTATCAATTGCCGCGCATTCAGCACCAGGACCACAGCTCTGGGACGCGCACCTTCACGAAACAGGCGATGTAAACCGTAATACCAGTCCAGATAATTGGTGTCTTCTACGACAAATCGGGTGACCGCATACTCGGGCCCTAGCTTCTCGTTAAGCTGGGAAATATTGATACCCTTCTTTAATAGGGAGTTCCCCACAATCAAGACTGGCGCTGGCCGCCCCGGAAGTGGTCGCAATTCGTCAGCCCGAGCATGCTCCCTATTCAAGCGAGCATCCATCGCCTTATAACGCGGTAAGGCATACCTTTGGCCGATCTCCAGCGCGGCACAGAAGAGTGCACAGAGTGTTAACAAAATGGCGCTATAACGGCGCAAGAATGATCCTCTTAGAACTGGAAATAGATGAAGGTATTCGCCTGGTTGGCGGCAAAAAAAGCAATCGTGACCAGTGCCGAAAAACCCAGTCCGGTCCGAAACCATGCCGGCGTATGCTGGAAGATATACTCTTCCTGGTTATTCTCCATCCGCAGGTCCATCAAGAACATCGGAATCGAGAAGAGAGCTAAGAATTTCAGTGCCGTGAAATATTCTGGCTGCCATTCCAGGTTTCCAAGGCCGCCTAAGAAACTAAACGCGTCATGAATTGAGCTGGCGCGGAAGAACACCCACGCCAAGCAAACCAGGTTGAACAGCAAGATTCGTCTTGCCCAGGTAACAAGCGCACCTGACCGGACCTCCTCCTTATTTCCCACTCCCAAGAGACGCTCCAGCGCCAACCCACCGCCATGAATGCCACCCCACACAACGAACGTCCAATTGGCTCCGTGCCAAAGGCCGCCGATAAGCATCGTCGTGAGCAGGTTGCTATAGGTTTGCCAAGTTCCTTTTCGATTTCCGCCTAACGGTATATAGAGATAATCCCGCAGCCATGTACTTAAGCTGATATGCCAGCGTCGCCAGAATTCCTGCAGCGTAGTCGCCAGATAGGGCTGCCGGAAGTTCACCATGAAATGGAAACCGAGAAGCTGTGCAGCGCCTCGGGCGATATTGCTATAGCCGGCAAAATCGCCATAGATCTGCCAGGCGAACGCGTATGCTCCCAATAACACGACCGGGGCAGTCGTGGTACCAAAATTACCGTTGAATGCGGCATTTGCGATCAAGGCGCAATTGTCCGCAATCACGCACTTCTGAAGAAGGCCGAAGAGGATCAGCATTAATCCGTCGAAAAACTTGTCCCAGTCCAGGATTCGCTCCCGCTGCACCTGAGGCAGCAGATGACCGGGACGCTGAATCGGTCCGGCGATCAAGTGCGGAAAGAGGCTGATGAATAGTGCGTAATCTACGAGGGAGTGAGCTGGTTTCAGCTTTCCCTTATATACGTCCACGATGTAGGCGACTTCCTGAAAGGTGTAAAAGGAAATGCCGGGGGGAAGCAGTATCCGCAATAGCGACATTGGGACATTATGAAAGCCGACGGAAGACAACATCGTCGCGAAAGATTGGATAAAGAAGTTGAAATACTTGAAAAATCCGAGAAAACCGAAGTTAATTACCAACGACAAGACCAGGAGCAACCGCCGGTGCATCGGATTGCGCAGAGTGGCCATCTTCCTGGCCACCAGATAGTCAATGCATGTGCTGGCCGCCATCAGACACAGGAATCGCCAATCCCACCATCCGTAAAAGAAATAGCTGGCGGCTAGCAAGAACACATTCTGCCATCGCCGGCTCAACCTCCAATAGAGCAACACGACGACAATGAGGAAACCGATGAAAGCGGGGGAGTCAAATAACATAGCGGCACGTCAACTTGGAACGAAATCCAGTTATTTCCCGCTGATGAATACCGAATCCCTTCTCGGAAATCGCGGGATATGTCCGGGGAATAAAGAGCAATTAGGGTGCCAATAGTCAGAAAGCCCGTTGGCGCCCCACGACGATCGCCACTTGCGTCAGGAGAATCCAAGGCACTATTGAGTTTCAAGACCAGCCAGGGGCCGGAGGTTGACGACTGCAGTTCGCTTGGTCGCAGGACCTAAGTCCCCGGTAGGCAAGCGATTTCGTTACCAGCCTTGCTCTAAAGAAGAAAAGGAAGGGCCTTTGCCCTTCCTTAGGAGGTAGTTCGGATCCCAAAAACGCTCGCAGCGCTGCTGGAACCACAGCAATTTGAGCAGCCTCAGATCAGCAGCTTTTTCCGCAACGCGAGACCGAGGCCCAACAACCCTGAACCTAGCAGTGACAGCGCAGCCGGCTCGGGGATATCGAACTCATTGTCGAAGCTCGTCGTGTCAATCTGCCCGTGGCTGTCGATGGTGACGGCCAATGTTAACGCAAACGGTCCGTTACCCACATTGCCGAACCCGCTCATGGAGCCACTGAAGAGCCCCCCCGTCACGGTCAGCAGACTTGTTAGGGACGAACCGCAGGCAGTGCTAGCGCAGAAAGCAACGTTGGTCGGCGATACCCAAGCTTGGGTAGTGATTGTGGTGCCAGCGAATGTGCTGGTCCCACCGATTTTGTCAAGTGCAGTCTGGATTCCAGTCGGAGAGGTCAGACCAACTACCGACAGCAGTATCGTCATGGGAGCCGCACCAGCCCCCGACGTCGCGTTGAAGGTGCTGATGTCCAGGATTGGTGTAAGGTTTTCGAGGGGCGGTCCGAGTCCGCTGGTGATGTTCGTGGTCCAACCCCCGAGGGACCCAATGAACGTAATCTGTCCTAGACCCGGGTTCGAGTCAGAGGCATTTCCGGTACATCCTGCAAAGTTTATGTTGTTGTCGCAGATCGTTGCCGTGTCTGGATTGCTCGTCATCTGCATTCCCAGATTCGTCCCGGCAAGCATCGTAGTAGGCACTGCAAGCAATGCAATTGCTAACAGGGCCAGAACTGCTACTTGGTATTTTCCGCTCATTTGCCGTACCCCCAACTGCTAGTCTGAAGTGGTTGCAGAGTTGCCAGTGGCTCTGCCTAACCTGCAGGATCCGATAGCCACCGTTACTACCTCACAGCTACCTCTCTATGAGCAGTTCGGCTGCCAAAGTGTGGACCTCCTATGTATTTGAAAATAAATGTTGATCTTTGCGTCAGCCCACGTTTGCCAACCCTGTGCGCAAAGTCGTACCCAAAGAAAAGGAATAGATATGCTGGAGTACGTCAGCCGGTCTGGCTTGCTCTCATGGGAGTTGAGGTAGCCGTTCCTGCGAGCTATCCGTCAGGTTGGGAAACGACATGCCCTGAGCAAACTCGCTTAGCTTGTTAGGAGCTCCAGCCGACTCGTCGTTGACACTGGTTGAGATGGCGAAAAGAAATGCATTTTCAGGGCGGCCAGCCAGTCTGGATTCTGCTTGCATCCACTTGATTCTGTATGGTTTGGCCGTTAACTGATCGCCGCTCAAGTACCACATCCAGACCAGGCGATGCTGCCTGGCAGAGCCAATCCAATATTCCGCTACCGTAACCGGTTTGCCCGACACCATCGCTTCGCGATAACCGCTGTCCAGGAGTTTCCATTCGCCGGAGGTTCCTACCGCGTTTAAGGAATTGATAAGCTCCACGCCACGTCTTTTCATTGGGTAGGAGGCGATGTACAGGGATACCTCGCTTGAGCCTTTGGTA
>Ga0210398_10002847_pt1 | contig 16706 bp, 10 predicted proteins | sample IncBWC4OmetaG_FD_161047 | JGI IMG/M metagenome (GOLD analysis project Ga0210398, IMG submission 161047) | Forest soil microbial communities from Barre Woods Harvard Forest LTER site, Petersham, Massachusetts, United States - Inc-BW-C-4-O | ecosystem: Environmental > Terrestrial > Soil >... | reverse complement strand
CGAAGCTCGCGGTGCCCTGGGGCGCGTCGCTCCACTGCACAGCGGGAGAAGCAGCCTCGGCAACGCCGCAGGTGTACTGCGCGGGAATCCAATCGTCGTCGTAAAACACAGTGGCCAGCTTGAATTTCGACGGCGGCGGAGGCGTCGCTTGTTGCGCGGCGAGGCCCTCTGCCCCAGCTGCCAGCCACAGCGAAACCATGAGCGCGCTCATCATCTTCATTCGCATTGGAATCCCCTCGCGGCCTCCCGCGCCACGGCGCCGTTACTGCAGAGTCCTCGATCCCACCGCTTCGCGCAGCTGCTCGAGTGCGAGCAAGTAGGAAGCCAGCGTTTGCCGGTAGCCCAGCTGCGTCGCCCGGTAGCTGCGCTCGGCATCCAGGAAATCGAGCAGCGCCAGGCCGCCGCGCCGGTAGGCGTATTCGCTGATGTCCCGCGACTTGGTGGCCACTTCCAAGTATTTGGAAAGATAAAGTTGTACGATCCGGTCGTTGGACTGCAGCCCTTCGTAAGCGTCCCGCACGTCGGTCAGGACCTGGCCGTTGGTAAACGCCTGCGTCTCCTGGGCTTGAGTAATGGCGTAGCGCGTGCGCGCGATTTCGCCCTGGTTGCGATTGTGGATGGCGAGGGGAATGCTAGCCAGGCCCGTCGCGGCGTTGATTCCGTTGACGTGCGAATAGTTGCCGGAAACGGTGACGTCTTGCTTGCCGTTTGCTATCTGCAGTTGGTATTGGCTATCCGCCGCGGTCACGCCTTGCTGCGCCGCGCGCAGGTCGGGGCGATTCTGCAAGGCCTTGATCTGCAGATCGCCGAGATTGACTTTGACCGGTTGATACTCGAAGTCGCTGACCACGTCGTACTCTGCGGAGACGGATTCATAGCCCAGCAATTGCCGCAAGTCCGAGAGCGATTGCGCTTTCGCCAACTGCGCCTGCTCCTCGTCGCTTGCAAATGCCAAGAGCTGGAGCTTGATCATCAGGTAGTCATTTTCGCTGAGGCCTCCGGCCTGAAACTGATGCTCGCTGATGTCCACGGTGCTCTGGAAGCTCTTGAGGTCCTGTTCGGCCAGGTCCAGCGTGGATTCGGCGAGCTGCGCGTTGTAGAACAACGTGGCCACCTGAAAGGTCAGCCCGCGCTCGTTGTCGGCCACCTGCGACCGGGTCTGCGCGGTGATGTCCTTCTGTGCCTGCAAACGGTCCTTGCGCTTGCCGCCCCGCTCGATCAAGTAGCTGAGGCCGATGTCGCCTTCCGTGTTGTTCTTGAGGTAGTCACCGGTGGACACTCCCGTATAGAGGTCCGGATTTTGCTTGGCAGGCGAACCGAATATGGGCAAATACTCCCAGTCCACGAAGAGCGAGGGATTGGGGCGGAGTCCCTGGGTAATTTCCTCGGCCTCGCTCTGCTGGATAGTGGTGCGCAGGGCGATCAGGAAGTGATTGTGCTTGATGGCCAGATCGATAGCTTCTTCAAGTGTGATGCGCACCGGGCCGCTGGTGGCCTGGCCGTGCGCTAGGGGAGTGGTCAGAAGGCAACTGACCACGGCGCAAGCGGCCAGGCCGAAGCTATTTCTCCAATTTCTGCGAGCCATTCGATTAGACCTCAAAGTTCGCCTCCGCTTCCGGCAAGACGTCGCCGTCGCTCGCAAACCACACGTAGAGCGTGGGCAGGATGAAGATGCTCATGCACAGGTCGGCGATGAGCCCGCCGACGATGACGATGGCAAAGGGCCGCTGCGAATCGGACCCGATGGCATGCGAAAAAGCGGCAGGCAGCAGTCCAAATGTGGCGACCAGCATGGTGATCATGATCGGGCGCAACCGCAGGACGGCGCCCTCCACGGCCGCATCGATGACCGTGTAACCGTGCGCGCGGAGCTGGTTGATGTACTCCAGCATGATGACGCCCGTCTGCACCGACACGCCGAAGAGAGCCAGGAAACCCACGCCCGAGGCCACGCTGAAAAATGTATGGGTGATCAGCAAGGCCACCAGGCCGCCCACGCGCGCCATGGCCACGGTAACCAAAATCAGCGTAGCCCACTTGGCCGACTGGAACATGGTGTAGAGGATGATGAAGATGATCAGAATGGTGATGGGAATAATGATTAGCAAGCGGGCTTCGGCGCGCTTCTCGCTTTCATATTCGCCCGCCCACTTGAGCACGTAGCCACGCGGCAGCTGGACCTTCTGGTTGATCTGGCTGATGGCTTCCTCGACCGTGGAGCCCAGGTCGCGGTCGCGCACTTCAAAGCGGATGGCGACGTAACGCGAGCCGTCCTCACGATAGATGTCATACGCGCCATCCTTGACGTCCACTTTGGCTACCTGGGCCAGGGACACGCGCTCGCCTGAAGGGCTGAGAATCCGAACATCCTGAATGGCCTCTTTGGTATCGCGATACGGTTTCTGGTACCGAACGGTCAGGCTGTAGACAGCCTCCCCCTGAAGGACTTGGCCGATCGGAAAACCTCCGACGGCCGTTTGGATGGCATCTTGTACATCTGCGACATTGATGCCAAACCGCGCAGCTGCTTGCCGATCCACGGTGACGTTGAGATTCGGTTCGCCCGTATCGCGCTGCAGCCCCAGGTCGTGGATTCCGGGGATCTGGGACATGACCTCCTTAATCTCCTCGCCCTTCTGCTCGAGAACATCCAGGTCCGGGCCATACAGCTTGGCTGCCAGGCCTCCCTTGGTTCCGGTAAGGGTTTCATCGACGTTGTCTTCGATGGGCTGGGAGAAATTCCAGAAAGCGCCCGGAAACTTCGACACCTCACGGTTCATGGCCGCAATCAGCTCATCTTTGTCCTGATTAAAGATCGGCCGCCATTCTTCTTTTGGCTTCAGATCGACGAAATACTCGGTATTGCCGAATCCACCGGTATCCGTTCCGTCGTCCGGAGCGCCCGTCTGGGAAACGACGGTTGTGACTTCGGGAAACGAGGCGAACACCAGCCGGCACTGGCTGGTGAAACGCTCCCCTTCCGTGAGGCTGGTGCTGTTGGACAACTCTCCGCGGGCCCAGATCGCGCCTTCATTGAGGTGCGGCAAAAACTCCGCGCCGATGATTCCGCTGAAGGTGAGGTACATCGCCACCAGGAAGCTGCCCAATCCGACTCCGATGGTCAGCCAGCGATGGTCGATGGCCTTGCGGACCGCGCCGCGGTACCACTTTGTCAGCCACGCAATGACCGGGTTGTGCCATTCCTTCACACCCTTGCTGAAGAGCCAGCTGGCCAGTACCGGCGCGACCAGGATCGCAAATGTCATGGCGCCCAGCAGGGCGAGCGCGACGGTCCAGGCCATGGGCTTGAACAGTCTTCCTTCCACACGCTGCAGGGTGAAGATGGGCAGATACGCGGTGATGATGATGGCGATGGCGTAGAACACCGGCCGCTGCACCTCGTGGCACGCCTCGCGGATGGCCTCCGCGGGCGATTTGAGTATCACCGTGACGCGCCCGGGATGGGCCTCGCCGTTTTCCCCGTTGCCGCCGGAGCCCTGAGCCGCGCTTTGGCGCCGGTTCAAGTGCCGCACGATGTTTTCGACCATGACTACCGCGCCGTCCACGAGCATCCCGAAATCCAACGCGCCGAGGGAAAGAAGATTGGCGGGAATTTTGCTCAAATCAAGCCAGATGGAAGCGAACATCAAGGAAAACGGGATGGTCAACGCCACGATCAAGGCGGCGCGAATGTTGCCGAGGAACAGCAGCAGGATGATGGTAACCAGGACCATTCCCTCACCGAGGTTGTGCAGCACGGTGTGTAGGGTGAAGTGCAGCAAATCGCTGCGGTCCAGCATGGGGACGATCTTCACGCCCTCGGGCAGAATGCGCGTGTTCAGCTCGTCCACTTTCTTGTGAATCCCATCGAGCGTGGGCTGTTCTTCCGAGCCCTTCAGCATCAGCACGCTGCCCTGAATCACGTCCGGTTCGTCGACAATCACGCCGTCAGGGCGGTGCGTCGCCCGGGCCATGTGCCCCAAACGAATCCGGGGGCCCATCTCCACGACGCCAATGTCCTTGACGCGAATGGCCGTTCCGTTTTTTGTGGTCAGGACGGTGTTCTCGATGTCCTGCAGGTTGCGGTAGAGCCCGATGGCGCGGACGTTCATCTGCTGCAAGCCGACTTCGACAAAACTCCCGCCGGCGTTGACGTTGTTGATTTCCAGCTGCTGTTCCAACTGGCCGATACTCAGTCCATACGAGATGAGCTTGGCAGGGTCCACGCGCACCTGGTATTCGCGGGCGGTGCCGCCAAAGTCGCTGACGTCAACCACGTTCGGCACGGTTTTGAACTGCTTGTACAGGACCCAGTCCTCGATCGAGCGCTGTTCCATCAGGTCGTAGCTGGGGTTGGTGCTGCGAATGGTGTACCAGTAGATTTGTCCCGTGAGGCTCCAGTCCGTCCCGATTTGCGGTTGCACTCCCTGCGGCATGCTGACCAACGTGAGCCGCTCCAGAACCTTGGCGCGATTCCAGTCGTTGTTGGAAGTGTCGTCGAACACGAGGGTCATCAGCGACAGGCCAAAAATGGACTCCGATCGCATGACCGACAGGTGAGCGAGCCCGCCCATCTGAATCTCGATCGGAATGCTGACTTGCTGCTCTACTTCCTCGGCGGAACGCCCCGGCCATTGCGTGATGATGTTCACGTAGTTGTCGGCGATGTCGGGATACGCTTCCACGGGCATATCGTGGAAGGCCAGCATGCCCGCGAAGAAGATCAACAGCGCCGTGATAATCACCACGAAGCGGTTGTTTAGAGCGAAATCAACGAGCTTGCGAATCATTGGTTTTTCCTCTGGCCTCCGGGGCTCGCGTCACTCATTGTCGATGGCGTTCTGGATCGTGGCCGCGTTGGTCACCACCTGCTGGCCCGGCTGCAAACCGCTGGTGATTTCCTGCATGCCGTTGGGCAATTGCGCCGCCGCGGTCACCTGGACACGCCGGAACTTCCCCTGCGTCGGAATAAAAACCCAGTCGCGGTCGTGCAAATGCAAAATCGCGGACGCCGGCACGGAGGTGAAGACCTTCTTGTCCAGGCTGTAGAACGTCGCGGTGGCGAACATGCCCGGGCGCATCAACATGCCGGGATTCGCCACCTCCAGGCGCACCTTGGCCGTGCGAATGTTGGGATCGAGGATCGCCCCGATATTGCCCACCCGCCCTTTGATCATCTTGTCCGGGAACGCATTCAGCTTGATGTCGGCGACCTCTCCGATTCGCACGCTGGCCATATCGTTTTCGTACACGTCGCAGACCACCCAAACACCGCTTAAATCCGAAATGGTGAATGGATTCGGCGAGGAGTAGGCCTGCACGCTGGCGGCGTTGGTCACTTCCTGATCTGTGATCACACCGCCGATGGGCGCGACGAGGTCCACGATTCCGTTGGGTTTGTCAGGATCGTTGCCGAGAAGCTTCAAGTGCTCGGTGGCGGTGTCGAGCGTCGTCTTGGCGTCGTCCCAATTGTCTTGCGCGACTTCCAGGTCCTGCTGGGCCATGGCGCCGTGCTCGTACAGGTCTTTGGTCCGATCGAACTGCTTGCGCGCGAGCAGTTCATCGGATACGGCCTTGCGGTAAGCGTCGAAACCCATTCCAACGTCGTCGCTGCGCACACGCAGCAGCACTTGATCTTTCTGCACGGTGTCGCCCAGGCGCGCGCGAATGTCCACCACGCGCCCCGACGCCAGCGTGATGACGGGCACGCTCCGCGAGATATCGGGAAGCACGGTGCCGGTGACCACCAGTTCGGACGGAGCTTCATAGCGCGTCGCGGTCGCCGGCGGATACTGTTCGGGGTGGTCGACCGAGAATAAACTGACGTCTACGCCCTGCACCACCTGTGCCGGTGGCGGTGCTTCCTGCGCCGCCACATCGCCGTGGTTTCCGCCGCAACCGGCCAGTCCGAGGAGCAAGGCCACGGCTACACCCAGCGTTCCCAACTGCAACCCCTTCTTGCTTATCAACATAACTCGCACTCCTCCGCGAGAAGCTTTTTCCACGCCGGTCCATAACTTGCCTGATTTCGGCGCACACCCGCTGCTGGCAGAGCGCAAGGACCGGTTGCGCCTGCAAGAAATGCTCGCGTGCGTGCGCTTGGTGATGTGTTAAACGGCGAGAGAGGTAGGCGGGGCCCGGCCGGAGCGGGAAGCGTCTTCCATCCTTCGCGCAAATGACCGATTGAATGGAGACAGAAGACTCTGCTGCAGTGTCGGAGCCAGCGTTCGCTTGCTGGGCGGCAGATGAATGGCCTTGAAGCCGGAGGATCTCAGGTAGGCGAAGGTCTGGCCGTTGCGCCGGCGCGGGTCCAGATTCTCGCGCGAGGAAAAGAAGCCCGCCTCCGTGCTCGATTCGACGACGGCAAAGTGGTCGTGGCCGTCGTTCACCAGCACCGTGGGAGGCCAGCGTGGCAGGGCCGGGCGCAGAATAACGTCGTTCGGCACATGGTCACCGGTCATGTCCTGCATTTCGATTTGCAGGCCGCCAGGAGGAGCGCTCACGACAACGGACTGCTCGGCGCCCGACGCGAGGCGCAACTCCACCGTGTAATTGGCGTAACCGGCGCTGGTCTGTTCGGTGACCGTAGCCGCGTCCAGACTGTGGTCCCCGGCGAAATCCAGAAAGTAGCTGCGGACCTGAAAATAGCTATTCGATGAGGAACGGGCTGGGGTCCGCTGGAAGCGCGCGCTGGTTCCTGTGGAAGCGTGGCCCACCGTGCGCTGTGGCACCCTGGCCGGACGCCCGGCCGCGAGCAGCGAGCCGGCGATCAGGAACACGGCAGCGGCGCATAACGCCCAGCCGCGATCCCATTTGGAATGTTTCTCGAGATTCATGAAAGCCTTCGCGCTCTCAGAAATTCTTCCGTCGATTTCCGTTCGGCAGCGCTCTGCAGCAGCCGGCCGTTCGCCGCGCACCAAATCCAGCGAACTAGATTGAGAGTTCCGATCGCCAGGATGAAATACACGCTCACCTCTTGATACGTCCCTGGTGATAAACACGTCGTAAGCGATTTGTAAAACAATCCATCGAACTTTTGATTGGCAGCGATTCAAATTTTTGCTGAGCGCTTTCCGCGGAAACTTCCGGGCCAGGTGTGTCCCTGAATTTCAATTGTGATTCGCTGCGGCAAAATCGCGGGCCCGCTAAGAAATCTCTTGCGGTGGAAACCGGCGTGAGGAGAGACCGCCGGGCGGCCTCTCCTCCTCGGGATGCAACTTCACAAGGACTGCACATCATTTGCTCCCAAGCGCCGTAAAGAGTTGGTCTGTGGCCTCGCATTGAACTGCATCATCACAGTCCTCATCGGGGCCGCGGTGCGTTGCATTAGAACCTCGTCATGATCGCGAAGGTGACGTTGGCTTGGCCCCTGCGAAGGTCCGGAGCCCACGCGTACCAGCCGGAGTTCGACACGGCGCTGCCGCCGTTTTGAATGTTGCAGGCCTGATCGACCGCTCCGCCGCCGGCCGAGGGTCTTCCGTTGTTGTCCACGTTGAACCCACCGCCCGAGTAACTGAAAGTGTTGGCGCCGGCATTCGTCGCAGTGCCGGTCAGCACTTCGGAGAAGGTTCCGTTGGTGCAAACGTAAGAGGCGGGCGAGCCGGTGTTCAGGAATGCGTTGTTCCCGTTGGGAGGCGTGATCCCACCGCGCCCTGAATAGTACGGCACGTCCGCCGCGCGATAGCCGCCTTCCAAGCGGAAGGTCAGCCACTGGGACGGCATGTAGTCCAGGGTTACAGTTGAGTCCCAGGCGTGGTACTTATCGCCTGGATTCTCCGTGAAATAGGGCGATCCGCTAGTCGCGGTAGCGCCGTTGATGGGTGGGAGCAGGGTGAGATAGCGGCTCGGGTTGTTGAGGTAGCCGCCACCGAAGGTTACGCCGTAGCGGTCCTTCATAAACTGCATGCGCTGGTAGAACATGTACCCGAGCATGACACTCTTGAACCCGCCATTCTTGTCGTTGAAGCAGTTCTGCCTCGTCTGACCCAGACTCGCGTCTCCGCCGTATTGACAGCCGGCGTCGCCCGTGCCCGAAAAGGCCATCATGTCCAGGAAATGCCCTGGCCTGTTCAGTGCCCGGATTTCAAAGCTGTCGTCGGTGTGGATACGAGAAACATACGGCGCTCCGAGCACATCCGTGCCCATGCCGTAGTTATTGAACACGAACGACAGCCAGGGCTTCGGGCGCCACAAGATCTGGCCTCCCAATCCGGGCTTGCTGTTATACCTGGCGTAGGATTGCCAGCCGTTGACGATCCACGGCTCGATCTTCAGCTTGGCGGTGGGGAAATACTGAATGCGCAAGCCGTTGAAGAACCAGGGCGTGTTGGAGGAAACGTAGGACGGCTGGTAGGTCCAGTTGTCAAAGTTGTAGTAGCTGAACAGGCCGATGTAGGACACGAAGATTCCGGCATCGACGTTCAGGCCGTGGCCGACTCCATCGAAGTGATATCCGCCCCAGCCTTCCGAAATGTAACGGTAGGCGTCAGACAGATCCCACTGGCCCTTCTGGGCGCTGCCGTCGTTGCGCGGCGTGGTGGTGGAGAACAGTCCGAACATCGTCAATATGCGGCCGCGAACGTGGCCGATATTGATGTTGCCGCCGAGGCTCAACTGCTCCAGTTGCCATTCGTTGACTCGGAAGCTCTCCGTCGATCCGCCCATGGTGGAGTCTCTGGGATGGTTGAAGTCATCGATGTAGTTAACGTCGGCCCTGAATTCCGGGGTGAAGTATTTGGTGGACCACGGGCTGTCCTCGTTGCGGCCGTTGGCGTTCATCCAGGTCCAATCGGCGTACGAGAACGGATCCCATCCCGCGGGGTGAGTCGGAATGTCGGTGTCGCCGTAGTAGTTGGTTACCGTGCCGGCCGTGGAAAGATATTGGCCGGGACCGGGCGTCGGCGGTGGCGGAGTGGCAGGCGCCTGGGCGGCCGGAGCCGGCGCGGCGCCTTGTGGAGCACTCGCCGCTGCTGCCGGAGCTGCTGGCGGTTGGTCCGCTGGGGCGCGGCTCTTCAACTCCGCCTCAAGCTCGTCGATGCGCCTGCGCATGGCCGCCAGTTCATCCGCCACGGCGGCGGGAATTGGCGTGCTGGCCGGCGTCTCGGCGGCTTTGGGCGGATCGGTGGCAGTGGCGCCGCTTGTGGCCGCGGTTGCCGCGGCGGGCTCATCCGCAGAAGCGGTTGCGGTCGAAGCGTCCGGTGAACCTAAATGCAGGCTGGCCGGCTCCGCACGATAGTCCGAGCCATAGGAACGGTACGCGCTAGCGGAGCTCTTGGGAGCCCCGGCCCCCATCTGCCGCGCACCGACTGAGACGTCAAAGGCCACATCTTTACCCGGAGTGACGTCAACGGCCAGACCACGCGACGGCGCGAACCCTTCGATCTTCGCGCCGATCTGGTAGTTGCCCGGCTTGAGGTGCTTGAAAACGTAGGTGCCGTCCGCCGCGCTGACGGTGGAGCGCTCTACATCCACGTCAGCATTGAGAATGACAACCTGCGCGCCCGGCATGGGCAATCCGTTGGGATACCGGATTACCCCGTGGACGTCACCCGGTGCGTGGTCCGCCGAAAGCACGTGCTGGTCCTTCGCCGGAGTATCCATCAGAGTGCTGAAATCCGGCCCGCTTGCTCCAATAACGCCGGAAGCCGGCGCCTTAGACAAGTCGATATCTTGTGCTCGAAGCGGGATGCTGCATAACAGCAAAATCAGTTGGATCACCACCCCGGCCGATAATATCCCCCGCAAAATCGGTCTGCGTTTCATATACACCTTCCTCGTAAAATAAACTGCAGGTCTGCACGCTAGGGTCGGGCACGTCAACGGAGCATAAAGGGATTGATTGAAACTTTGATTGCGAGAGATAAACGAATTGAAATTCAACACGGAATTGCTCGCCCCCCGGAAATGCGCCGCGATAACTTCTTGTTGACCAAGGCCGCCTCTTGCGACATGTGAACAGAAGAATTGCGGAGCCGCGCCATTGCGGAATCGGTTTCCAATCTCCTGCACCGCTCGCGGGCGCGTTCTGTATGGCTGTTTCGGCCTTGCGAGCTGCTCGCAAGAGTTCCTGGCCGACGCAACAGATTCTGTGAGATGGGTGCTTCGTGTCATGAAACGAGACTAATGCGCCGCCCGTAAGGCCGGCATAAACGATCTGCACGGAAGAAGTAAACAGGGATAAACGAAGAAAAGAATAGGCGGCATCCAAACTTTCAATCAGTCATGGAAGCTGCCGGCGCGCCCGGGACAAGGACGCGCGGAGAATCGCGGGCCGTGAGGCAGCGACATGGCTCGCTGGGCGCTTGTCTCGATGCGAGGCTGGGAAACGCGCTGGCTGGAGGGCTTCAAGGTCTTGCCGGACTTGAGGACTTTTCAGGAGAGGTGCCTGAGGGGCGTTTCAGTCGCGCGTTCTCTTCGCGGAGAACGCCTCGGCTGAAACGCTTTCAGATCCTGCATGCTGCTTAGTCTTTCGCTGGAGCAACGTCGGACACTGCGACGGTACCCATAAGCGCGATTGCTGCGGTGTCGGTCGACTCCGGAACCATGCGGCCGGCAACGGTGACCGATTGGCCGGACACCTTGGCCAGCAGATTCTTGTCGCCCGCCAGGCGATAGACGCGATTGCCGGAGACCAGCGTGTAGTCGGAGTGCATGAAGTTGACGCAATACTGAATCGTTTGCGCCACGCTCATGCCTTTACGCGCGGTGACCGATCCCGTTCCGAACTTCGCGCAGCTCACATGCCCCGTGATGTTGACGCTATTCGCGTCAGCCTTCGCGGAGGACGTTTGGCTTGCCGAGCACGGCAGGACCGCCCAGACGCCCGCAAAACCGATGAACGCCACCTGCATCATCAATTTCGCTTTCATTTGTTTCCTCCTGGGTGTTTCTCTTACTTCCCTCGTCAGTGGAGCGGGGCGTTGGAGGTCTCGAAATTCCGAAGTCCCAAGCGCCCTTTCGCACTGTCGAAATCGAAAATAACCGAGCGACGGTCAATAACGCATAAACGACAAATACATAACGCATAAACAACCTGGGCCACCCCGCAAGTCCTTTACTCCGCTGGGTCGGGAGTTTGCAGGCGGTACCCGACGAACGGCTCGGTCAACAGAAACTTAGGTTCGTCCGGGTGCGCTTCGATCTTCTTGCGCAGCCGGTTCACGAACACGCGCAAATACTTTCTTTCGTTTACGTGCTCGGCGTCCCAGACTTCCCGCAGCAATTCCCGGTGCGGCACGGTGCGATTGCGATGCGTCGCCAGATAGAGCAGCAGGTCGAATTCCTTGGACGTCAGCCGGATCGGCCTTCCGCCGGCAATGACGCGTCGCGACTCGAAGTTGATCTCCACGTCGTCCAGCTTGAGGCGGATGATGCCGGGAAGCACCGCGGACGGGGTCCTGCGCAGCACGGCGCGAATGCGCGCCAGGAGCTCTCCCATGGCGAAAGGCTTGGTGACGTAGTCGTAGGCCCCGGCGTCGAGGGCTTCAATCTTGTCCTCGCTGGAATCCCGGACGGTAAGCATGATGATGGGAGAAGTGCTGGAAAGCGCTCGGATTTCCCGGCAGGTCTCGACGCCGGTTTTTCCGGGCAGGTTGATATCGAGCAAAATCAGCTCGTATTTTTCCGACTGTGCAAGCTCGACGGCGTGCTCGCCTGAACCGGCCTCGTCGACGTCGTAGCCTTTCGCTTCCAGCGTAGTTCGCATTACACGACGAATTTGCGGATCGTCGTCCACGACTAGGACGCGCCCTTCGATTGGTTTCATTCCCATCCTCGGGACGAAGCGCGTGTATGTGAATGAGGTAACCAAGTCGCCTCCGCCGCAGCGGCTTCCGCCATGGGCAGATCCTCGTCCCGGAGGGCCTGGGCATGAACTGCGAATGAGAAAACTCTTACCGGGAACCGCGATCACAAGGTAAACCGCAGGCGGTCAATAACTCATAAACAAGGCATATGGGTGAGGTAAACGGAGCGATATGCAATAAAGAGGTTTTGTTTATAGCTCGCCTGGTTGCTGACCAATATTGCAAAGGCCGTCGGCCGGAATTTGCGATGTCACGCGCAGGAACAATCGCGGCCTGCAATAGCGAAAGGGCTCGTCGAAAAAGATCTCGCGGTCGTCGTGAGCAAAGCGAGGAATCACTGCCCTGCAACAGCGGTGATCCCTCGCGCTCGCTCCTCGGCACTACATGGCGGCTTGAATCTTCGCAGAGAGGCGATTAACGGGGCATAAACAGAAAATCGCGCCCGCATAAATGCATTTCGCGCGCAGAACGCGGTTATGGCTGCTCGCCGAAGCGTGTGCTGGGCTAAAATGAAACCGTGAGAAAAGGGCGAACAGTGGAATTCGGCCGGTATGCAGTGGCTTTTGCAACCATTGCGTCGATTACCTTCGCCTATGATCACGAGCTTCTGTTCGTCAAAACAACTACCGTCGTCCTGACGTATCTGCTCGCGGTGCTTTGCGCCTCGGCAGTGTGGGGTCTCGGCGTTTCCGTGTTCATGTCGGTGATAGCTGCGCTGTGCCTCGATTATTTCTTTTTGCCGCCGGTAGGCCGATTCAATATTAACGATCCCCAGGACTGGGTTGCGCTGATTTCCTTTCTCATCACTGCCGTCATCGGAAGCGAGTTGTCCGCGCGCGCCCGGCGCCAGGCCCGCGAGGCCAATGAACGGCGTCTCGAATTGAACCGCTTGTACGACTTCAGCCAGCAACTGCTGAGCTCGGGCAACCCGCTGGAGCTCGTGGAAGAGATTCCTGCGCAAATTGTCCGCGTGTTTTCCGCCGCTTCCGCGGCGCTGTACCTTTCCGACAAGCAGACCATTTATCGCGCGGGAAGCAGTGAAAAGCAAATCGAGGAGGCCCGGCTGGCGGCCGCGGTGGCTCGCCGCGAGTGCGAAACGGAACTTGAAAGCGGAATCTCCTTTTGCCCCGTCCGGCTGGGCGCGAACGTACTGGGCAGCTTCGCAGTTTCCGGAGCGTCGCTTTCACGAGGAACGCTGGAGGCCATCGCTACGCTGATCGCGTCGTCGATCGAGCGAGCGCGGGCCATCGATTTGCTCACCAGATCGGAAGCGGCCCGCGAGAGCGGACGATTGAAATCGGTTTTGTTGGACGCCATCGCGCATGATTTCAAAACTCCGCTCACATCGATCAAGGCGGCGGCGACGAGCCTGCTCGAGGATCTCGTCTTCAACAAGCGGCAGAGGGGCGAGCTTCTGGTGGTCATCGACGAGGAGTGCGACCGCATCAACCGCGTCATCGGCCAGGCCATCGAAATGGCTCGGCTGGACGCCGGCGAAGTGAAGCTGCAGCCCGCGCCGCACCGCGTCAGTGAGCTCGTGGACGCGGCTCTGAAGGATTGTGAGGCCTTACAACAGTTGCGGCCGATTCACACGGAACTGTCGCGCGCCGACACGCGGATTCATTGCGACCTCTTCTGGGTCAGGAAAGTCTTTGACCATCTGATCCAGAATGCGAATCTGTATTCTTCGCCCGGCGCGCCCATCACGATTCGCAGCGAGGAAACTGACGGCTACGTCCAATTCCACGTCGCGGACTCCGGCCCGGGAATCCCCCAGGAAGAGATCAGCCAGATCTTCGACAAGTTTTATCGCGGCAAAGGCCAAAGGCACAGGGTAGCGGGAACGGGCATGGGTCTCGTGGTGGCCAAAGCGATTGTGGAGGCCCACGGCGGGACCATCGGCGTCCGGAGCCAAGTGGGAAAGGGATCTGTCTTCACCTTCAGCCTGCCGCTCGAGCAAACGCCGACGGCAGCGAGGTGAAACGCGGCAGGTTGTTCAGGCCCCTGCGCAATTGAAATTACTCGGCGGAGATCAGGCCGGCAGCTCCAAACGGTAGCCGACCCACGGCTCCGTCAGCAGGAATTTGGGAGAGCTGGGAACCGCCTCGATTTTTTTCCGCAGGCGGCCCACAAACACGCGCAGATATTCCTGCTCGTCGCCGTAGTCGGGCCCCCATACCGCTTGCAGCAGCTCGCGATGCGTAAGCGTCTTGCCGGCATGCGCCGCCAGATAAGTCAACAGATCGAATTCCTTGGTGGTAAGCCGGATTTGCTCGCCGCGCGCGTTCACGCGGCGCGCCTCAAAATCGATCTCCACGTCCCCTAGCTGCAGCCGCTGGGACTCCAGGCCGGAGGGAAAACAGGTCCGCCGCAAGATGGCGCGGATGCGCGCCAGCAGTTCCGAGACCTCGAACGGTTTGGTTATGTAACCGTCGGCGCCGGCATCCAGCGCCTGCACCTTGTCCCGCTCCGAGCCGCGCACCGTCACCATGATGATCGGCAAATCGGAACCGGAGCGAATTTCCCGGCAGGTCTCCAGCCCGGAAATGCCGGGCATGTTCATGTCCAGCAGCAGCAGGTCGAACCGCTCGGCACGGATGCGCTCGAACGCGTCTTCGCCGGTGCGCGCATCGGAAACCTCGTATCCCTGCGCTACCAGCGTGGTGCGCATCACGCGGCGAATCTGGGGCTCGTCATCCACAACGAGAATGCGCCCTGCACTCATTGCTGACCTCCCGAACGCCGCCTCGACTCAGGGCGGCCATGCCTAGAACCAAGATAGAACGCCGCGGATAAGGGGGGCATAAACAGTTGCTCTGGATGATCTAAGCGGTGAAACTGCTCATACGCCAGCGCCACGGCGAAGCGTCCTATTTTCAGTGTGTTTGTCCCGAGGAGAACTGCCGGCGACGCGCTGCCGCAAATTATCTTCGTGCGCGCAGCAGGGCCGTGAATCGGGTGAAGAGGCTTCCCGAATCTTCCTGGCCGGAGGAGGCCGAGGCGGCGTCGTTGGTGTCGTTGGTTTTGCGCATGGCGCCGGCGGGCAGGGGGATGCGGATGAGCTGGCCGGCCTCGAGGTGGTCGGGGTCTTTCAGACCGGGATTGAGGCTGCGGATTTTGTCGGCGAGTTGATCGTCGAAATGACCGGCGTAGCGCAGGCTGAGATCCTTCAGCGATTGCTGCGGTCCGGCGACAACCGTCAGCACCTGACCGTTGCCGGTGTCTAGCGGCGCGGCGTCGTAGCCCGCGGTCGAGCCTTCGGCGCGGTCGCCGTGGGCCAGCGTCCCGAGGGCGTTGGAAGAATTATTGAGGGTCGGGGGCGCGGCTGCCTGCCGTGCTGCCGAACGGCCCAGCATCGCCAATAGCAATGTGCCGGACAGCAGCACGATAGTCAGCATCGCCGACCGCACGGGCCACTTCGGCGTGCTGGCTTTTTTGCCGGGGTCATAAGTGAGTTGCGCCGCCTGCCTGCCGTCGCCAATGTTGGGCACCACCAGCGGAGCCGTCCGAGGCGCTGGGGCTTTCACAACCGGCGGCGCAGCCGGAAGCGGCGCCGATGAAGTGGGCGCGGGCAATTCAGGCGCGAGCAGAGCCGTAAAAGATTCGGGTACCGGCAGCGGCCGGGGTACAAAGATCTCCAGCCCCAGCCGCTCGGCGGCTTGCTGAACGATCTCCACGCTCACCGTTCGAACTCCCTGCGCATGCGCGAGCTGCAGCGAGTGGTAGCAGAGGTTATTGATGTTTCGCGGTATGCCCTGGCTCTGCCAGGAAATTTGCATCACGGCCAGCGGATCAAAGATCTCCGGGCCTTGGTGCCCCGCGACTTGCAAGCGGTGCTCGATGTAGTTCCCCGTCTCTTCCAGGGAAAAAGGCTCCAGGCGAGCCAGCACCGAGACGCGCTGTCGCAGCTGCGCGAGCCGCGCCTGCGCGAGCTTGTCCGCCAATTGCGGCTGACCGGCCAGAATAATTTGCAGAAGCTTGGTGTTGTGGGTCTCGAAGTTGGAAAGCATGCGCACGGTTTCCAGCACGCTTTCGTCGAGGTTCTGCGCTTCGTCCACCACCAGCACGAAGCGTTTCCCGTTCAGCAATTCTTCAAACAGGATCTCGTTCAGCTTGCCGTGCATGGCCACCATGCTCATGCCCTGCACGTCAAAGCCCTGGTCCTGCAAGATGTACTCGACGAGCTCGCGCGAGGTGCACTGCGTTTGAAACACCAGCACCGTGCGGGCGCTGTCCCGCAATTGCTCCATCAGGCGGTACAGCAAGGTGGTCTTGCCCATGCCCGGCTCGGCGATCAGCGCCAAAAATCCGCGATTGTCGGCGATGCCGCTGGTGAGCGACGCCAGCGCGTCACTGTGCGTGCGGCTGGCGTAGAGGTAGGCCGGGTCGGGCGTGACTCCGAAGGGCTGCTCGCGCAGGCCAAAGAAATCCAAGTAGCCTTGAGTAGACGAGGAACTTTGCGACGGCGCCGCAGAGGGAGCCTCCGACACAGGTTCCGGTGCGTCTGCGGGCCGCGCTAACTCATTCTCCGCGGTGAGCCAGTCCACCAACTCATTACCATTCTGGAAGCCGCGACTGACGTACTTCTGAGGAGCGCTCTGTCCTGTCTCTTCCCGGGGGGGCAACTTCTCGTTTGTGTCCGCCATGCCATTCGGGATGGCCTGAGGTCCCGATTCCCTTTCCTGGCGCTATGGACTCAGGCTGCGGATTCCTGTTCCACCTATATTACTAGTGTACACGGCTTAAGGCCCCGGGCTCAAGCTCCATCTCTGCGCGCATGGGGCCCTCTCGCCACCGGCCCATCTCCTTTCCCTGCTAGCAGAAACCCGGCGAGCCGGCCTTCTCTCCTTGCTGCCTGGCAGCAAGGTGTGCCATCATGCGGCGTAAATAAGGGGGGTTCCG
>Ga0210398_10002846_pt1 | contig 16707 bp, 18 predicted proteins | sample IncBWC4OmetaG_FD_161047 | JGI IMG/M metagenome (GOLD analysis project Ga0210398, IMG submission 161047) | Forest soil microbial communities from Barre Woods Harvard Forest LTER site, Petersham, Massachusetts, United States - Inc-BW-C-4-O | ecosystem: Environmental > Terrestrial > Soil >... | reverse complement strand
TGGAGCCGACTTCTTAATGGAGCCGAAATTGGAACCGAACGTGATCGTTCGCGAGCCCATGTTGGTAACGGTCGCCATTGCCGATCTGCGTCCGACACAGATCACCGTCGGCATGCGCGAGGTCGAGGAAAAGCGCCAGCGATGGCGCGAGAAGCACGGCAAAAAGGCCGGCGCGTTTCTTGCCACGCATATGATCCCGGTGGTGCTGGGGCCAAAGCAGCAGCCCTATGTCACCGACCACCATCATCTCGCCCGCGCGTTGCACGAGGAAGGGGTGGAAAAGATCGCGACGACCGTGGTGCTCGATCTCAGCCGTCTCGAACCGCACTCGTTCTGGTTTGTGCTCGACAATCGCGCGCTGATGCATCCGTTCGACGAGAAGGGCGAGCGGCGGCACTATCGGGAGATCCCGGATGCGGTCGAAGACCTGATTGACGACCCCTATCGCTCGCTCGCCGGCGAGCTGCGCCGTGTCGGCGGGTATGCGAAGGACACGACCCCGTTCAGCGAATTCCTGTGGGCCGATTTCCTGCGACCTCGCATCGACCGCGATGAGATCGAGAAGCATTTCAAGCGCGCGCTCGACGACGCGCTCAAGCTGGCGAAGGGCCACGAGGCCGATTATCTGCCCGGCTGGTGCGGCCCAGTGGACGATTAGGTCATGGGCGACTAGGTCATCGATGACTGGGCTGCGGCTTCGGGCGTTGCCGCCCGGCCGAACCCCGGTCTAACCTTCCGCGCAGACATTTCGGGAGGGAAAGCCATGACCACATTCGTCGCCGGCGGCACCGGGTTTATCGGCCGCCGCCTCATTCCGATTCTCGTCCAGCGCGGCGAGGAAGTCGTCGTCATGGACATCAACCCGCAGACCGCCGACTACTCGGCCTACGGCAAGCAGGTGCGGGTGGTGCGCGGCGATGTCAGCCAGTTCGATGATTTCCTCGGCCGCATCGTCGAGGCGAAGCCTGACCGCGTCGTCAACCTCGCCTATTACATCGGCAGCGACCTGCCGCCGCGCGTCGCCTTCAAGCTCAACGTGCTGGGCATGGATAATTGCTTCGAGGCGGCGCGGCTCGCCGGCGTCAATCGCGTCGTCTACGCCAGCTCGGTCGCAGTCAGCGCCGAGCAGAAGAATTTTGGCGAGCGCCTCGTCAACGAGGACGATCACCGCTACGGCCACGTGCAATACGCGATGCACAAGATTTTCAACGAGTGGCAAGCGCAGGATTATCGCGAGAAGCACGGCATGGAGATCACCACCATCCGCCCGGCCAACGTCACCGGCCCGGACAAGATTTTTGGCTCGGTCGATCACGTGTTTATCGTCACCAAGCCGGCGCGCGGCGAGCCGGTCAGCATGCCCTACAAGGACTCGATGCGCGCCCCCGTTCATGTCGACGAGATCGCCGAAATCTTCGCTCGAGTCTCGATGAAGGATAAGCCCGAGCACGCGGTCTACAATACCGGCGGGCAGACGATCAGCCTCGGCGAGATCGCCGATATCGTGCGCGAATTCATCCCCGACGCGCAGATCACTTTCGACAAGGAAACCGGCGGCCGCGCGCTCTCCGGCAATTTCATGATCGACAATTCGCGGGTCGTCACCGAATTCGGCATCCAGTTCCGGCCCTATCGCGAGCGGGTGCTGCAGATCATCAACGAGGTGCGCGCGGAGCGCGGCCTGCCGCCGCTCGGCGACCGCTAGGAGCGTTCCCTCACCGCTTGAACAGCGCTTCGGCGCCGCCGCGATGCTTACGCTTCTCGGCGATCTCGGCTTGGGCGCGGGCGATCTCGCCTTCGAGCCCGGCGATGTAGTTTTCGAGCTCGGCGATGCCGAGCAGGGTCAGGTCCTTTGGCGGCACCGGCTTCTTGCTCGGCAGCAGATCGTCCTCTTCCATCTTCGCCCTCCGCCGTTCCCCCCTTGGCCGTGCATGCCGCTTTCATCGACACGCGCGCACCATTATATCAAGGGCAAGACGCGCGGACCTTCCCGCGCTCCGCGAGCCCTCAATTTCAGGACCTTATCATGCGCTCACCCTTGATGCCGAAAGCGACCGCCGTCTGGCTTGTCGAGAACACGTCGCTCACCTTTGACCAGATCGCCGAGTTCTGCGGTCTGCACCCGCTTGAGGTGCAGGCGATCGCCGACGGCGAAGTCGCGATCCAGATGCTGGGGCTCGATCCGGTCGCCAACGGCCAGACCACGGCGGCCGAGCTCGAGCGCTGCCAAGCGGACCCCGACGCGCGCCTCGTGCTGTCGGACAGCGCGATTCCGCCGCAATATGTCCGCCACAAGGGGCCGCGCTACACGCCGATCGCCAAGCGCCAGGACAAGCCCGATGCGGTCTACTACCTGCTGCGCAACCACCCGGAACTGTCCGACGCGCAGATCTGCCGGCTGGTCGGGACGACCAAGCCGACGATCAACGCGGTGCGCGACCGTACGCATTGGAACAGCCCGAACATCAAGCCGCGCCACCCGGTCGGCCTCGAGCTGTGTACGCTCGAAGAGCTCGACGCGGCGGTCACCAAGGCGACGCGCGGCAAGAAATCCCTCGCCGATATCGAGGCCGAAATCGCCGCCCGCGCCGCCGAGGAGGAGGACGTCGAGGCGTAGCGGCCATCTGCGGGGGGAATGCTCGTGGCAAGCCTCATCCTCGTCGGCGACGTCAATCTGATGAACCTCGACGACCCGGCGGTGCCGTTCCGTCGGGTCAGTGAAGCGTTCGCCGGCGCCGATGCGATTTTCGCCAATCTCGAATGCCTGCTCTATGAGCCGCCCGACGGTCACAGCGTCGAGCAGGAAGGTTTTTTCGCCGACCCCATGATCGCCGGCGAGGCACTGAAGATCGGCGGCTTTTGCGCGGTCGGTCTCGCCAACAACGTCAATTACGGGACGCCGGCGATTCTCGGCTCGCTCGACCGGCTCGACCGGCTCGGCATCGCCCATACCGGCGCGGGCGAGAACCTCGTGGCGGCACGCGCGCCGGCGATCGTCGAACGCGGCGGGGTGCGCTTTGGCTTTGTGCAACGCAGCTCGGTCTATTGGCCGACCAACCATGAGGCGGGCGCCAAGAGCGCCGGCATCGCCGCGCTGCGCGCCCACACGGCCTATCAGGTGCCGGCGCACAAGACGCGGCCGGAAATCCCGCCGATGAACCGACCGGGCATTCCACCGATCGTCGTGACCTGGTCTGACCGCGCCTATCTCGCCGCTTTCGTCGAGGATATCGCGGCGCTGCGTCAGAAAGCCGATATCGTCGTCGCCTCATGCCATTGGGGGCTTGGTGAGGAGGTGCTCGACTACATGCCGGAGATCGCCCACGCCGCGATCGACGCCGGCGCCGACGTCGTCATCGGCCACGGCCCGCATTATTCGCTGCCGGTCGAGGTCTACAAAGACAAGCCGATCTTTTATGGGCTCGGCAGCTTCTCGTTTCACACCGGACATGGCGGCCGCCGCCATGGTGACTGGATCGGCATGATGGCGCGGGTCGAGATCGAAGGCGGCGCGGTCAACGGCGCGAGCTTCCGCTTTGTGCGCCACAACGACGCCAACGAGACCGTGCTCTGTCCGCTTGCCGCTGAGGCGGAGACCCTGGCGCGGCTGACCGACCGCGGGACGCGCACCGGGACGCGGCTGGAACCCGCCGGGGATTGGGTAAAGCTCGTATTCTGAAACGCCAAGGGGGGGCTAGAGCCGACCGCTAGATCGCGATCAGCTGCTCGCGCAGCTCCTTGTTGTCGCGCAGTTCGGCCGCGGGGCCGGCATGGCGCACCGCGCCTTTTTCCAGCACATAGACGCGGTCGGCGAGCGCCAGCGAGAACTCGACTCCCTGCTCGGCCAAGAGGATCGTCAGGCCCTGGTCGCGCAGCTCGCCGATCTTTTCGCGCAGCATCTCGACGACCAGTGGCGCCAGCCCTTCGGACGGTTCGTCGAGCAGCAGCAGCTCGGGGTTGCCCATCAGGGTGCGGCCGATGGTCAGCATCTGCTGCTCGCCGCCCGACAGAAAACCGCCTTGCCGGTTGCGCAGCTCCGCCAGTTTGGGGAACAGTTCGTAGACCGTCTCGACCTTCCAATGGCCGCGCCGCCCGCCGGCACGGCCGGCGACGTCGAGATTTTCCCAGACCGTCAGCTCGGCAAAAATTCGCCTGTCCTCCGGGACAAAGCCGATACCGGCGCGCGCCACCTGATGCGGCGTCCGGCCGGCGATGTCGCGGCCCTTCCACACCACCCGGCCGCTCGACGGCGGGGTCAGTCCCATCACCGAGCGCATGGTTGTCGTCTTCCCGACCCCGTTGCGGCCCAGGAGGCAGACGCATTCGCCGGCATTGACCTCGAGCGAGATGCCAAACAGCACGCGGCTGAGGCCATAGGCCGTATGGATGTCTTCGACAGCGAGCAGGGTTTCGGACATCGGACTAATGCTCGCCGAGATAGACGCGGCGCACTTCGGGGTCGGCGCGCACTTCCTCGGGAGCGCCGTCGGCGATCACTTGGCCCTGATGTAGCACGGCGATCTTCTGAGCGATCTGGAACACCACGTCCATGTCATGCTCGGTAAAGAGCAAGGTCAGCGACCGCTCGCCGGCGATCCGCTCGATCAGCCGGATCGTGTCATGCGTCTCGGTCGCCGACATGCCGGCGGTCGGCTCGTCGAGCAGCAGCAGCGCGGGGTCGCTCGCCAGCGCGAGGCCCAATTCGAGCTGTTTCTGGTTGCCATAGCTCAATGTCCCGGCGATCGTGTCGCGCTGTTCGATGAGCCCGATCGAGGTCAGCAGCGCCGCGGTCTCGTCACGATAGAGCCGGTTGGCGCGCGACCAGAAATCGCGACCGCGACCGTGATGCACTACAAACGCCGCCTGCAAATTCTCGAACACGGTCAGCTTGCCGAAGATGTTGGTGCGCTGGAACGAGCGGCCGACACCCATGCGCACGATCTTGTGCGGCGCCGCGCCGGTAATGTCGCGGCCGTCGAGCCGCACCGCGCCGGTATCGGGCCGCAAATGCCCGGTGATCAGGTTGAATAGGGTCGATTTGCCCGCGCCGTTCGGTCCGATCACAGCAGCGATCTGTCCGGTCTCGACCGTGAGATGAACATCGGAGACCGCGCGAAAGCCGGAGAACGACTTGCTGATGCCCTGCACCTCAAGCACGGCGCGTTCTCCGCAGGCGCTGCCACAGCGTATCGATGCCGCCGAGGATCCCGCCGGGGAAGCCAAACAGCAGCACCAGCAGGATCGTGCCGAGGAAGAACGGCCAATACTGCGTGTAGTCGGTGATTTCCTGGTTGAGCCAGACCAACGCGAAAGCGCCGATCGGCGGCCCCCAGAAATAATCCATGCCGCCGAGGATCGCCATGATCATGACCTCGGCCGATTTCGACCAGAATACGTAGTCGGCGAAGACGCCGCGGCTGAAAATGCCGTAGAGCGCGCCGGCAAAGCCGGCAAACGTGCCGGCGACGACAAAGGCGGCGAGCTGGTACATCCGCACGTTGACGCCGATAAACGCGGCGCGCTCGGGGTTGTCGCGGATCGTCGTCAGCACGCGCCCGAACGGCGAGCGCACGATGCGGTGGATGATCGCCAGCGACACGGCGATCAGAAACACCGTGAGCAGATAGAACTGGTCGCTGGTCTTGAGGTCGCCCAGCCACGGAATGTGGTTCATCCAGTCGAAACTGGGGAATGGAATCTCCGGCAGTCCTTGGTCGCCGCCGGTCACGTCGTTCCATTTGTAGGCGATGGCCCAGATGATCTGAGAAAACGCCAACGTCAGCATCGCGAAATAGAGCTTGATGAGGCGTACGCAAAAATACCCCGACACCAGGGCGAACAGTCCTGCACCGAGCCCCGCCGCCGGAAAGGCAATGGCGAACGGCAGCTCGTAGGTTTTCATCAGGATGCCGCAGACATAGGCGCCGACGCCGAAATAGGCGACATGCCCGAACGAGACGAGCCCGGTCGTGCCGAGCAGCAGATTGAGGCTGACCGCGAACAGCGCGTCGATTGCGATCTGCTCGGCGAGGAACGTGTTGTAGCGCCCGCCGATCCACGGCACCGAGCACGCCAGGAGGAAGACGATAAGCGTCCACGGGATACGGCTGATGACGCTCGACCCGCTACCGATGACCCGGCCGGCCGGAACCGCCGCGGCGCTTGTGGTGGTCGTGCTCTCGCTCGTCATAGCGGCCGTCCGAACAGGCCCCACGGCCGCACGATCAGGATCACCGCCATCAGCGCGAAGACCGAGAACAGAGAGAAGCCGGGGAAGATGAGGATGCCGAAGGACAGCACCTCACCGTAAATCACCGAACCCCAGAACGTCCCCCAGATCGACCCCATCCCGCCGATGACGACGACGATAAAGGCCTGGACGATGATCAGCACGTCCATGCCCGGCACGATGCCCTGGATCGGCGTCACCAGGGCGCCCGACAAGCCGGCGAGACACGAGCTGACGACAAACATGCCCGTGTAGATCCGGCCGACATTGGCGCCCAGCGCACCGAGCATTTCGCGGTCCATCTGCGCGGCGCGCACCATCCGGCCGACGCCGCTACGGTTGAGCACAAGCCAGCCGACCACCGCAATAACCGGGCCGATCGTCATCATGAAGAGGTTGTAGATCGGCTGGGTGCTGCCAAAGATCACCACGCTTCCGGCGAGCACCGGCGGGGTCGACACCGAGAGTTGGTCGGTGCCCCAGAGGTATTTCGCGGCGTCGCCGAGGATCAGTACCAGCGCGTAGGTGAAAAGCAGCTGGTACAGCTCCTCGCGGCCATAGAGCGAGCGAAAGAACAGCCGCTCCACGACCGCGCCGAGAATGCCGACCCCGGCCGCCGCGAGCAGCGCCGCCGCCCAGAAGCCCGCGCCGGTCGGGTGGAACCACTGCACGCCCTGCCAGGCGAGATAGGCTCCAAGCATATAGAACGAGCCATGCGCGAAATTGATCACGCGCATGATGCCGAACACCAGCGACAGCCCTGATGCGATCAGGAACAGGAACATCGCGGTAGTCAGGCCGCCCATGAATTGACTGAACAGAAACGAGGCCGCCACCGCCTATCGCTCTCCCAATGTGCTGCTCAAGTTGCCGGCGCCGTCCGCGATCACATCCTGGTCACGGGCGGCGCCCATTCGTGCTTCCGTTGCCGAGGCTAGTTGGTCGGGAAGTTGGTGGGCAGCGGTTGCGGATCCTTGATGATGGCGAACGGATACTCCGCTGTCTTGGTCGCGACACCCCAATACTCGGGCGCGAACGTCTCATGCGATTTGGCGCTGAACGTCCGCTTGCCGACCGGGGTGTCGAAAGTGAGGCCAATCAGTGCCTTGGACACATCGTCAGACTTGGTGTCGCCGGCCTTTTTGATACCCTCGACGAGCGCCTCCACCATGCTGTAGCCCTGGATCGACCAGCCCGAGGCGTATTCGGCATGGGTGTAGGCCTTCAGGTCCTCGACGAACTTCTTATGCTCCGGCGGTTCGTTGCCGCCGCCCCAGATCACCGGGTCGTAGGCATTGACGATGATGCCAAGCGGATAGTCCGCGCCGAGCGCCTGCGCCGCGTCGGGCGTGCCGACTTCGCCACCGTCGACCACCCGGTTGCTGACCGCTTTGAACAGGCCGAGCGGCGCCGCCTGCTTGGCGAAGGTGACGAAGTCGCCGGCGAACAGCGAACAGTAGATCGCGTCCGGCTTCTTGCTCATCATCGCGTTGATGAACGGCGTGAAATCCGGCTCACCGAGTTTCGGCCATTGTGAGTCGACGACCTGAATGTCCGGACGCTGCTTCTTGATTGCGGCGATGAAGGCGTTGATCGAATCGTGGCCGTAGGCGTAGTCGGGCGCGATCGTCACGACCGTCTTCACATCCTTGAATTGCGCCATCTCGCCGGCGCCGGCGAGCCCTTCGACATCGGTGTTCGACGCAAGCCGGAAGATGTACGGGTGGATGTGCGCGTCATCGGTTAGCAGGGTGGTCTTTGCGGCCGGAACCATGAAGACGATCTTGTTTTCCTTGGCGACGGTCGAGACTGCCGGCGCTTCCGCCGATGTCAGTGTGCCGAGCAGGAAGTCGACGCTATCTTTGATGATAAGCTCGCGTGACAGGCGCACCGCCTCGTCGGCATTGGCCTTGCTGTCGCGCGACAGCAATTCGAGCTTCTTGCCGAGCACGCCCCCGGCGGCGTTGATCTGCTGCACCGCGAGCTCGGCCCCGGCCAGGATCGGCTTGCCGTAAACCGCGGTCGGCCCCGACAGCGGAATCGGGAATCCGATCTTGATGGTGTCCTCGGCTTGGGCCGCGAGCGGCGCACTCGCCGCGACGGCGAGGGCCAAGCCCAGACAATGTTGCAACCGCATCGACTTCCTCCCCAACAAGCGCCGCCGTAGAGCGGCTGAGCGCCCTTATCCGTTTTGAAGCGCGTGACAATGGTTCGCGCCGGCGAGCCCTGTCAAGAACGCGACCCTGCCGCGCGAATTTATCGCAGGAGGCGATTGTCGCCGCGGCGTTTCGCGGCCGGAGCCGGGCGGTTGCGCGCCAAACCGGCGCGGCGATAGCATTGCGCGGTTTTGCTGGAGGCGCCGATGCCGACCACCCGTCCGCTTGTCGAGGCCGATCTGCCGGTCACCTGGCGCATCGCGCGTGCCGCCTTCGGCACGTTTATGGGTGTACCGGATATCGAGGCGCATTGGCTCGATCGCGATTTGCATACCAATCGCTTCCATTCGGCCAATGTCGAGGCGGTTATCGCCGAAGAAGACGGTGTCATCGTCGGCTCGAATTTCGCGACGCGCTGGGGCAGCCTCGGATTTTTCGGGCCGGTATCGATCCGCCCCGACCGCTGGGACGGCGGATGCGCGCAGCCGCTGGTCGCCGCCGCGTGCGAGATGTTCGAGCGCTGGGGCGTCACCCACCAGTGCCTGTTCACCTTTCCGCACAGCACCAAGCACATCCATCTCTACGGCAAGTTTGGCTTCTACCCACGCTTCCTGACTGCGGTCATGGCGCGCCCGGCGCAAGCGGGGGAGCTGCCGGACTATTCGCGCTATCGCGAATTTATACCGACCGTGCGGGAGGTCTGCGAAGCAGGTGCGAAAACGCTGACCGATGGCGTTTATGACGGGCTCGACCTTACCGGCGAGATCCGCGCGGTCGCCGCGCAAGAACTGGGCGATACACTGCTGCTATGGGACGGACCGAGCAGCCTGGCGGGGTTCGCGGTGTGCCATTGGGGGCCCGCGAGCGAAGCCGGCGCCGGTGTGCTCTACATCAAGTTCGCCGTTGTGCGCGGTGGGACGGGCGCCGATGCGCGGTTCCAGACGCTGCTCGACCGGGCCGGCGCGCTGGCCGCTTCGGTCGGGATGGGCGCGGTGCTCGCCGGCGTCAATCTCGGCCGCGAGGAAGCCTATCTGCAGATGAAGGCGCTCGGCTTCCGCACCCAGTTTCAGGGCGTCGCGATGCATCGCGGCAACGAGCCTGGCTATTGCCGGCCGGGCGTCTACGCGCTCGATGATTGGAGATAGAGCATGAAAGCCGTTGTCTGCGAGGCGTTTGGTGGCCCCGAGGTGCTGGCGCTGCGCGAGTTGCCCGACCCGCCGCCGCCGGGGCCGGGCGAGGTGCAGGTCAGGATCGCGGCGCGCGGCGTGCAGTATGTCGACGTGCTGATGCTCGCCGGCAAATACCAATTCCGCCCCGAGCCGCCCTTTATCCCCGGCAACGAGGCGGCGGGAGAGGTGGTCGCGGTCGGGCCGGGGGTCACCCGCTTCAAGCCCGGCGACCCCGTCATGAACCGGGTGCGGCTCGGCGCCTTTGGCACGCTCGCCAATTCGAAGGAAGAGGATTGCGACCCGATCCCCACCGGCATGAGCGTCGAGGAAGCGGCGGTGTTCCGCGGCGCCCATCACACCGCCTACCACGCGCTCGTCCAGCGCGGCCGGCTGCAGGCGGGCGAGTGGGTGCTGATCCACGGCGCGGCGGGCGGCATCGGCATCGCCGCGATCCAGGTCGCCAAGCTGTTCGGCGCCAAGGTCATCGCTACCGCCAGCACCGACGAGAAGCGCCAGGTCTGCCTCGAGGAAGGCGCCGACTACGCGATCGACTATCGCGAGGGGTTTCGCGACCGGGTCAAGGAGATCACGGGCGCGCATGACGGGGTCGATGTCTGCTACGACCCGATCGGCGCGCATGTGTTCGACGAGTCGTTGCGCTGTCTGGCGTTTGGCGGCCGTATCCTGGTGCTCGGCTTCCTCGGTGGCGGCCCATCGACCCCGCGCACCAATTATCTTCTCATCAAATGCCTTGAGGTGATCGGCGTGCGGCTCGGCGGCGCGACCGAGCACAAGCCCGAAATCGGCCGCGCCAACACCAAGCTGCTCGTCGAGCTGGCGAGCCAAGGCAAACTTCGTCCGCGCATCTCGCATCGCTTCCCGCTGGAGCGCGCGGCCGATGCGATCCAGACGGTGATCGACCGCAAAGTCATCGGCAAAGCGGTGCTTGTCGGGTAGCGCGCTGAAACCTTTGGTCGCGTGGGGCGTTCTGTACACGTCCGCAACCAGGGAGCCGCTCATGGCAGCATCGATGGATACCGACCTCGCGGCGCTGCAAGCCGACATTCAGCAGCTACGCGCCGATTTCGCCAAGATGACGACCGACATGCGCACCTTCGCCAGCAACGGTTACGCGCAGGCGAGCGGCAAGGCGCAGGATTCCGCGGAAAAGATGTGGGGCGAGGTACGCCGCCAGGCACAAAACGCGGCGCACGAGATCGAGGAGCGGCCGTTCGCCTCGGCGCTCGCCTCGTTTGCCACAGGGCTGTTGCTCGGCATGCTGCTCAACACGCGCCGCGGCTAGCGCCGCCGTGACGCGCATCGCCATTGCCGTCGCGGCGGGGCTCGCGGCGCTTGTCGTGCTCGCCGCGACGATATGGTTTCTCGGCGATGCGCTGATGCTGTGGCTTGAGGACAAAAGTATTTCGCCGGCCGGCGCGGCGGGGCTGACCGGGCTTGCCGGACTGGTGGTGACGATGCTGATCGCGCTTTCCGCGCGCCGGATGCTCCACCCGCGCCGCCGCCCGGCGATGCCGGCGACCGCGACGCCTTCGCCCGGAGTCAACGGCGTCGCCAACGGTATCGCCGCCGATCTCGGCGCACTAGCGGCGCAGCAGATCGTCAATACGACCCGGTCGCATCCCTACGGCACGGCCGGCGCCGCTCTGGCGGCCGGGCTCGCGGTCGGCGCCATGCCCGAGCTGCGCAAGTCGCTGCTAGGGCTCTTCAAGTAGCCGTTACGCCGCCTTCAATGTAACCGGCAAGCTCGCCAGGCCGCGCATGGTGTTGTTGTAGCGCCGCTTCGGCTCGCCGGTGATCTCGATCGAAGCGACCTTTCGCGCCAACGCCCCCAAAATGCATTCGCCTTCGAGCCGCGCCAGCAACTGGCCGACGCATTGGTGAATGCCCATGCCAAACCCGACATGCCCGGCGGCCTTGCGGGTGATGTCGTAATCGTCGGGCCGCTCCCATTGCCGCGGGTCGCGATTGGCGGCGCCGAGGAACATCAGCACCTTCTTGCCTTCGCCGAGCGAGAGACCGCCGAGCTCGACGTCGCGCGTCGTGGTCCGCAAAAAGGTCTGCACCGGCGTCTCGTAACGCACCGCCTCCTCGAACGCCGCTCGAGCCAGCGACGGGTCGAAGCGCAGCTTCGCGAACTCGGCCGGAAAGCGCGCCAGGCAATAGACCGCGGCGCCGATGCCGCTGACCGTCGTGTCGACCCCGGCGGTCAGCAGCGAGCGCGCGACGACCGGCGCTTCCTCCGCGGTCAGCTCGCCGGTATCGGCGGCCTCGTGGATCACCGCGCCAAAGCTGCCCGGCGCGAAGGAATGCCGCTGCATCTGCTCCTGCAGCCAGGCCAGCACCGGCTCGGCGTCGGCGATCGCGGCGGTGAAGAACTCGTTCTGGGGCCCGAACGAGTTGAAGACCATGTTGCCGTAGGGCAGCAAATAGCGCCGGTTCTCGCGCGCCATGCCCATCGCGTCGGGAAAGACGCTGAGCGGATAGGCTTCGGCGAGGTCGACGACCGCATCGAACGACCGGCGCTCGAGCAGTTCGTCGACCAGCGTCTCTGCCGCCTCCGCGAAGCGCTCGCGCAGGTCGCGCACCACGACCGGCGACAGCACGCGGTTCAAGACATTACGCGTGCGGTCATGCAGCGGCGGGTCGGTCTCCAGCACCAAGCTTTTCGGCCGCCACGGCTTTTCCTTGGCAAAGTCGGTAAGGCCCACACCGCGGCTCGAACAATAGGTCTGCCAGTCGTTGAGCACGGTGCGCACTTCGGCATAACGTGCGATGCCATAGACATCGTAGCGGGTCAGATGCACGACCGGCGCCGCATCGCGCAGCGCCGCATGCGCCGGGAACGGGTTGGCGAAGAATTCGGCGCAAAACGGATCCAGGTCGGAAGTGGGGATAGCACTCACCGAATGGGCTCCGTGCCGCATCGGTTGTTGAGCCGTCCGCCATCGGCGACGACGATGGCGACGAGGATTTCATGCGGCCGCGGCGAGTCGGAAATCGATACGGTGATCGTATCGAAATGGGCGAACGACCACGCCTCATCCTTGTGCCCGATCGGGATGTCGATGCTGGCGCCGGGCGGGGCGACCTTGACGTTCGATGCAATGAGCGCCTTGCCGCCGCCGACCGCCGCGCGCATGGGTTTGCCGAGCATCGGGTGGCAGCACGCGCCGCCATGCTCCATCTCGCCCTGGACACCGACGATCGCGCCTTTGCCGTAGCTGACCGCCGGGCCGTCGAGCAGCTTCACCAGTTCCGGAGTCAGCCGCTCGCCGATTTCGGCCCCGGCCTCCCAAAGCTGCCGCAAATCCTCAGAGTATTTGCCGGCATAGGGGTTGTGGATCACCGCCATCCCGACAGCGCGCACGATCGGCTTCGCCGGCTTTTGGCCGAGCTCGGAATAGGTGACGTCGCGGGTCGTGACGATCTTGCGGATGTCGAGCATCTGAGCCTCCCGATGGATTGCTGTCCGCGCGTCCTTCGAGATGACCGCTTCGCGGTCTCCTCAGGATGACGGATTTCCTTATCCCTCACCAAATCCCCGTCATCCTGAGGAGCGCTTGTAGGGCGCGTCTCGAAGGATGCAATGACGTTTCCGCTCCCTCAATCGTAGACCATGCCGATCGTCTCCGAGACCAGCACCGGCCGGGTCGCGCCTTCCAGCTCCATTACGCCTTCATTGGTGACGCGCACCCCACCCTGGACCTTCTCGACGTCCTTGATGGTGAGGCGCAGGCGGATGCGCGACCCGGCCGGTACCGGCCCGGTGAAACGCACCCGGTTGGCGCCATAATTGATCCCGCGCGAGCGCTGCTTGACCCGATAGATCGTCGAGGCGAGGCGCGGCACCAGCGACAGGGTCAGCCAGCCATGCGCGATGGTCTTGCCGCCCGGCATCTCCTTTTTGCATCGCTCGACGTCGACATGGATCCACTGATGATCGCCAGTCGCGTCGGCGAATTTGTCGATCTGATCTTGCGTCACCGTGTACCAGTCGCTGACGCCGATCTCCTTGCCCTGATAGGCGACAAGATCGCCGCCGCGTTCGACTTCCAGCATTTGCTTGTCCCCTCCAGCGTCGTTGCGAGCGGAGCGAAGCAATCTCGATCCGCCTTGGCCTTCTATCGCACGAGATTGCTTTGTCGCTGCGCTCCTCGCAATGACGACGAATCACGGCCGCATGCAGAATTTGCTTTCGCCCGGCTCCAGCACGCGCGCGGCGAGCCGAGCGAAATCGACCGCGAGGCGGCGCGTGTCGCGCGGGTCGATAATTTCCTCGACCCAGAAGGTCTCGGCGGTGCGGAACGGCGAGCGCAGCTTTTGCAGCCGCTCATCGATCTCGGCGATCTTCGCGTCGCGGTCGGGCGCGGCGTCGATCTCGGCGCGGTAGGCTGCCTCGATCCCGCCTTCCAGCGGCAGCGAGCCCCAGCGCGCCGACAGCCAGGCATAGCGGATCGAAAACCGGCCGGCCGGCTGGTTGACCGCGCCGGCCACGCCAAACACGTTGCGCACCAGGAACGTGCACCACGGCACGCTGGTCTGGTTGACCGCCGCCATCGCCCGCACGCCCTTGCGGATCGTCGCCGATTTCTCCGCCTCCAGCCCGATATGAAAGCCCGGGCAATCACACAGATAGAGCACCGGCAAATGGAAGGTCTCGGCGAGGTCGACAAAGCGGATGATCTTGTCGCAGACATCGGCGGTCCACGCGCCGCCGTAAAAGAACGGGTCCGACGCCATCACCGCGACCGGCACGCCGTCGAGCCGCGCGAAGCCGGTGATCATGCCGCGGCCAAACATCCGGCCCATCTCGAAGAAGCTGCCCTTGTCGACCACCGCCTCGACGATCGGCCGCATCTTGTAGACCTGCCGCGTGTTCCGCGGGATCACGCCAAACAGGAACTCGTCGCGCCGCTCGGGGTCGTCGGTCGAGTTCGTTGTCGCGGGCAACTCGTAAACCGAGGACGGTAGATACGAGAGAAACCGCCGGGTCGCCTCGAACGCCTCTTCCTCGGTGTCGACCGCGTCGTCGACCGCACCGCAGCGGCACTGGATTTCCCAGCCGCCGAGCTCGAACCGGTCGAGCTGCTCGCGGCCGAGCGCATTTACCACCGGCGGCCCAGCGACAAACATCGCCGAGGTTTCCTTGGTCATCACCGAATAATGCGACGAGCACAGCCGCGCCGACCCCAGCCCCGCGACTGAGCCGAGCCCCAACCCGACCACCGGCACGCGGCCGAGATTGGTCGTGGTGAAATAATACGGCAGCGCCGAATTGACCCGGCCCGGCAGGTTGGCGCGGCCGGTGGTCTCGATCGTCTTGACCGAGCCGCCGCCGCCCGATCCCTCGATGATGCGGATGATCGGCAGCCGCAAATCATGCGCCATCTGCTCGGCCATCAGCGGCTTCTCGCGGATCGTCGCGTCGGCCGAGCCGCCTCGTACCGTGAAATCATCGCCAACGACGACCACCGGCCGGCCGTCGATCCGCCCCCGGCCAAAGACGCAATTCGCCGGCACCAGCTCCTTAAGCTCGTTGTTTTTGTCGTATTCGGCCTTGCCGGCGATCGCCCCGATCTCGTGAAAGCTGCCGCCGTCGACCAGGCCGTCGATCCGCTCGCGCACGGTGAGCTTGCCGGCGTCGTGCTGGCGCTTCACCTTGTCGGCGCCACCCAGTTCGCGCGCCAGCCGCTCGCGCTCGCGCAGCTCGTCGAGTTCCGGCTGCCAGCTCATCCCGTTCTCCGCGTCCCCATCAACGCCATCATATTGCCGTTATGGCGTGTCACTATTCAATTTCGGTGCGGGACCCGGCTGACGGTGCTCAACAGCAGGTGGGCCGCACCTCCTGTTAATCGGATCGATAACAGGTGGATAACAGGAGGTGAGCCTCCTGATAAAAGATGATGGCTGGACAGGCCAGCGGGCGGGCGGCAATGCTCTCGGCCAGCCATCATGGGAGACAGCATCACATGGCCATCGAACTTCACACCTGGGGCACGCCCAACGGCCGCAAGATCTCGGTCGCGCTCGAGGAAATGGGCCTGCCCTATACGGTTCACCCGATCAATATCTCGAAGGGCGAGCAGTTCAACCCCGCCTTTCTCAAGATCAGCCCCAACAACCGCATCCCGGCGATCGTCGATCCCGACGGGCCGGGCGGCAAGCCGATCAGTGTCTTCGAGTCGGGCGCGATCCTCATCTATCTCGGCGAGAAGACCGGCAAGTTCTGGCCCAAGGGCGACATGCGCGCTCAGGTGCCGGTGCTCGAATGGCTGATGTGGCAGATGGGCGGTTTCGGCCCAATGCCCGGCCAGGTGCACCATTTCATCGCCCTCACCAACGAGACCGACCGCAAATACGGACTGGAGCGCTACACCAAGGAGACGCACCGTCTCTACGGCGTCTTCGATAAGCGCCTCGGTGAGGCGAAATATGCGGCGGGTGACGCGATCTCGATTGCCGACTTCGCGATCCTCGGCTGGGCCTGGCGCCATGAGCGGCACCAGGTCGACCTGAAGGACTATCCCAACGTCCGGCGCTGGTATGACGAGCTGATGGCGCGCCCGGCGACCAAGCGCGGCATGGAGATTTCGCTGGGGAATTAGGCTGTCATTGCGAGAAGCCGAAGGCGACGAAGCAATCTCCATCCATAGAGGGCCAAGACGGCCGGGGATTGCTTCGCTTTGCTCGCAATGACGACAAAGGAGATCCCATGCCCCTGCGTTCCTTCCTCTTCGCCCCCGGCAATCATCCGCGCCGGGTCGAGAAGGCGCTGACCCTCGATGCCGACGCGGTGATCCTCGATCTCGAGGACGCCGTCGCCATCGCCGAAAAGCCGGCGACCCGCGAAACCGTGGTCGCCGCGTATGGCGAGAAGCGCACCGGGCTGCTCTACGTCCGGGTCAATGCCGCTGACACCGAGTTCTGCCACGGCGACGTTGCCGCGATCGTCCGCCCAGGGCTTGACGGCGTCATCCTGCCAAAGGTCGAAAGCGCCGCGACACTTCAGACGATCGATTGGCTGCTCACCAATCTCGAACGCGAGCGCGGCCTGCCCCTTGGCGGCATTGACCTGATCCCGATTATCGAGACCGCGAAGGGGCTGCGCGACGTCGACGCGATCCTTGGCGCC
>Ga0210398_10002845_pt1 | contig 16714 bp, 14 predicted proteins | sample IncBWC4OmetaG_FD_161047 | JGI IMG/M metagenome (GOLD analysis project Ga0210398, IMG submission 161047) | Forest soil microbial communities from Barre Woods Harvard Forest LTER site, Petersham, Massachusetts, United States - Inc-BW-C-4-O | ecosystem: Environmental > Terrestrial > Soil >... | reverse complement strand
GCTCCAGCACACAGGAAATTTCACGCGCCGGGCTGAAGCGGCTCGCGCCGGTGGTCTCAGCCATGGCCCGCGCCGAGGGACTGGAGGCGCACGCCCGCGCCGTCGAGGTGCGTCGATGAAGCGCGGTAATGCGCCCGCCGTCAAGATTCGCAGCGCGGTTCTGCGCCTCGCTCCCTATGACGCGCCGGAAGAGGGCCGCGCCGGGAAGCTTCGCCTCGATTTCAACGAAAACACGGTGGGCTGCTCTCCCGCGGTTTTGCGCGCGCTGTCCCGCATGACGGCGGAGGGGATGGGCCTTTATCCCGAATATCAGGCGACGACGAAACGCCTGGCTTACTTCTTCAAAGTTCGCCCAGAAGAGCTTCATCTGACGAACGGAATTGACGACGCGCTCCACCTTATCACGGACACGTTCATCGACGCCGGGGATCCCGTACTCGTCGCCGAGCCCACGTTTTATGTGTACCGCTTTTTCGCCGAGTTGGCGGGGGCCAAGGTCCAGGCCGTTCGCTTCGACGAAGCGATGCGCTTTCCGGTCGAAGCGGCTATACGAGCTTTGAAGCAGCCGGGAAAGCGCTGCCCGCGAGTGTTCTTTCTTGCCAATCCCAACAATCCAACCGGCACTCTGGCCTGTCGCCAAGATCTCGGCCGGATCCTGGACGCGGCTCGGCGAACGGTCGTGCTGGTCGACGAAGCCTATTTCGATTTCTCGGGCCTCACTGTCCTTCCTTGGATCCGCCGCTACCCGAATTTGCTTGTTGCGCGCACGTTTTCCAAAGCGGCGGGCCTGGCGGGTTTGCGCCTGGGCTGCTTGTTCGGCTCGCCCAAACTTCTGGAGCCGATGCGCCGCGCCTGCACGCCGTATCCTGTCAATTCGGCGGCGCTGGTGGCGGCGGAAGCGGCCATCCGCGATCGCAGCTCTCTGCGCAAGTACGCGCGCGAGGTTTTGCAAAGCCGCGCGTTGCTGGAAAAGGGCCTCGCCCGCATGGGCGCGCGGGTCTATCCGAGCAGCGCGAATTTCCTTCTCGTTGATTTCGGCCCGGCGGCGCCCGGACTGATTCGCGCCCTCCAGCGGCGGGGAATTCTCGTGCGCGGCCGGAGCGATTTCCCGAGGGAAGGTTTCATTCGAATCAGCGCCGGCACGCGCGCGGACACCCGCAGACTTCTGCGCGCCATAGAGGACATTCTGTGAAGCTATCGCCCAAGCTGGTCATCTTCGATGTAGACGGCGTCCTGGTGGACGTTCACGGATCGTTTCACAAGTCGATCCTTGATACGGTGCGTTTTTTTACCGGCCACCGCCCTGCCTATGCCGAGATTCACCAGTGGAAAAACCGCTCCGGCTACAATGACGACTGGAGGCTGACAACGGATTGGGTCGCCTCGCTCGGTTCTGCGGTTCCTTATGACGTGGTGAAAGCGCGCTTTCAGAAATTTTATTGGGGCACGAAGTCGAGTCCCGGCAACGTCGCGCGGGAGCGTTGGCTGGTCACGCACAAGCGTCTGGAGCGTTGGTCGCGCCGCGCGGAGCTCGCGCTCTTCACAGGCCGCACGAGAAGGGAACTGCGCTACACCCTGCAAGGCACGGACGCGAAAAAGATTTTTCGGCGTGCCGTCACCATGGACGACGTCAAGAAGGGCAAGCCCGATCCCGAGGGCCTGCGCCTGCTGCTCGATGGCACCTCGCGTAGCGACGCGCTCTACCTAGGCGACAATATCGACGACGCGCTTTCGGCCAAGCGCGCCCGCGTCCCGTTCCTCGGCGTTTTGCCTTACGGCAGCGAAGCGCACAAAGCGCGCGCCGCTAAGCTGCGCGCGCTCGGGGCCCTGGACATCCTGCACAGCGTTCGCGATCTGGAGAAATTGTGGGCATGAGAAAAGCCAGCCTGCGCCGCACCACTACGGAGACGGACATTCGCGTGAGCCTGAACCTTGACGGCCGCGGCCGCGCTAAAATCTCCAGCGGAATTCCGTTTCTCGATCACATGCTCACGCTGGTGGCGCGCCACGGCGCAATGGATCTGGAGCTGACGGCGCGAGGCGACCTGGAAGTCGATCAGCACCACACGGTCGAGGACACCGGCATCGTCCTCGGTGAAGCGGTTCGCAAAGCCCTGGGCTCGAAGCGTGGCATCCTGCGCGCGGGATATTTCCTGATGCCGATGGATGAAACACTGGCCGCTGCGGCCATCGACTTTAGCGGACGCCCGCATCTGGTGTGTAAATGGAAATTCTCCGCAAAGCACGTGGGCGGGCTGCAAACCGAATTGCTCGAGGACTTTTTCGGCGGCTTCGCGCAAGCCGCGGGCGCCAACGTGCACTTGCGCCTCCTTTATGGCCGGTCGTCGCATCACCAGGTGGAGGCGATTTTCAAAGCATTCGCCCGGGCGCTGCGCTTTGCCGCCACGCGCGATCCGCAGCTGAAGCGCGTGCTGCCAAGCACGAAAGGTCTCCTATGAACATCGCACTCGTGGAATACGGCGCAGGGAATCTTCCTTCGGTCGAGCGCGCCCTCGCTCGCCTCGGCGTCGAGTCGCACCGCGCGTCCAAGCCGGAAGAGCTGGCCGGCTGCGACGCGCTCATTCTTCCTGGCGTTGGCCATTTCGGCGCGCTGATGCGTTCGCTCGGCGAGCGCTCGCTCGTCGAGCCGCTCCGTAATGCGGTTGCGCAGGGCACGCCACTGCTCGGCATTTGCCTCGGCCTGCAGGCCATGTTCGCCACCAGCGACGAAGCGCCGGGGGACGCTGGCCTCGCGCTTTTCCCGCAAAAGGTTTCCGCGCTGCCGGCCGTGGATCGCCTTCCCCACATGGGCTGGAACCAGTTGCGCCGCGCGCAGCCCAGCAAACTGCTGGAACGCGTCCCGGAGGACGCGTATTTCTATTTCGCGCATTCCTACGCTGCGCTCGATGCGGGCGATGCAGGCGTCGCCTACTGCGATCACTGCGGCTCGTTCGTTGCGGTGGTGGAGCAGAAGAACGTGTTCGCGACGCAATTTCACCCGGAGAAATCGGGGCCGGTTGGTGCGCAAATCCTGACCAATTTTCTGCGCCAAGCAGACACGCAGGCTCGGCAGGCAGGCCTCCCTGGCCGGCAGGCGGGCGGCAGCGCATGAGCCTGGCGCACCGCATCATTCCGTGTCTCGATACCGACGGCGAACGCGTCGTCAAGGGCGTGAACTTCGTCAATTTGCGCGACGCCGGCGATCCGGCAGCCCTCGCGGCGCGCTACAACATCGAGGGCGCGGACGAACTCGTGGTTCTGGACATCGCCGCCTCGCGCGACCACCGCCCCACTTTTCTGGAGACCATTCGCCGCGTCGCTGCTGAGCTCGCCATTCCGCTCACTGCCGGCGGCGGCGTGGCCAATGTGGACGAAGGCCGCGCCATTCTGCGCGCTGGCGCCGACAAGCTCACGGTCAACACGGCCGCCATCCGCAATCCGGCCTTGCTCACAGCGCTCGCAGCGGAATTCGGCTCGCAAGCGGTGGTTCTGGCGATCGACGCCAAGCGCGTCGGCGATCATTGGGAAGCCTTTGTCCGCGGCGGCAGCGTTCCCACGGGAATCGACGCCATCGAATGGGCGCGCCAGGGCGTGGACCGCGGCGCGGGAGAAATCCTGATTACCTCGATGGACAAGGACGGGACGCGTTCCGGTTTTGACTGCCCGCTCACCGCCGCCATTTCGCGCGCCGTTTCCGTCCCGGTGATCGCCTCAGGAGGCGCGGACACGCCGGACACGTTTCTCGAAGTGTTTCGCGAAGGCCGCGCCGACGCCGCCCTCGCGGCATCGATTTTTCATGACAGCATCCAGGGCCTCGGCGCGCTCAAGAAGTATCTTGGCGAACAGGGAGTCTCCGTTCGCCAGTCGGCTTAAAGGGTCAATCACGAGACTGGCGCAAGCAGCCAGCGGCTAAAGCCGGTCCCGAGCAGGGCGCGATTGGCACGGCTGAAGCCGTGCCCTACAAATCCAGCCGGCGCAAATCAGTTGTAATGCGTTGAATCTGGCGCAGTGTGATGCGTTGAATCCGGTGCAGAACGAGGTGGGCGGCGAGCTTTGTAGGTCACGGCTTCAGCCGTGACACGAGGCGGGCGAAGGTTCCGGCTTTAGCCGCTGGCGATAGGGCTACAAACGGAAGGCAAACTGGCGACTTCAAATGCTAATTCCTTGTATCGATCTCCAGGATGGGCGCGCTGTGCAACTGGTGCACGGCCGCGAGCGTAAGCTTGCCGTAGATGATGTCCTCGGCTTGCTGGACCGTTTCGGCAGTCACCCGCTGATTCACGTCATCGATCTCGACGCCGCCATGCGCAATGGATCGAATGCCAGGCTGGTGCGCGAACTGTGTGCGGCCGCCAAGAAGCGCAAGCTGCGTGTCCGCGTCGGCGGCGGAATTCGCACCGTAGCACAGGCCGCGCGCATTGCCGGCTGGGGCGCGGAGAAGATCATCGTCGGCAGCGCCGCCTTTAAAGACGGGCGCGTGAACGCCACTTTTCTTGGCCGCTTGGCTCGCAAGATCGGCAGGCGGCGCGTGATCGTCGCGCTGGATACCGAACGTGGAAGAATCCTGGTGCGGGGCTGGCAGGACAAGCTGCGCCTGCGCCCGGACGAGGTCATACCTGAGCTGGAGAAATACGCGTCGGAGTTCCTGTGCACCTACGTGGACGCCGAAGGCACCATGCGCGGCACGAATCTAGAGTGGTTCCGCGCCCTGCGCCGCGCCACCCGCCGTCCCATCACCGCTGCTGGCGGCATTCGCAGCCGCAAAGAAATTCGTGCCCTCGCCCGCATCAAGATGAACGCCGCGGTGGGGATGGCGCTATATACAGGGAAGCTCTCTTAATTTCAAATTTCAGATTTCAAATCTGAGGGTGCACGGGCAGAGGGCGGGTTTTTCTTCAGGCAGCAGGATCTTCGTCATTCGGGGAATGAATCTGCCAGAATTCGGGGTTGGTGCGCGGAAACGCCACGCCCGTCTCCACCGTGCGGCTGTGGCGCGTGCCCAGATACACGACCCGGCAGTCCTGATCCCGCTGCGTCAGCTGGTTGGTCAGGAGCAGCTGCTGCCCCTTTTGCACCGGGACGCTCAGCAGCAGCAGGGCGCCATTGTCATTGACCTTCAGAGTGTGCGCTTCCTCGTGGAACGGTTCCTTGCTCGGTCCGTACCCGTACACGTACACGGCGACGTCCAGCGACCAGCGGCGGCTTCTCCGGCGGTCGGAGGGTTCCGCGGTCTCCTCGGCGTGGGATTCGCCCGGGGCTTTGCCGTCGCGGAACAATTGCGCGTGCTTTAAAGCTTCGAAAATTCGGCTCATCGCTTCTCAATCTGCGTGGCTGGGATGAAACCATGCCAGAATAAAATACCTCCGAACGCGCGCCGCGAGGGAGAAACAATGCATTCCACCGTTCGAATAGGTAAACCGGACGCGAACTCCGGAGGCCCTCTGTTGGGCGCCTTCTCCAGCCTCCCTGTGCTACAACCAGAGTAGCACCACTCAATAGAGAGGGCGCGCGTAACATTTTTGATGCCGGACTCACAACCAATTCGACCGATCGCCAAGGGCGCCATCCGCGTCGGCCCCGCTGGATGGTCCTACGCCGACTGGGCGGGCGTTGTGTATCCCGCGCACCGGCCGTCCGGCTTTCACGAAGCCGCTTATCTTTCCGAATTGTTTGACGCCATCGAAATCAATACATCGTTCTACCATCCGCTGCGCCCCGATCACTGCCGCCACTGGGTCGATCTCGTCTCCGCAAATCCGCGGTTCCGTTACACCGCCAAGTTGTGGCAGGGATTCACGCACACGACGGCTGCAGGGTTGGAAGACGAGCGTGCGGTCCGCGCGGGATTCGATGTGCTGCGCGACGCGGGAAAGCTGGGCGCCGTGCTTCTGCAGTTCCCATTCTCGTTCCACCGCACCGAGGAGAACATCACGTATCTTGGCAAGCTCTTGAAACAGTTCGCCGACTATCCGCAGGTGGTCGAGGTGCGCCACGCCACCTGGAACGATAAGTCTTTCTACGCCTTCCTGCACGAGCGCGGCGTTGGTTTCTGCAACATCGACCAGCCGGTGATCGGGCGCTCGATGAAGCCCACTGAGCGCGCCACCGCGCGCGTCGCCTATGTCCGCCTGCACGGCCGGCGGTATGACACCTGGTTCAGCGACGACCCTGCCACTCCTCCTTCCGAGCGCTACAACTACCTCTACACCGAGCAGGAACTCGAACCCTGGGCCGGGCGCATCCAGAAGGTGGCGGAAAACAGCGACACCACCTTCGTCATCACCAACAATCATTTCGAGGGCAAGGCCATTGTTAGCGACTTGCAGCTCGTTCACCTGCTCACCGGCGCAAAGGTGAAGGTTCCGGAGCCGCTTCGCCAGCACTACCCGCAGCTCGACCAAATCGCCTCCGAGCCGCCCGCCGAGCCGCTGCTGTTTCCGATGGGGTAGGCGACCCAGGCCTGGCAGAAAGAACAGGTTAAACGTGCCTGTCCCAATTCTGGCCTATTGGACGTGATCGCTTCGGCACCCTCCTGTCTCACAATGATTAGTTGGAGCATCTAAAGGTATATGGCTGTTCGCGAAATCCTGAAAACGCCGCGGCGCGTTGAGCACCCTTGGTGGCTGGCGGCGGTGGCTTGCAGCGGAGCCATCATTCTCGGCCACTTCCTGCGGCAGCTCAATATCGTATTGAATCCGTTGGCCTGGTCCAGCGCGGAAATCATTTCCGCCCTGCTCAGTTTCACCATCGCCGCCAGCGTCTTGATCCGGTATTACGGCACGGGCAACCGCGTCTCGTTGCTTCTGGGACTGACCTTCGGAGTTACCGGCTTCATCCATCTGGGGGCGATTTTCGAGTTCTACGACCGCTTCCTGAAGCCCGCGGAGCAGTTGCGAGTTCCGGTATCGTGGATGATCGGGCAGACGCTGCTCGGCCTGCTGTTGCTGGTCGCCTGCATCCTGAACCAATGGCTGCCCTGGCCGCGCGATCCGGGGAAAAATGTGCTGGCGCTCGCGTCGGTTGTGCTCGCCGCCGCTTTCCTGGTCACCGCTACATTCTTGCTCATTCCCATTGCTCCCTCGATCCGCCCGCATAGTCCCACCCCGCGGCCCTGGGAACTGCTCCCCGCGGTTGTCTTTCTGATTGCCGCCGTGGCCCTGAACGGCGTGAAGGAAAGCGACGGCTTCGCCTTTGACACGGCACTGGTATGGATGGCCGGGTTGAATGTCACCAGCCACCTGATCGTCTCGCAATCAGAGCGGTTGCTGGATGCCGCCGCGGGCGTCGCCGAACTGGTCAACGCCGTCAGCTACATCGTTCTTCTCGGCGCCACGCTGCTGGACAACGCGCGGCTCTTCCGTCAGGTGCGCACGCTGGCCATCAGCGACAGCCTCACCGGCCTCGCCAACTATCGTCACCTGGTGGACGTTCTGCAAAGCGAGCTGGAGCGCTCCGGCCGGACCAACCGGCCGTTTTCTGTCCTGCTGATGGACCTCGACGGCCTGAAAAGGATCAACGACCGCCACGGCCACGTCATCGGCAGCCGTGCGTTGTGCCGCGTGGCCGCCATTCTGCGATTGAATTCGAGGTCGATTGACACTGCCGCCCGCTACGGCGGCGACGAATTTGCCCTGGTGCTTCCGGAAACCCATCCCATTGCCGCGCAACAAGTAGTTACTCGAATCCTCAATTGCCTGGAGGCGGACGAGGAAGTGCCGCAGCTGAGCATCAGCATCGGCGTGGCGACGTTTCCCAAGTCCGGCAGCACCGTGCAGCAGTTGCTCGAGTACGCCGATCGGGCGCTGTATGCCATGAAGGAACAGTCCAAGCGAGGCAAGCGGCAAGGCGCCGGCAATTTTGAGGGTCTGAGAAACGGCGGGTAGCGGCGAGAAACCGGGCTTAGGCGTTTTGGGTTTTCGCGGCGGGCGTCCAAAAATCCGCGTTGGGCAAAGGGAAACTGACCGATACTTCGCTGGTCTGAATGTCCTGAATCCGCACGCTCACCACGTTACAGATTTGCTCTTGCGAAGTGCTGTTGTTGATCAGCAGCAAATCCTGCCCTTCCAGAACCGGGAGGGCCAGCAGGAAAACCCCGCCGTTGGCGTTTCCGCTGATCGCGGTAGCCTGCTCGTAGAAGGCCGCCTCGCAGGCCGAGCGGCCATACACGGTCAAGTTGATCTCTAGTTCCTCGCGCGGCATGACGCCGGGCTCTGGCAATTCCATTCCACCGAGCAAATCGGAGACGTCGAGGCCCTTTTGGGGCCTTGATTCGCGCGCGTTCCTGATGGCATCGAAGATGCGGCTCATGGAAAGTGTCCTGGAACGTGACTGGTTATCCGAATTTATATCTACTCAGACGACCCAGAATCGCAGGGAGATACGACGCGGCCAATGGGTGCCTGGTCCCAATTGGGCTGGTACCCCGGAACAGGTACGCTTTGACAGGTTCGTGCCTCTCCTGCCTCCTTGCGAACGTCTCCGGCGATGCCAGCGCGCTTCCCACCAGCGGCTTGAACGCGCCCTGCCGCCATGAGAGGATTCTCTCGCTGAGCCGCCGCGGGCACGCCGCGCGGCTCGCCGGCAGTTGGTGGGAGGGGGCCGTGGACCGAAGGGATTTTCTGAAGCTGGGCGGCGTCGCCGCCATCGAATTGGGCGCGGCCGGGGTGCTGATGTCGCAAGGGCAGTCCGGAATGACCGGCATGCAGCAGCCCGGCGCCGGCGCGCAAGAAACGTCCAAGGCCGATTTCACTCTGCGCATCGCCCCGGTCACCGTCGAACTCACCCCAACGCGCATCCTCAGCACCATCGGCTACAACGGAACTTCTCCCGGCCCCATCCTGCGCATGAAGGAGGGCAAGCCGGTCACCGTGGACGTCATCAACGAAACCGATGTCCCCGAACTCGTTCACTGGCACGGCCTGTTCATTCCTGCCGAAGTGGACGGCGTCGAGGAAGAGAACACGCCGATGGTCCCGCCGCATGGCCGCATTCGCTACCAGTTCACGCCGCGCCCGGCCGGCGCGCGCTGGTACCACACCCACACGATGGCCGGCGCGGACCTGCATCGCGGCGCCTACACCGGCCAGTTCGGCTTCCTCATGATCGAAAGCGCGAACAATCCCGGAAATTACGATCACGAGGTTTTCCTCGCGCTGCGCGAATGGGAACCCTTCTTCAATCCCGAAGAAGAGGACAACGACGAGGACACCAGCGGAGGGCCCACGCCCGAGCGCCCCAAAGTCCTGGACACCCGGCCGGCGGGGCTCGAAGTGGGTTACGGCATGTTTTCCATCAACGACAAAGCCTTGGGCTCCGGCGAACCCATTCGCGTGCAGCAAGGCCAGAAAGTCCTGGTGCACCTGCTGAACGCCAGCGCCAGCATGAACCGCCGCATCGCGCTCCCCGGCCATAAATTTCAGATCATCGCCCTGGATGGCAATCCCGTTCCCACCCCACAATCCGTGGACGTGATTTATATCGCCCCCGGCGAGCGCGTAGATGCGGTGGTGGAGATGAATCAGCCGGGCGTCTGGATTCTCGGGACCACCGACGACGATCCGCGCAATTTCGGCATGGGCGTCATCTTCGAGTACGCCAACCAGCACAAGCAGCCGCAATGGACAGCGCCCGCGAAATCCAATTGGGATTACACCATTTTCGGCCGCGCCGGCACGCTGCCCGCTCCGGACGCCACCATCGACATGATTTTTGAGAAGATTCCGAGCGGCGCCGGGCTATTCAACAGCTGGACCGTCAACGGCAAGGAATACCCGCACGATCAGGAATTTGTGCTGAAGCAAGGCGGCCGCTACCGCCTGGTCTTTCGCAATCGCACCGAGGACGATCACCCGCTGCACATGCACCGCCATTCGTTTGAGATCGTGGACATCAACGGGAAGGCGACCGCCGGGGTGATGAAGGACACTGTCATCGTTCCCGGCTACGGCCGTGCCACGGTGGACATGGTCGCCGATCAGCCGGGCCTGACTTTGTTTCACTGCCACATTCAGCAGCACATGGACTACGGCTTCAAAGCCCTGTTCCGCTACGCCTAAACCTGAAATTCCTTGGACGTTGCAGGGCGCGCCCTAAATGCCTGCGCAAAAACCCCCGCAAAAACACTTCGCAAAAAACACCTCATTGTCATCCCGAGCGAAGCGAGGGATCTGCTTTTCGGCCAGAGTGAGCAAAAAAGGCAGATTTCCAGGGTGGGCCCGCGAGCGAAAATGCCAATGGAGGCTTCGCAGCAGCCCCTACTTCTTCTCATCCTGCGCCGGCTGCTGCTGTTGCTGCTGCGCTTCCTTGGCCGCGCCGATCTTGATCGTCACGCCGAACCGCTTGTAGTTCTCATACTTCACAGTCATGCGGATCGGTATATCGCCGTCGCGGAAGTGCAGCACGTCGTTGGACCGGGTGTAGGTGGGAAACCAGTAGTGGCCTTCGATGTTTTCGCGGAACGTCTCGAACCGCGGAAATACGTTCTCCTCGCCGTTCTTCTTGCGAATGTCCGGCACGGCCTTGCCGTCGGTCTTCACGATTTCCAGGTCCTTGTCCTCCACCCAGATGCGCCCCTGAAAATAGCGCTGATTCTTCTCGATGGCCTTCGGGGCCACGTCAAACTCGTACGCGCTGAGTGCGTCGAGCGGCACGTGGTCCACGTACGTGATGTTGTATTTGGGCAATTCCGTAGTGGTCAGCACAAAGGGCTGCACGTGCTCGAGGTCGTCCAGATCCTGCTGCGAAAGGGAAATACGCTCCAGCGTGGGAGCGGGCGCGAAAGTCACCTTTTCATAGCGCTTGCCGGCCGGGGTAAACACGATTTCGCTGGTCATCGTGTATTCGCCGTCGGGGCGGTGGCTGGCGTCTAGTGTCTGAATCGTGAACGTCTGGGTGTAGGTGAAGTTGTCGCGCTCGGTTTTGAATTCCAATTCCTGCGCCGCAAACTTCTGGATGATCTGGTCGACCGGCACGGTGGGAGGGCCAAGCTTCGAATCCTGGGGCGACGCAGTGGCCGGTTTTGTGGCTACGGTGGTCATTTCTCCGGCAACACCCGCCGTTGCGTTGACGCCTTGTGACTGGCGCGCTCCCAGTGGGACAACAACGCAGAGCGCAGCCATTCCCGCCACGAAAACCAATGCCAGTCGCGCTTGTAAATTCAAAACAGTTCGAAAAGGAATCTTTGCCATGGCGTGTACCCCGAGAGCTTCGATGTCCCCCGCGGCCTTTATTGCGAAATGTTTGCAGTACGCCGGAGAGGACAGAGAGAATTTAGCACAGCCCGAGTCGTCTGGCATGCCGGATCGCCTGGGCCAAGGTCTTTCGGGCCGGGAAACCCACCAACATTGGAGTCCCCACGGCGCAGCCAGGTTGCACCAGGCCGGCAGGCCGTTTGACACTGGCCGGAGTTGTCTGCTACGTTCCCGCGTCCGCGACCGTCTTGTAGTGCAGATTTGTCTCAGCCGATTACCGTTTGCGGAGCAGAGAGCAGGCAAGCTTGTCCCTGGCATGGAGCAAATTTCGGCGCCTCACGCCCATCGACTGGGTGATCCTGGGCGTCGCCTGCATCGGATTCGCCTTTGATACCTACGAGCTTCTGGTCCTCACCCTCACCGTCCAGCCCGCGCTGACCGAATTCCTCACTGTGAGCCCCGCCAGCGCGGATTTCAACCGCTGGATCGGGGTCATGTTTTACGTCCCCGCCATCGCTGGAGGGATTTTCGGCCTCCTGGGCGGCTACCTCATCGATCTCTTCGGCCGCCGCCGAATCCTGTTGTGGAGCATCCTGCTGTTCTGCGCATCCGCGCTGGCCACGGGCTACTCCTCCTCGGCGATGCAGCTGTTGGTCTATCGCTGCATTACCTTCATCGGAGTGTCGGTTGAATTCGTTGCGGCTACAGCCTGGCTCGCCGAATTATTTCCGGAGAGGGGTCAGAGAGAGACCATTCTCGGCACGACCCAAATTTTTGCCTCCACTGGCGGCATCCTGATGAGCGCCGCAAGCTACCTGACCATTTCCTTCGGCCACATGCTCCCCGCGATTCACGGTGGCCATGAAGCCTGGCGCTACACGATCTTGTTTGGAATCCTGCCGGCCATCCCGCTTCTGGCCGTCCGGCCATTTCTGCCCGAGTCGCCCATCTGGCAGAAGAAAAGGGAAGAAGGCACGCTGCAGCGCCCCAGCATTTTGGAACTGTTCCGCCCCGAATTCCGCAAGACCGCGCTGCTTAGCTGCTTCACGATGGCCTGCGCCTACGCGGCTTCGTTCGGAATGCTGCAGCATTTTGCGCGCATCATTCCGGGCGCTCGCGAAGTCCGAGTGCTTCCGCACGCTGATCAGCAGAAAATCGTCAGCGCCTTGCAAGGAGTTCAGGAGGTCGGCAGCCTGTTCGGCCGCATCTGCATGGCGGGGCTGGCCATTTTCGTGATCGGCCGAAAACGCCTGCTGCACATTTTTCAGATCCCCGGCTTGCTGCTCATCCCGCTGGTAGTCCTGCTTCCTGCCATTCACGATGCCGCCTTGCCCGCCTGGGGAATCTTCGTCCTCGGGCTGGTGTCCGTCGCGCAATTCAGTTTTTGGGGGAATTATTTGCCGACACTCTACCCGACGCACCTGCGCGGCACAGGGGAAAGCTTCGCCGCCAACGTGGGCGGGCGCATGCTGGGCACTTCCGCCGCCCTGCTCACCACCAGCTTGGTGGCGTACATGCCCGGCGGCACCCCGGCGCGCCAGCTCGGCTACGCCGCAGGCATCGTTGGCTTCCTCGCCTACGCTGCCGGTTTCGTCGCCAGTTTCTGGCTCCCTGAGCCGCGCCCGGGGTTAATCTCCGAGTAGGAAATCTCGAGCGACTTCTACAAACGGACCCACCCTTCGCAAAGACAGCGAAGGATGGGGCACCCACACCGTTCTAAAGGCATTCAGTGCTGGTAACAGGTGGGTGCCCCATCCTTGCGTTTTTTGCAAGGGTGAAGTTTCGGCCTAATATAAAGAGCGGTAAACAAAGGCTTCGACTACGCCAGCTTCAGCCGCATCAGCTTGCGCGCATTGCCCTCGTAAATCTTGTAGCGATCCGCGGCGGACATCTCCACGCCCTCCACGCAGCGAATCGTCTCGCGAATGTAGCCGGGCCCTTTCTCCGGATCGAACGGCGTATCCGACGCGAAGAGGACCTGGTCCGCCCCGAAGAATTCCAGTCCGCAGCGCAGCGCCGGCAGTGAGCCAAACGTCGCCGTATCCGCATAAAACATTTTGAAATATTCCTGCGGGCGCTTCCGCAGTTTGCGCCCCACCATGGCCAAATCTTCCTCTTCCGTGCGAGCGCCGAGCTGGTCTAGTCCCGGCCCCGTGCGGCCCGAGAAGTAGGGAATCATGGCGCCCAGATGGTGCGTGATGATTTTCAGCTCCGGAAAACGGTCAAAATAGCCCGCAAACAAAATGCGCGACATGGCGATCGAGGTCTCGTAAGGCCAGCCAAACACCCACCACAACTCAAACTTGGATTTCTTCTCGGTCAGATAGTCGGGAAACGCAGAGGATCGGCTCGGGTGCAGCCAGATGGGCACGTTGCGCTCAGCGATCTTCTGGAAGATCGGCGCGAATTCCGGCTCATCCAGAGGCCGGCCGTTCACGTTCGAATAGAACTGAAATCCCACCGCGCCCAGCTTGAGTACCGCGCGATCGATCTCTTCCACAGCGGCGTCCGGATTGTTCATCGGCAGCGCGGCGACAAATCCCGGAAAGCGGTCGGGATGCTTGTTCACCAGCTCCGCCATGCCGTCATTGGCGATCTGCGCCAGCTCCGGCGCCAGCTTGGCGTCGCCCATAGCCTCGATGGGAGGCGCGGCCATGCTCACCACCTGGCAGTAATCCTGGAAGCGGTCCATGATGCGGAAGCGCGCCTCGAGATTCACCATCGCCGGGATGTTGGCCGTGCGCTTCTTGATGGTGGTTCCCGATTCCGGCAGCTTCAGCATGCGGTCATAGTAATTTTGCGGAACAATATGGCAGAAGATGTCGATTTTCATGCAGCCCTTCCTTCTTGAATTTGAACAGCGGAGTGGCAGGCAATTTTACGAATCGTCGAGACCCTGCGTGCATCCGATGTTGGTTGGATTGAGGCGCCAACATACCAAGGCCGTCGCGGGGTGTCAAACCCGGCCGGCATGGTAAACGCCGCGCCTCTTTGCCGGTAACCCTTTGCAAAAGCGGATGCAACCTTCTGTTAGGCGAAGGGTTCAAAACAGGCGAATATGGTTCTTGCTCGCGTTTCGCGCCGGGGTTGCTCTCTTCATTTCTGATCCGCGCGGCCGTTCGGGGAGATGGCAAGCAGCCTGTCTTGCGCGCGCTCACGATGTACCATCCGCCGGGAAATTCCATCTAACACCCGATCAGCGGAGCTTTTGGGCAAAGGAGCAGAGGATTGCTGTTAAACCGGGGGCCAGGCAGGACAACTCTACGCCCATGGGTGCAGCTCTCGCTCGTGTCTGCCTTGGCTTTGGCCGGCGCGTTTCCGCGCTCGGCGGCTGCCAGCCCGCAGGCCGGCGGCGGATCCATCTCCGGCCGTGTAAGCGTCGCCTCGGCGCAGGGCGGCGTCACCAATAATCTCTCGGCGATCACCGTAAAATTGACCGGGCCGGCTCCGGCCACCACCTCGCAGGAGCAAGTCTCGGAAACCGACGGGCGCTTCGAGTTCACGCACCTGGGGCCCGGAAGCTACAAGATGGAAGCCACTGTGGAGGGCTTTAAACCGTGGTCCGCAACGGTCGTGCTCACCGCCGGGCAGGACGCCGTTCAGGATGTGTCCCTGCAGCTGAATCTTGTTGAGGAGAACGTTGAGGTCAAGGGCGAAGCCACCGAAATTGAAACCGAAAGCGTCAGCGCTACGGCCACCGTCAGCGAGCAGCAGCTCGAAACCTTGCCCCTGAAAACTGGAAAATTCACCGAGGCTCTCTCCGTGAGTCCCAGCGTCATCAAGACGCAGGAGGGGAGGCTCAATTTCAACGGCCAGGCGGAAAGCCAGGGCATGCTGCTGGTGGACGGCGTGGAAAACGTGGACCCGGTGGCCGGCAGCTTCGCCATTCCGGTCCCCGTGGACGCCATTCAATCGATTCAAGTATTCAACACGCCGGACAGCGTGGCCTACGGCGGCTTTTCCGCGGGCCTGACGCGCATCGATATTCGCCCGCCTTCGCCGATGTGGAATTATAAGTTTATCGATTTCATCCCCTCCTTTCGCGGTAAGAACGATTCCCTGGTGGGTCTGGCCAACGAGACGCCGCGCTTCGAGATTGGCGGGCCAGTCGTCAAGGACAAGCTGAATTTCTCACAGGATTTGAGCTACGAATTTCGCCGCGACCCGATCCGCGGGCTGACCTGGCCGCTCAACGAAACCTACGTATATGCGTTTGATTCCTTCACCACGGCGCAGTGGATTCTTTCCCCCAAGCACTTGATCAATTTCAATCTCAACATTTTCAAGTCCACCAATCTGTACGCCAACATCGACTCGTTCATCCCGCAAACCGCCTCCGTCAATTTTCACCGTCGCGGCGGTTCGCTTGGAATCTCCGACGACTACCAGTTCAGCTCCGGGATCGTACTGACCACCGTGGTGCGCTACACCAACTTCTATACCGACGCTCACGGACAGGGCCCTCTGGACATGACCATCAGCCCCACGGGATGGGGCGGGAATTATTTCGGCACCTCGGAGCACAACGCCAATCAGGTGGAAGCGCTGCCGTCGCTGCAACTCCCGACGAAATCCTTTCTCGGAAAGCATGAGATTCATTTTGGCGTTGATTTCCTGTACCGGACCTTTACGGGGAGCGATGTGTCCCGGCCCATCAACGTGCTCGAGCCGGACAACGCCACGGTCGCTGAGACGATCACGTTTACGGGGTCGGGCGCTCTGCGGGGATCGGACACCGAAGTATCCGAGTACGTTGAAGATCACTGGACGGTCACGAAAGCGCTGACAGCTACGCTTGGCGCGCGCCTGAGCTCCCAGACCATCGGCCGCGACGCGGCCCTGGCGCCGCGCATCGGCCTGGCCTATTCCTTCGCCAACGGCAAGGCCGTGATTCGCAGCGGCGCCGGACTCATTTATAGTCACGTGCCGCTGCTGGCCCAGGATTTCGCCGAAAATCAAACCCGCAATATTGCCATCTTTAGCGGTCCCGATGCCGGCCAGAGCTATTCGCTGCAAAACGTCTATCTTCTGGGCGGCTCCCCAACCAGCCCCGCCAATCCGCAGGACCCGGGCACCAGCCCGCGAACGTTCACCTGGAATGTCGAGTCGGAAATTGCGGTGCGCAAGAACGTCACCCTGCGCGCGGGCTACTATGAGACACACACCGACGAGCTTTTTCTGGTGAATCCGATTCTTCCGGCGCCCGGTTCGGGAGCGAATGGATTTCTCGCCCTCCAAAATACCGGCTCGGCGCACTATCGCCAGGCGGAAATCACCGCGCGCTACAGCCCCAGCGAAAAAGGCGAAGCCAACGTCTCCTACTCCTGGAGCCGCGCGCGCGGCGACCTGAATACGCTCTCGGATACGTTCATCCCGTTTCAGATTCCCGTGATTCGGCCCAACGCCTACAGCGCACAGCCCTCTGACATCCCTAATCGCTTGCTGGCCTGGGGCTTTGTACACCTTCCCATTTGGGGCCTGGTCTTTAGCCCCGTCGCGGACCTGCATTCCGGCTACCCGTATTC
>Ga0210398_10002843_pt1 | contig 16724 bp, 17 predicted proteins | sample IncBWC4OmetaG_FD_161047 | JGI IMG/M metagenome (GOLD analysis project Ga0210398, IMG submission 161047) | Forest soil microbial communities from Barre Woods Harvard Forest LTER site, Petersham, Massachusetts, United States - Inc-BW-C-4-O | ecosystem: Environmental > Terrestrial > Soil >... | reverse complement strand
GCTCCGGCCACGCGGGCGTGGGCTCGGTGTTTGATTTGTCGAACGCGACGGTGGCGAAAATCTTGGGCGCGAAGGTGATCATTGTGACTCAGGGCGGGATTGGCCGGCCGATCGACGAGGTGTGTCTAAACCAGGCGTTATTCGAGAAGGAGGGGGTGGAAATTATCGGGGTGATTGTGAACAAGGTCCTGGGCGCGAAGCTGGATTATGTCACCGAGTTTACGCGGCGCGGGTTCAAGCGCAAGGGCCTGGAGCTGCTGGGCGTGATTCCGCACCGGCCGATGCTTTCCAATCCGACCATCGGCCTGATCCGCGAGGAATTGGACGCGGAGATGTTGAACGAAACGGGCGGGTTGCAAAACCTGGTTGAAGATGTGACGGTGGGGGCGATGGGCGCACACAACGCGTTGAGTTTTTTCAAGGCAGGCATGCTGCTCATCACCCCGGGCGACCGCGAGGACATCATCCTGGCCGCGTGCACGAGTCTGGATGGCGCCAATGGTGAAATGATGGCGGGTATTGTATTGACGGGAAATCTGCGTCCGAGCTCGAACGTGATGAAGGTCATCCGGGCGATGCCCATTCCGGTGATGCTCGCCGCCCAGGACAGCTACGTGGTGGCCTCCAAGGTCCATGACCTGACGGTGAAAACGCGGCCGCAGGATGCCCACAAGATCACCATGATTCGCGACCTGATTGCCTCCAGCGTGGATGTGAAGAAAATCCTGAAATCTCTTTAACATGTCTTCTCCCCTGCCCCTCAATCCGGCGTTGAAGAATGTGCCGGTCTACCAAGGCGGACGCCCCATCGATGAGGTCGCCCGTGAAATGGGCCTGCCGGCGTCGGACATCATCAAGCTGGCGTCGAACGAAAATCCGCTCGGTCCCTCGCCCGCGGCGCTGGCCGCGATGCAAAAGGTCATTGCCGGACTGCATCTGTATCCGGATGGCAACGCGTTCTATTTGAAACAAAGGCTCGCTGAAAAACTTGATCTGAGGCCGGAGAATCTAATCCTGGGAAATGGCTCCAGTGAAATCATCGAGTTCGTGGGGCACGCACTGCTCGGGCCGGGAGTCGATGCCGTGATGTCGCAGTATTCCTTCATCATCTATATGCTGGTGGCGCGGTTGTTTGGCGCGAATCCCATCGTGGTGCCGGCGAAGAAATACGGGCATGACCTGCCGGCGATGCTGGCGGCCATCACCCCGCAAACAAAGGTGGTGTTCGTGGCCAATCCCAACAACCCGACGGGGACGGTGGCGTCGCAGGAGGAAATTCTCCAATTCGTGAACACGGTGCCGGAGCGGGTGTTGGTGGTGATGGACGAGGCGTACATCGAGTTTCAAGAAGAACCGGCGGATTTGCTGCCTTTGGTGCGCGAGGGAAGGCCGAACCTGATCATCATGCGGACGTTTTCAAAAATATTCGGCCTGGCGGGCTTGCGCATCGGTTATGGGGTGGCGTCGCCGGAATTGATTTCGGGGCTGGAAAGCATCCGGCAGCCGTTTAACATCAATTCCCTCGCGCAGGCGGGGGCGCTGGCGGCGCTGGAAGACGCGGAGCATGTGCGCAAAACGCGGGCCAACAATGCGGAGGGCATGCGGCTGGTGAGCCAGGGGCTGCGCGAGCTGGGCGTGGAATACATTCCGTCCGCGGGCAATTTCATTCTCGCGCGCGTGGGCGACGGCAAACGGGTATTTGACGAGATGCAAAAACTTGGCGTGATCGTCCGGCCGATGGGCGGATATGATTTGCCGGAATGGGTGCGGATTTCCATCGGCACGGCGAAGGAGAATGCGCGATGCCTGGCGGCTCTGAAGCAGGTGCTTTGACCGCGACGCGAGCAGAAATAAACATTGAATCCCGCGCCAAAGCGATTACTTATCTACCCAACGAACTATCGATTTATAAAGTGAAACCCACAGACCTGCGGGGCATCCTGCAATACATTCCGCGCTTCCGGGAGAAGACGTTCATCATCGGCGTGGATGGCGCCATCATCACGGAGGAAAATTTCGCCAACATCCTGCTGGACGTGGCGGTGTTGCGCTCGCTGAACATCCGCGTGGTGCTGGTGCACGGGGCGGGCGCACAGGTGAAGGCGCTGGCGGAGGAACTGAAGGTCAAGCCTTCGGACGTGGACGGCACGGGTGTGACGGACGCGGAGACGCTGAAGCTGGCGTTGACGGCGGCAAACCGGCTGACGCACGAGATTCTCGAGGGGCTTTCGGCAAACGACCTGCGGGCGGCGTCCTCCAACGCGATCATCGCGCATCCCATGGGCATCATCCAGGGCGTGGACCATTTGTTCACGGGCCGCGTGGAGCGGGTGGACACAGAGTTGTTGCAGACACTTCTGGCGCAGGGAATTGTGCCGGTGATTCCGCCGCTGGGGTTTGACGGCGATGGCAAAACGTACCGGGTGAATTCGGACAGCGTGGCGGTGGCGGTGGCGGACGCGTTGAAGGCGATCAAGCTGATTTTCATCACCACGCACGACGGTCTGATTCATCAGGGCCAGCTTATCCGGCAGATGCTGGTGGCGGACTTGAACGCACTGCTGGGCAAGGCGGGTTTTCCGCCGGAGATGATGTCCAAGGCGCGGCACGCGGCGCAGGCCTGCATGGCGGGAGTGCAACGCGTGCATGTCATCAACGGAAAGGTGGACGAGGGCCTGCTCGCGGAAGTGTTCTCCAACGAGGGCATCGGGACGTTGATTTACGCGAATGAATACCAGCAAATCCGGCCGGCCAAGAAGAAGGACGTGCGGAGCATCCAGATGTTGACCAAGAGCTCGGTCGAGAACGAGGAGATGGTGAAGCGCACGCGGTCGGTGATTGAGAAGCAGCTCAACGATTATTACATATTTGAGATTGATAAGAACCCGGTGGCCTGCGTGGCGCTGCATGTTTATCCGGAATTGAAGAAGGGCGAACTGGCCTGCCTGTATGTGAGTCCGTCGCATGAGAACCAGGGCATCGGGCAGAAGCTCATCCAATATATCGAGAGCAAGGCGCGGGAAACGGGTCTGGGCGAATTGCTGACGCTCTCGACGCAGGCGTTCACGTATTTTCAGTCCAAGGCGGGGTTCAGCGAAGGGACGCCGGACGACTTGCCGCCGGCGCGCCGCGAAAAATACGACACGAGCGGGCGCAATTCGAAGGTGCTCGTCAAGAAGCTGGCGAAGGCGGCATAGCAGGCAGCCGCCGAATTTCGTGGGATCGAACTGGTAATTTACGAACCTACCATCACACGCTTCACCCTCCAATTCCTGATGTCAGCTATTCTCTTGACGGAACTTTTTTGCAAAGGCCTGGAGATTCACAACGGCCTTGGAACCCCACAGCGACACGATGTTCTCGATCGCGAATCCGAGGTCCGTAGCCTTTTCCGTAATGATTTTCGCCTTGTTAACGTACTCTTCGGAACAAGGACAGCCACTATTCCATGACACCGCCATCAGCCGGCCCGCGTATTCTAGCGAGAGGGCATGCCGAATCTCTTCATCTCTCGCAGCCCGATGGACCTCCTGAACTATTAATTCTTGGTTCTTTACAGGGAAATCACCAAGAGAACGAGCACCATTCTCGTTTTGCGTAAGATCGTAAACAACTGCGTACGCGAGCTTGTACGGATCAACTCCTCTGTTCTCCTTTTCGTACCGCTTCGAGAGGCGCCAGTAAATGCCTAACGAAATGTTGTGGCCGGCTTCGGCGAGTACTGGCATGTGACGAGCAAAATCCGATTGGGGATTCCGTTTTCCAAAAAATCGATTCAGTACGCTCATAGATTTTCCGTTGTAAAGGCGCCTGGTGACGAAGCTGAGCAATGCCAGCCAAAAAAGTCCCATACCATGAAATCGAACCCAAGCCGCCATACGGCTTTGGTATCAGTGATTTTGTTCAGCATTTTTTATGCTTTTCTCGGAAACAAAGCATCAATTCTTTCGGAGCACAGCTTGAAATTTGCGATCTCCGAGAACTTACGAGGCAAACCATTCAGCTCGTCCTTCTGAATCAAAAAAACCTCGCATCCGTCCAGACGCACTTCTCGGTCATGGCCCACGAGATGCACGGCTGCGAGAATGTGGTAAATCTTTGCCTCTTCTGGTACATCATAGGAATTCGCTTCCGTCGTCTTTACTTGCACCGTGCGCATCGCTAAGCCTCGAACAGCAATTAGATCATTTCCACTATCTTTCAGAGGCGGTGCTGCTTGAACCTCGTACTGTAGCAGACGGAGTTGAACGAGCAACTCGCCTATAGTGCCTTTTTTTACTTCGGGGGAAATTGGATTGGACATAACGAACGGAGCAATCGTTTTGAGGCGAGAACCAGACCACGCCGGGTACAGAATGTCAACCGCGAATGCTCGACGACTTGGCGGTTGACAAACGATACGGTTTAGCGGATGATGCGGCGCGGTGACGGTTAGGAGGACGGCCTGAATTAGTCAGGCCGGCAAAACATAATATCATGAATCGGATTGATGTATTGAGCCAAGTAACGTGGTTGTGTTCCGACAATGTTCGCGGAGCAATGCTCCGCGCTCCGGATCGCCAGTGGTAACGCTTAATCACGGGTAATAACGCTTATTGCCCCCGGGGGAGGGGGTACCGTTCTTTGACAATTGAGAAACAGCCCAAGGTCTAGCCGAGGACGAGGAGGTGGACAAGGGGTTTGCCTGCCGTACCGCTTCGTACCGGCTGGTACCGCTTGGTACCGCCTGGTACCGGGTAATTTTTTTCTCCGATCCTTCCGGACGGGCACTATTCGGATCGCAGGATCATGACGAACAAGCCAAATAACCCGGTTTAGCGCGGCGGAAAATGGGGTGTCCACCTGGATAAAGCGGGATAAATCGCGCTAAACCGGGCTAAGTGGCCGAAAAAATTGAGGGGTCAGGGCATTGACGAAGCAATGCCCTCCAAGCCGGGCAGGCGTCCGGTTAAATCAATGCAGGTGGTTGTTTTCCCGCATTTGCGCATGAGTTTTCCCGTTTGTACCGAGCCTTGTCTAAGTCGCCGAACCACATATTTTAGCGGATTGATTTAAGCAGCATTTCCATTATCGTTAAGAATCGAGAACAAAATTCAAAATCACATTATGAAAATAACCAGAAGACTGGCGTTCATGGCAATATTGGCGGCCGCACTCGCCGGCGCTCTGACAGTTCGAGCAGATGACGGAACCAACAAACCCGTACCCTATCCGCTAAACACCTGCGCGGTTTGCGGCATGAAGCTCGGCGAAATGGGCAAGCCCTATGTGTTTGTCTATCAAGGCCGCGAAATCAAGGTATGCGACAAGTCCGAGGAAGCCGACTTCAAGAAGGATCCGAAGAAGTATTTGAAGGACATCGACGACGCGGTGGCCAAGGCCAAGGCGAAAGCCGACGACAAGAAATAACGGCGCCAGCGTGCGATGAAAGATGCGATCGCGGCAATCTTTGCGGCCGGCCTGATGGCCGCCGGCGCGAGCGGGGAGACAGTCACCTTTGACACGACGCCAACGGGGACGATCCCAAAAGGCTGGCTAGCAGGCGTCACCGGCGGCGGCGCGCCGAACTGGCAGGTGGTCACGAACAATTCGGCATCCGGCAAGCCGCATGTGCTGAAGCAGGGCGCGGAGTTCGCCGGGCGCATATTTCCCTGGTGCGTGAAGCGGGACGCGGTCTTGAAAGACGGTTTTGTGCAGGTGAAGTTCAAGCCCGTCTCCGGCAAGGAAGACATGGCGGGCGGCCTCATCTGGCGCTGGCAGGACGGCGACAATTATTACGTGGCCCGGGCCAATGCGGCAGAGGACAACGTGACCATCTATCACACGTTCAAGGGAACGCGGACGGAATTCAAGCGGACGGCGATGAAAGTCGCGCCGAATCAGTGGCATTCACTGCGGGTGGATTTCAAGGGCAGCCATTTCATCGTGACCTATGACGGACAGAAGGCGATTGAATGGGACGATGACACGTTTCCCAACGCCGGATCGGTGGGCGTCTGGACGAAGGCCGACAGCGTGACGTTGTTCGACGAATTCACTTTTGAAGGCAATTGACGCGCCGGCGCCGATGATGAGAAATATCAGCATGTTTATCACGAAGATTCGCGGGATTGAAGATGCGGGGGCTTTTCTGCGGCGTATTGCCGCGTTGGCGGGTTTGCTGGTGTTGGCGGGTTGCGGGGGGAAATCGCCCGAGGTGGTGATTTATACCTCACAGGATGAAGTGTATGCCGAACCGATTTTCAAGGATTTCGAGAAGGAAACCGGCATCCGGGTGCGGGCGGTTTACGACAGCGAGTCGGTGAAAACGGTGGGGCTGGTGAACCGGCTGATAGCGGAAAGCAGCAACCCGCAGTGCGACGTTTTTTGGAACAACGAGGAATTCCGGACACGACAGCTTCTGGCGCATGGGGTGTTTCGCGAGACGAATGCGTGGGCGGAGCTGGGCTACCGCTCGCGGCGCATGCTCATCAACGCGGACATCCTCTCGCCCGTGCAGTCGCCAAAATCCTTCCGCGACGTGACTAACATAATGTGGCGCGGGAAGGTGGCGCTGGCTTACCCGATGTACGGCACCACCTCGACGCATTTTCTGGTATTGCGGCAGCGCTGGGGAGATGAAGCGTGGCAGGCGTGGTGCCGCGCGCTCGTGGCCAACCAGCCGAAGGTGGTGGACGGCAATTCCGTGGCGGCGAAACTGGTGGGCCGCGGCGAGGCGTGGATCGGGTTTGCGGATTCGGATGACATCGCGGCGGAACAGAACAACGGAGCGCGCGTGATTGCTCTGCCCGTCGGCGACGACACGCTATTCCTGGCAAACACCGTCGCCGTGGTGCGCGGCGCGCCGCATCCCGCGGAGGCGGAAAAGTTCTTTGAATATTTGCAGCGGAAGGAGGTTTCGCAACGGCTGGTGGACGTGCACGCGCTGGAAGGCGCCACGCTGGATGCGACGACCGCCAGCCAGGGTTTGAAGGTGGATTGGGACAGCCTGCTGAAGGACCTGGACACCGCGACGAAGGAGATGGACCAGATTTTCCTGCGATGACGTGGGACCGTTCGCCCTCCGAAATGGCGTTACTGGATTGAAGGGACGGAGATAATCGGCGCTTGCCCGTCGGGCCCGCGCCACTGGCGCCACTCGGCCATGATCTGACGGGCCTCCACGGTCCCAATGGTGTGCCATGAATCCTCGCCAGGACGTTTCACGAGCGTGTTGTCTTGATAGTAAGCGCTGCTCTGGGAAGGAATCTTCTCTGCGAACGGGCTTTTGGCGGCGTGCGCCGCTTCCGCCCGCTGCAACAGGGCCTTGAACTCGGGGCTGAATTTCTCCAGGTACGCAATTTTTAGGCGGCTCACTTCGTTTCTCATGCCCTGAAATCCAATCACCATGGCCCGCACCCGCGCTTCATTGTTTCCATCCGGCGGAATCAAATCGCGCGGCGCGGGATACAGCCGGTTCGCGTTTTGGTCGTAAAACCAGACCCTGGCACCGGCCTCGCCGTCATCGCGAAAATGTCTCACCCTGGCAATGATGAAGAAGAGCGCCAAAGCGGTCAACAGGGCCATGCTCCCGGCGATGAGAAAAGTTTTGACCTGTGGCTTCACTGCTGCTGCTGCGTCTGGTGATAGAAAATATTGATCGACCACCAGCATGCCGCCGTGCTGCAGGGAATCTCGTTGGCGTTGAGCAATTGCACGTGGCCGTCGGCAAAAACATAATTGGCCTTGCCCTCGTGCCGCTGGCATCCATATTGGTCCTCCTGCAGGCGGTTGAAGCCCGCCGCGTCCTCCGATCCGTTTCCGCTGGTGTCCGAGTTCTTGATCCACCAACTGTCATCCGCCCAGGTCGCCGGGCTGCCGCAGCCCCCGTCCCCGTACCAGATGAGCTTCGAGGCGGTGGTGATTTCTGTGGAGCGGTGCATGCCCTCGTAATAATCGGGGGTCGGCCGGCCGAAGGGCATGCTGCTGGTCTGCGCCGTCGGATTCGGATTGCCATCCACGTGAATCCAGTGCGCCCCGGCCACGCCGATGCCGCTTTGATTCCACTTCTCGTAATCACCACCGGCGCTGGCCTCATAAGGCCCGGCCACGCCGATGCCCGCATCAGTCCAGTTGGTGGTGTTGTCCAACGGAAAACCGCCGTAGGAGGCGTCATAGGCCGAGATGCCGTCGGCATAAACCGCGTTGCGCTCGGCCGGGCAGTCAAAGATGCGGGGCATTTGCGCAACATAATTCCACAAAATGACGCGATAGGTGGTTTCGACATCGGAGTTGGGGACGGCGGTCTGGAGCGGATTGAGCCAGTCGCCGTTGTCCAGCGAATAGGTCAGCGAGGCGATGGCCAACTGGCGCTGATTTGACTGGCAAATGGCCCGCTGGGCGGCCTTCTTGGCCCCGGCGAGCGCCGGCAGAAGCAGACCGGCCAGAATGGAGATGATGGTCATGACCACCAGCAACTCAATGAGGGTGAACGCGCGCAAGACAGCGGCCGGGGCGGTCAATGCCGCCCGCGCTTTCTTAAAAATTTTGACATTCGTTGTCATTACCACCCGGTATCAACTCCACCCTTCGAACTCGTGCAACTTTTGCCGACGTTATGGAGTGTGTGGCCGGGTGTCAAGCATCCGGAACCGCATTTGCGGACGGCTGGCTCGTCACATAACGGCAAGGATTTTTTAAAACACGCTGGCGCGAGGGCGGCAGGCAAGCCAAGATGTGGCCACCCTGCATTTTGACCATCGAATCGAATCACGCCGTATCCGGGCGTGTTTGGGGTTCCGCTGACGCCGCGATTCGTGTGTGTGACACTGACGGCACACATTATTTTCGGAGTGGTAATGGGACTGGCGGCGAGGCGTTTGGCGGCACAGCACTTGCTCTGACCAAGGGGGCTCAGGAACTTATGGCATGGACAAAGGCGAAGACGGCAGTCGCGGCGGGCGCGGGTATTTTACTCATCGCGGCAATGGCGTTGGAAATGGTGAAGAAACACGCCGGGTCGGTTCAAACGGAGGAACAACCGGCTTGCGCAGGGACAACCCAGATGAAGCTGACCGGAACAGCCGGTGCCGCGGTCGTCGGCCTTTACATCCAGAACGGTGAAATGGTCATGGTGTCCAATTCATTGCCGTGGTCATTTACAGGGACAAATATTTCGCGTTTGGAGTTCCAACTGGTCAGGCCGAAGGACGCGATCTCGGTGGAACTGGTTTACGATGGAAAGGACGCACACACCCGGATGACAGAGCATCTGGACGCCAAGACCGCCCGCCTGGAAGCGCGGGTTGAGAACGGGTTCATCGTGACGTTGCATCAACAGTGAACGCGCCGGCGCGGACCGGTCATTTTTTTAAATTCTTCTCCTTCCGGTACATGGATTTGATAGGATGCGGTGTCTTTTGGGAGAACGGGTGTTGGAGCATGACATTTCTACCGATAGTGGGAAGGGAGTTGCGCATCGCGGCGCGTTTGCCGGCGACCTACCGCAATCGCGTGCTGACGGCGGGTGTCGTGGCGGCAGTGGCGTTCGTAATGCTGTTCTTTGCCAGTCTGACGGGGTCGTCGTCGTTCATCGGAGAGACAACGTTCCGGACACTGTCGTATTTGACATTGGGTTTTTGTCTGCTGGAAGGAGTGCGCAAGACCGCGGATTGCCTGAGCGGGGAGAAGCGGGAGGGAACCCTGGGACTGCTTTTCCTGACGGACTTGAAGGGGTATGACGTGGTGTTCGGCAAGCTGGTGGCTACATCGTTGAATTCATTTTACGGACTGATGGCCGTGCTTCCAGTGCTGGCGCTGCCGCTGCTGCTCGGCGGGGTGACGCCGGGAGAATATTGGCGGGTGGTCCTGGCGTTGCTGAACATTCTCTTCTTTTCGCTCTGCGCGGGAATGTGTGTTTCGTCCCTGATCCGCTCGGAAGAATGGGCCACGGGGAACACCGCGCTTGTGATCGCGATGTTTGCGGGCCTTCCATTGCTGACGTTCACCCGGTTTTTTTATCCGTTCAGTCCGGTTTACGCATTTCACGCCGCTTTTGACGCGAATTATCCGGGCGCGAGCAGCGGTTATTGGGAATCGCTGGGCATCGGGCAGGTCTGGAGCTGGATGCTTCTGGTTTGCGCCTCGCTCGCGGCGCCGCGTTTCTGGCAGCAAAAGGCGGCGGGAACGACGATGAGATTCCTTCCGGCGCGAAATATAAAAGCCAGCGCCGGCATCGCCGCACGGCGGGCCCGGTCACGGGCGCAGGCATTGAACACCAATCCGGTCCTGTGGCTGGCGGAGCATGAACGCGGGCAGCACTCCGCGCTGTACGTGCTGGTCGGGATAACGGCCTGCGGCTCCGCCTTCTTCTTTTTTGCTTCCGGTCACGGTTATCTCACCGTGTTTCTTGGCTGCGCCTGGTTGCTGAACTTTATTCTCAAGACCCGGATGGCAGCGCAGGCGTGTCATTGCATGACGGAAGCGCGGCGCAACAACACACTCGAAATGCTGCTGGCGACGCCGTTGACGGTGAACCAGATCATTGACGGGCAGATCCAGGCATTACATCGCATTTTCTTCGCCCCGGTGGTGCTGATCCTGGGCCTGGAAGCGGCGGGGCTGGGACTGGCCATCGCCAAGTCGTTTACCAGCACTGGCCGGTCGGTTGGAGATCCGGGAGGCGCGCTGCTGCTCGCGCTGGGTTATTTGATCGTGTTCGGACTGGACGTGGGAGCCCTGCAATACGTGGGCATGTGGTTCGGGCTTACCTCGAAAAGGGAAAGCCAAGCGACGATGAAAACCATTGTTTACGTTTTGATTGCGCCCTTTGTGGCCATGGTGCTTTCCGTCTTTTCCATCTTTTTTTCGTGCTTCGGATTTCTTGCCTTTTTAATCGTTCCGATCTGCCTTATGATCTGGGCCAAGGCGCGGCTGGAGCAAAAGTTCCGTGAATTGGCCGGAACGCGTTACGCGCTGAGACCAGTTGACCCGTATGCACGGTCGGCACTGAGTTTTGCGCCACCGCGATTGGTGCCGCCGGTCATCAATCAGTAACCAGATATTACAAAGATGATTGCTTTTCTAAATGGCGATTTCATTCCCGAGGAACAGGCGAAGGTGTCCATCCTGGATCGCGGATTTCTCTACGGGGACGGATTGTTTGAAGTGATGAGCGTCTTTCGCGGGCGGCCGTTTCGCTGGAATGACCACATGAGCCGGCTGCAACAGGGCGCGGCGTTTCTGAAGATTCGAATCCCGTTTGCCGCGGATGAATTGCGCGAACACGCACTGCAGCTCATCGAACGCAACGGGCTGACGGAGGGATTGCTGCGGTTGACGCTTTCGCGCGGCGTGGGTGTGCGGGGTTATTCGCCGGCAGGCGCGGAGCATCCGACGCTGACGATGACGGTGCATCCGGCATCGGAAACGAAGGGAGAGCCGCCGGTGTGGCGCGTCGTCACGGCATCGTTCCGTTTGCCGGCGGGCGAGGCTTTGGCGCAGTTCAAAACCTGCAACAAGCTCTCCCAGGTCCTGGCGCGGGCGGAAGCGGATGCCCGCGGGGCGGATGAAGCGCTGCTTTTGAACACAGAAGGGAAGGTTGTGGAGGGTTCCAGCAGCAATCTGTTCTGGATCACAAAGGAGACGGTGAACACGCCACCATTGGCGGCAGGCATCCTGGCGGGTGTCACGCGGGTGGTGGTATTGGAGATTTGCGGGAAAATCGGCGTCCCCATCCGCGAAACAGGCATCATCCCCGCGGAATTGCGCCGGGCGGACGGGGTGTTTCTATCGCTGAGTTCGCGGGGTGTCGTCGAAGCGGGCTGGCTGGACGATGAGCGATTGGGGCGGTCGTCGTTTACCCAAAGGTTGCGGGAGGCATATGTGGAAATGACCCGGAATTGCCCGATTTGAAGGCAAAAAACGGTGAGCAAAGTGTGGATACCATACAAAAGAACAGATTGATTTTCGCAGGGAAAAGGGTACAATCTGGGTGTACATGAAAGATCCCGGCCCTGAACGGCTTGAAGCGTCCCCCACGCTGGACGGCCGCACGGCAGCTCAACGTTACGCCTTCGCGATTGCGGCCACCTTGGTGGCGTTTCTGATTCGCTTGTCGCTGGATCCGTATGCCAAGGACCGGTTCGCAAATGCGATGGTTGTCCCGGCCATCACCCTGGTGGCATGGTTTGGCGGGTTTGGCCCCTCTTTGGTCACGTGCGTATTCGGATTTCTGTTGTGCAACTGGTTTTTCGTCGCACCGCGTCATTCGTTCACCCCGGACGGCACCACGAACTTGCTCGGCCACGTTTCTTACACGTTCGTCTCCCTGTCCATCATCTTCTTCGGCCGCCACATGCACCTGTCGCGACAGCGGGCCGATGCGAATGCCCGCAAGGCCATCAACCACCAGAAGCAACTGGAGCTGGAGGTCTTGGACCGCAAACGCGCGGAGGAGGAAGTGCGGCGGTTGAACACGGACCTGGAACGGCGGGTGCAGCAGCGGACGGCGGAACTCGTGGCGTCCAATGAGGAACTTGAATCTTTCACGTACTCCGTGTCGCATGATTTGCGGGCGCCGTTGAGGCACGTGGATGCCTATGCGCAGATGCTGGAGGAGGAGTTCGGTCCGAAGCTGGCTCCGGAAGCGCAGACCTTCGTCAAAAAAATCCGGCAGGGCAGCCATAACATGCGGCAATTGGTGGATGACCTGCTCAACCTGAGCCACATCGGCAAAACAGAATTGAACCGGCGGGAGACGGCATTAAATCCGCTGGTGGAAGAAGTAGTGAACGACCTCAAGCCGGAGACGGCGAGCCGGCACATCCAATGGGAGGTTGGCCAATTGCCGCTGACGGAATGCGACCCCGGCCTGATGAAACAGGTGTTCGTCAACCTGATTGCCAACGCGGTCAAGTACACTCGGCCGCGGGCGGACGCAAAAATTGAAGTCGGCCAGGTGCAGACCAATGGCAAGACGGCGGTATTTGTCCGCGACAACGGCGTTGGCTTCAACATGAAGTATGTGAACAAACTTTTCGGCGTGTTTCAGCGGCTGCACCGGGCGGAGGAATTTGAGGGGACGGGCGTGGGGCTGGCGACGGTGGCGCGAATTGTGCGCAAGCACGGCGGGCGGGTCTGGGCCGAGGCGGAATTGAACAAGGGAGCGACTTTTTACTTTACGGTGGAGGGGCCGGCAGCCAACGGCGGCCATGCCGCCAATGGCAACGGTGCCAATTCGGCGAACGGCAACGGCCATTCTGCGTAATAAACGCGCGGGCGGGGCGATTTGGGCAAATCTTTCTGCATTAGCACAGAATGGCGACAAACGAAAAAATCAAGACCCACGGTTCATCAACCACGGTTAAACGCGCACTGGGCAGTTCAATCGTCGTAAAATTTCAAATTATTCTCGGTTCCATAACGTATCCTTTAGATAGGGCACTCTTCGGCCGGCGGGTCGCAAAATATGAGCATTTACAAATTCGACAATGCTCGTTTCATGGGGGAAAGGATTTCTTATCAACCGCAACCAAGGCAATGGAAACCCTTGGTGATCTCGACAGGCAACTGCACGATTCTTTGTTGCAAGCCCCTTACGAATTTTGGGACGAGCCGGCTGCGAGCGGTCGACATCGGGTGAATATGTGGACATTTAAGCAGCACTGCGGGATTGGACCAGCCTGGTTGCTATGGAAAGAACAGGGCATGATCACATGCATGGTTTATACGTATTTCCGCGATCAACTCCTCTATGGAGGTTCGTCAATTCCATTCAAGCGAGTGTCGAGGAATTCAATCACAGATATGCTCAATGCGAGGATACGCGATTGGTTGGAGGAGCATCATTTTCCTCACGACTTGGCCATCTGCTTTCCCGTAAGCGGCAAACAAGGCACTTCTTCGGGCAACGGCAACGGTCATTCTGCTTAACGAATGCGCGGGAAAGGCGATTTTCGGGCATTTTTGCCTGCCGGAGGCTTCAAAAAGTTCCAAAATACGGCTTGCTTCCTTCTCCGGCGGGGCCTATAGTTCGCGCTCTTTTGTAAAGAACATTTGAATTATGAGACGCCCCAAAGGCAATAAAACGAAGAAAGCAGTCGCCAAGCGGTTCAAAATCACCGCCCGGGGCAAGGTCATGCGCATGCGTTCCGGCAAACGGCATCTGCTTTCGACCAAAAGCCCGAAACGCCGCCGCAGCTTGGGAACCTCCAAAGAGGTGGACCACACGGACACCTACCGCATCACGCAAAATCTGCCGTTCAGCCATTGATTTCACCCAACATTCCGCACCTTTAATCCCATGAGAGTCACCAACGGACCAGCCTCCCGCAAACGCCGCATCCGCACGATCAAAGCCGCCAAGGGCTATCGCGGTCGCCGCTCGAAACTTTACCGCTACGCCGCCGACGCCACGGACCACGCCAAGGCGTACATGTTCCGCGACCGGAAGATGAAAAAGCGCAGCTTCCGCGTGCTCTGGCAGGTGCGCATCAACGCCTCCGCCCGCGCCGCCGGCACGACCTACAGCCGGTTCATGGAAGGTTTGAAGGCCGCGAAAGTCGCCCTTGACCGCAAGGTCCTCGCGGACATCGCAGCCACGGACAACGCCGCTTTCGGCGAACTGGTCAAGATTGCGCAGAATGCCTTGAAGACCAAGAGCGCGAAGGCCTGAGAAGTTTCAGGGTTTCAATTTCAAACAGGGCGGCCAGCAATGGCCGCCCGTTTTTTTTGGAATTGAGATGGCGGCGAGATTTTCGCGTTGTAACGAGGCGATGGATTTAACATTGTAACGCCAGCAATATGTCCCTTTTGAATGAAATTGAGCCATTGAAACAAGCCGCGCTCGCGGAGTTCCAGGCCGCGCCCGACGTGGCCTCGATGGAACAGGCCAAGGGCGCGTATCTGGGCGCGCAGGGCAAGTTCACGGCGTTGATGAAACAGCTCGGCACGCTGCCCAAGGAGGAAAAACCCGCCGCGGGCAAGCTCATCAACCAGGCGAAGGTGGAGCTCGAAGCCGCGCTGGCCGCGCGCCGCGCCGAACTGGAGTTGAAGGCAGCGTTGCCCAAGGAACCGACGGATTTCACGCTGCCCGGGCGTCGCCGTGCCTTCGGGAAACTGCATCCACTCACGCGCGTCACCGAAGACATTGTGCGGAGTTTTCGGAAGATTGGATTTGCGGTCGCGCCGGAGATTGAGGACGAATATCATTGTTTTGACGCGTTGAACACGCCGGCGGACCATCCGGCGCGGGATTCACAGGACACTTTTTACCTGGGCACAACGGACCGACGCCTGCTGCGCACGCACACGTCATCGGTGCAAATCCGGGTGATGCAAAAGCAGCCGCCGCCGGTGCGGATCATCGTGCCGGGCCGGGTCTATCGGCGGGACAACGCGGATGCGACGCATAATCCGACCTTCCAGCAGATCGAGGGGCTGTACGTGGACAAGAACGTGACCGTGGGGGATTTGAAGGGGACGGTGGAATTTGTGTTCAAGGAATTGCTGGGCGCGGAGGTGAAGCTGCGGTTCCGGCCGCATTATTTTTCCTACACAGAACCGAGCTTTGAAATTGATTTCACCAGCCCGATGGTGCGGAAGATGGGCAAGGAATGGCTGGAACTGGCGGGTTGCGGGATGGTGCATCCGCAGGTGTTCGAGAACGTGGGCTACGACCCGGAAATCTGGAGCGGCTGGGCGTTTGGCTTCGGCATCGAGCGCATCGCCATGCTGCGCTACGAGATTAATGACATCCGGTTGTTTTACGAGAATGACGTGAGGTTTTTAAGGCAGTTTTGAGGGGATATGCCCTACAACGATTCCGAATTGACTGAGTTTGCGAGTAAGGTCATTTCATTGGCTTTTCGTGACCTGTTGGAAACAAAGCACCTTTATCAAAGCATCGATATTTCCGAAAAAACATTGGATGATTTCATCGCCAATCAAGTAAAAGAGCGCAGGATTGAGGTAGCAAGAAGCGAACCTGGCTTCTCATCAGGACGGCCAGACGCGATTGCAACTGCTGTACGCGGCACCCTACAGACACAGAAACAGGCCGCATTAAATTCGCCCTGGGATTTTATGGCAGAAACATCAAGGCCGACCGGCGAACTCGAGCGCACGCCTCGAATTAGCGAGGGGTTTCCGCCAATGACCTTGCCTTCTGTGAGAGTTTCTTGTGGGAGCAAAGAATGTAAGGGCACCATTCAGCCACACAATTCAGGGTACGTCGGCGCGGATCTGGAACTCAGTTCGTATATTCTTCCGCGGAGTGAATCAATCGTTCAAATATTTTCGTTGGTCTATCAGTGCCAAAATTGCAAAGGAGAACCCTTGGTTTTTCTCGTCAAACGCAACGGCCTAAAATTAACTTTAACGGGCAGGAGTCGTTTTCCTGACATCTCGGTTCCGACTTTTATCCCGGAGGAGCAGCGAAATTCTTATAAGAAAGCAATTATTTCCCACACCACGAGCTTCACTCTGGGTGCGGCGTTATATTTGCGCAGCGTGATTGAGCAGCATTTTTACAAAACCATACCAGAGGCTGAAATTCGCGCCATAACGGGGAACCCAACCGGCGATGCACTCGCCGATCTTTACGCCAAAATTTTACCCAAAGATTTCCCGAGCAATTTCCCATCTTTGAAAAAAGCTTATGGTGATTTGAGTGCAATAATTCACTCGGGTAGGGAAGATGAGGACGTGTCAAAAGCCTTCTCATTGATTCGCGAGGCCGTAGACGC
>Ga0210398_10002842_pt1 | contig 16725 bp, 17 predicted proteins | sample IncBWC4OmetaG_FD_161047 | JGI IMG/M metagenome (GOLD analysis project Ga0210398, IMG submission 161047) | Forest soil microbial communities from Barre Woods Harvard Forest LTER site, Petersham, Massachusetts, United States - Inc-BW-C-4-O | ecosystem: Environmental > Terrestrial > Soil >... | reverse complement strand
CAAAAGCGCAGATGGCGGTTTATACGGAAATCGGCGACGACGAGTTGCGCGCCTTTATCGCGGCCTACGACATCGGCGCGATTCTGTCGTGCAAGGGCATCGCCGAAGGGGTCGAAAATTCCAATTACCTGCTCGCGACGGAGCAGGGGTCGTTCATTCTCACGCTTTATGAAAAGCGCGTTTCGCCTGGCGACCTGCCGTTCTTCATCGCGCTGATGGACCATCTCGCGCATCAGGGCGTCGCCTGTCCGACCCCGGTGCGGGCGAAGGACGGCGCTGCGCTGCGCGAGCTGTGCGGCCGGCCGGCGGCGATCGTCACCTTTCTCAACGGCATGTGGCCGCGACGCATCGCGCCGTTCCACTGCGCCGGCGTCGGGGCGGCGCTTGCCAGGCTTCACCGCGCCGGCGAATCGTTCGCGATGACCCGCCCCAACGACCTCAGCATCGGCGGCTGGCACCGGCTCTACGTCGCATGCGCGTCGCGCGCCGACGAGGTGCAGCCGGGGCTCGCCGCCGAGCTTCACAACGAGCTGGAGGCGCTCGAAGCGGCCTGGCCGCGCGACCTGCCGAGCGGCGTCATCCATGCCGATCTCTTTCCCGACAACGTCTTCTTCCACGACCGCGAGCTCAGCGGACTCATCGATTTCTATTTCGCCTGCACCGACGCCTTTGCCTACGATCTGGCAGTCTGCATCAACGCCTGGTGTTTCGAGCCCGACGGCGATTTCAACGTGACCAAGGCCCGGCTCCTCGTCGGCAATTACCGCGCCGAGCGGGCCTTGACACCGGAGGAGATCGCGGCCCTGCCGTTGCTCGCCCAGGGTAGCGCGCTGCGCTTTCTGCTCACCCGGCTTTACGACTGGCTGAACCAGACCGAGGGCGCGCTGGTGCGGCCGAAAGACCCCATCGAGTATCTGAAGAAGCTGCGGTTCCACCGCGGCATCGCCGACGCCGCCGCGTATGGCATCGATCCCTGAACACGCACCGGACTCGCCGGTCGTCGAAATCTTCACCGACGGCGCCTGCAGCGGCAATCCCGGCCCCGGCGGCTGGGGGGCGATCCTGCGCTATGGCGAGGTGGAGAAGGAGCTCAGCGGCGGTGAGGCGCAGACCACCAACAACCGCATGGAAATGAGCGCCGCCATCGTCGCGCTCGAGACCCTGAAACGGCCGTGCCGGGTGCGGCTCTACACCGACAGCCAGTACCTGCGCCACGGGATCATGCAGTGGCTTCCGACTTGGAAGGCGCGCGGCTGGCGCACCGCCGATAAAAAGCCGGTCAAGAATGTCGATCTATGGCAGCGCCTCGATACCGCGGCCGCGCGGCACCGGATCGAATGGCTCTGGGTCAAGGGACATGCCGGTCACCCCGAAAACGAACGCGCCGACGCACTCGCCCGCGCCGCTATACCGGCGCGCGACAAAGATTACGCCGCGCCGGTATAGCGCCAGGTCTTGCCGTCGCCGGTCACGGTGGCCTCGTTGCGCTGGGCGAGTTGACCGAGCGCATGGCGGATCGAGGTGAATGCCATCGCCACGCCCTTGTCGTTTTGCAGCACCTTGCGGATTTCCGCGGGACGCGCCGTGCCCGACGGCATCGCCTTCAGCACTTCGGCGATGAGGTTGGCGTTGGCACCGCGCTGCGGCCGGGACCGCTTGCGGACAACCGCCTGCTTCGCGGCGGGTGGGCGGCCGCGCCTTGCCGCGGGTTTTGCTGCGGGCGCCTTGGCCTGGCCACGCCCACGCGGCGCGGTGGCCGGAGCGGCCGCGGCGGGACGCGCGACGAAGTCGCGGATCGCCTGCATCGCCGCCGCGTAGCCCGCGTCGTAGGCCTCACGGCGGATCGCCTCGATCTGGTCCTGTAGCTGGGTGAGTGCGCTTCTCGCCATCTTCGCCCCCATTTCCTCCCGTTTTGCCGGCCTGATAGCACGGGTTCGCCGGATTACCTAGTTTCCCGGGCCCGGCTTAACCAAAGTCAGGTCAAGCGCTCGCGCGGCGGTCGCGTTTCGGTGACGAGGTCGCGCAATTGCCGCTTGGCCGGCAGCGGATCAAGCTTCATCGCGCGATCGGCGACAAGTCGCGTCGTGCAAGCGTAGACCACCTTGCCGTCCACCGCGATCGTGCACTCCTTGCAGACATTGGCGTTGATGCAGCTGTAGCGCACCGCCAGCGACGGATCGCGATGTGTTCGCACCCACGCAAGCGCGTCGAGCACCGTCGCGCCCTCCTCGAACGGCACGGCGAACTCATCGTAGCGCGGCGCATCGCCTTCCGCACCGCGTCTCACGTTGAGCCGTGCGGTCTTCATCAGCTCGATCCCGCCATCAAGCCCGCGACGGCGCCCGACACGTTCGGCGCGGTCCGCCAACTCGCGGCCTGTGCCGGGTCGGCATCGGGGAAATCCTCGCGCTGATGCGCGCCGCGGCTCTCGCGGCGGAGAAACGCGCCCTCGGCCACTGTCTCGGCCGCAATCAGGCTGGCGCGCAACTCGAACCAGTCGGCAAGGCTGGCATTGGCGACCCGACCAGGCGCAATCGCAACGTGGCCGAGCGCAGCCTGCATCTCGCGGAGGCGCGCCAACGCGCGCTCGAGGCCGACCGCATGGCGCAGCGGTCCTACATCATCCCACATCAGCGCCCGGAGCTGGTCGAGCAGCGCGGCCGCGGCGACATCCCCGGCTCGTCCTTCGGCCAACTCGCGGATGCGGCCAACGGCCTCCGCCGCCGCGCTGGCGCGCCAACTGGCCTGCCGGTTGGCCGTAGCCGCGAAACGCCCGGCCCGCTCGCCAAACACCAGCGCCTCGGGAATTGCGTTGCCGGAGAGACGGTTGGCTCCGTTGGCGCCGCCGACCGCCTCGCCCGCGGCGTAAAGGCCCGGCACCGGCGACGCCATCCGCTCGTCCACGACGATGCCGCCCATATGGTAATGCGCGATCGGCGACACCTCGACCGGCTCGCGGGCGAGGTCGATGCCGTTTTTGGCGAGACGTTCAATCACCGGCCCGAAGGCGGCGCGCAATTCGCCCGCCGGGATGTGCTCGAACGATAGATACACCCCGCCATGCGGCGAGCCGCGCCCGGCCGCGACCTCCTTGGTGATGGCGTAGCTGGCGATGTCACGCGGCGTCGTGTAGGCGTCGGTCTCATCGCTGCCATAGCGGGTAAGAAACTCCCGGCCGGCTCCGTCGAGCAACCGCCCGCCGAGCTTGTAGCGGAACGGGTCCCACATGATTGGGTCCATGCCGACCAGCCGCGGCGCCAGATGGCCGATCGGGAAAAACTGCACGAATTCCATGTCGACAAGCGGCGCGCCCGCCATCAGCGCCAGCGCGTAGCCGTCACCGCCCATATTCGCCGAGGCGCTGTTGCGCCGGTAGATGCGCGTGAGCCCGCCGGTGGCGATGATCGTCGCTGGCGCCTGGATCGTCACCGGCTCGCCGCTCGCGGTGTCGAGCGCGACCGCCCCGACAACCGCGCCGTCATTGACGACGAGGTCGGTGACGGTGAGGTTCGAGAGGCGGCGGATCGCGTCAATCCGGCTGACCTGCCGGCGCAATGTGGCGGCGACCGCCGGCCCGGTATTGAGGAAATCGACATAGCAGCAGCGTGGCCGCGAATGGCCGGGCGCGGTCACCTGGGCGATGCGGCCGCCGTCGCGCCGCGCCCAGCCGACCTGCCACTCGCCCATCTCGCGGATACGGATCGGGGCTTCCTCGCACAGCACCGCCGCGAGCGTCTCGTCGCAGAGACCGCGCCCCGCCTCGAGCGTATCGGCGAGATGCCAGCGCCAATCGTCGTCGCTTTCCTCGGCGAGCGCCGCGGCGACCGTCATCTGCGCCATGATCGTCGCTCCGCCGCGGCCGACGAGGCTCTTGTCGAGCAACAGCACCTGCCCCGCGCCCGCCCGCGCAGCCGAGATTGCCGCGTACATCCCGGCGCCTCCCGCGCCGACGATCAGCACATCGGCGGCAAGATGCGTGCTTCCGACGGAACACGGTTCTGTCATGCGATCGAGGGTCAACGATAAATGATCCTGGTACAAGGATTGTAGGTGGAGTAAACGGCGCGCTCGGCGCGCGCTGGCGCCCATTGGCTCTTCATGGAGGAGCGGCGTGCAAAGGCGGATCGGTTCATCATCGGAGTCGTTTTCCGCCTCGATGAGCCTGATATGGACCGTGGCTTGCCGTGAATGATCTGGCCGAAAATCCGCCGGACACGACAGCGCCAACCACCGGCGAGGCGCCGACCGGGATGCGCGAGAGCCTGGCGATCGCCGCGCTCGGCGTCGTTTATGGCGATATCGGCACCTCACCGCTCTACACGGTGAAGCAATGCTTTGAGGGCGTCGGTTCGGTGACCGAGGGGCGCGTCTTTGGCGTGCTGTCGCTGATCGCCTGGTCGCTGACCATCGTCGTCACGCTCAAATACGTCATCGTGCTGATGCGCGCCGACAATCGCGGCGAGGGCGGCATCCTGGCGTTGATGGTGCTGGCGCTGCGCGCGACGATGCGCAGCCGCAATCGCTGGGTGCTGTGGGCGGGGCTGTTCGGCGCCGCTCTGTTCTATGGCGACGGCGTGCTGACCCCGGCGATCTCGGTGCTAAGCGCGGTCGAGGGCCTCGAAGTCAAAACTCCGGCTCTCGTCCCCTATGTCATTCCGCTGACGCTGGTGCTGCTCGTTGTGCTGTTTATCGCCCAGCGGCGCGGCACCGGGCGGGTCGGCGGCTTGTTCGGCCCGATCCTCATCGTCTGGTTCACCATCATCGGCCTCCTCGGCCTGCGCGAGATCATCCGCCATCCGACGATCATGTGGGCGCTGAACCCGCTCTACGGCATCAATCTGCTGCGCGAAAATCCGACCGCCGGGTTCATCCTTTTGGGCGCGGTGGTGCTGGCGGTTACCGGCGCCGAGGCGCTTTACGCCGATATGGGGCATTTCGGCCGTGGCCCCATCCGCCGCGCGTGGCTGCGTTTTGTGTTCCCGGCGCTGTTGTTGAATTATTTCGGCCAAGGTGCGTTGCTGCTCGCGCGCCCGGAGGCGGTGCAGAACCCATTCTACCTGCTGGCGCCGGACTGGGCCGTGCTACCCCTCGTCGTGCTCGCCTCGATGGCGACAGTGATCGCCTCGCAGGCCGTGATTTCAGGCGCGTTTTCGCTGACCCACCAAGCGGTGCAACTCGGTTTCCTGCCGCGGATGAACGTGCGTCACACCTCCGAGCGCGAGAGGGGGCAGGTCTACGTCCCGGCGATCAACAACATGCTGCTCGTCGCGGTGGCGGCGACGGTGCTCGGCTTCCGCTCGTCCGACGCGCTCGGCTCGGCCTACGGGATCGCGGTCACCGGGACGATGACGGTGACGACGATCCTGGCCTTCACCCATCTGCGCCGCGGCATGCGCTGGCCGCTATGGCGCCTCATTCCAATCTTTGTGCTGTTCATCACCGTCGACGTGCTGTTCTTCAGCGCCAATCTGCTCAAGGTCGCCGATGGCGGCTGGTATCCGCTGGTCATCGCCTTCGCGCTTTACACGGTGATGATGACCTGGATCTGGGGTCGCGGGAAATTGGCGCGTCAGCGCGCCACCGGCGGCATGCCGCTCGAAATGCTGATCGCGAGCCTGCGCCCCGACCGGCCGGCGCGCGTCCCGGGCACCGCGATCTACATGACCGCGCAGGTCGACAATGTCCCCGCCGCGCTCCTACACAACATGAAGCACAACAAGGTGCTGCACGAGCGTACCGTGCTGATGACGGTGCAGACCGCCGACGTACCGAGCCTGCCCGAGGCGGATCGCCTCGACATCCGCCATTACGACCAGAATTTCCACACCATCCGCATCCGCTACGGCTTTGCCGAGGAGCCCGACATCCCGCGCGCGCTGGCGATGTGCCGGATCAGCGGCTTCCGCTTCAACCTGATGGACACCTCGTTCTTTGTCGGTCACGAGAAGATCGTGCCGACCCGCCGCACGCGCTGGCTGATCCCGTTCAAGCGGCTCTTCGTGCTGCTGTCGGAACTGGCGCTCGACGCCACCGAGTTCTTCCGCATCCCGGTCAACCGGGTCGTCGAGCTCGGCGGCCAGGTCGAGATTTAGCCTTCGTGCTTTAGCGCGGGCCGTAATAGGGCGGCGGCGGGTAGTAGCCTGGCGGCGGATAATAGGCGGGCGGCGGGTAATAAGCCGACACCGGCGGGCGGTAGGAGAATGGCGGTGGCGACCCCGACAGCAGCCAGACCGGCGACGTCGCGACATTGACGGCGGTGCCGACCACCACTCCCGCGGCGCAAAACGGCCAAGCCAACGGAAACGCGCAAGGCGGCGCGGCATATTGCGCCTTGGCGATCGATAGTGGCGCCCCGGCCATGCCAATAGCAAACCCGACCGAAATCAGCACTCGCGAAACGCGCATCATGGGCCTCCTGGTTAAACCCCGCACGTCGAACCAACGCACCGCGCAACGCCGCTAGCCTACTCGCTCCCGACGGCGCGTGTCGTTAGTGAATCTCGCCCTGCTCGGCGAACGCCCTCTTCAGATCCTCGATCGAGAAGCCGGGCCGCTTCGAAGCCCCGATCACCACCGCTTCGCGTCGGGTCAGCAGGTCGACGGCCGCCGGGATCTTTTCCACCGCGTCATACGGCACGACCACGGCGCCGTGACGGTCGCAATGGATGATGTCGTTGGGCGACACCAGCATGCCGAAGACACTGACCGTGCCGCCATATTCGACCAGATGGACATGCGCGTGGCTCGGCATGATCGAGCCGGCAAGCACCATGAAATTCGGCGCCATGGCGTCGATGTCGCGCACCGAGCCATCGGTGATGACGCCGGCGCAGCCGAGACCGGCATGCACATGCGTCTGCACCTCGCCCCAGAACGCGCCAAACCCAATGTCGGGCGCATCGATGTCCTGCAGCACGGAGATTGACGGCATGGGCTTTGCGGCGATGTGCTCGTAATAGCCGATACGCAGCTTGGCTGCGCTGTCGCGGTCGCGCTGATTAGGCTCGCGCGAGCGGATCAGCCCGGTGCGGGCAAAGCCGATGATCGGCTTCATCTCGGGAAACGCCGCGACAGCCGGGCGGCGCGAGAAGCCGTAGGCCCGGCGTTCGGGATTAGTCACCTCGAGCGCGTTGCAGATCGTCGGCGTGTCCCACTGGGTGAGGGCTTTGAGAGCGGCGGCGCTGGGAAAATCGGGCATCAGGCTTCTCCGGCCTTAGAGGAAACAGGTGCCCCGCTTTATTGGCAAAGCCGGCTGGGAGCAAGGGCTTTTCCAGCAACCCCGTTTCGCGCATCATCCAGGCAATTCCGCCGAAAGGACTCAAGATGAGCTACACGGTCAGCCATTTCGAAATCCGCGCCCACGACCAGAAGGTCATGGAGAAGTTCTATACCGAAATCATGGGCTTTATCGTCAGCGACCGAGGCGTGTTGACCGCCGGCCCCGCAAAAGGCCGCGAGCTGATCTTCCTCAGCCACAGCCCCGACGAGCACCATCAGATCGTGCTGATCCCCTCCGACGTCACCGACCAGGGCGGCGGCATCGGCCATGTCGCATTCCGCGTCGACAGCCTCGACGAGGTGCGCAGCGTCTTCGAAAAGATACGCGCGCTGCCCTACACCAAACCCGAGCCGGTCAGCCACGGCAACACCTGGTCGGTCTATTTCCGTGACCCGGAAAACAACCGGATCGAGGTGTTTACCCAGACGCCGTGGCACACGACGCAGCCCTGCCGCTTCGACGTCGACTACGACCAGGACGACGCCGCGCTAAAGACGACAACCGAAGCCGACGCCGCGAAACTCGTCGGCTTCACCACAACCGAGGATTGGCAGCAGGAGTTCAACCGCCGCTTCGAGCTTGCGCCGGCGAAATAGGTGAACTTCCCGCAGTTCGGCCACGTTCGCCTCGCGGATTTCTCGCTAGCGCCCGACGTCGCGCATCTCAATCACGGCAGTTACGGCGCGGCGCCGCGCGTCGTGACCGACGCGGCGCAGGTCTGGCGCGAGCGGATGGAAGCCGACCCGACCAGCTTCTTTCGCGACGATCTACCCGGCGCGACGCGTGACGTAGCCGCACGGGTCGCCGGATTTCTTGGTGGCCGCAGCGAAGACTGGGGTTTTCTCGAAAACGCGACGCAAGGCACCAACGCGATCATCGCGTCGCTCCGGCTGGAGCCGGGTGACGAACTCCTCTGCCTGAGCCAGGTCTACAACGCGGTCGGCAACACGCTGCGCCATTATGGCGAGCGCGCCGGCGCGCGTATCGTGACCGTGCCGGTGCCAGTTCCTTTCATCGACCCCGAGCCGCTTTTCGCCGCGCTGAAGGCGGCGATCGGCCCGCGCACCCGGCTCGCGACGTTCGATCACATCAGCTCCGCCGGCGCGGTCGTCTTTCCGGTCCGCGAGATGGCCGCGATCTGCCGCAAGCGCGGCGTGCCGGTCGCCATCGATGGCGCGCATGCGCCGGGCCAGCTGCCGCTCGATGTGCCGGGCCTCGGCGTCGATTGGTATGTCGGCAACCTCCACAAATGGGCGTTTGCGGCGCGCGGCACCGCGATCATCTGGTGCGCGCCGGAACGGCAGGCGGCGCTGCACCCGGTATCGATCTCGCATTACCTTGGCCAAGGTTTCGCGGCCGAGTTCGATTTCAGCGGCACGCGTGACAGCTCCGCATGGCTGGCGGTCCCCGAGGCGCTCGACTACCTCACCACGCTCGATCCCGAGGCGGTGCACGCCCACAACAATGCGCTGGCCCGCGAGGCTGGCGAGATGCTCGCCGACGCCTGGGGCAGCGAGATTGCCGCCGCGCCCGAGTTCACCGCGGCGATGGCCTCGGTGCGGCTTCCCGGCGTCACGGCCGCCGATCGCACCGCCGCGCGGCGCATCGCCCGCCACTTGCGCGAGGCACACAATATCAGCGCCGGGGTCATGATGATCGCCGGCGGCGTGTGGTTGCGCGTCTCGGCGCAGATCTACAACGAGCTCGACGACTACCGCCCGCTCGTCGCGATCGGCCGCCGCTTGATACAAGGAGACATCCCATGACCCGCGATTTTGTCGGCTACGGCCCCACCCCGCCACACGCCAACTGGCCGGGCGGCGCGCGCATCGCGGTCAATTTCGTGATCAATTTCGAGGAAGGGTCGGAACCGTCATGGGACGTTGACGGCTTTAGCGAAGGCGGCCTCACCGAAAGCGCCAGCGTCGATCCGGGCATGGCGGGACGGCGCGATCTCGGCGCCGAGAGCATGTTCGAATACGGCGCCCGGGTCGGCTGGTGGCGGCTCCACCGCATCTTCACCAAGTACAACATCCCGGTGACGCTGTTCGCCTGCGCCAAGGCGCTTGAAGCCAATCCGCCCGCCGCGCAAGCCATCGCCGCAACCGATTGGGACATCTGCGGCCACGGCTATCGTTGGATCAAACATTTCGAGCTCGATGAGACCGAGGAGCGGCGCCAAATCGCCGCCGCCGTCGAGATGATCAAGGAAACCACCGGCAAGCCGACGCTCGGCTGGTATTGCCGCTATGCGCCGTCGGAGAACACACGCCGCATCGTCGCCGAGAATGAAGGTTTCCTATACAGCAGCGACACCTATAACGACGAGCTGCCCTATTGGACGACCGAGGGCGGCAGGCGGCTCCTAATGGTGCCCTACACCCTGTCGACCAACGACGTGAAGTTCGGTCGCGGCGTCTTCGGCCCCGGTGAGGATTTCTTCCAGTACCTGCGCGACGGGTTCGACGTGCTCTATGACGAGGGTGCCGAGCGGCCGCGCATGATGTCGATCGGCCTGCACATGCGCATCGCCGGCCATCCGCCGCGCGCCAAGGCGCTGATGCGCTTTATCGAATACATCCAGTCAAAGGAGCGCGTCTGGATTTGCCGGCGCGAGGACATCGCTCGGCATTGGATCAAGGAACACTCGGCCGTCTAAGGCCGCCGCACCGTCAGGTCGGCGACCCCGTAGCCCCACGCCTTGAGCAGCGGCGCGAGGCTTTCCCGCCGCACCGTCATCTCACCGCCCGATGCATGGATGACGTCCCCATTACCGGCGCAGATCATCACATGGCCGGGGATGTAGATCAGGTCGTCGCGCCACAAATCTCCAAGGACCGCGATCTCGACGCGCGCGCCGATCGTCTCGCGCTGCATGTCGGTATCGCGCGGCACGGCGACGCCGAGGTCGCGAAAAGCCTGCTGCACCAGTCCCGAGCAGTCGAGCCCGAGAAAGCTGCGTCCCGCCCACAGATAGGGGCACCCGAGATAGAGCGACGCCGCAGCCACTAGATCGGCCGAGCGTGGTGGTGAGATCGCGAGACATGATTCCGGCAGAAACCCGCCGGTGTCGAGCCGGGCATAGGCGGTGTCGCGCGTGGCGGTGCCACTTTCGACAACGACCACCGGGCTGTAGCGGGGGAGGAAATCGAGCGGGTCGGCGCGCAGGTCGGGGACGCGATAAATGTAGGCGCCGCGATTGGCGACGAAATGGGTCGGATTTGGCGTTTCGCCGAGGGCCAGATGCCGGGCGCTGACATAGCCTACATAGGAGTCGGCGCAAGACTGGCACCAGGCCGAAGCCCGGGTCTCGTCGAAGACCAGCACGCGCTCGCCGTAATGGTAATGCGTGTCGAGCGGCGATCCCGATTTCGGGCTGCGATGCACCGGCGCACGGCCGACGATCACCCGCGCCGGGCGTCCCTCGACATAACGCGGCGCGCTAAATCGCGCGCGCAAGGTAATGTCGGCGAGATCGTCGCGGACGGCAAATATCCGCGGATCGAGGGTCATTCCCTGGGTGCCCGCGGAATGACCAGCTGGGTTTGCGTCACAAGCGCGGCGAGCTTGCCATCGGGGCCGTAGATCGAGGTTTGCACCACGATCGTCCGCCCCCCGACATGCAGCGGCACGCTCACCGCCGTGAGCTTTCCGCGCTGGGTTGCCCGAAAGAAATTGCTCTTCGACTCCACCGTCGTGGTGCTCATGTCGGCCGGCTTGTTCAATCCGGCGGTCGTGCCGCCGACATCGTCGGCAAAAGCCATATAGGTGCCGCCATGCACAATGCCGAGATTATTCAGATGCCGTTCGTCGGCGTCGAGTTCGGCGATCACCTTGTCTTTTTCGGCGCTGACGATGCGGATGCCGAAATGCTCCGGCATGTTCCTGCGCGGTTCGACCGTTGCCATCTTCTTCCTTCGCCTGGGTTAGCTGGTGCGCGGCTGCGCCTTCCATGTTTCATAAGCGCGCATCAGATCGCCGAACAAGAGGTCGGCCATCGCCTGATAGCCCGGCGTGCTGAGATGCACGTGGTCGGGCATGGCGAGCGGCGGGCTGGCCTGGCCCATCCGGTCGATGCTGCAGGTGCCGCCCATCGCGCCAAACCAATCCCAATAGACCCAGCCATTTTGCGCGGCGGCACGCCGTTCGATATCGCGCACGGCAGCGAGTTTTTCCGGCTCGTTCCACGCGCACGGATCGCTGCTGCCGCAGGATGCGGCCGTACAGGCATGGTCGTGGCGATTGCCGTTGGGCGGGCCGAGCACCAGCACCGGCACGCCATGCGCCTTCTGCCGCAGCGCCGCGACATCGTCGCGGAACCGCGCGGCGTAGCGGTCGAGATCGAGACCGTCGTCAAATCCCTCGTTTGTACCGAACGCGACGATGATCAGCGCGGGCCGCCGCTGGTCGAACTCGAACGACACGGCTTCGGGCGTCATTTGCTCGAGCAGGCCGACCGTCGCGCCGATCGTGCCATGATTTTCGTAGACGACCCCCGGGGTCTGCCGCTCGATGTCCCAGCCGAGCAGCGCCACCGGCGGCTTCCCCTCGGCGCGCAACTCGATCTGGTGCGCCGGCCGGTCGAGCGGCAGATCGAAGCGGGTGACTGCCGTCACCGCAGACGCCGTCGATACGCGGGCCGGAGCGCCGCCATCGACGGCAACGGTAAAAGCCGAGCCATTAGGCTGCGTCAGGTACTCGACCGCGAAGCGATCGAATCCCTCGGACTCGGTGCTTTGGAGGCTCATCACCGCGTCGCGCGGCTCACTCTCCGCAGCAACCGCGTCGAGCCCGAGCGCGATGCCGGCATGATCGTTCGGCCTTACATGCTTCCAGCCGCGTTCGCTTTCGCCAACGCTGACAAATTGCGGCCGGTAATATTTGAAAGGCACCCCGGCGGGCAGCCAGCCGCGCCCGGCAGCGCCGAACCGTCCCTGGAAATGCTGCCGCATCCGGCCGCTAAGCGAGTCGTTGGCGGTGTGGCTGTCGCCGATCTGCATGATCCGCAACGGCTGCGGTGAGGCGCGGTTGTCCAACACCGCGAAAAACGGCGCCAGCGCCTCGGGCGACGCCAGACGTTGCGGCTCGGCCGGCGGCGGAGGCGGCGCTTCGAAAGAGTGAAAACAGGCCACGAGCAACACAAATACACCGACGGCGAACACCAGCGGCAAGGCCCACGCGGCGCGGCCGAGACCGCGCCGCCGTTTCTCAGTGTCCATTCGCCTGGAGCGAGGGCAGTACGCTAATGATGCGGTCGGCGATCAGTTCATAGCCGGCGGCGGTGAAATGAATGCCGTCGTCGTTGCGCAGCCGCTCGGTTTGGCCGCTGCGGTCGGGGCCGTAGGCGGTGAATTGCCCCTGATTATCAGCGATCACCGTCCATAGCGGCAGAAACTCGCCGCCATGTTGCGCCACCTCGGCCGACATGATGTCGTTGATATAGCTCATGTCAGCCGAATAGGTCGGGCTGCGCGCGATCGGGTTGCCGCACCAGATGATCTTGAGTCCGGCCCCGGTCAACGCCGTCAGGATCTTGTCGACGCGGCTGGCGTATTCGGCATGCCACTCATCGGTACGGAAATGGATATATCGGCCGTCGTCGTCGTGCATATCGAGACGATCGTTGGCGCCGAACATCACCACCGCGATATCGGCCTTGTCCTTGTCGACGAAGTTCTGAACCGGCGCCAGCCACTCGCTTTGGGAATGCACCAGCGCGGCGCCGGGATGCGTGCGGTTCAGCACCTTGTAGCGCGAGTCGTCGATCAGCACGCGCTGCAGTCCGCCCGCGATACCCTGCGCCTGGCTGTCGCCAAAAACCACGACACGTTTAACAGTGGGATCATCGTCGGCGCGCACCGCCGAAGCGGCGCACAGAATCGCGACAAGAACGGCAGCATCAATAAACCGGACGCCGCGCCCGATTCCCTTAAGCCAAGCGATATTCCGCACGGCGACCTGTCCCCCGGCCCCCAACACTCAGGCCGCGCAAATACTGCGGTTTCGCGGGCACGGATGCAAACGCATTTCAGGCGTATCGAGGGGATGCGACTCGCTGTCGCCGCGCCATCGCGACAGCCGCTTGCCGGGCAACGCGCGGCCCGATAGAACCCGCCCGCCCGCCATCGCGCCGCGACAGTCACGGATGCTGTTTCCAACCCTCGATTTTCTCTTGTTTTTTCTGGTCGTCGCTGCGGCTCTGGCGCTGCTCGACCGGCACTTCGCCGCGAAAAAGGCGATGCTGGTCGCCGCCAGCTATTTCTTCTATGCCCAATGGAATTGGCGCTTCTGCTTCCTGCTCGCCGGCAGCACCGCGATCAGCTACACCGCCGGCTTGCTGATCGGCGCCAGCGCCGACCCGGCGCGGCGGAAGCTGGTGCTGACCATCGCCGTCGCGCTCCACCTCATCATTCTCGGCATCTTCAAATATCTCGATTTTCTGGTGCTGTCGGCGAACCAGCTCGCACAGTTGCTGGGCCTACAGCACGAGCTGCCGTTTTTCGAGGTGCTGCTGCCGGTCGGGATTTCGTTCTTTACCTTCCACGGCATCTCCTATGTCACCGATGTTTATCGCGGCGACGTCGAGGTGTGCCGGGCGCCGCTCGACATGGCGCTGTACATGTCGTTCTTCCCGCAGCTCGTCGCCGGGCCGATCGTGCGCGCCGCCTATTTCCTGCCGCAACTCGCGCGTCCCTCGGACGAGCCGGTCGCGGTGGCCGCTTCGCTGCTGCTGATCCTCGGCGGCATGGTCAAAAAGGTCATCATCGCCAATTACCTCGCGACCGGGCTGGTCGACCCGGTGTTCGGCGCCCCAGACCAATATGGCGGCCCCGATCTGTTGCTCGCGACCTACGCCTATGCGGTGCAGATCTATTGCGACTTCAGCGCCTACACGGATATCGCGATCGCCGTCGCGGCGCTGTGCGGCTTCCGCTTCCCGCGCAATTTCAACCAGCCGTACCGCTCGCTGCGCCTGCGCGAATTCTGGCAGCGCTGGCACATGTCGCTGTCGTTCTGGCTGCGCGACTATCTTTACAAGCCGCTCGGCGGCAATCGCCGCGGCCGGCTCAACACCTACTGCAATCTGACGATCACGATGCTGCTTGGCGGTATCTGGCACGGGGCGGCCTGGAAATTCGTGATGTGGGGCGCGTTGCATGGAGGCGGCCTCGCCGCCGAGCGCATGTTGGCCCCACAGCGCCCGATCAGCCGGGCGGCGAAGCTTGTGTCATGGCTCATCGTGTTCCATTTCGTCTGTTTGGCGTGGATTTTCTTCCGCGCCGAGGATTTCACCGTCGCCGGCGTGTTCATCACCGGTCTCGCGCACGGCTGGCGCGAGCCGATCCAGCAGGCGCAGCCGGCGATGGTGGCGCTGATCCTGGTCGGCTTTGCCGGTCAGTTCCTGCCCTCCGGCTCGTTCGAGCGCGTCGGGCTGATGCTTGCCCGCGTACCCTATTGGGGCTTGGGCGCGGCGACCGGGCTGCTTCTAGCGGTCATCAACGCCCTCGGCCCCGAGGGCATCGCGCCTTTCATCTATTTCCGGTTCTGAGACATGGCCGCCCCAACACCATCGCTGAGCCAGCGCGAACGCGCCCCGCTCGTTACCGACGCGATCCCGCCGAGCCTGCGGCGCGGCGGCGCAACCCCGCGCCAGGTGCTGGCGATCTGCCTCGTCGGCGCGATCGTGGTCGCTTGCTTCGCGTCGCGCGACACGCCGGCCTGGGCCGAGCGGCTTGGCGATTCGTCCCTCGACCACCGGCTGCGCAGCATCGCCGGTTCCTGGGACAGCGCGATGGAGCAGCTTCACCTCACCCAGCCGCACGAGGCGCTGCGCGCCGCGATGGGCCGCGCCCTCGACTGGCAATGGGGTCAATGATCCGCGGTTATTTCGCGGCCGGCTGCGGCGGGTTGAGGCGATCGCGAAGCGCATCGAACTGGGCCAACGTCTGCTGCCGGGCATCCTTCAGCGAGGCCTGCTTCGCCACAATATCCTGACGCTTCTTGTCGATGTCCTGGTAGCGCGCCTGCAATTCCTTCGCCGCCGCGTTATAGGCCGCGTAGTCGGCCGTCAGGTGCTGCTGGTCCGCACGGTACCCATCGGCATGCTGCTGATAGGCTTGTCGCGCCTTGTCGCATTGCGCGAGCACCGCCTGGTATTCCTCGGTCGTCGCGGTCGTCTTCATGCACAGCTTTTCGGCGTTGGTGTGCTCGTCCGCGAGCTCCGCGCCTCGCGCTGTGAGTTGCTGGCCGCGCTGCTTGATCGCCTCGCCGGTCGCGGCATTGGCCGCGACTTTGGCGGCGTAATCGTCGGCCTCCTCTTTGAGTGCCGTGCTGGCCTTGTCGGTATCGGTCAGTGCGGCGTCAAGTTGCTCGATCTTGCCGCGCAGCGTTTCGAGCTCCTGGCGCTGGCTCGCATCGTCATCGGCGCGGGCCAGCGCAACGACGCCAAGCGTCAACACCAACGCTATGACAAGCCTGACGGGGCGCTGCACAGAAAACTCCCGGGGTGGTGTTACGCGCGACACTTAGCTGAGGAATTTCGTGAAATCCATTGCGCGCTCACAATTGCGCCGATGCGCCTTCTGGCGCTCGCGAAGCCAGGGCATACTGCCGCAAGACATAAAAGGAGCCCGCCCGTGTTTCCCACCCTGAGCGACGAGCAGCGCCAGTTCATCGCGACGATCCGCGAGCTGGCGCAGGGCGAGTTCCGCGAGCGCGCGCCGCGCTACCAGGACGGCACCTTCCCCTGGGAAAACATGAAGCCACTCGCCGAACTGGGCGTGCTCGGCATGGCGGTGCCCGAGGAATATGGCGGTCTCGGCCTGCCCGTGTTCGACACCGCGCTCGTCCTCGAGGAGATCGCCAAGGTCTGCTACGTGACGGCGATGGCCGTGCTCGGCGAGGTCGGCGCGCAGACCCGGATCATCTCGACCTACGCGCCCGACGCGATCAAGAAACGCGTACTGCCGCAGGTGTGCAGCGGAGAATGCCTGCTCGCCATCTGCATGACCGAGCCCGACGCCGGCACCGATGTCGCCAACTACAAGACCAATGTCGATCATGTTGGCAACAAGCTGCGCCTCAACGGCGTGAAGACGCTGATCAGTCGCGCCGAGGAAGCCGGGTGGTTTGTCGTCTTCACCCGCGTCGACAAAAAGCCGGGCCGCGAGGGTATCGGCTGCGTGCTGGTCGAGAAGGACACGCCGGGTTTCACGGTCACAGGCAGCTACCACACGATGGGTGGCGAGAATCTGCACGAAATCCGCTTTGAGGATGTCGAGCTGCCGCCGGAAAACCTCGTGCTCGAAGACGGGTTCCGCAAGCTCTTGGGCGCGTTCAACACCCAGCGTTGCCTCAACCCCTCGATCTCATTGGGCCTCGCCGAGGGCGCGCTCGAAGAAGCAATCAAATACGCCAAAGAGCGCCACGTCTTTAACCGCCCGGTC
>Ga0210398_10002839_pt1 | contig 16728 bp, 15 predicted proteins | sample IncBWC4OmetaG_FD_161047 | JGI IMG/M metagenome (GOLD analysis project Ga0210398, IMG submission 161047) | Forest soil microbial communities from Barre Woods Harvard Forest LTER site, Petersham, Massachusetts, United States - Inc-BW-C-4-O | ecosystem: Environmental > Terrestrial > Soil >... | reverse complement strand
CTCGAACTCCCAATTCCCTGGAGATTTTTCGATGCCCCTCATCACGTTGCGCAAAATCCGCCGCACCACGCTTCAAAGTCGGCGAATTCTGCTATGCGTCGCCCTCTGCGCCGCCGCACTCGTGAGCGGCTGTGTCCCCAATCGCGCCTACCGCCGCGGTGGCGAGGCTCTTTCGAAGAAGGAGCTCGATAAGCAGCGGCCTCCTGAAATCGACCCCGATCTCAATGCGACAACCTGCGCCGCACCGAGCGAAACCTGCATTACCGCTGGCAGCACAGGCCTCAAGCCACAGCATTTCTATCTCTCGTACATCGAATTCGACGATATGGGTGAGCTCTGGTCCATCGGCGACTTGAACCCCAATGACGCAAAACCATCGCCAACGAAACAATCGCAGCTGGAAACGGCGATAATAACAATCCGCGCCGCCAAGGAAAAAGCCGCCATTCTAAACACGGAATTGGTCGTAGTCGCGTTCATCCACGGATGGCACAACAACGCATCCGATTACGATGAACGCAATAAAAATCTTTTGGGCTTCAAGCAAATTCTCCAGCGCTTGAGCTTTCGTGAATCCACCCAAGATCCGAAGCCCCCGCCCGTGGTCCTCGGCATTTTCATTTCCTGGCGAGGTCAAGTAGTCCCAGGAGATTTCTTTACGTCCTATTGGAATCGCAGAGATTCCGCCAGACTTGTCGGCGGCCTTTCCATGACAGAAGTCGTCTCCCGCCTAATGTTTGAAACCAAGGGCGCTCCGTTGTTACCGAACCAAAACAAGCAATGTGCATTGGAAGCCGCCGATCCCATCGATCCCCAGCAGGCCATGGACCAGAAATCACGCTTTATAATTATCGGCCACTCCTTTGGTGCGCGCGTCCTGGAACATGCCATCAGCCAACCCATGCTCACCATGCTTCTGGAACGCCAGTCGCAAGCGGAATCCTGCGTGGTCGCGTGGAATCGGCGCAATCCGACCGCAGAGCCGCTGAAAACGATTAATTTCCAGCCTCCCGCCGATCTGGTGGTCTTCCTGAATCCCGCGAACGATTCCTTCGAAACAAAGGCAAACATCGAGGCTTTCAAGCGTTCCAACCTTTGCGGACCGCCCGGTGCTGTTACCGACGGTGATCAACTGGCATGCTCCCCTCTGTCCTTCCGAGTGCCTCTGATGATTTCCATCACCTCGACTGGCGATTGGGCCACGGGAAAAGTAATGCCTCTCGCCCAGACTCTCTCCATCCCATGGAAATCGTTCCGCAAATATGACGACGATGCATGCGAGTTGGGTGAACTGGGCAGCCGCGGACAGACCTACTACTTCCGCCACAATGACGGCAACGTTCCGGAAATGGAGACGCATGAAGTTGTTGACCAAGACCCGCAGGCACAGCCAGCCTGTTCGAACGACGAGTGGCCTTATTTCCATGCCGTAGTGTCCGGCAAGCCCAGATGCTTCCGGATTATAACGCTGGCCGAGAGCGGATCGACCGCCGCGCACGCGAATTGCCAGAAGCCGAAGGTACCTGTTCCAGTGCCTGTTCCCTGGAACAACACGCCGTATTACGTGATGCGCGTTCCCTCCACGCTAATCAAAGATCATAACGACATTTTCCAGGATGGCACCGTTGAGTTGATTAATGCGCTGGTCTCTAAGTTCGAGATTATCGAAGCGTCACCCACGATCACTGCGCCAGCACCGTCCGCGAGCCGGCCCTTGAGCAAAACCGGAACTCCCTAATGGCAGTGTCATGGATGCCTGACTCGGAGGACGAGGCTTCTAGTACAAAACTCCGCGCTTTCCGTTGCGTGCCGCGATTTAGCGCGCGCCACGCGCAAAGAGATCCGCTTCTCGCGTGGCCGCCGCACTCGCCCTCAAACCCTCTGCGTCGGCAGCTTGGCGGTGATCGCCGGAGCCCAAAAACGATTCAGGCTCGCAATGATCGTGCTGAACCCATCCCATTGCACCGGCTTGTTCAGGTAGCAATTGGCCTTCAGCTCGTAGCATTTGGTGACGTCAACTTGCCGTTCCGAAGTCGTCAGTATCACCACCGGAATCGCCTGTAGGTCCGGATCTTTCTTAATCTGCCCCAGCACCTCTAGACCACCCATCTTCGGCAGATTCAAGTCCAGCAAGATCAGGCAAGGCCGCGGCGCGTCGGCATAAATCCCTTCGCGCCGCAGAAACGCCATGGCTTCCACTCCGTCGCAGGCCACGTGCACGTGAATCGAAGCATCCGCTTCGCGGAAAGCTTCCCGCGTCAGCCGCACATCTCCGGAACTATCCTCGACCAACAGCACCTCGGTAGCCACCTCGTGTCCTCCCACAGCTTTCGCGCATCAATTGCAATCCCCGGAACAACAGCGACAACGGCTGAATTCAGCCTGGACGACTAGTTGGGATTAACGCACGCGAAAACTTTGTGACGATACTCTAGTTATGCAATGTTGCGCTTCTGCGGCAGCCTCACAGTCGTCAGCCAGAATTCGTTGATGCTCTTCACCAAATCCTCGAACGCATCCAGCTGAACCGGCTTGGTAAGGTAGCAATTCGCCTGCAGCTGGTAGCTCTTGGCTACATCCACTTCCGCCTCCGACGTGGTCAGGATCACGGTCGGAATGGTCTTCAATTTGTCGTCCTTCTTGATCTCCGCCAGCACCTGCCGGCCATCCATTCTCGGCATATTCAGGTCCAGCAAGATCATGTCCGGGCGGGGTGCGCCTGCGTGTCCATTCTGGTTGCGCAGAAATATCATCGCTTCCACGCCATCGCTGGCCACGTGCAAATAAACCGATGGATTTGCCGCGCGGAAAGCCTCTTGCGTCAGCCGCACATCTCCCGGGCTGTCTTCCACCAACAGCACGTTTGAAATCTTCGGTTCTTTTCCGATATCAATTTTTCCGTTATCTTTCATTGATTCCCCCTCCATAAATGAAGAGCCCGAAGTGAGACCGCCGCAAAAAAGTGGACCGCGCCATTCGCGCGTGAGGCTACAGACTGAGGAGAGGAGTCAGCCGTTATGAAAAGATGACACGGAAGGGGTACCGCCATTGTCGCGCTTGGGTCGGAGGAGTCAAGCGCCGCCCAAGCGATTCCGCCAAACTCGCCAACACCCCGTTTACGCCCTCGCTGCGTGTGGCAATGACTTTTTATTGCGTCAGGCCACAGTTTTAGCCGCTGAGGCCGTGAAGCTCCTCTGCTGACGCAGACTCTTCATGCGTCGTGGCCATACGACCGATGTACAATGAACGCCGCAAACCACAGGAGCGATCGAAATGTCGTCAGCCTATCTACTGAAAACCGAGCCGTCGGAATATTCCTTCGCGAATCTCCAGCGCGACAAGGCAACCCTCTGGGACGGCGTGACCAATCCCGCCGCGGTAAAAAATCTCCGCGAAATGCAGCCCGGCGCAAAGCTGATCATCTATGAGACCGGCAAAGTCAGAAGCGCGGTGGGCACGGCAACAGTCGAATCCGTGAACGCGTCCGACCCCAAGAATCCCCGCGTGAAGATCGCGGCGGGAAAATCCATAGCGCATCCAGTCTCCCTCGCCGAAATCAAAGCCAACAAGCTGTTCGCTGGCTCGCCTCTCGTGCGCCAAGGAAGACTAAGCGTCGTGCCGTTAACAGGCGAGCAATATCAAGCGCTCGCAAACAGCTGATCGCACTCCCGTAGCTCATTCTCCACGCAAAGCCCGGAGCATGCATCGTGCAGCACCACCGCCACGCCGCGCGAGCCTAATCGCCCAGCGCCGCGGCGGAGGTAGCGCCGTAAAAACTGAACCAAGGCTTTGCGGCCGTAAGCTTCGAGTTCACATTATTAATATTCTTCACGCCTTGATCGCCCAGCCAATCCTCGAGTGCCTTCGCACCTTGCTTCGCGTAAATCGGAATCCCGTCCTTCCATGTAGCCCGCCCGCACAGCACTCCCGAAAACTCCACGCCCGATTCCGCCGCAAGTTCCAGCGTCTCCGCAAACACATCATTATTCACACCGGCCGAAAGATAGATGAATGGTTTCTTCGCCGCAGCCGCCGCCCGCCGGAAATGTTCCTTCGCCTGATCGCGCGTGTATGCCGATTCGCCCTTGCACGCTTTCGACCCAGCCACAAAAGCCATGTTCACCGGCACCTCCACCTTCAGTACGTCCACGCCATACTGCGGCTTGGAAAATTCCTCCATACTCTTGCGCACCACTTCCGGCTTCTGCTTCGCATACTCAATTCCCTTCTCGTCGCCATTCTCCACGTAGCCCACAAATTCCAAAAAGAAGGGCGCATCCGAGGCCGTGCACTCCCCGCCAATCCGCTCCACCCAGGCGTGCTTGATGTCGTTCACTTCCGGCGGATCAAACGGCGTGTAGTACAGCAAAATCTTGATGCAATCCGCTCCTGCTCCCACCAGCCGCCGCACCGACCATATATCCAGCAAATCCGGCAAGCGTCCCGGACGGGTGTTGTCGTAGCCGCTATTCTCATACGCCAGCAGCAACCCGGCATTCGACGAGCGTGCCCTCGCGGCCGGCAGCCCGTACTCCGGATCCAACAGAATCGCGCTCGCATGCGGCGTCAGCACTCGCGTCACAATCGTCTTGAACTCCTCCAGCATCTGCGCCGGCACATCCTTCTTGTCAATTCCCTTCTCTTTGGCAATCGCGCTCTTCAACGAGCCGCGCTGGTCCATCGCCGCCGCAGCGATCACGCCGCGCGCATCCGCCACCGCCTTCATCCCCTTTTGTTTGCCAGGCGTAATCTTCATTAATACCTCCGCAAGATTCGGAATTATTGAACGCGGCATTTTAGCACGACTGTTCGTATGCGCGGTACGTTGCACGCCGCGACGGATACGCGGGGATACACGAAGATGTGACAGAGGCGAAAAGGATTTGGCAGCGCCGGCTTGCCTGCCGGTAGGTTGACGTTCCGTCGACCGCTTTGCCTTTCGTGAAACGCGGCGTGTGGGATGCCCGTCTACTTACTTACTGGATTTGGTAAACCGTTCCGTGGGCCGAGCCCGGATTTCACAGTCGTCTAGAAGAGGCAAGGCCGTTCGGAATTTCACTCGGGTGTGACAAGGAGAAACCATGAATAGAATCTCCAGGCTAGCGGCTATCTGCGTCACTTCTGCAATCGTACTGCTGACTGCTCACATCGCCAAGGCTCAAAAAACGTCAGACGTGCCACCAGCTCCAGTACCAATCCAAATCCTCACCGCCAAGAAAATATTCATCACCAATGGCGATAGCGATCCAGTCTTGGACGTCCCCAACCTCGCCTACAGCGAGCTCTACGCGTCCCTCAAAAGCCTGGGAATATACCAATTCGTGCAGACTCCCGCGGATGCCGACGTGGTTCTAGAAGTCCGGTTCGAGATCGTGATTCCAACGCAGGGATACTACCTGCTGCGCCTGGCGATCATAGATCCCAAAACGAGCATCGTTCTGTGGCGAATCACCGAGCACGTGCAGCCGTGGGCACGCGAAGCCACTGGTCGCAAGAACATCGATGAAGCCATGGCCGCCGTCGTGAGCGACTTGAACAAGCTGATCGTCTCGCCCCGTGCCACCACCGGCGCCACCACGCCTGGCCCGTAGCGCCGGCTAGGAAAATTTGCCGGCCAAACTAGCTGTTCACGCCGCTGAGAAATCCACCTAGATGCCCAGTGATCGCCAGCAGCATCACGCCCACAAACTCCAACACCAATCGCCAATTCGGCAACCCCGCCCCATCGCGGCGCAGCCTGCGAAAATGAATCCACCAAACGATCCAGATCACCACCACGGACGCAAACGCAAACACTATATGCAAAAGTAAAATCCCCTTAATGCGATGCCCCTCCAGCGCCCACTGCCAAGCCACTAAACCCGTCGCCACCGCCGGCAACACCATCACCGCCGCCAGCAGCAGGTTGACGTAGGCCACGAACCCCAGCGTCTCGCGCTTCGTCCACTGCGCCACAAAATCCAACCCCACTCCCGCAATGAACAACGCGATCGGAAAATGGATCAGCACCACATGCTGCGCGTGCTTTTCCATCAACATTTCCCGCAAATCAAACGGATGCATCGCACTCCCCCTCTACTGCACGATGATCTGCCCGGTCATCTTCGGATGAATCGAACAGAAGTACGGATAGGTGCCCGGTTTGCTGAACACGAACGAAAATTTATCGTCCGTATCCATTACCTTCGACTTAAACACGCCGTCCGTGCTAACCGCCGTGTGCGGAATATCGTCGCGATTGGTCCAAGTCACGGTCGTGCCCACCGGTACAGTCACCGTCGCCGGCCCAAAACTGAAATTATCAATCTTCACCTCGACGCCCGCCGGAGCCTTTTCCTGCGCGACCACGCCGCCAACCCGCCCCACCGTCGTCAACATCGCCGCCAAAGCAATCACCAGCGCCACCAAACCAATCCTTGCAACTTTCCCTCTCATGTCTTTTTCCTCTCACATTCAATTTGAGATAAATCCTACGCCACGTGCCTTCGCGTCAAATTCATCCCAATTGCGAATCCACGATCGCCAAAGCGTGCTGCCCTCGCACAAAATTCACATCCGTAATCCCCAGCAAACTCCGCAACTGTTCCGCCGGCACTTTCATCGGCCCGGGCGAATCAGCCTTCCCCGGCTGCGGCTGCGGAAAAGCTGTGGACATCGCCGTGTGAAACGTCACATTTCCCTCCACCTTCTGCATGATCTGGTGAATGTGCCCGTTCAAAACCGACACCGACCCAAATTTCCGCAGGTAGCTCAAAGCCTGCGCACTGTCATCCGTTCCCCATCCCCATTCCGGATACACCGACCACAAAGGAATGTGCGCAAACACCACAATCGGAGTACTCGATTTCAATGGCTTCACGTCCGCCGCCAGCCAATCCAGCTGGTCGCCACCCAAATTCCCGAGCCCGCCCGCCTTCAAATTCACCACGTTCACCAATCCAATAAAATGTACGCCCTTCTTATCGAAGCTGTACCAGCCCGCGCCCTTCGTTCCCTTCCCGTAACGATCCCGGTACTGCTGTCCGTCGTCGCCAATCACGTCGTGCTCGCCCGGCACGAAAAACACATCCTTCGCCACCGCACCCTTCAAAATCTGATCCACCGTGTCGAATTCGTCCGGCTTCGCCAGATGACTGATATCCCCGGTGTGCAGCAAAAATTCCGGCTGTGCAGAGAGTGCATTGATCTTGTCCACCGCAGCCTTCAGCGTTGCGGCCACATCTGGATTGGCCGCCTTGTTGAAACCCATGTGGCTGTCGCTGATCTGCGCAAAACTCAGCTCGCCGCCCGTCTTCGCCGCGTTCCATTCATTCATGCGGCTCATGCTGTAAGACTTGAGCACCCCGCCCTGCATCACGCACAGCGCCCCAGTCCCCGCCCAAGCCATGCACTTCAGAAATCCCCGCCGGTCAATTCCATCGTGATTATGGTCATGCAATATTTCATCTTTCTTGCTATGCGACATTCGCCGCCTCCTTGGTCGCTCTCACCCAACACCCGAGCGCCGTAACTTCCTCACCGCCCAGCTCTTAAGAGTGGCGCGCGCCCGCTGCGAGCCCGCAAGCAACGCGCCACCTGTGGACGTGTTCACTGTGCAAGACCACCGCGCCAGCGGTTTTATTCCCGGCCCGGCGCCGCCAAAGTATTTGTAAAAAAATCGTGCCCGGTGGGAATAAACTCACCCGCATCGCAGTTACCTCTATTGTGGAGCTGTAAAAGGGCGGGACGTGTTAGATCAAGAAGACCGGGCGCGCTTTGAGGCAGACATAATTCCTCATCGCGACGCCGCATACAATCTGGCGCGCTGGATCCTGCGCGGCCGCGCGCAAGCTGAGGACGTCACGCAGGAAGCCTTCCTCCGCGCGTACCGTTCCTTCGGCGGGTTTCAGTCCGGCAACGCGCGCGCCTGGCTCTTGCAGATCGTCCGCAATTGCTGCTTCACCTGGCTGCAGCAGAATCACGTGGCCGAAGAAATGACAGAGTTCGACGAACAGACCATGCCGCCAAAACCTGAAAATCCCGAATCGCTGGCCATGGCCACCTACGATCGCGAGCGCCTGCAGCGTGCCCTCGAAGACCTGCCCGCGCATTTCCGCGAAATTATCGTCCTGCGCGAACTCGAAGGCTGCTCCTACAAAGAAATCGCCGCCATCACCACGCGCCCCATCGGCACCGTGATGTCCGCGCTCGCTCGCGCCCGCCAGCAGCTAAGAACCATATTGACCGAACCTGTACCAAAAGGGAGCCAGCCGTGACCTGTGATCTGACGCAAACTCGCCTGCACGCCTATTTCGACGGCGAACTCGACGCCATCGGTGCGGCCGAATTCGAGCGCCACCTCGAATCCTGCCCCGATTGCGAAACGCGTCTAGCAGCCGAAGAAAAACTTCGCAGCGCGCTCGTCGGCGCACAACTCTACGCGCGCGCCCCCGAAACCTTGCGCAGAAAATTGCAAACCAGCTTGCCGGCAGCGGCCGCATCGCCTGACGTGCCCTACGTGAAAGATCCAAAGCCCTCGGCCGAAAACTCATGGCGCTGGCTCGCCATCGCGGCTTCGCTAATCCTCGCCGTGTTCCTCGGCACGGAGTACATGGAAAGGCTGACTCGCCACTCGCAGCAGCAGGCCATGGCCGCCGTCATCGTTGACGCCCATCTCCGCTCGCTGCAGCCCGGTCACCTGGAAGACGTCATCTCCACGGATCAGCACACCGTAAAACCCTGGTTCGACGGCAAAGTAGATTTCGCGCCCCCAGTCCGCGATTTCGCAAACGAGGGCTTCCCACTGCTGGGCGGCCGCCTCGACGTGATTGACAGCCGCACCGCCGCCGCCCTGGTGTACGGCCGCCGCAAACACATCGTAAATGTCTTCGTCGAGAAATCGCAGCCAGGCGATTCGCAGGATGGTTCAGGCGAACTACAGGGCTATCACTGGATATCCTGGCAGCAGAACAACTTAACCTTCACCGCAGTTTCCGACACCGCATACGCCGACCTCGACCAACTCAAGCAGCTGTTCCTCGCGCCATAGTCTCTTCTGACGGCGTTCCGGGCTGCTCCGCGCAAGATGGGTTTGCCAAAGGTCGCTCGACATTGCCAGAAACGCCACACTCGCCGTGGAACGGAATAGCGAATTGGCCCGCTCGCTTAGAATGATGATAGAGGACCTCTCGGCGACCTTGCGAAACCACGATTCAGTTCAAAGTCATCTGCCGCACACGTACCAAATCGATTTGCGCACGCAGCGTTTCTTCCGTGGTCATGGCCTGGCTATCTTTGTGCTCTTCCTTCTGGGGACTCCCCTGCACCTGTTCGGCTACTTCCATCACTCGATGAGTGTGCTCAGTATCGTCGCGATTGACGCGCTCGCCGGAGTCTACGCGTTGTGGATGTGGGCGTGGTCAAGCCGACGTGTCATTCTCTATGAAGATGCTATTGCGGTGGTTGGATGGCGGTCGATGCGCAAATTCGCGCTGCCAGAAATTCGTGGCCGACGCATGGGAAAACTGCCCGCGCAAGCAGGCGGCGGCTCGTACTACATCATCGTGCCGTTAGACCAGAACGCTCGCGACCTCGGGCTGCCGCCATTCCTACATGTTGACGAATTCTTTTACTCCTGGATGAAAGCAATTCCCAAGATTGACGCTCGACAGCCCGGCTCGTGAGCGAGCTACGGCCACCGAGGTCTGGTCGAATTGCCGTGCTGTTTCCGCGCTAGGTGAACACAACATGATGCTGGTGCGAACAGGGCTGCGCATTCGCCGTCACGGCATCGTCTGAGCCAGCAACCGTCTCAACCTCCGGCCCGCTAATCACCGAAACCCCAGCCAAATCATCCAACAATTCGGGCCCATAGGCAGCCAGCGCCGGCAAGCACGAAAGCGTCCGCTCCTGCAACCCACGATGCGGATACAAAGCATCGACAAGAATTCGCTCATGCCGGTCCAAAATCCCCGTACGAAAATTCTCCGCCCGCCCCGCCTTCCCTTTCAATTTCAAAAACTGATGCAATATTTTGCTCTCCGTCGAATCCAGCGCCCCGGTCAACGTCTTGTCTAGATGCCCCAGCGGCTTGCGGTAGGCCGCCAACAACCTCCGCAGCGCCTTCTCATCCGTCGCAAAACGCCCCCCGAGCGCCCGCGGCAGCGATTTCATCTCCATTCTTCCGCGCAAATGCTGCCTCCCGCGCATTACATCGCGAAAATCCAGCCCATATTTTTTCAGCAAGCGCGCAATCGGCGGCTCCACCAAAGTAAAACTAGCCCGCGGCAAAATCGCCGGCATCCGCCCCAACAAATGTTTGTAAACCACCTGCGCCTGCGCCATATAAGCAATTTCCGCCGGCCCACCGACGTAAGCCGCCGTAGGCAACAATGTGTCCTGCACCACCGGCCGCAGCAATACGTTCGGCGTAAAAGCTTCCGGCGTCGCCGCAATCGCCGCTTGCAGTTCCGCAAGCGAAAAAGTTGCAGCTCCCGCGTGAAATTTTTCGCCCCGCCGCCGTAAAGGCTGCCGCACCCCATCCAGATTGTAAAAAAGCAGCGTGGACTCGCGCGTCACCTTCACTTGCGCGTGAAAACCGCCGCGTTCCAGCTCTTTCGACCGCCCCAGGAGCGCATCACCGAGCGCTTCGGCATCATCAATCGCCCGCCGGTAAATTCCGCTCGCAAAATGATGCAAACGCGAATCCAGCGGGTCCAGAAAAATAATTCCCCGCCCCGCCACCAACCGCGTCATCAACTTTCCGAAGGCCGCGCCGTACGTATCTCCCGGCGTATAAGACTCGCGCAACGCCCGCGCCACTTCCGCAGAATACGGCCCTTCGAGCGTGTCCATCGCCGTCACCACCGACGCGGTGATCGCCTCACCCAGCGCAATTTCCCCCACGCGATGGCCTTCCTCCACCGGTCTGCCTGGCAAAATAAATTCCGCCAGTCCCGTTCGCGTGCTCCACGCCGCGTGATTAATTTCCGCCAGGTCGTGATCTTCCGTTGCCAGCCAAAAAACCGGCACCGCGTCCACTCCGCGCCGCGAAAGTTCTTCCGCGCAAGCCGCCGCGGTAATCGCCTTATACAAACTGTAAGCCGGCCCGGTAAAAAGCCCCACCTGCTGCCCGGTAACGATCGCCACAGCGCCGTTCCCGAGGCGCTCCAGGTTCCGCGCAATCGCCGCGTCGAGCGAAGCCGCCCCGCCAAATTTTAAATTCTGCTCGCGCAACACTTCCACCACGCCCGCGCGCACCTGCGGATCAATCTTCACTTCCTTCGCCGCCGCAACGACGCCGCCAATCGAAGGCGCATGCCCGTAATACTTCGCGACGCGCTGAAAATCTTCCAAAAATGTCGAAAATATTTTAGATGTCTGGGGTATATCGCGGAAGGAAAGACAATGAGACTCCATCGAGGGGTTCATGATACACGCGGCCCTGAGAAGCAGCAATCGCCGAGCGACGCACCATCACGAACGCAAACAGCGGAGATTTCGACCGGGCAGCAGCGACAGCGCGGACTACGCTCCCAATTTGGCCGCCAAACTACGCACAAATAGCGTGCCTTCGCGCGTACCTTGTGAATGACGTCCTCCCAGCGCGCCCCATGCGACCGCAATTCGCTGCTACAGATGATGCGCTGGCTGGGAAAGAAGATTCGCCAACATCGCCTCGATTTCCACCTTGCCCGCGTCACTCACCCCGAGCAGTGGCAGCCGCGGCAGCCCGCCGTAGAACCCCAAGCGCTCCATCGCGTATTTGAGCCCGGCAATGCCGTAATCCATCAGCAACATTTTCGAAGGAATCACCAGTTTCTGCGCCAGCGTCTGCGCTTTCGCGCGATCCCCCGCCTCAGCCGCTGCGTAAATTTCCGCGCACAGATCCGGGAAGACATCCGCCAGGCCCAGAATCGCGCCGACCGCCCCCAATTGCAGCGCTTCATAAAGACTGGAAGCAGCGCCAGTAAGCGTCTGAAATCCCTTAGGCGCCGCGGCGATGATCGCGGCAATGCCCTTCATATCTCCGGAGCTATCCTTCATTCCAATAATGTTCGGGTGCTTTCCCACGCGCTCGATCAGCGAAGCTCCCACGGTGACGTGCGTGAACACCGGCACCGAATACACCATCACCGGAATCAGCGCAGCATCCGCAACGCGCAAGTAATGCTCGGCCAGCATGTGGTCATCAATGGAAGGCTTGTAAAAACTAGGCGTGCGCACCAAAGCCACAGCGTAACCGATCTTCGCCGCGCGATTCGTATGCTCGACCGTCTCTGCAGTAGATTCCGCGCCGGTCCCGGCAATCAGAAGTTTTTCAGGCGCCGCCGCATCGCGCACCGCTTCCCAAACTTTGTAAACCTCTTCCCACCGCAGCAAAACCGATTCGCTGGTCGAGCCGTTCGGCACGTAGCCCGCCAGCTTCGTCTTGTTGTAAAGCGTCACATTGTTGCGGACTTCTCCCAGCGCAACGTTTCCATCCGCGTCAAATGGCGTAATCAGTGGTGCAAATATCCCGTGAAGTTTCATGCGAGTCATTTTATATCAAACGCGAGAGCATCCGAGAGGAATCACGCTGCTGCTACTTCTCCGCGGGCGCCGAGGCGGCCGAAGTCCTCCGATGCAAATCCTGCAAAGCCGCCACATCCGCACCATGTCCCGCCATCGCCCGCATCCCTCGCGCCGCCGCACTCGCCGCCGAAAGAGTAGTTATGCAAGGAATGTTGTAACGAATCGCCGCCCGCCGGATAGACTTCTCGTCGTAAAAAGATTCCCGCCCCAGCGGCGTATTAATCACCAAATTCACTTTCGCGGTCTTGATCAAATCCACAATATTCGGGCGCCCCTCATTCACTTTGTACACAGATTCCACTTCAATCCCCGCGCTAGCCAAAGCCGCCGCCGTCCCCCGCGTAGCCACCACCTTCAATCCTGCCGCCAGCAAATCCTGTACCACAAACGCCACATGCCGCTTGTCATGATCGTTCACGCTCAAAAACACAGTCCCCTGCTGCGGCAAACGCTGTCCCGCGGCCAACTGCGCCTTCGCAAACGCTAGCCCGAACGTGGACGAAATCCCCATCACCTCGCCCGTCGAACGCATCTCTGGCCCCAAAATCGTATCCACGCCCCGAAACTTGTTAAACGGAAACACTGGCGATTTCACCGCGTAAAAATTCCGCACCGCCAATTCCTTAATCCCGCTCGTCTCGGTATAAGGCAAATGCAAATCCCGCAATTTCCGCCCCGTCATCAAACGCGCCGCAACTTTCGCCAGCGGCACCCCCGTCGCCTTGCTCACATATGGGATCGTCCGCGAAGCCCGCGGATTCACTTCCAGCACATAAACCGTATCGCGCTGAATCGCATACTGCACATTCATCAGCCCCACCACTTTCAACGCCCGCGCCAACCGCGACGTGTAATCGCGAATCCGCTCCAGCACCGAAGGCTTCAGCGTCACCGACGGGAGCACGCACGATGAATCTCCCGAATGAATCCCCGCCTCTTCAATGTGCTCCATGATTCCCGCGATCAGCACATCTTCGCCGTCTGCCAACGCGTCCACGTCCACTTCCGTCGCGTCTTCCAAAAATTGGTCAATCAAAATCGGCCGCTTCGGATCCGTCCCCGACCCTATCAGCGCCGCCTGCGCCACATATTCTTCGACCGTCTTCAAATCGTAAGCAATCACCATCGCGCGCCCGCCCAGCACGTAACTCGGTCGCACCAAAACAGGCAAACCAATTTCGCTCGCCAGCTTCACCGCTTCCTGCGGCGCAAGCGCAGTTCCGTTACGCGGCTGCGGAATGCGCAACTCGTCAAGCAACCCGCCAAATCGGCGCCGGTCCTCCGCCAAATCAATAGACTCCGGCGCAGTCCCGATAATCTTCGCCCCGTTCTGCTTCAATTCCAGCGCCAAGTTCAAAGGCGTTTGCCCGCCAAACTGCACGATCACGCCCTGCGGCTTTTCGCGATCCAGAACCGCCAACACATCCTCCAGCGTCAAAGGCTCGAAATAAAGCCGATCCGAAGTGTCGTAGTCCGTCGAAACTGTTTCCGGATTGCAATTCACCATCACCGTTTCGTAGCCATCCTCTTTCAAAGCGAACGCCGCGTGGCAGCAGCAATAATCAAATTCAATTCCCTGCCCGATGCGGTTCGGCCCGCTGCCCAGAATCACCACTTTCGGGCGGTCCACCACCCCCGATTCGTCTTCCTCTTCGTACGTCGAATAGAGATACGGCGTGAACGATTCAAATTCCGCCGCGCAAGTATCCACGCGCTTAAAAACCGGCTGCACGCCCAACTCTTTTCGCCGCGCGCGCACGCTGGAAGCCTTCACGTTCCAAAGTTTCGCGATTTCCTCGTCGCTCGCGCCCGATCGTTTCGCTTCCAGCAGCAATTCCGGTGGACATTTTCCCAAAGTCGTCGCCGCCACGCGCCGGTCCACCGCCAGCATTTCCTGGAGCTGGCGAATAAACCACGGATCAATCTTCGTCAGATCGCAAACTTCTTCACCTGACATCCCGCGCTCCAGCGCCTCAAAAAGCCAGTGCAACCGGTCCGGCCCCGGCACATGCAATTTCTCGCGCAGCAGCACCGTCGTCACTTCCGCCGGAGGACGCCACGCCGAACTCGGCTCCAGCGACCGAATCGCTTTGCACAAAGCTTCCTGAAAATTTCGCCCGATGGCCATCACTTCGCCCACCGATTTCATCTGCGTCGTCAGCGTCGTGTCGCTGCCCGGAAATTTCTCGAATTGCCACTTCGGAATTTTCGCTACCACGTAATCAATCGTCGGCTCAAACGAGCACGGCGTCTTTTTCGTAATGTCGTTGGGAATCTCATCCAGCGTCATCCCCACGGCCAATTTCGCCGCGATCTTCGCAATCGGAAACCCGGTGGCCTTGCTCGCCAGCGCCGAGCTGCGCGAAACCCGCGGATTCATTTCAATCACGGTCATGCGGCCCGAAGCCGGATCCACTGCGAACTGAATGTTCGATCCGCCAGTCTCCACACCCACAGCGCGGATAATCGCAGCAGCAGCGTCGCGCATTCGCTGGTATTCCTTGTCCGTCAACGTCTGCGCTGGCGCCACGGTAATCGAATCGCCCGTGTGAATCCCCATTGGGTCGAAATTTTCAATCGAGCAAATCACCACGAAATTGTCGCGATGGTCGCGCATCACTTCCAGCTCAAATTCTTTCCACCCCAGCACCGATTCTTCGATCAACGCCTGGTGCACGGGGCTGGCATCCAGCGCCCGCGCAATCAAATCCGCAAATTCTTCGTGGTTGTAAGCAATCGAGCCGCCGGTCCCGCCCAAAGTAAACGACGGTCGAATCACCACCGGATATCCCAGCTGGTCCGCCAGCCGCACCGCTTCCGGCACGCTAGTCACCACCTCCGACGCCGGAACTTCCAAGCCAATCTTGCGGCACACCTCCTTGAACAGCAGCCGATCCTCAGCAATCTTAATTGCGCTAAGCGAAGCCCCAATTAATTCCACGCCATACTTCGCCAGGATGCCGGATTCCGCCAGCTCCACGGCAAGATTCAAACCAGTCTGCCCACCCACAGTCGGCAGCAGCGCATCGGGCCGCTCCGCCGCGATGATCGCTTCCAAATATTCCTTCGCCAGCGGCTCAATATAAGTCCGGTCCGCAATCTCGGGGTCCGTCATAATCGTCGCCGGATTCGAATTCACCAGCACAACCTCGTACCCCTCCGCGCGCAAAGCCTTGCACGCCTGCGTCCCCGAATAATCAAACTCGCAAGCCTGCCCGATAACAATGGGCCCGGACCCGATAATCATAATCTTCTTAATGTCAGTCCTTTTCGGCATGCGCTCTCGTCACGACTCCGTGTTCCGCACCGCGAACAATCTCAAACCGCTCCTCACCGCCGCGCCCCATCCATCATCGTCACAAAATCATCAAACAAATACCTTGCATCATGCGGCCCCGGAGAAGCCTCCGGATGATACTGCACGCTAAACAGCGGTAACGACCGGTGCCGCATCCCCTCATTCGTATGATCATTCAAATTCACGTGCGTAATTTCCACGTCGCTCGCCGGCAACGAATCCGGGTCCACGCAAAATCCATGATTCTGCGCAGTAATCTCCACCTTTTCGGTGCGCAAATTCTTCACCGGATGATTCGACCCGTGATGCCCAAATTTTAATTTGAATGTCTTCCCGCCCAACGCCAACCCGCACAACTGGTGCCCCAAACAAATCCCAAAAATCGGCACGCGCCCCAATAACTTGCGAATATTTTCCACCGCGTAATCCACCGGCTCCGGATCCCCTGGCCCATTCGACAAAAACACGCCGTCCGGTTTCAGCGCCAACACATCCGCAGCAGAAGTCCGCGCGGGAACCACCGTAACTTCGCAACCGTGATCCACCAAAAGCCGCAAAATGTTCTGCTTGATCCCGAAATCGTAAGCGACGACGCGCCGCCGCGCCTTAGCCGCCGAATCGGAAGCAGCCGCTGAAGCGCCCGTGCCAGCCCCCGAAACCGGCGCAGCCAAGTCAATAGACCCCTGCGTCCATCCATAAGTCTTCGCGCAACTCACCCGCCCCGCCAGTTCCAACCCAGCCATCGTAGGCAAGGCCCGCGCCTCAGCCACCAACCGTTCCAGCGGAGTCCCATCCGTAGCCACCACTCCGCGCAACGCTCCCAACTCGCGCAAATGCCGCACCAGCGCCCGCGTATCCAGATCCCAAATTACCGGCAC